>Ga0315288_10000512_pt1 | contig 48866 bp, 84 predicted proteins | sample YL17G11_20_MG_FD_203454 | JGI IMG/M metagenome (GOLD analysis project Ga0315288, IMG submission 203454) | Sediment microbial communities from Yellowstone Lake, YNP, Wyoming, USA - YL17G11_20 | ecosystem: Environmental > Aquatic > Freshwater > Lake > Sediment | place: USA: Wyoming | collected... | reverse complement strand
CCTCGGGCGGTCAACGGGTGCATCACCTTCAAGGTTTCCAACGTGGAGTTCATGCGCTTTGATCCCGACGGCGAGATCTACGTCCGCGGCGAAAAGGTCGACGACAACTTGGCCGCCTACAAAGCCTTCGTCGAGTGGTTCAATCTCAAGGGGGACGTTACCGCGATGGGAGGCACGGGCAGCAAGCCATGAGCGCGATCACAATCTGGGCCTGTCCGGACTGCGACTGCGAGGACCGCAGCCTCGCATTCAGAATCGCCGCAAGACTCCTCCGCTACGCCGGTCAGGTCCCGAAGAGAGGAGCACAAAGATGCCCAAAAAAGTAAGCCACGCCAAGCAGATGAAAAAAGCCCTTAGGGAGGCATCAGTAGAGCTGAAGGTAGCTTGCACCTGCATTCAACACGCATCCGAGGTCGTAGGGGAATGGTTCCCTGGTGAAGTCGCAATCCTCGACAGCCTACGAGAGGGACTCGCGGCCAAGATCCTCGACTTCGAAGATCAATGATCACCGTTCACTTGACTCCTGACCGCTTCTTCGTCGAAGGCCATGCGGAAAAAGGAGGGCACATCGGCATCGGCGTCTGTGCAGTGGTGTCCATGCTGGCGCAGCAATGCGCCTGCTGGACCATTGACCCTGTTCATCGCTACGAGGACGCCGACACACATGCGGCACTCCCCGTCGGAGAAACGGGCGAATTTGTATGTGATTTCATTCTTCGCCTTGCCGCTATGTCCCCCGAAAACCTCACGGTTATCGACCTCAGAAAGGAATCCCCATGATCCCCGGAGAAACCATCGCCTCAGGCGCCCCGAAAAAGTGCAACGACTGCGGTGTCACACCGCCCATCAAGGTTCACCAGTCCGCAGCCGGCTACTACATCGGGTCGTACTGCAATTGTGGCCCGTACTCCCGCGAGTCCAGCTACTTCAAGACCCGCGAAGAAGCCGAGCTCAACATCAACAACCCCACCGTCTTGCGATAGGAGCCACCATGTCCGCACGGTTCGAAGTGTCCGGCTACGAAGAGTACGCTGTCGTCGAATCTTTCGAGGTAGAGACTCGCTCAAAGCAGGGCTGGTACCTCATCGATGTGGTTCAATCGACCAACACTGAAACAAAGACCGTCATGGTTCCGGTTGCAGTCCAGGGATCAGGCGGCAGCGGTGGTTGGATCAACAAGGAGCCCCAGGAGATTTTGGTTTCCGTTGCGCGGCCGCTCTTCGTCATGGGCCGCAAGGAAAACCAGGTCGTCGACGAGCTTCGCAAGGACATCGAAACCCAAAAGAAGATCAACCAGGAGTGCGCCGAGAAGCTCGGCAAGCTCGATCCGCTGACGAAGGAGCTCGCTGGCGCCAAGGTTGAACTTGATGAGTCCTTCAAGAAGATCAACACGATCCGCAAGGACTGGTCCGACGAGCAGGCCAAGTGCAGAAAGCTCGAGACCGACATCTCCAAGATCCGCAAGAACATCGGCGAGCTCAAGATGAAGGAAATCCTCGATACCCCAACCCCCTAGCGGAGGTCGTTATGCAAGGCTGGCCAAAGATGCGCCACACCGACGTCATCATCGCCAGGGAAGTGGCGCACACGCTGTTCGACATGCTCTGGCTACTCGACTTCTTTCCCGATCGAAGCAAGGCCTACGCGTGGCTGGCGCAGTTCTTTGGGATGCCGGCGAAGGAAGCTCACATTGGTCGACTCAACATCGAACAGTGCGAGCGCCTTGCCGACGCCTGTCGGCAAAAGCTCCAGGCTGGAGTGATGACCCTGAGAGAGCGCCTTCGTTGTGCTCCGGCAGATTTAACTCCAACGCCGAAACTGAAGAAGATGAAAATGCTCAACGAGCTCTATCTAGGGGCTCTGCGGAGAATCGCGATGGAGGAGATTGGAACCCTTCCAGATGGCGTAAGGCCATCCCGAAGGTTCATCGCCCAAGAAGCACTAGAGCAACGCGTCCCGATCCTCACAAGGAGCCTCAAATGAACGTCAGGGACATGACCCTCGGCCACATCGTTCTGGCGATTGCAGCAATAGCTACCGGCCAAACGGCAACTACGCTGAGCCCTACCGAGCTAAGCGAGGAACTCGACCGCCGCGAAAAGCTCTACCTCCGCTACATGGAAGGCCGTTGCGAGAACTGCCTGTCGTCGAAACACAGCGTCCACATCTGCCCCGGAATGGGAGGCCCCGGAACATCCGAAACGTAGCAAGTGTTCCATTTACCAGGAGGAACCATGAAAAAGTTTCTGCGTATCTCAGGGAAAGCGTTCGTAACTGCGGATGGCATCGACTACGACCAGAAAAGCGACAGAGGGCGTGGTTGTTATAGCAAGACAGCAGAAGAGCCAGATCCAAAACAGGTTGCGCTCTCAAAGAGGTTCATCTCAGAAAATTGCGAACCCTCCAAGGGATATTCAAAGAAGCCCCCTTACACGTCGTATGGCTGGAAACACTACGTCGAAGACTGGATTAATGGGCTTGGCAACGGACATGTCTACATTAGCAACGGAGCGTTCATTCAGGCGGCCATGGAGTCTGGAATTCAACTCAGAATCTCAGACGACAAGATCAATGCAAGGCTGAAGCTGAGACTCAAGCGCGGAGTAGTGATCGCGAATCGTATTAACTAGAGGCCAGACATGGATAGAGACTTCACGATCTGCGACTGCGGTTGCCACCGTCTCAATAGTTCCATGAAACACGCCCTCGCCTGCTGCTTGCCGTGTCCTCGATGCAAGAAGAACGTCAAGCACGGCTTCAACATGGCCCACGACGAAACCTGCCAGCAGAAATAGGAGAACCCATGCACCCACCCGGCTGCGACTGCGAGCCATGTCTTGAATGGAAGGACTACATCACAGGAACCATCGCCACTGCCATGCAAGGAGCTGCCGTCCAGATCTGTCAGCAAGTCTCATCGTTAGGCGATAAGTGTACCAAGCCCGTCAAGGACCACGACCAGCGCCACCTCTCAAGCGACGGCGCCGTCTGGTCGCCGCACAGCAGTGTCGTCATACGCCCCGGCCCTGGCCCTGGTCCAGTAACTGGCGGCTACGAGATGTCGCCAAAGACCTACGACAAATGCGACGAAAAGGCGCACATCTTCAACGGCACCGAGAACAAAGGCTACTGCCAGTGTGGCAAGAAGCACTATCTCGATCCCATTGAACCGGTCTACGGTGGCTCAATTCCTCATCCAGACGGCTTTGGCGGAGAGGACTTTCCTGCAATAAAACCAGACGACACAGGAAAGCACCTCTGTGCAGTTCATGGATGGGTCGACGCCACGGTTGTTAGGGGAGACTTTGTCTGTCGCATGTGCACTCCGCTGAGGTCCGTTTGCGGAAAGCCCGGTCTTTCCGGGAATGCCACGGGTCAGCATGTTTGTGGTCACGAGCACGACCATGTTGGTCTTTGCGGAAACTGGATTTGGTCGGAATTCAAATCCAGCGCTCAACCAGCCGACACCGATCTCGTCGAAGCTCTTGCCGAACTCTGTCATGAACAATGGTCGGGTTGGCTCAAATACCAGTTCGATCTGGTCGAGATGAGAGACAAGACCGAGTACAGCGTCGAGGGTGCAGGACGGTTTGAAAGCGGAAGAGAATCTTATCCGAAACGCTGGCGCCGCCAGATGAACACCAAGTACGCCGACCTCAGTGAGATGGAAAAAGAATCCGACCGCACTGAAGCTCGCAAGTTCGTCGCCCTGCTCAAGGAAAGAGGAGCCCTAAAATGAACCTCCAAGGCCGTCACGTCTACGTCGCCGGCCCCTACACAGGCGACGACCACATCATCTCCGGCAACGTGTCGAAAGCCATCGCTGCCGGTGAAACGCTCTGGAGTGCAGGTGCGTTTCCGCTCATTCCGCACCTGTGTCACTACTGGGACGTGCGATATCGCCACCACTACGACGAGTGGATGAGGTGGTGCCTGTCCTGGGTCGCCAAGTGCGACATGCTCGTCCGGATCCCGGGTCCAAGCCCGGGGGCCGACAAAGAGGTTGAGCTAGCCCTCCGCTGCCAAATCCCATCGTTCTTGTCGCCGGGTGGCATCGCTGGCGACACGATTAGCAACGAGGAGTGGCTAAACGGCCTCGTCGAAATCAAGGAGGTCCCATGCTCGACGCCGTGACCTTGATGGTCGATGACCGAGAAGTTCATCACGGCGAGCTCAACTGTCAGTGGAACGGACGGCAGAAATTCAAGTGCCAGCACTGCAGGCGCTGGGTGTGCTACTGCGGCGGCCACGACAACAGCACGCCGGACTGTCGAGTCCTCTGCGACACCTGCTGCACCTGCTAGGAGAGAACGTGGAAACATTCAAATGGTTTGGCCTGCTTCTCGTGGGTCAACTGATCTTCATGTGGGTGCTCGAGCGTTGGTCGGACGCAAATCGCCGCCAGTTTTTGCAGGAGATGCGGGAGATGAACGCCAACCACGAAAAGGTGATGCTCGGGATCTACGCCGACAACCCTCCACGACCCAAGGAGTATCAATGAACGACACGATCGTAATTGCTCGAAATCCCGCTGAAATGAGTCTGGCCCAGGACCAGCTGTCCATGGCATTGTCGACCGACGGCCGACGGTGTGCTTCAATCGAAGCCACCGAGTGACAATCATGGCGTGCCCTTCGACGCACGCGGTCCGCGCCTCCCGCCACCGGGAACGACATCGAGATCCTTGAGCAGGTCCGGGTCAACTACAACTCGGCCGAGAACCCGACGAGTCTGGAGCTTGCCTGCCCGAATCCGTCGCCACAGCGTCGACAGCGAAATCCCGAGTGAAGCGGCGGCAGCTTCGAGCGTGAGAGGCTCGGTTTTCTTTCTTAATCGCATAGGATTCTTGTACAGGGGTGCCGATACCCCAATCCGAGACAAACTCGTAGGCTACGAAATCGACTATGGATTTCTGCGAGAAAAGATTTCGATTGTCGCCAGGATCCTCTTGGAACAGCTAGACGCAACGACAGCAGCGCTGTCTGCCGGATCCCCGGTGAGGTCACTCCGTGACCGACTGAGAATGACCGGGGAATCGGATGAAGCCGTTGTTGCCAGGTTACGGTCCCTGACAACGCCACGGGATACTCCCGACCCGCTCTACCAAAAGGACGACCTTCGTCCGACGGAATGGGATCCACAATGAGCCAATACGAAGAAGACGGCCACGCCGAAAGATTGCGGCAGACGTACCTAAAGCAGCTTCATCAAGAACTCAAGCTCGCCGCCTACTACCTCAAGATCTACTTCCACGCCCACAAGACCGGCAACTCGGTCCCGCCGCATCTCAACGAGGAGGCTCGCGTGCTCATCGAGAAGCTACCGTGAAAGGCCCGTTCGCCCGCAAGAAGCAGTGCAAAGCCTGTCCTTGGAAAAAGAGCACCAACCCACACGAAGACATCCCGAACTACGACCCGTCACTTCATTGCGAGCTTGTCTCTTGCGGGGCCACGAGCTTGTTCGGTACAAAGCTGATGGCTTGCCACGAAAGCAAACCCGGCAAGCAGTACGCCTGCGTCGGTTGGATGGTCAATCAGCTCGGCCCGGGCAACAACATCGGACTGAGGTTGGCAGCGATGCGAGGAAAGATCGGTAAGCTCGAAGTGGTCGGTGAACAACACGAGGACCTCGTAGCCATGTGCGCCGCGGCCGAGCAATGAGCTACCGACAGTCAGCTGATCCGATGCCGGAGATCGTCGTCAGGGTTTGTCGGTTCTGCAAACGCCGGCTCGATGAGTGCCGGATGACGTTCGACATCTACGCCGGGTCCGCTGACGTGTTTCCTCGACCAGACGTTCGCTCGTGCCAAACGCGGCCGCTGTTGGATCCGAGACTTGAATGGAGGAAGTCTTAGATGAGCATTTACGGCACTGAACACTACATCGGCATCAATGACGATGGATTCAAAGACGAGTTTCATCACGTCGCCGTCCAGTTGGTTTCGTCTCATATTCGTCACGAGGGACCGGGATGGGAATGGTTGCCGCCCAATCGGACCGACATCACCGAGAAACAGGCCGAAGAAGAGGGCTACCTCCATCCTCGTGCCGTGTTCTTCATCGCCGACTGGACCGAAAAGGGCACCGCTCGAAACGGACAGGAGTACGTCAATCCGCTGCTCATGCTGACCGGTGAAGAGTACGAGAAGATTCCATTTCGAGAGCTCATCGGGAGACTCGAGGACGCCATCCAAGAACATCTATTGGGAGAGACAACAAAGCCATGAACAAAGCCATCGGACATTTTCTTGCGACCACCGACGAGGAGTACTGGCCGGCGAACGCTGTCTACTCGACACGACAAGAGGCCATCGACAACGCGGTCAAGGACCTCGACCTAGAGTCTGGTCAGACGTTCTTCACGGGCCAGGCCGTCGAGTGCGACCCGGTAGACCCGTTCGACGCCGAGTTCATCATCGACAACGCCCGCGACCAACTCGGCGAACAGGTCGGAGAAATCGCCGACGAGGCGTACGAAGCGACGAATGCCCAGGTCAAAATCCTCGGCGAGCGACTCTACAAGGTGTGGCTCGACTGGCAAAAGGAATTCAACTGCGAGCCAGCTTGCTTCACCGTCGAGGATCAAGAAGAGCACAAAGCGCCAGGTGAACCCAAGGAGGTTCCCGAGCGAACCACAACCGGCATCCATGACCCGTCCGCCTGTGAGGGTCAGTTCTGCTGCTATCACAACCCAAGCAATCACCACATGAAGGAGTGGCCGAAGGTACTTCGCGCTTCGACTCTCGTCGAGCGCATTTGTCCTCACGAGATTGGTCATCCAGATCCAGACTCACTTGCTCACTTTCACAGGTCTGCTACCACGCAAGAGCAGAGCGACTTCTCGGCGGGTCTTGGTATTCATGGTTGCGATGGTTGCTGTGATCCCCAGAAAGGTGCCGCATGAAAGTCGCCATCGTAGGATCTCGCAAGTACAAGTACCCCGAGCTCGTCTTGAAGTATGTCAAAGACCTCCCTGACGACACGGTCGTCGTCTCAGGCGGCGCCGACGGTGTGGACTTCATTGCCGAGCACGCCGCTCTCGACCGCGGGCTCGAGGTGATGATCTTCAAGCCCGACTACACCAAGCACGGCAAGCGAGCTCCGCTCGTCCGGAACGAAGAGATCGTCGCGGCCGCGGATCGGGTAGCGGCGTTTTGGGACGGAAAATCCACAGGAACCATGCACACCGTTGGTCTCACCAGAAAGGCAGGCAAACCTCTCGATTTTTTCGACAGCGCCTTGTAGTCTGAAAGGAAGTACGGGCCTGAAAATGGTTTCGACATTGGAATGAGATGCGAATGGAGCGAGCCGAGGCTGGTGGGCACTGTCCTCGTAAAAAGCCGACCACGTATAAACGCAAACGATAATTCGTATGCGCCTGCTCTCCAAGCTGCGGCTTAGAGAGCTGGGGTTTGCCGAGAACCCAGCAACAGAATCTCGGCTGGTGGAGGGTCGAACAGAGCACCGTTCGCTCCTGTAGTACGGCGACTGCCTCTTTGCGCCGCAAATCTTTAGAGGCTAGTACCCACACGCCGGGTAGGCGACCTTGTCAGAGGATTCACTGACTACGCTCGTAGTGCCACCGCAGCTGTTCTGATGGACGGCGGTTCGATTCCGCCCAGGTCCACCTATGAATCTCACCGGCTCCAGGTCGATGAGGGACCCCGCTTTAGCGCGATGATTTCCTGAGTCAACTCCTCGTTGCGCTCGATGACCTGCAGCACGAGCTCACGAAGTCCGTTTAGGTCCTTTTCGAAGGTTCCAAGGCGATCGAGGCCCACCCTCAATTCATGAAGGAGCAGCTTTGCAGTGAGATCTTCGGGGTCTTTTGAGTGTTCCACTTTGGTCGACTCCTCGTGGTCAAACTCGTCGTCAACCGTCGGTGGCGGATTTATACTCACATGTAGGAGTATAGCAGTTTCATGAACGGCTCCCAGCGCATCAAAGACCTACGAGGTAGCTCCCGTGATCGCCATCACCGACGGGAGTTTCTGTTCAAGAAGTTTGGCAATGGCAAGACGGTGCCATGCAAGTGGTGCCAAAAGCCTCTACGCCGGCGTCAATTTCAAGTCGACCGATGGCCGGTCTGCGGACACCAAGGAGGGCGTTACCTTCGAGATAACATAGTGCCTTCGTGCCCCCAATGCAACGTCACCCGCTGCTCCAACGGGAGCTGCGCCAAAGGAGTTTTGAGATGGCCCGATTTGACAGCTTCCTCTTTGATTGGATCGAACAGTTCACCGGAGGTGTTTTCAAGGGACCTCACGGAGCTGACAAGCTCGCCGACAGTCTGAGTTGCGAGGAACTTCCGTACGGCGAAATGGAAGCAATGCCAAAAAGAGACCGTGACATGATTCATCTCTTCCGCGGCCTGACCCAAAAGGCTCGCATACAGGCCGCAGCAAGGGCGCTGAGGCTTTACAGCGCATCGCCGACTCCAAGGGAGACCTGTCGCCTCGTCGTTGTCCCGACGATCGCAAAGGGTCCCGGGTACCGCGCCGGATGGGCGGACGGTTTCTATAGAGGACTCGAAGAGGCCATGACTATAATCGCCGCTCAGCTAAAGCAAGCCGACATGGAGAGGCGAAGAAAATGAGCGACGTCATCATGACCGACAACACCGGCAAGCCGCGACCCAAGGAAGACATCGAGGCGGCGCTCAAGGCACTGACGACCGAGGTCGTCAGAAACCCCATGGCAATTCTCAAAGACGGCTCGCCGGCGCTGATGCACTACATCGTCGTCATCGATGCCATGCGGGAGCTACTCATTCTCCGGGGCGCCGCGGAGATCCTTCGAAGGTACGACGCAGGAGAGAAGATATGACCGGCTACTGCAAGTGCTGACATCATCACGACCGCCACCAAAAGGGACAACTCTTCGTCATCGCACCGAAGAAGGAGCCAAGGACGGTCCTGTTCTGCGAGGCACTTACGTCCAAGAGCCGGAACGACGTACTCGAGGTAGTCAAGTGCTACTGTGGCAACTTCGAACCAGAGTACATCTCGGAATACCAACCCTCACTAGGAGAATAGACATGGCGACGTCGTGGATCAGCCTTGCTTGGCTTGCAGGAAGTGCACTCGTTGTGGGATTCGGATGGACCGTGGGATGCTGGATTGGAGGCCGAATCACTGGCCTCGCGAAGTAGCTAGGTCGCGACGTTGATGATGGTACCGGCTGCGCCGGCGACGCCGGCCAGACCGGTACCGAACAGCGCCCCGCCCGCTCCGCCGTTGACCTGCCACAGGCCTTCTTGGCCAGTGAGCGCTCCAGAGACGGTCGCGATGATACCTCCGCCTCCGCCCCCGCCGCCTGCCGCGCCGGTCGCGAGAGCCTGAGCTCCCGCTCCGCCGTTGGCGCTGATGGTTCCGGCGTTGTGGATCGTCGGAGCCGCAAGGAGCATCGCCCCGCCACCACCACCCGCGCCGCCGCCGAACTGACCAGTGGTTCCACCGCCACCTCCGCCGCCCGCGCCGGCCGTCACCTGGGTTCCGTCATTGAGACGGAGCCGAGCAACGTTCGGCATCGACTGGACACGGCCCAGCGAAGCCGCCGGAAGTGCCACGGTTCCGCCTGCGCCTGCGACCTTCGTCGCCGAAGCACCGCCGATACCACCGGCACCGCCGAGGCTCGAGGTGAGATTGCCACCGGGAAGTCCGATGTCGTTGGACTGACCGGCTCCGCCGACCGATCCACCGGCAAGGGATCCCGCGGCCCCACCTGCTCCGCCGGCTCCACCCGCTACGCCCGGAGCGCCGCTGATGTCGACGAGCCCGCCCACTTGGACGTCGATGAACTTCACGGCGCGAACTGCAAAGCCGTTGGTCTTCAAGATCTGACCCGCGGGAACCGTGAGGCTCTCGTACTCCATGTCACGAGTGAGCGTGGTGATGAAGGGGGTCGTTGCGGCGAGAACGACATCGCCGTCGAGGCCGGTGCCGTACATACCGGCGCCCTGATCGGCGCCGACGACGAGATGTCCGTCCGCGATGTAGTTCTTTGGATTGGTCAGGCTCATTGGGAATCCTCCGTTGGGTTCAAGTACGTGGCAAGAAGATCATCAATCCGTGCCGCCACCGTCAACCGGAACGCCGTTGTCGACGCTCAATGGGCTGTCGCTGCAAGCCGACGCACCGCACAGGATGAGCACAAGAAACACAAGCCGAATCATGTTGACCTCCTAGGAGTAGTAGTCTACATGCCGCACAGCGCTGACACAACAAACGGGGACGACATGCCAAAGTCACTCTGGGACGAGCTCGCCGAAAAAACCGAGGAATGCAGAAAGCTTCGCGACGGAATCAAAAGAGGTGGATTCTTGGTCTGTGAAAAATGCTTTCTGGTGATGCGCCGCTTGCCGACCTGGATCACCCGAGAGCGACCGCAGCTCGACAACGACCTTCAGTGTTCGGACTGTAGCTTCAAGCTCGGCGACCCCCAATGAGAACCCCAGCACGTCTGAACCAAGAACCCTGCGTCGCTTGTCTTGGAATTGCCGAAGGGATCCGCCGCGACAAGAAGCTCTCCTGGACGATCATGGCGGCCGTTCGAAAAATAGGGGCCCGCTGGTACTGCAAAGAGCACGCAGACTTCATTTCGCCCAAGGTCGCCAAAATCAAGCCCGTGCCACCTGTCCGGCGATCAGGGCAAAAACCCAAACAGTGAGGTACTATCGCCGACCAAGGAGGTCAAATGCTGGAAATTATGACCATTCTCGTCGCTCTTCTTGGTCACGTTGAAGCCGGAACCGCCTATACCTTCTCCGCCGTCGGCGATCCCTGGAATCCCAACCCTCACGCCGCCTGCCTTCATAGAGACATGGACGACCGCAAGGACATCATCGTTGCTCATCGCACGCTGCCCTGCAGGTCCCAGGTTCTCATCTACTCCCTTGAAACAGGCAAACAGGTCATCGCTGTGGTCGGCGACAGGGGCCCGTTCGGCAAGACCCGTCGCGGCAGATATCGCGGTGTTGTAGATGTCTCTCCCAGGGTCAACCGGTTGCTCGGTCTTCGCGGCCGCGGCCCGGTCGTTCTCTTTCCGATTCAGTAAATCCAACCAAAGGAACCCGATGCAAAACGACCTCAGCGAGGTCCAGGACCTCGTGCGCCGTATGAACGGACCAGACAAAGAAGACTCCGAGCTCGCAAGGGCAACCCTTGGAAGGGTCGCTCATCGCCGCATCCCGGAGTTGCTCGAGCAGCTCAATCACATGGAAGACGAGCTAATGAGAGTCACCATGGAACTGACCACGGTATCGGCTTCGGTGGTTCAGCTCGAGAACCGACTACGAGAAGCAAAGGAGTGGAGGACGAAGATGTTGGGGCTGCTTCGTGCCGCCGACAACGTGCTACACGACGTGAATACGCAGGGTCTGCCTCGGCCGCACAAGCTAGACCTACTTCGTCAGGCGATCTTATCGGTGGAGGGTAACCTTGAGTAAACTTCGTATAACTGGATTCACCAAGCAAGGAGTTCGCGACCTTAATGGGGTTCCCGGCAAGTCTCTTGTCATCGCGGCAGCATCCGACGATGTCTATCGAATGAATCGCGGACTGTCTCCGGAGAAGAAAGAAGAGTTCATAGCGACGGTCGACCCGGAGCACTTCGAGCCAAAAGGGATCCACGATCTTATGTACGACTACGTCGAGGAGGACATCAAAAAACAGTTCCCGAACGCCAAGTGCACCGAAGAAGACGACTGGATCAAGGGTCACCGAACAGAGGTCGACATTCCAAACATCTCGACTTGGACGTGGTATTGCTTTCTTGTAAGAACCGGAATGGCGGTCATTTCGCTTACGTTTCAGATCCATCTGCTCGGAGGAACCAGTGAGTCAAAATCCAAAGGCCTTCTCGAGGCAGTCATGGATGAAGCCAAGCCAGGATGGCGAGAGCGCATCATTGCCAAAAGGAAACCAGATGAGCGACGGTAAGCAGCCAGTTCAGGTCGTGTCCGATCCCCGGATGCTTCTTGGGGAGTACTCGAACATCACGCTCGTTACCTGGGGCGGTTCAGATTTCACGCTCGACTTCGTTCGTCAGGCGCCGAATCTTCCAAACGCAGTTCTTGTCGCTCGCGTGATGGTTTCCCCCCATCACATGAAGCGAGTCATCGCAGCGCTACAGACCGAGGTCGGCAAGTTCGAAGCGACTTACGGCGAGCTCAAGGTCGAGCCCGATCAGCCTCAGGTCGTGTTTGAAGCCAAGGTGAACTAACCCTCCGCTTGACTTTTGTCCCGGCGCTTGGCAAATTTCTCTCCTGATGTTTTTCTGGCTCTCAATGCTACTCATTTTGGCGCTTGGCATCCTTGCCATGTGGCTCTTTTTGGACGCCGGATGGGACAACACTACATACCGCATTGAAAGAGTCTCACAGAGTGTTGATGCCTCCACGGGGCACAGTCTCTTGGACTCAAGCGAGCCGCAGGTTCCCGGGACCTGGTCGGGCTCGTAAGAGCCCGAAAACCGAACCACCCTCACGGTGCCCATGAAACACGAAAAGCCTCGCTATCTCTGCATCACGTGCGGACGGGACACGGCGTCTGCGCGAGAGATGTGGGGGAAGAAGTTCTTCGCCTGCAATGATTGCGTCAACCCTAACTTCAGTCGTATCGTCGAAGAGACCAAGCGCCGCGTAGGAGGAAAAGATGACGATCGCTGAACTGCATGCTCTGACCGATGGTCTCGACCCCGCAACCGAGATCGTCGTGAACGAAGCCCCTCGCGGCAACGGCAACGAGCTCGAGGCCCTTCCGGTCGTCTCTGGCAACATGGGTCTTTACGTCGACCGAGGCGAGTCGTTCTCTGGCCTGCTCGTCACGGAGCACGACGATTCCCTGACAACGAAGCCCGTGCTGGTTCTGTCTCACCGAACCTAGTCGGGCATAAGGTCTGAGGACCAGGAGGTTCTCATGCCCAAATGTCACGTCTGTCAGGATTCAAGACCATCTCTGCACTGGGTTCCAGCGCCGCTTTCTACGCAAACGCTCGGGCATTACGTTTGCGTAGGCTGCGACAAAGCGCTGTCTCGCGTACTCGAGCTTGAGGCTCTGGTTCCGAAGAAACCCAAGCGCCACATCATGGAGGCCGGCGAGTGCGTGATTCGACTCGTACCGCCAGAGGTTCGCATTGTCTTGAAAAGCCTCAGGGAGTGGATCGGTAGATCAGAAGGAGCCACCGAGTCGGACATCACTGCGGCGACCTTGGTCATGATCAAGCTTTCTGACACGATCGCGGGTCGGGAGTTCAACGCAAGAAATCAAGAAGTTGCAAACACTTCCCTGAAGGATGTATAAAATCTCCGTGGAAGTGAGCATACACAACCCCAACATGGAAACCTTCGTCCACAAGAAACGTGGAGAGAAGGAACCATTCGTCCCAAGTCGATTTGGCTACCTCAACATCAAGCCGGACGACGACAGCACCGAAGAAGAACGACGGGCCTGGCACGGCAAGGCGCCGTCGAAGTTGAAGAAGAAAATCTGGCGACCAACCGTGGAGCCATTCTAATGGGCTATCGACTGAACTTTGTTGTCGCTGTTTTGAACAGTCTGGCCAAGGCGTTGAGCAAATTCAAACGACGCAGATGAGCGAGGAGCGTACGAAAGTACGCCCCCTTCCGGTGGCCACCAGGTCGGATTTTTCGTCCGCGGTCCCCGAGTCATGCAATCACGAAGCGTGGTTGCGGCTTTCCGTTCCTGTGCTTGCCCGTCTTCGAGAGAGTCCCTGCTCTCTTGGGGATGTCGCAAAGTGGTACGCCGACAATCGAAAGAAGCTGATGCTGCAGGGGATCTCAGGCTCGATCGCCGAGAACGCAATGTTCTGGCTCGAGCGTGAGGGCATCGTCGAACGAATCGACCTCAACGGCCGCCGCGTCTACAGACCAATCGATCAATAGCGGAGGGCGCATGGAGCGCTACATTTGCATGCCCGCTCGCTGCCCTGCGTGCGGAGGATGGGTGACACTTATCGTCGGAACGGAGACGATCGTCACGACGCAGTTTCACAACGTAAGCCAATGCAACGCCGCCTTCTACTATCGCTGTTGGCGAGAAGAGGGGTTTCCTCTTCCTCGGGTGGAGTTTTTCAGCCCCGCTAACGCATTGCCAAAAATGCTGCTGTCTGGACCGGGCGAAGAGTACCCGGTCCAGAATAAAAGGAGATTCCAACATGCCGAGCGAAGCCATCGAAATCGGTAGAGTCGTCAACGACCGCACCAAGGAGCCCGCCATTATTGTAACGCTCTTGCCCCCAGAGGACCCAGAAGCAAAGAGCGGGATGCCGCCAATGATCCAGCTATCGAGTCCGTACTTTCTTCCGGTGTTCGCAGATCACGTCGCAAGGCTTGTCCAAGAGGCCTCCGAAAAGGCAGCTGAGCTCTGGCCTGAATGGGCAGGAAGACTCGTCCAGCTCACCACCGGACGGCCCACGTAAGGCAAGGGAAAAGGCCAACGGCCTCTTTCCTTACCCAGGCATAAGAGCCTTGAAGAGAAAGGAGGCTCTCATGTCGAGGGCGGACAAGTTGCTACAGCTTCAACGCGCCAAGGAGCAATCCGAGCTCGCCGAGCAGAGGCTTTCGGTGGTTCGAGAGAAGATCGACTTTCATCGGTCGCAGGTAGAGCACTGGAGCGCGATCGGCTGGATGCGAGATTCGATGGCTCGATTGGCCGAACGAAGAGGCCATCAAAAGATAGCCCAGGAATGGTACCGCCTGGCCGAGGAAGCCAACGAACTGTGCGAGCTGGAGACGGAGCGAGAGTACGAGATGGATGGAGCCCTGGATCGGTCCGAGATCATCCAGAAGGTCATGAACGACGACGTCACCGAGTTTCAGCGTGACGCCAAGGCAGAACCACCCGTACACTTCCCGGTTCTCTTGAAGGAGTAGCCATGGGCAAGGACAGCAAGATCTCCTGGACGCACAGTACGTTCAATCCGTGGTGGGGTTGCGCTCGCGTTTCGCCGGGCTGCGAGCGGTGTTATGCCGAAGCGTTTGCAAAACGAACCGGCAAGGCAAAATGGGGTGTCAAAGAAGAGCGACGATTCTTCGGCGACAAGCACTGGAACGAGCCATTGACCTGGAATCGAAACGTTTCCGCCGGAGAGAGGCATCGCGTGTTCTGCGCATCGATGGCGGACGTATTCGAGGATCGTCGCGATCTCGATTCGCAACGAAACCGTCTCTGGGAATTGATTGAAAGGACGCCGAATCTCGACTGGCTTTTGCTTACAAAGAGACCCGAGAATTTTCGAACGCTGTTTCCGTGGACCAATACAACACAGAAAAACATCTGGCTCGGCTGTACGGTCGAGGATCAGCAGCGAGCCGAGGAAAGAATTCCGCATCTTTTGGCCGTATCGGCTGCTGTTCGGTTCCTGTCGTGCGAGCCGCTGCTTGAGCCGGTCGACCTGACCAAGCTCAAAGACGACGAGCTCGGCGCTAACTGGAACGCCCTCGAGATGGGAATTTCCTGGGTGATCTGTGGCGGCGAGAGCGGCGCCAGCGCTCGGCCATTCAATCTTGACTGGGCACGCAGCCTTCTTGCACAGTGTCGGTCCGCGCATGTTCCGTTCTTCATGAAACAGATGGGGTCTCATCCAGTGAGTAGTACCGAAGAGGACCTCTTCTATCGCGGTAGCGACAACTTGCTTTCACTGTCAAAGGCGAGGCTTCGCTTCAAAGGCAAGGCCGACGACATCGCCGAGTGGCCCAAAGATCTACAGGTCCAAGAATTCCCGAAATCTTGAGAGGACGTTGATGAAAAAGAATGGTCACAACAAGAAGTCACTCGGCACGAGCGGCGACCCGCTCTACGACGCCGAGGTCGCAGCAACCAACGCCGCCGGAGACCTGATGCGGCGGGCCGAAAAAGAAACGAAAGCCACGCTGCAGGTGGCAGTCGAAAAGCTGCTTCGCAAGTACCCACAGACCGAGACCGTGATCGTCTTCTACATGGAAGGGATCGCGTCCGAGCTCCACAGACAGTACACCACACGCCACGTTGCCGAGAGAAAGGCCGCCTATGAAAATCGAGGAAGTGAAGGATCAGCTAGAGAGACCGCTCAGAACCTTCAAGGAGCTCAAGCTCCGGTACGAAAAAGCGGTCGAGGAGTTCGCAAAGCTCGGCCTTGAGGTACGCGATCTCGAGCCACAGATAGAGCGGCTCAATCGCGACGTTGAGACTTGGTCTAATGATGTTGCGACCAAGTACGCCGCCATTCTCGAACGCCAAAGCGAAGGCCATCTCGAGCTCGCAAGCATCTTGAAATCGAAGTCGGTTCTGGTGCTAGATATCAGCCTTCTGATGATTGCAGCCAAGGAGGCTCTGATTGGGACGCAAGATCGACAAGGATGAGTACACGTTAGCCCGGCGCCAGATGGCAACCTGCAGCAACGAAGAGTGCGCGAACAAGACCAAGGTCCAGCAAATGGGATTCTGCCCTCCGTGCAGGAAGGCCCACAAGCTCTCCCGGGAATTTGAAACGAAGTACCAACAGCTTTGAATCTGAGGGTCCAATGAAGAAACCCTGCGTCTTTTGCGCTCCCCCGAAGGGAGCGAGCGATACCGTTTTGTTCGCTGGAAGTTGGCTTGCCGACGTGGCCGGGTTACTCTACGAAAAGAATCGTAAGTATGGAGACAGCGCAGCAAGACCGCTGCGGGTGTTCTCCAGGGCGACGGCCGTTGAGCAGCTCTTGGTTAGGCTTGACGACAAATTGAGTCGCGTTGCGAAAGGCGCAGGGCTGCTTGCCACCGACGAAGACGTCATTCGAGATCTCGTTGGCTACCTTGCGCTGCTCGCCGCTCTCCTGGAGGAAACCCATGCACGGAAACGTTTTGCAAGGCCCTTACCGAAGAAAAAAAAGAGGATTCGCTCGCGAGTGGGCAGGTGAGATCCTTTTTGGAATAGGCTTCATCGCTCTCATCGTCTGCTCCCTCACGTATTGACGCAATGTTGTAGACACGGTAGAACCAAACCATGTCTACAGCAAACCAGCAAACCGTCACCAAGATTCCGCTCACCGACAAGTCGCTCGAGGTCGTCACGAAACCAGAGGTTGGTCTCGTGAGAAACATCCACGTCGAGGTCGACCAGGACTTCCATCGCAAGCTGAAGATGATGTGCGTGGTGCAGGGAATCACGATGAAGGACTACGCCCTGAAAGCCCTTCAAGTTCGACTCGAAACCGATGAAAAAGCGCTAGCATCCAAGAAATGAGCGCTGAGTGTTTGAAGTGTGGCGGGCCGCTTTTCCAGTTCGAGGCGCCGGCTTCGGTGCCTGGGATTGAAAAGAGCGAGCTCCCAACGGCCTGCCGTCGCTGCGGCGAGATCGCTATCGGCGGAAAGCCAATCCCATTCCCAGAGAGCTTTCAGGGACAGGTGGCAGACATCGCCGAGGCGGCCTCCAAGGAAGCAGCTTCGGCTCGGGCGGCAATCGTCTCGGATCCCAATATCCGAGTAGAGCGCTACTTCGCCAACGTCTACCGCTCCGGCTTCATGCACGGCTTTTTCAGGGCACTTGGGTACTTTCAGCACCACGGCAAAGAAGGTCGCCTCAAGCGCTTGCGTGAGATTTGGAACGTCGCCACTCACGCCGACGCTGACGATTCAGGCGTGATGATTTCAATGCCAGCGACGATGTATTCGGAGTTCAAGCAGTTGCTCGAGCTCAGCGTAGTACCAAGAGAGACCCATGCCCAAAGTCATTAGAACGCCCGTTCGTCCTGGTCGACCGGTTGAACATGACTGCGTCGACAAGCGCGGCCGCCCGGCCAAGGGCACGGCAAATTCAAACACCCTGTGCACCAAATGCAACACGCAGCTGGTGTACGTTCGTGATCCTGACGCATCACTTGAGAAAAGAGGTTCTTGATGGCAACGGAAAAACTGGTTCGAGTCACTTGCGATCGCTGCAAAAGGGTTGTGCACGAGGGAGATGTCCAGCCGACGAACATCGCCGGCGCGGTGGTGCCGCGGCGGTTCATGCTCGACGCCAAGGGTTTGCAGATGGGCGAAGTGGTCTTCGACGACCTCTGTGCCAAGTGCATCAAGCGGGTCGGCGACCTCATTCAGATGATTGCAAAACTCGACAAATCGGATGAGAATGAGGCCTCGAACGAAGACGACACGGGGAAGGCGCCGAAAAGCGCTCCACCTCCGGTGTCAAAAGCAAAGTAGCCGGAGGAAAACCATGAGCGACGCGACCGAGAACGAGCACGAGGACAAGGAAGACGAAAAGGAAGAGGAAGCAGAGCACGAGAAGGAAGAAGAGAAGGAAGACGAGAAAGAGGAAGAGTAGCTCCTCGACAGCTCAAGCTGAATCCAGATAGTAGCCCGGGCGAGCGAAATGCCCCCGGGCTATTTTTTTAGCTATTGACAGGTTCACACCTCGTGTGATGATGTGTGACCCATGGCGAAATTACTCGAAGGCGTCCCCGAAGAACTGACCAAGTTGGTCAAGTCAGAGCTCGCTCAGCTCGCCGAGCTCGGCGTCGAAGTGGTCTCCGTGTCGACGATTACCGAGGGCGCTCCGCCGCGGTACATTTTCGACTTCCCCGCCGGCGACCAGCAGTGGAAGACACGGCAGATTCTCGAAAAGGCCGGATGGGACGTCGGACAGCAGATGGGGGACAAGAACCTTCGGTTCTACGCTTCCAAGAGATCCGTTCACTCGGAAGGATGGAAGGTCTGATGCCACCGGGACTGTCCTCGAAAGCGACACACACGGACCTTCGGCAAGATCTTCAGCCCAGGCAGTCGCCGGTCTACGGATTGTGCGTTCACACCTGCGGCGAGGGTATCATCGACGACGCTACGCATCACGGCGTCGACCCGCTCGAGTACGTCGTGGCGCACTATCTGACCCCAGGTGAGTTCGCGGGTCACTACGTCATCAACTATGACGGTCACATTGTCCAGGTCGCCGACGAGAACTCCAAGGCCCAACACGTAGGCCTGACGCCTGCGGATCACGCGAATCTTCTGACGGACGGCTGGATCTCGCTGACGCCGGCGAAGGTGGTCGCAGCCTGGAAGAAGGCCTGGCCGGGCACCAAGGCGCCAGCGTTCCTCTTTCCGGGTCCGAGCGCCAACCAGGTCTACGTCGGCGCCGAGATGCTGCCACTGCCGAGCCCGAACTACCTGAAGCAGTGGAAGCCGGCTTACGACGGAGCCCGTTATACGCAGGCTCAACATGACGCAGTGGCGGCCCTGGCGGCCGACATTGCGTCGAGATGGTCTCTTCCAAGTCGCTGGCAGACCACAAGCCGTCTTCTAGGACATGAAGACCTCAATCCCATCCAGCGTCCAGGCTGGGACCCAGGAGCCCTGAGAGACTCGCCGTGGTTCGACTACGTCCGGGTCAAGAAAGCCATCGAGGCGCTGTCATGACGCTGAAGAGACACCGAGCTCCACTCAAGGGCGGCTACCGCCGGACCACCGTGACGATCCCCGAAGAGCTCGCCAAGCGAGTCGACGCCCAGGTCAAGGCCAAGCCCGGCATGACCGTGTCGGCCTACGTCTCAGACATCCTCGAGACCGCGGTTCCTCCCAAGGCGGAGAAGGCCTGATGCCCATGTACGACTTCGAATGCCCTCACGGCCATCGCTTTGAAAAGGTCGTACTCATCGCCGACCGAAACAATCCCGTTCCCTGCGAGGCCACGGTGCCGCAGCTCTGTGAGTACACAGACGAAGGGGCTCGCCTGGCGCAGCTACCGAACAACGTCGTCGTGATGAAGGACGGCAAAGAGTCGGCCGACGTCGCCTACGTCAAGGACGTGCCCTGCATCCTCAAGGCGACCCGGGTCGAGATCAGTCACTCCAGCCCAGCATCGATGCTCGACTACGGCCTGGGCGCCAACCGTGACGCCGCCAGAGAAGGGCGCTACGACGGGACGCCGAGTACCAGAGGAGTTCGAAAGTGATCACCGCCGACCAGCTTGTCGCCCATCTCGTCGGCGACTACTTGATTCAAAGCGACTGGATGGCCAACGAGAAGACCAAGAAGTCCATCGCCGCGGCCGCGCACGCCGTGGCCTACTCAACGCCGTTTCTTCTTCTTACCCGTTCATGGTCGGCCCTGGCGGTCATCCTGGTGACCCACTTCATTATCGATCGTTGGCGTCTGGCTCGCTACGTCTGCTGGGCCAAGAACTGGCTGGCGCCGTGGCCCGGGACGCCGGCATGGAAGCTTTGTACGGCAACTGGCTACCCGCCTGACCGGCCCGCGTGGCTCGTGGTCTGGCTGCTCATCATCGCTGACAACACCCTGCACCTGCTTTGCAACGGTCTCGCCATCAAGTACCTTGGATAAGGAGAACGAATGGACTTCAGGACAATTCTTCCCGTAGCTTCGAACGCGGCCGCTCCGAACGGTGACATCATGAGCGAGCTGAAGGCCCCGAACGGCCAGCTCCTGTTTCAGCTCAACTGGAGCGAGATCATCCGCCTGGGCGCTGAGAAGTACCTCGGCATCAAGACGCCGCCGGCGCTCAAGAGCGTCCCGTAGTGGAAAAGTACGGCGTTGCAAACGTGAGACTGCAGCAGCAGGCAGAGCTCAACAGCATCAAGACCGAGATCGTCTCCCTGACCGACATGAACAAGGAGATGACCAAGGAAGCCTCGGACAAGCTGCAGCAGCTCGAGCTCCGCCGGCTTGAACTCGAAGAAGCACTCAAGTAAGACCTCTCCTGTCATAGATTCGTGGCATAAGTTCGGTAAGACACCCCATGAGGTGGTATGGCCGGAATTGTCCGGCGTTTTCAAACGGTTAAGGAGGATCTCCGATGCAACCGAAATTCGTGTTCGAGCAGGCAACAAAGACCCAGGGTAGGCTTCGACTGTCCCTTGCAGCTCCATCCGGAGGCGGCAAGACATTCACCGCGCTCAAGATTGCGACCAGTCTTGCCGAGAGGTTGTACGACGGCAAGGGGAAGATCGGGGTTATAGACTCCGAACACGGGTCAGCGTCAAAGTACGCGGACAAGTTCAACTTCAAAACCCTGATGCTCGACACGTTTTCACCGCTCGACTACGTCGCCGCGATCGAGGCAGCCGAGGAGGCTGGCTTCGACATCCTCGTCATCGACTCGCTGTCCCACGCCTGGATGGGCAAAGACGGCGCTCTCGAGCAGCTCGACAAGGTCGTCAAGAAGTCCCAGGCAGGCAACAGCTTCAACGCATGGAAGGAAATCACTCCCATGCAGACCAAGCTCATCGAGGCCATCCTGGGCTCGAAGATGCACATCATCGCCACGATGCGATCCAAGACGGAGTACGTGATCGAGGAGAACGATCGCGGCAAGAAGGTGCCTCGCAAGGTCGGCCTCGCTCCGGTCCAGCGTGACGGGCTCGAGTACGAGTTCGACGTCGTCGGAGAAATCCGAGTGGACTCGAACGAGCTCGTCATCACCAAGACGCGCTGCTCGGAGCTCGCGGACATGACCTTCAAAAAGGCCGGCGACGACATCGGCAAGATCCTCGCCGCCTGGTTGGGCAGCGGAGCTCCGATGGCCACTCCGAAACCGGACGTCATCGAAGAGCTACTCAAGGACGCCGAGGTCAAGGTGCTGTTCGACAAGCTCGACACCGCGGAAGCCAAGCGTCGCCTGGCGGCCGAGAAGTACGGAAACAAGGAAGCCCTGACCGCTGCCCTCACCGCTCGCATCGCCGAAAAAACCGCCGCACCTGCCGCCTAGCAAGGGGTCCACATGGAGATCATCAACGTTCTCGGGAGCCAACTCCCGCTGAAGGTGTCGCCGAACTTTTTGAAAAATGCGGCGTGTCCGCTCAACCTGAAGCTGCGTTACATCGACAAGGTCGTCGATCGATTCACCAAAGTTGCGGCCACGAGAGGGGCGGCCGTACACCTGGCGATCGCCAACCTCACCAAGCTCTGCCAGCAACGAGGAGTCATTCCCAGCGCACTGAACGACGAGGACGTCGCCCAGGCTGTCTCGGAGGCCACGCCGCACGAAATCTACGCCGAGCTCGGAACGGTGCTCGAATGGACGCGGCTTTGGAGGGACCGCTTCTTTCTCGACGCCAGGAACCTTGTGGGCTTCGAAGAGAAGTTCGCCATCAACGAAAAGCACGACGAGTGCGACTGGGACACGGCGTCCTATCGCGGCATCGTTGACGTCATCCACCGGGACGGGAAAAGGGCCATCGTCACGGACTACAAGAGCCAGCCGAACGTCCTAAGTCAAACCGCACTCGACGAGCACGACCAGGGTTCGTTCTACGCCTGGATGGTGAACAAGTTCTACCCGCAGTTCGACGAGTTCGTGTTTCGCATCAACTACCTTCGATACGGTTTCACCGCCGAGACCTATCGAAGCATGGACCAGATCAAAGCCTTCGAACGGAAGATGCTGATGCAGATCGACAAGATCCGGGACATCAAGTCCTGGGATCCGATTCCTGGCGAGCACTGCAACCTTTGCGACTTCATCGACCGCTGTCCGGTGGCTCAGGACGCCGGTGACCTGCCGCCGGCGATCATCACGGCGGACCAGGCGCTACGAATCGGAAGCCAGCTTCGGGTCAAGGAGGAATGGACCAAGAAGGCCAAGGCGATGCTGAAGACCTATGTCGATGGCAGCGACAACGTCACGCTTGGAAGCGGTGGCTACGTCTACGGCTACCGGGCCTCTGAGAAGGTCACGTGGAAGGTCGATCTCCTGAAGGCGGTTCTTCTTGAGGCCGGCATTCCGCTCGAAGAAGTCGTGACGGTGAACGCGAACAAGATGAAGAAGGTCGTCAAAGACATCTGCCGTCGTGTGCCAGAGCTCGAAGAGCAGCTCATGGCGGCCAAGGTCATCAAGGCGGCGACCAAGTTCGGTGGGTTCGAGCCCACCGACGGACCCGATGATTCCACCCCCGAAGCAGAGTAGGATGTGCCCATGGCCACACGACGAGAACTGTTCAATGCGAAAAATCCGCCGGCGGAAAGCGCAGGCGACTTGGTCAAGTCCACCGTGAACTACATGTTCTCGGGGAACGCGGCCAAGAAGAAAAAGGGCGAGCTCAGAAAGCTCTCCGCCGACGAGAAGATGCTGTGTGCCCTTCGCAAGGTCTTGGCTCAGATGAGCAACGACGGCGCCGGGACACGGTACTTCATCGACGGCGCCCAGGTTCGAGTACTCAATCGAACAGACAGCGAAGGCGCCAAGGCCGGCGAGCCGTCGACGTATCACCGTCAAGGAACGTGCCGCCTGGGCCTTGCTCACAAGACCGGCGAGGCCTCGTACAAGATGGCCTCCTTTGAGGTGTCGTACCGAGACACCGTGGACACGCTGGGGCTCCCCGACGTGACCTACTTCGATCCAACCTCCATCGAAGAACTTCCCGCAGGATCCCAGTTGTAAGAATTGACCAGTTTCCGGGGACTGAACCTCCCGCCGGAGCTGGTCAAAAAGAGAGACGGAACAGTGTGCGGCTGCGGGTTGACCGCAAGGGCTGCAAGGGACTCGTTTGACCGCCTCGCTTTTCTTCATCCGTCTGGCGAGGACGGTCGCTTTCCATTGGCATAAGCATCGTAGGAGGTTTCACGTGCCCAAAAAATCCACGGCCCTTGCTCGGGTCGCCAAGGTTGCACCAACAAAAGAGACCAAGAGCGGCCGCGCTATTCGGCTTCCAAGTCAGATGCCAACGATCGACGCAGAAGAAGCCGTCTGTCGGCCCTCTCAGGAACTCATCGACGACACCGAGTTGAGACTCAAAGAGGAAGCGAAGAACGCTCCACCTCCAAAGAAAGTTCTCGAATCCGCTCCAATGAACAAGCGTACCGTCGTGGTCCCGGTCGAGGTCCCGACCGAAGCCATTCAGGGGTTTTTGGCGGCGCTTTACAAGATCTCCTCAGAGAACGAGGCAATGCCGATCTTGAAGAACGCCCGCGTCACGTGTGCCCCAGGGAAGGTGACGCTCGAAGCGACCGACCTGGGACTGTGGGCAATCGCTTCGGTCAAGGCGTTTGGTGGGAAGCAAACCTTCGAGTTCGTTCTTCCGCTCGAGCGAGCTCTCAACATCTGCAAGCGACTGTCGGCGAACTACAACATGGTGCCGATCGGGATCGACAAGGAGAACATCCACTTCGGAAACTACTCGTTTCCAAGCGGTGGCAGCATCCAGGACTATCCAAAGCGATTCAACCTCTGCGCCGAGGAGGTCAAGGTCGCGATGCCGGCGTCGTATCTCGAATCCATCATGAGGCGAGTTGAGCCGGCCATGGGCGACGACATCATTCAGTCGCCTCAGCTGATGGGCATTCATCTCGACTTTCGAGACAACGTCGCGGTGGCAACGGACGGACATCGAATGCATCTGCTCAAGCTTCCGCAGATTCACGTGGAGGCGAGTAATCACCTGAAGAGCCCACCGAGAGTGACGATTCCGTCGGGTTTCTTTTCGTATCTGATCGCAGTCGTGAATCGGGACTGGGTAGGAATCAGCGTTTCGGAGAAGATGCTGGTCGTCGCCGGCGAGGACTACGGAATGTTGGCGAAGACAAACGACCGTCCGTTTCCGCCCTGGAAGAGCATTCTCACTTCCTACGACGGTTTTTGGGTGCTCGACAAAAAGATGCTGCTTGAAACCCTGAAGGACGCGCAACCACTTCAGAGCGTAGAGGCTATCAAGATCGCGTCGGACAACATCTCTGAAGGGCTCATCATCACAGCCCAGGGAGAGGACGGCGAAGTGTTCACCAAGAAGATCGGGGCCAAGCGCCAAGGAAATGCTCCGCTCGTGAAGCTCGGCGTAAATCCGGATTATCTTCGAGACGCCGTTACCGCAACCGCCGGCGGGCTGGTACGACTTGGGTTCTCATCTGAGAGTTCGGAAGTGAGTCGCATTGAAGTCCGCGGCGAAGATGACGACTTCATCGGAATCATCATGCCGTGCACTTGCTAGGAGGAAAAGATGCTGTGTCCGACCTGTGAAGCAATGATGGCCGAGCTTCCGCTGGCTCGGATGAGGGGCCTCATCATGGGCCTTTGTCCGAACTGCGGAGAGGTGGCCCAGGAAGTGGACGGGGCCGTGATTCCAGTGTCGGACATGCTGACGGCGAACGCGCTTGGGGATGACCGCATTCGTGCGGCTGTCTCCAAGCCCAAGCCGTCAACGCTTTCGTCCTTTCTAGAGACCGTGGAGAAGATGAACCAGTCGGTTGCTTACGAGCAGTCGTCCATGACGTTTCACTTGCGGTCTCTTTTGGCGCAGATTCAAAACCGGCTCGACTTTGGCTTGGCGAAGTTGACCCACCTGGAATTCATCGACGACGAACAAGCCACTGCCTTGAGAGCGCTGCGTGAGGCCAGGGACCTGGTCTCTACGCTGCCCTCCAGAAACAGAGGCGTGAGGACGGAAAAACATGAACCATGACGCGACGTGTACTTCCTGCAATCGGATCTCTGAGCTCCACAAGCAATACCGCAACAAAGCAATCTTCAAAGACGGAGGCCCACTGGTCACTACTTGGTGCCGCATCTGCGGTGAGTCCGCCGCGCTCGACATCGGCAAAAGACCATACGAGGAGATCAGGGATCGACTGAAGATGCTCGACGGAGCAGCCTTCGAACACGAGGGCGCTTTTCACACGGAGATCTGTGGCTGGGGAGTCTGGTGGCGCTTCGACGAGGTTTTGGAAAAGTGCTACCCGAAGGAATATCTCTCCGATCCGGGTCGTCCGTTCTGGCCACTGCCGCAGAACTTTGCATTTCACAGGACAGCAGAGACCAAGCCAGTGACCGTGACATCGACTACGGCTCCTGTAACCGCGCAAGAAGAAGGAGAAGAGGCGCTCGAGCGAATGAAGCTTGCTCGTCACCTGAACGATAGCCCGCGGGAACGAGTCGAGCTCGAGCTGCAATACGGAGAGGTCTGGGATTCCGATCAGCTCATCAGGGCATTCGACGTCGCCGCCTTTCGGGCGCCGTTTGCCGTCGTCAAGAAGAAGGGCACCGAGGAACTAGGGTCGCTTCTTTTTCAGCACAGCCCTCGGTACTACTTCAGCTTTATGACCGAGAGGTCGATATGAAACAATGCGTGTTCTGCAGGAAGGACATCCTCCCTGGGCAGGCCGCGGTGTCGATCGTAGGCGGCCTCATGGACCCCGAGGAGCCTGACTTTTTCGTCGCCGATCAGGACGTCTTAATCGAGTCCTATGCCCACCGAGAGGAGTTACTGGCAAAGCTTCAGCCGCCTGTGGCATGATGGCCTCCACAGTACATGCGGGTAAAAACGAAGCCGAAGACGGAAGAAGTTCAGCGCATCGCCGGCAAGACGAGCATGAACCTCGTCGGAAATTGCCCCGATCTTCGAGTGGTCTTTCCCATGGTGCCTTGCGCCAACGCTGGGTGCGAATGGGCCGTCAAGGGTCCCGAATACATGAATTGCAGCTTCGTCGTCGCTGAGGCCACCGAAGAAAGTGGCTTGAGTCTGGAAGACATCGGGGACATGATGGGCATCACCCGAGAGGGCGTACGCCAGATCGAAAAGAAGGCGTTACGAAAATTGAGGCTCATTGAGCACGCTGATGAACTATTTGAATCGCTCGATTTTACAGGGGAAGGTCGTAAGCACCCCGACCACGAAGCAGCTCAACCCAAGAACGAAAATCACCTCGTTCTCGCTTCTCACCGTCGAGTCCTGGCTTAACGACGAGGGTCAGCCTCGGGAGCACAGGAACTTTGTCACCGTCGAAGTTGTTGGCCGTGACGCTGAGCGCATCAGCAAGACACCTCTCAATAGTTACGTCACCGTCGAAGGCTACATTCGCTCCGACGAAATCAAGGGAGTTCACGCCGTCAGGGTTCGCACCTTGACCATCAGCGTATGGGGTCCCGAATGGACGAACGTGACTTCACCATCGAGCTAGGCAAGAGCGTCAAAAAAACATATCCGGATTCGCATGTGTGGCGCCCCTCGGACAACTTCACGCTGGGCATACCGGACGTGCTGGCCGTAATCCCGAATCGAAAATTCCTCGCAGTCGAAGCCAAGCAGCTGCAGCGACTCTTGGCAGACGCATTTGACCCCGGCAGAAGAAAGGAACCTCTCCTGCATCACCCGTTCACGGGGCCGCAAATCTCCGTGATGAAGTCGCTCGAGCGCGCCGGCGCCGAGGTTTGGGGGATCGTCAGGGTCACACGAGAGCACGCGTTTCGCATTTCAGTTCCGAAGATGCCGAGTACGGGAAACTTCACTCATGAAGAGCTTGTCGCCGCTGGCGAGCTCGTCACCAAAGGAAAGGACGGGTGGATATTTTGGCAAAGAGATACATTGGAGACAGCGTCTACGTCGACTTCGACGGATTCGCTCTTACCCTGACAACCGAAAACGGATTTCCCGACGACCCCCGAAACAAGATCGTGCTTGAGCCGGAGGTCTACACGGCCCTGGTTCAGTATGTCGAGGGTCTCAAGAAAACCGGCGACTGCCACAAGGAGAGTGCCACTTGAACACGATTTGCCTGCTCGACACCGAGACCACTGGACTGTCCCCAGCGACGGAGCGAGTCATCGAAGTCGCCGTCACTCTCTTCGATCTCGACACCGCTTCACCAATTCAGTCGTTCGCTTCGCTCATTCGGCACGACTCGAACGCAGCCGAGAACATCAACAACATTCCAGTGGCGGCTTTGCTCAAGGCGCCGTTGCCAGATCAGGTTTGGAAGATGGTCCAGTCGCTGACTGGTGCCGCGGATATCATCATCGCCCACAGGGTCGAGTTCGACCAACCCTTCGTCGAAGCAGAGCTTCTAAGGTCCGCCATCGGCAAGCCAACGATCCCCTGGGTCTGTTCGAAGTTCGACCTCAAGTGGCCCAAACAGACCCGCGAAGGCGGCAGCTTGGTCGCCTTGGCGCTCGAGCACGGCCTGGGCGTCTCCAGCGCCCACCGGGCGAGCACGGACGTCGACATCCTCACGCGGCTCTTCGCCAGGGCTCACGAGCTCGGCGCCGACCTCAGGGAGATGATGAAGTACGGCCTGCGGCCCAAGGGCAAGATCCAAGCGCTTGTCTCCTACGACGACCGGGAGCAGGCCAAAAAAGCCGGCTTTCAGTGGGACGGAGAGAAGAAGATCTGGACCAAGCGCATGGCGCTCGAGGACGCCGAAAAGCTTGGATTCAAGTGGAAGCGCATCGACGGACTGGAAGATCCACAACAAAAGATGCTTTGATGTATTGACGGAAAAGACGCGACGGGGTAGGTTTTTCGCATGTCCACTACCCCGTCGCAGCCCAAATCCCCGCAGCACGTCCAGATGGAAGAGATCGTAGACTACTTCAAGACGGAGTTTCCGCTCGACTGGTCCACGCCGATGGCGAGGTTCTTCGCCAAGCCCTCCTGCAACGCTTGCTACGGTCGCGGCATGACGACCTGGCTCGACAAGACGGACAAGCAAAAAGCCTCGCTCGAGCTGTGCCACTGCGCCAGGGGTCGACGTAACAAGCTGCTCGACAAGATGGTTCGGTTCAGCGCCAAGGTCGCTGAGCTCGCCAAGACGAACAAGGTCGCCGCCGACGAGCTCGAGGCCACGATGTGGGGCACGGAGTTCAAGCTCCCCGAGAACCCGCTCAAAAAGGAGCAGTACGCCCTGGTCGAGAAGGTTCGAAAGGACGCCGAGATCGCACGCGGCATGGCGAAGGAGGCACAACCCAATGAGCAAGCTCTTTGAGCTCAAAAAGCCGCCCCTGACGCCCGAGCAACAGCACGAGCTCGAAACCAAGGCCCTCGAGGCGGCCGAGTTGGACGAAGTCGGAAAGAGGCTCGGACAGGCTCTGGGCGCTTCGCATGGTGTCGAGGCGATTCGCTACAAGAAGACCCAGCGCGGCAAGTGGGTGCTCGAGCACGCCAAGGTTGGTGATGACTACGTGATGCAGCTCTTCGCTCTCAAGGAGATGCGGATCGTGTGGCAGGACGCGATGACGATGTTCATCGCCGTGCTCGACGGGATTTTCCCTAAGAGCGTGCAGATCTACTACAAGCCGCCGAACAAGATGTTCGAGATCACTTTTTTTACCATTCGAGTGTCCAAGGTGTGTGCACTCCCTGGATGGGACCGAGCGATTGACAGAGCCATGGATGCTCTTTTGTCGGTCAACGCCTGGCCGGTGCCGGTTACTTCACGACCCGGTTGAGCAGGTTGAGTAGTCCCGCGATCGCGGCTCCGCCGGCGGCGCCAGAGAGCGCCGAGCCGACCGCCGACTCTCCGTACTCCGATGGATCTGGAAGTCCGTGAGAGGCGTTGAGGACTTTCTTGATGCCGTGACTTCCCAGACCGCCCAGACCGCCGTAGGTCGCGGCCCTGATCAAAGGAAGCGCCGCCTCCGAGACGGCAGCCTCCTTGATCAATCCGAACGGAACGTGAGCGAGTTTCATTACCCGCCGTTAGCCAACAGCATGCCGGAGCCCTGGCTGCTCGGGATGGACATCTTGATGGGGCGAAGAACGTCGAACTGCAGTGAGACGCCTTCCATGATGAGTACCGAGCCCGAGGACACCGACATCTGGTGGCCCTGAACGTAGCACTCCTCGAGGTAGACGCCGCCGACGGTGACGTCGTTCTGGTTGCGGAAGTACAGGCACATCCCGGTCGGCTGATTGAAGATGTCCGACGCCAGGTTGATCCAGAAATCGTCGTAGCCCGGGTTGTGCTGGACGCGGTGCAGCTGACTCTGAAGTGTCTTCAGATTCAGGAGCGTGGCGCCCGGATCCGGCGAGCCGTCGTTGAGGACCGCTCCGACGCCCTTGTCCATGAAGGTGAAGTTGCCCACCGTCTGCTTGTAGTGAGCGTAGAGCACTTTGAGCAGCGTCGGGCCGTGATACATGACGCGGCCGAGCGTGATCGAGCCGATGACGCGACCTGGAATGAAGTAGCTACGGGTCGAGCCGATCTCGAAGATGCGCTGAAGTTGCTTCGACTGGCTCAGGCCGACGTTTTCGAGAACGCCGATCGGAAACACCATGTCGCCTTGGTCGTCGACGTTGACCGCCCCGCCACCGCCCTGCGCCGAAGGATCGACGCCGGTAATGTCAGAGAGCCGCGGAGGTCCCGCTGCAATCAGCGTGGACTCCGCAGAGATGAATTCGCCGCCGAACAGCTCTTGCTGTACGTGGTGGTTGTGAAAATCCCAGTTTCCCAGGCTCGTCGTTGCTGTTGCCTTTGGCATCTTACTTTTCCTCCGTTGGGATTATCAGACGAGCAGCGTGACTGTCACGTGGTTCAAGGGCAGCGGTACGTTCACGTCGATGTCCACTTCGACGCTGTCAGGCTGAGTCAACGACTCTTCGATGCGGGTAAGGCTTCCGCTTCGAATCGGAGCCCCAACCCGCGGAGCTCGCTGCTGCTTCAGGAAAGTGAGGCCGCCTTCGCCTCGGGTCTTCATCATGTCGAGCAGCGCTTCCGTGATGTTGTAGATTCCGATGAACGGCGCATACAGGCCGCGGAAGAATCGTGCGATGAGGTCGACGTTCTTCGTGACCGAGAACTCCTGGAAGAAGATCGTCGACACGTCGGTCGTGAGCTGATGACGAACGCCGAGCGCCGCACCTTCGACCGGTTGGTCGAGGATGAGCGTTCCGCCGCCGGCGATGACATCCAACTGCGTGTCGGTGTATCGGTCGTCGGAGTTTTCCCGGCCGACGAACCCCACGAGACTGAGGTTCGTGAAGCCCGCCTGAGACGGCAGACCAGCGGTCATGCCTGCCAGAACGGCACCGGCAAAGTAGCCCGGAACCTTCGTGGCCACGGCGTTGACCGAGACGGCCAGGATGTCCGGCCAGGTGTGAACGACGCGTCGGCTTGCGAGCGAGCTCGAATAGCCGGCGATGAACGACGCTTCCTCGTCACGGGTGAGATCGCGAGTGATGCGGTAGTTCATGGCCGTCAGCGTCAGCGTCAGCACGGCGCCGTTGGTCGGATCACTGACGAGCGTGATCTGATTCTCGGAGTCGATGGTGGCGATTTTGTGACGAGTGGTCAGTAGGTACGTTTGCTGAGCCCCTGTCAGTACGCCGACGCCGCCGACCGTGACCGTCTGAAATTCCACGAAGTACCCGACCTGTACGTGGTCGGTGATGAACGTGGAGTCCGTGTCTCGGAAGGTTCGAAACGTGGTTGCCGGTGAGCTCGTGAGTGCACCGCCTGCGGCGTACCCGAGCCCGGAGGGCGGAGTGACCACGGCGATGCTGTTGAGCTTACGAGAGACGAAGCACACCCGTTCGCGACCCACGGCCGGAACGCTCATGCCCTCGACGTGCGACTTCGCCGTTTGATGGACCGCGGTGTTGTGCGTCAGGACGGCAAGGGCGTAGACGTCTTTGGACTCGAGGAACTCGAGTGCCGTTTGCCAGGAAACTTCTTCGTCGGTGAAAAAGTCCGCGCCGAGTCCCGTGAAGGACACCGAAGTCGTGGTGTTCTGCAGTGCCAGGTTGACGGCGTAGCATCCGATGTTCTCCGGGACGACGCCGTTGACGCCGAAGATCGCCTTGAGCGAATCGGTGTCGGTGAAGGCGTTGATGCTTCCGGCGAGGTCCGGACGGAGTGCACGCCACGACAGAAGCACGTTTGCTTCGACGATGTACTTCGGGGTGAGATCCGTCACCGAAGTCAGGTTGATCGGAAGCGCAACACCGGTCGCCGACGGAACGATGAACTTCGCCGCGAAGGACGAGGCCGGGATGATTTCCGTCGCTCGGAATTCGAGGATGCGATAGTTCACGTCGGTAATGTTCGTGCCCGAAACGAACTCGGTTGCGACCTTCAGATGATTGTCGTCGGTCTTGGAGACGACGAACTTTCGGCCGAGGTCGGCCGCGTTGAGTCCGGTTCCGCCCGTGATCTCGACGTAGAAGTTCGGAGCCCCGGAGATGGACGGATCGAAGCCGGCGAACCTGCTGGCCGTTGGATCGGCGAAGGTTGTCTTGCCGAGCACGCCGATGTCGATTCTTCCCGTCGTCAGCGCAATGCCGCCTGCGCCGGAGAGATTGACGAGGTAGACGCTCGAAAGCTTGAGCCCGACGCCTTTGTAGACGTTGAGCTCGGCCGCTGCCGTCGGAGGCGCAGTGAGGTCAACGACCCCACCGCCAACCAAGCCGACGTAGGCATACGTCGAAGCGACGCCGGAGTAGATGCCACAATTGGCGTCGTCCGAGATCTGGTACCCAGGTCCCACCACGCACGCGGGCAACGTCGGCAAGGCCAACGCCGCGGCGGCATTTTGGAACTCCTGGATGACTGTAATTGAAGGTCGGCGATACGCCATTTTCGTATTCCTCCTGGGTCGCTAGGGAATTGTCCTGCTTGTCCGTGTAACGACCTGCTGCAGCTTCCTAGCGTCCCTCGGTTCAACCGACCAACGACGCTGCGCAATGGCAGCAATTGCCACTGGCACCACCGAAAGCTCAGGACGTGCGTTGCTCTTCACCAATGCTTCCTCACCGATCGTAGCAGCTTCGATTTTGAACAACCCGAAGTTGCTTTGGATTCTACCCCGATTTGTCAAATTCCGCAGGGTGTAACGAAAAGAAGTTAGAGATTCGAAGATAAAGCCGGCCATGTTCTCGGCCTCGAGCCCGCTTCGAGAAAAGACCGACAGGGTCACCGAACCTCTGACGAGATCCGTGAATGTCTCTTTCCCGGTTCGAAAATCGAGCCCCTGGCGCTTGGCAATGCCGCCCTTGTTCATCCAGGCCAGCGGTCCGCGGTTGGCCACGATGGCGGGATTGTTCGTCACCTGGGTCAGATTGAAGGCGTACTTGTCGACGATGTTGAGCTGGGTCTTTGCCTGGTCCGAGTCCCAGGTCAGCGGAAAATTCTTCCCGTCGAAGATAAGTTGGCAGAACTCCAAGACGTAATTCTTGATGACCTGGTGGGCCGTCGTGAGCGGCGTCGTCCCGTCATGTAGGCTGACCGGCGCGATTTGTGGATTGTTGGGCGTGCTCATTTCAGCCGATCTCCGGGATGCTGATTCGCGACCCGATCAGATGCAGCTTCGATGGCAGCGCCGAGTTCGTCAGTGAGCACTTCTGTGACGGTACTATCAACCATTCGGTCTTGCCACTCCTGAGTTCCAAAGAGGTCTTCTTCGTTGATACTTCGAAAGACAAGGTTTCCATCTTCGTCCGCATGGGGAGCCAGTGCCGTGGCGACAAAGAGATCTTCGAGCTGGGTCTTGGTGCCGACCTCGCTCTCTTTTTCGGCGGTAGCCTCGCCTTTGCTTGTCGGGCCAGAGAGGACCTCGTCCTGGCTTCGTTCGTCGATGACCAGGCGATTGCCCTCGGCCCGGACTCGAATCGCTTGAGCCTCGCGGACGGTGCTTTGACGAACGCCTTGGTCGGCCTTCAACCTCAGTCGCATCTGAGCCGAGTCCGCCAAACCCTTCAAAGCCTCTTCCTCGACGTCGTCCCAGTGGTCGACCGTTGCCTGGGACGAGGGCTCGAAGTAGAGCATGTCGAGCCAGCCAGCCATCAGAACATCCTTCTCTGGCGAGTGACGTCCCAGGCCTGCATGATGTCGAGGAGGACTTGTTGGTCGATCCGCTGCGGCAGTCCGCGGTGCTCGACATTGCTTCGGTCGATTCCTTCAAGCGTTGCCACCTGCATCAACGTCACGTCCTGAGGCGCCGCGTTGGGACCAATCTTGGCGATTCGGTACAGGTCGCCGGCGCCGCAGGTGTAGAGCACGTCGCCGGGCTTCAGGATGGGATACGCCGAGGTCCAGCACGTGCGCTGCTTGGCTTGGATCTCGCCAAAGGAAGCCATCTGAATGATGTGCAAGCCAGGGTTGTAGTCGACCCAGATGAGAATCGGATCGAAGAACGGTCGCTCCTTGCCGGTGCCAAGGCAGCGTTCGCAGCTGGCCTTCGTGGTTCGCCCCGCGGTCTTGTCCCAGCACTCAAGACAAGGCGCAGAGTCGGCAGTGCGTTCGATGAAGACGAAGGTTGGCGTGCCGGTGATTTCGCTCAGGAGAAAGTCGTGGCGCTCGATGATGGCGAGCTCGTAAGTCTTCGGCGACTTCTCCCAGGTTCTCGGATTGGAGTAGGTCACGTCCGGCGTGTAGGTCGCTCGAATCCGATAGAAGTACATCCTCCACCAGTTGATCAGCGACGGCACAACGTCGACATAGACGTAGGTTGACTGACCGTCGGCGCCCGGGATGTTCTCGGCAACGACGTCGGTCTCGTCGGCAACGAATGCCGGCGAAAGCGAACGCTCGAGCTGAAAACGAATGAGTCCTGCGCCGGTGTGAATCGGGACAATCTCCCAGCACACAATCACCGCCGAGTTGATCGCCGGCGGAGAGCCCGACTGCGCGATCATCACATCGACTCTTTTGAAGTCGACGCGCACTACCAGTATGCCATGAGGTTGGAGTACTCAGACCGTACGCCACCTTCGCCGAGGGTACTTTCGATGTTCTGCGAGATCTTGAAGTTGCGCTTCTTGGTCTCGTAGTCCTGGGCAAACTGATTGATCCAGCTCTGGTAGAGCTGAGTCTTGTCGAAAATTCGCACCGAGACATTGCCTGACTGGTAGAGGAGCTCGTTTCTCGAATGAAGTAGGCCGGCCGAGCGAAGGACTTGAATCGTCGCTCCGTAGATGAGCAGCCACATCGACGGGAAGTCTTCTACCAGGTTGAAGCCAAGCGGCGGCGACGTGATGTTGTAGTCGTCGACGGCAAGAAGAATGCAGAGGTCTAGCTTCTCATCCGTGGATTCTTGCTTGCGGATAAGGCGGTTGAGTTCAGGGGTGTCGTTGAGAAACAGGCGAAGGTACTTTCGCACCTTCTCCAGAGCTAGTTCTTTGCTCGTCGCCACTGGTAGCCTCCCGGTCTAGGCCGGTCAGCTACTTTCCGCGCCGACGACCCTTGTTGTCTTCTGGCTCTGGCGATTTTTCTGCTTCCGGTTCCGCCGCAACAACTGCCTCTGGCTCTGGAGCCGGAGGCGGCGGAGCTGGAGTCGGCCCGGGTGCCGGCGTCGGCGCCGCTGCCATGGGAGTGGTCAGCGTGTCGATGAGCTCGAGCAGCTGATTCGATCCCGGGGCAGCAAGACGACGGGTCCCCTCGTCGACACGGTTGACTCGAATCGAATCACCGGGCCCCAAGAGGCGCCCGGCTTCCGTGCAGAAAAAGTTCCCTTTCCCAATGTTCTTGATCAAGTATCGCATGGTGCGCGACCCTTAGGTCAAGACCATCTTGGCAGCGGCGCGAAGGTTGCCGTAGCCAAGACCGACGTACTCCCACGTCTGCCACGACACCATGTCGCCACGCTTCTCGATGTAGAACTTGGTGTCGTTGAGGATGAAGAAGTTGCCGAGGTACTTCGGGTCCGTGAAGATGTAGATCGTCCCCGGGGACACGATCGTCGACTTGATGGTCACGACCAGCTTGTGACCGAGGATCGTGTTGTACTTGTAGCCGTTGACCAGGATCTCGGACGCCAGCGGCGAACCGATCTTGGTCGCGTCCTGGGTCATGAAGTCGTCCCAGTCGGCCTTGTGCATGAGGATGGTGCCGACCGCGAGCTCGTCGGTGTCGAGAGCCTTGAAGAGCTTGACGAGGTTCAGCGAGGTCGCCGGGCCTGCCGCTGCCGGGGCAATGTTCTTGCCGTTGGCCGCGATGACCGCTTCGGTGAACTCGATGAACTTGCCGTCTTCGGTCTTCTGAATGTCCTTGACCGAGTTCTCCTCGATGACCTTGGTCACCGGGAAGTCGTAGGCCAGGAGCTCCGCCTCGTTCTTCTTGAACTTCTCGCTCTCGATCTTGAAGAACGGGATCTCGTAGCGATCGCCCTCGATGTACCGCTCGAAGGCCTTGCCGCGGAAGTTGACCGCCGCTGCCTTCGACTGTGGCTCGATGTCCACGATCTTGACGAGGGTGTCGTGATTCACCGAGCGCTGGCAGTCAGCCTTGGTCACGTACTCGGGCGGCAAGATGCCGCGGGTGAACGAAAGTTCGCGCAAGCGCTCGCGAACGAAAGCGCCGCCAGCTTGCGCGGCCTTCTCCAATCCCTCGTTCGTGTCGAGACGAGAGATGAAGAGGTTGTTGAAAGTCGAGGCATCGATCTGGTCCATGGAATCGTTCTCCTTCTTCTTCAGTTCATCCGGTTGTCAGATCGACTACTTGGTCTCGTACCAGAGCTGTCCACCGGTGACCTGAATCACCTTGCCCACGGCGCCCATCAACTGACGGACGGTCGGAGGAGCGGCCGGATCGAGCGGGGCGAGGATGCCGCGATCGTTCGGGGCGTCGTAGATGACGACGAGCAGCGTGCCCGGCACGTACGTCGCGCCGGTGTCGTACAGCTTGGTCTTCGCCTGGTAGTCGCCGCTCAGCGCGTCGATTTCCTTGGTCGCTTGCACGTCGGCCTGGCCGGCGCTCATGTCCGAAGGGACGAAGTTCGTCCACGACACATGTGCACCCAGCGCCGGAGCCGCCAGCGTGTCGCCGACGACGACCTTGGCTGCTTGCGCCGAGGCGTTGAGCTTGACCCACTCGCCTACGGCGACGGGCTTCGTCGCATCGGCGATCGGGTACGGCGTGCGCAACATCTCGTCGGTGCCCTTGACGAGCTCGAAGCTGCGGGTGCCACGGACATCCTTCGGAACGGGAAACGTCGACATAGGATCCTCCTGTTAGACCTGTCAATCCGCCAGCGCGTGAAAAAACTGACTCGTCGCTTGATCACCGCCAGCGACTGTACTCTTGTCTTCTGCGACTTTGCCGAAGTCAGCCAACGAACCATCCATCGAAAGAGCCTCTTTGACGACAGAGAGATCCTTCTCGAGCAGCTCGGCGACTTTCTCCTGGAAGGAATCGTACGAGGAGAACGGCTGCGACTTGCCCTTTTCCACGAGAGCGAAAGCAATCTTCTCGGCCTCGACACGACGATGAGCCTGAGTCAGAGCCGCGGACGCCTCTTTGAGGAGGTCGTTCTTGTCTTCGACTTTCTCTGCCGTCTTTTCTTCGCCGTTCATCAGCTTGTCTGCTCCCATGATGGCCAAAATCGGAGTTGCCATCCTCGCTGCTTTTCCAACCGGTGCCGTCGCGCTGTGAGTTACGTGTTCTATTAGCGCCTTGTTACCGTCGATCTTACGCCCAGTCGGCAATACGTCAACATGTCGGAAAAGATTTGGCGCATGAAAGGTCTCCGCCAAGGCCTTTCCGGACTTCTCGTCGACGTTCTTCAGGGGTCGCTGGACGTTGTGATAGAGCCAGTCCTTGACCGGTTCCTCGCCTTTGATCTTTTGGGCTAGCCAGTTTGCCGCCCCGCCAAAAAGGGAGTTGGTCCCTTCTTCTTTGAGGAGGGCTTTTCTTCCTGCGGAAACGGTCTTGGAGACTTCGGGCGCGTCAGCGACCAGTTTCGAGAGAAGATCTCTGACGGTGGAGAATTTACCCACGAATGGGCCTACTGAATGATGGTGACGTTGCCGTGGCGCTTCTTGCCGCCGCCGTCTTCGTCACCGCCGCCGCCAAGGAGGTGCTTTCCGGCAACCGCTCCGCCGCCGCCGACTGCTCCGCCGATGGCGTACGGGGAGAGCTTGGAAAGATGTTCCTTGCTCAAGCCGTAAGTCTTTCCGCCGGCGGTGAGCGAAACGGCGTCTTCTCCGGGAAACTTTTTGAGTAGATCTCTGGCCGAGGGAAGATGGTGCAGTTTTGCACCTGAATGCTGAAGAACCTCGGCTGCCATTTCGTCGCCGTACTTGGTGCGCATGGTTTCGAGTAGGCGATTTGCGGCCTGTGGGTCCATCGAATGTGCTGCGTTTCTAAGGACCCCCATGTCTCGCCGCCTGGCTGCCAGGTCGAGCGCCTCACTGGCGCCGCCGATCACCTTGCCAGCAAAGTGTTGGAGTTTGCCGACTCCGCCATGCCAGGAACGAAAGGCTTTGTCGGCAAGGCTGGCTCTTTTGATGAACGCCGCAATTTCTTCGACCGGGTGACCTTGGTCGAGAGCGGTCTTGACGAACGCCGCGACGCGAAGATCTTCCTCGCTGGCGACCTTGGTTTGCTCGCCAGCAATGGATTCGATCTCTGACATTGTCTGGGCGATGACCGCAACGCCTGCGGTCTTCTCAGCGAGCTCAATATCTTTCGACGATCGAGTTTCCGCTGGGGTCGCCGTGGCCGCACGCTGACACCGCTCAGCGAGCTTCAGGAAGTAGTTCTCCTTCTTCTCGCTGGCGGTCTTCCTCATGCCGCCTGACATGTTGGAGATACCCGTTGCGTCGAGTAACTCGTCTAGCGTGTGACCCATCGCTGTGTCCTCCGAGGCGGTGAACTAGCGATTCTGGAACTTCGCAACGAGAGCAGCGACGTAGTCCGGGTCCTGAGCCATCCGCTCGAGGATCTGCTGCTTGACGTACGCGACTTTTTCCGAGCTCTCGTCTGCGACGTATCCGCCGCAGTCGTCCGAGCACGGAAAGCCGTCACTGTGACGATTCCCTTCGCCGTGCCCTTCGGGCAGGTGCGCCGCAGCTTGCTTCACCATGTCTCCGTAGACCTGGTGAGCAAGAACGCGACCGACCGTGTCATAATCGGACGCTTGCTGGTAGGCAACCTTCTCCTGGTCGGAGAGTTCGGCCTGCTGCTCTTCGGCGACCTTCTCGGTCTGAGAAAGAGCTTGATACACTTCCTTGAGAGAGTTCATGGGAGCTCCTTCGGTCCGGGTTGGTGTTAGCCCATCAGGTCGCGAACGGTCGCGAACCCGGCAGGAGCGCCACCACCCAGGGACACCGCGGCCGCCTCGGGATCGTCACCGGTCATCCCGGCTGTGATCTTCTTCGACGGAGCGAGGGAGTCCTTGTAGTTCTCGCGGCTCCCCTTGGTGTCCATGCGCTCGGTGTGGTTGACCGATCCCGCGAAGTTCGTCGGGGTCGTCGCGAGCTCACGCTTGCCGAGCGCCGGCGTCTTGGCGATCGAGTTGGTCTCGGTGTTCTTGTTGCCGTGGGCGAGCTTCATGAACTCGTCGTAGAACCCACGCGCCATGATGCGACCGGCCGAATCGTACTCGGCGGCGATCTTGACGATGTCTTCGGACGACGCTTGGGGCTCTTCTCCCGCGGCGACCACGTCCGCGGCTTCCGCCGTGGCGAGATCCTCGGCGACCTTGGCGAATTCCTCCGCGGTCGGCTCGGCGCCAGGAGCATCGGCGATCTGTCCCGCCGTCTTGTCCATGTCGCTCATTTGCAGATAGATGTCCTGAAGCGTCATTTGTCCCATTGCGTCTCCTTCGGAAGCGGTTTTGTTGAGGCCGCTTTCGAGAGCGGCATTGAACTGAGCGTCTGGATCCACGGCTTGCGAGGCGACCTTTTCACCGGCCTTCTCGCCAAACTGTCCCATGAGTTCACCGAGCGTCGGCATGTCTGGTCTCCTTCTTTGCGAGTCGTGCGATACCTTGGAAAATTGCCGAGTCAAGAAGTGCACCGGCCAAAAGACCGGGAACGAACTTGCTCGGTGAAGCAATCGCGTAGCTCCCTACGTCAGAGAGAACGGAGCCGTGTTTGAGGAAAAGTTTTCTCATACCCTGGCCGATCGGCGGACCACCGACAAACGCAGCGACGGCGGCAAGGTCTGGCCGCTCCGCAATCGCTTGATCGAGTGTTCCAAGTTGTTCACCGTTCTCCGCTCTTCTTCGTTGAATCCCAGAGTAGATGTACGCAGCTGGAATGAGTCCCAAAGTTGCGATCGATCCTCTCAGTGACGCAGTCTTGGTAGCATCGTACCTACCTGACCCCATAGCGTCAACTGAACCAAGCGTATGGGAATCACTTAATGTACGCGGCGCCAAAAGCGTGCTTAGGCCAGTTGATGCTCCGACGCCACCGGCAACAAGGATCGGAATGAGCCAAGGGTACTTTGCAAGAAGACCCATTGCCCCTTCTCCCATCGCCTTTGGAAGCTGACGCTTCAGGAGAATAAGAGCTGCGGCGAGGGTCAGGCCAACAGGAACAAACCCAGACGACCCAGACGACTTGCCATTGTCGTCATTGAGTACTGGATACCACTTCTTGTTGTAGATCATTTCGCTGCCGTGTTTTTCCATGCGAGACAGCCGGGCAGCAAGGGCCTCTGGGTAGCAGCATCGCTCGGCGATGTAGGGACGAAGAATCCCAGCAACCTTTTCGCTCACAGCGGAAGCATCGAAATGCTCGAGCTGCTTTACCCATGCAGGAGTCACGGATGCGGTCTTGTACTCATCGAAGACCATCCCGACGGCGTCCATCTTGTTGGCGAGATTGATCTGGCCGGTTTTGACAAGGACGATGCGCTGAAGCTCCTCGGGTTTGAGTGGAATCCCGAGCGCGGCAAGAGTCGAAGCGATTTCGCTCCACGAGAAGCCTGACAGCTGATCGAGGGCTTTGTTCGAAATGGGTCGCTCTTGTGATTTCACCGATCCGGCGGCATTGGTCAGGTCGACGAGGTTCTTCTTCTCTACTTGGTCAAGCGGAGTGATTTTGCTTTCGCTTGCCGGGAGGTTCGACGGAACCTGCTTGTCGATGTCCGCTTCCTTCTTCTGAACCGCGAGCTTGTAGTAGCGCTCGCCGAGCTCGGCCGAGCTTCGCATCGGCGCTGGCGCTGCATAGGCCACTTTCTTGAGGACGTGCGACGCCTTCTCGGCACCGATGAGAACGAAGCTGATGTCGAAGAACTTCGGCAGCCAGTTGTAGGCGCAAACGCGGCGGCCATCTGGCAGGATCTTGTTCATCTGGTACTTCAGGTGGTCGCAGTACTCGCCGCGATTCTTTCCACGGTTCTTGCAGATTGAACACTCGTCCCACGGAACTCGGCAACCCATCGACACGTCCCAGTACTTGCCTTGAGCAAGGTCTCCGAGGATGTCCTGGCACTTGTGGTCATGCACCTGCACGACGAGGATCACGCGATGCATGTTCGGGTCGTATTCGGAGAGAGTTACCTTCTCACCGAAGGCCTTGGCGGGATCTTTGTTGACGTGATGCTTGAACGGAAACGCGAACTTTTCGAAGGTTCGATGACCGAAGTCGTCTCCGTCGTGACGAAGGGCTGACTCAGGAAAGTAGTCACCGTTGACATTCGACCCCCAGTACTCGCCGGCGCCAAGTGCATCGATGAGGAGCTGGGTCTTTCCGGGGATTGCCTTGGCGGTTTTGATGTAGTGCTCGACCCGCGGCGGCAGCGGCCGCGCCATCTTGATGTGACCGATGGTTCGGTCGCGGTCGGCCTCGATCGGAAAGATATGCGGTCCCGCCTGGTCGTAGCCAGAGAACGTGAGCAGCTTGTCCATCTACTCGCTTGCTCCTGGTGTGTAGTTTGGCGGCGCTGCCCATCTTGGCCAGTTGGGATTCTTCTCTCGGTCGGACTTGCCGGTTTCCCAGTCTCTTTTTTGCTTGGCGACAGCGGCCTCCGCGGCAGTGTCGTAGGTTGTCTTCACCGGAGAATTGACGCCCCCGGTAGCAGCGAGAATGTGCGGCGGAAGCCTCTTGCTGATCGCCGCCGCCGGTTCGGCGTTGTACGGATCGACAGGTGGTTTTTCCGTTCCGTGGCGATTCTTCGGAAACGAATAGCGTCTTTCCATAAAGTCGGCAGGACTCTCGCCAGGCATTCTCTCTCCCATTACGCTGGGATCGGTGTAGTCCTTTTTTGACTTTCGAGGAGCGGACCTTTGCTGCCCAGCGGGCTTTGTCGCTGATGCCTGTGGCGCCGGTGGCGGTGAATTGAAATTAGGCACCGTCGGATCCGGTGGCCCGTTGTGTAGCGACGGGCTTGGATACGCGGGGTTCTGAGCGAGCTTTGTCAGCTCGTCGGAGAATCCATTGAGAAACGGCGTCACCTAGTCGTCCAGGAACGCTCGGCCCTTGCCAGTGCCGGGCTGAGACGCCTGCGGTCCTGGCGTCGCTGCGGGCTTCGGAGTTGCCACGGCCGGCGTGGTGGGCGTCTTCATTTGACGAGTCATCGCGTTCACCGGCGCCACGGCCGGCGTGGTGGGCGTCTTCATTTGACGAGTCATCGCGCTCACCGGCGCCATGTTCTGCTGGGCAATGCCCTTGACCCTGCTCGACAACAGGTCGTGCGCCTTGCTCTTGGCGGCGGACATCGCGCTGTCGTACGCGTTGCCGGCCTTCTGGCGGACCTGCGATACCCAGCCTTCTTCTTCGGCGAGCTTATTGAGCTCGTCGGCGAAACCGCGGGCGGTGATGCGCCCGGCAAACTCTTGCTCTTCGGCGACCTTGATTTCTTCGGCTTGCTTCTCGAGCAACTCGGCATCGCGGCCGCTCAAACTCTGGTAGATATCCGTCAGGCTTTCCATTGCGCTCTCCTTTTACTTGTGACCAACGAGGTGTTTGAGTCCGAGTCCGATTCGCTCGAGCAATCCTGCTGCGGGCTTTGGCTTGCGACGAAGGAGCCCCGCGGCTCCGCCGAGAATCTTCTTTCCGCCTGCGTATGCCCCAAGGCCGCCTGCGGCAAGAAGGCCCGCTGCGCCAGCCGGAGACTTGGCGAGGTCACTCAGTTGTCCTGGGACCTTGTTCGCTTCTTCTTTGAGGGTGTCCATGGAGGTGCCGGCAAGCTCCTTGGCACCCTCGTACCCTCTTTCGGCTACGTCCTTGATTGCCCTGCCAGCCTTCGGCGCGTACTCGGCGGCGACGTCACGGACCTTCGATGCAGCATCGGCGACGTGCCCGCCGACCTCTTTGCCTGTTTCTTCGAGATCCGCCTTCGTCAGCTTGAAAGCGGACTTTTCGAAGGTCGTCCCAAGAAATCGCGGCAACACGGACGCCTGCTTGCCCATCTGCGATCCCTCGCGGACGTTCATTCGCATCGTGCCCGTCTCATTGGTCCCGTGATGGAATCCACGGCCCGTGCCGTAGTCGGCTTCGCTCGACTGAAAGCGCGTGCCGCCGTCTTCTAGTGCCTCGGGCTGAGTACGAGCTGGACGATGCAGACCGTCGGAAACCGGCTCGTCGTAGAGAAACGTCGGATCTGGCGAGGCCTTCTTCTCGGCTTTTTCCTCGGCCACCGTCGGAACATGACCGTGCTCCTTCTTCTCGTAGTCGAGAAGCTTTTTGACTTTCGGTGCTTCGAGCCCTTCGCCGGCGCCCATGTCCGGCGACGGCATACCGCCAGTGTCGAACATAGCGGACTTGTGAAAGTCGGCACCGACGCGGCCTGGGAGATCACGAAAGAAGCGGCCCTCTTTGCTGGTACCGCCACGCTTTTCGAAGAAGAGTCCTTTGCTCATGATTGCTCCTGGTTGCGGTCGATTCTAGCCTAACCTTTTGATTCTGACTTGAAGAAACGAAATCTTAGTCATGGGCAGTTGTCTGTGCGCTGACCGGTCTCAGTCGGGCTTGTTGGTTTTTTCCACCGGGCTCGTCGTAGAGCCCATGAGCCAGTGAGTAGTTGGGCTGCTTTGTGACTGGCTTTGCAGGCGCCTGAGCCGGTGAGGTGTTTTTGGGCTGCTCGTAGTTCGTGTCACCGCGAAGGACGGTGTTGACTCCAACCGGTTGCCCTCCGGCTGGGTATTTTTCGTAGAACGGCTTGTCCTGGCCCTGCACTGCTGCAGTTGACGGTGAAGTCTTTGCTTTGTGCTTGCCGCCTATCATGTTCTTGACCGGTGACCCGCCGAACTCAGGCCGAAGCTGCAGGTCACCGATAAAATGATGCCCCGAGGCCCACGACGCAGGCTTGCCGGTGTCTGGCTTGGATGCAGGATACGGCTCGAGTAGGTCTGGCATTGGAGGGCGAGGCTGACCGCTTGACTGGGTCATTCCGCCCGCAGCTCCACCGGCGCGCATCATGGGCTTTCCGGGGCGAGGAGATTCCCCTGCCGACGCGTTTGCGTTCCATTGGTTTCGCTTGGTAGCCGCCTGGGACTCGGTGTCTGTCGCTCCCATTGCTTCGCCTGTTCTGGTGTCGTAGTGCGGGCCAGGATCCTTAGGAGCCGCGGACTTCATGATGGCGTCCTTCATAGCAATGGCGCCACGACGAACGCCGGCCTGATAGGCCTCCTGGGCGACCTGCTTGGTCGACGCGGAACCTTCTTCGAGTCCCCTTTGCTCGCCAGTGTGCTTCCCGATAGCGTTGCCCAGAACGCCGGCACCGGCGCCGACGAGACCAAGTCTCGCCGCCATAGGAGCTCCTTCGCGAAGCTTGGCAAGCAGGCCGGGGGCAGCCTTGGAAACTCCGGCTGTTTTTTTGAGTTCGTCTACGAAGGCACCCAGAAATGGCATCGCGGTTTTTTCCTCTTGAGATCCGCTCAACTTTCGCATGAAAGCGGCTTTGATGGGTACTGCCTTGGCGGTGACCTCGGGGTTGATGAAGTACTCCGAGAAGGTATCGCAGAAGTCTTCCTTCGGATTGGTCTTGGCGTACTCGTCGACAAACTTGTCGTTCTTTGTTTCAGCGACCCAGGACGAGATGATGCCAGGATTCTTTTCAAGAACCGAATGACCGAGCTCATGGAAGAGAGACCTTCGGAATTGCTCCCGGTTGATTTCTTTGCCACCGTCGTAGACTCCCTTGTCGAAGAGCGTGATCGACTTGGTCTTGGGGTCGTACAGCGAATGACCTGGTGCTCCCGGGGGCCCGCTTCGAAGCACATCTTTTCGAATGACAGAGGTGAGAAACGGATTGCGCTCAACCCAGTCTGAAGGAATTTTAGCGAGAGCATCGCGGAGTTCGCGAATCTCCTGCATGGACCAGCCCATGCGACCGGTCTCGTCACGGAGACTGAGCCCGCGGTACACGCTCAGGTCTCTCGCCACTAAAGGACCTCGGTCAGGTCGTGAAAGAGCTTCGACAGAACCCCAGCGGAGAGCGCCGTTCCAAGGCCAACGATTCCAGCAAACGCAGCAGGATTCTGCTCACGCCACGTTTCGTCTTGGGGTTTGTGCTCGAGCCTGCTGTAGACTTGACTGGATTTTTCGCCTAGTCCACCCATTCGATTCCGCATGACTTTGCCCTGCGGGGTTCCGTAGAGATACATCGCTCCGGCGGCCGCGGGAATAGCAGAGCTCATTGCTCCGTAGACAAACTGAGGAGAGGAACCAACTTCCTTGGCGGCACTCAGAAACCTTGCACCGGCGCCTGGACGAGACAGAATCCCCTGAACTCCGTGAGCGATCTGGCTTCCGACGTGGCCGATGTCATGAGCGGCATTCGCAATGCTTTCAGCAAATCCGCTGACGAGATCTCCGACTGATGCGGTCTTGCTGTGCGACGCATTGTGTTCGTGCGCTTCTCGCCAGTACTTTCGAGCCAGTGCCATTCCTACAATGGGAGGGATTGCCGCAAGAGCATAGGTTCCCCAGGCAGGCAGAAGCTTTTTGAGGGCTTCCTTTGCCGCCAAAGAGCCTTCCACTTCCTTGATGTGCTTGAGCGCCAGGAACGAAGCTTTTGCTTCAGGGTAAAGTTGCGTTGCCGCAAGCGTTGCCCCCGCGATCTCAGGAGCGTACTCCTGCATGAAACGGATGGCCTTGTCGTCGACCGTCCCAGGGATGGCCTTGGAAATCTCGTCGCCAGCAACAAGAGCAATCGGAACAGCCGTCGAAGCGATATTGAGCAATGCCCCGCTGGCGAGTCCACGCATCCGGGCAAAACGGCTTCCGGTGAAGTCCGCGGCGTGCCCGAGCTCGTGAAGCGCAATCTCCTTTGAGACATCGGTAAGGCGAACTCTCTTGTTGAGAATGTCATACTGATTTCCAGACGACGAGCTCAGGGGACCGTTTCGAATGTCGATACGAACGCCCTTTTCTGCCAGGTTGTTCTTTTTGAAAAACGAATCCACGACCCCGTGAATGTCATCGAGCTTTGCAGTGGCCTCAGCAAGGCCTTCTGGGGTTTTGTCTCTGGTGCTGACGTTGAACAGGCCCATGAATCTGGACTTGTCTACAGACGGTATATTGATCTTCTTTGGGTCTAGTGTCGTCAGTCCTCGGAGCTGCGGTAGCTGACGAGATGAGACAGAGCCTTTTTCTGCCAAGTAGCCCAAGCCGAAGCTGCCAATCTCGGGAACGGCCTTCATCGCAAAAGTGCTTGCGGCGGCCATTCCGGCAAGCGCTCGCTCACCGGGATCGAGCTTCTTCGGTCTGTCGTCGCTGGCGGTCTTCTCGCTGGCGAAAAAACTTAGCGGGTCGCCGCCCATGGGCGTTACTTCCCGCCGGAGCCGGGCATCATCGCGTTGCGTGCCAGCGTGATTCCGCGATCGAAATGAGCTGCCATTGGAGAATGAGACTCTTGCATCTCGTCGATGCGACGCTGGGTCTCGGAAAGATTTTTGATCGTCGCCGGGTCGATGACGGTCTGGGTTGCCGCGGTCTGCACGAAGGAACCTGCGACCATCGGGTCGGCGGCGAGCGACGGAGCGAACTTGGCGAGCACGCCAAAGTGAGCTCGTACCTTGCCAGGGTGGCTCTCTTCGATTTCGTTCAACCGCGGGTACTCGGTGAACATCTTGGAGTAAGACTGCTCGATGTCCTTGCGGAGCTCCCTGTCGGTCTTGGCCTTGAGAAGCGAGCTCACGCCCGCCGTCGCACCGGCAGAGAGCGTGGCAATACCAATCATCTTGAGCAGGTTCGCACCGACGTCACCCCAGTGACTCATGGGCTTGTCGCCGCCGGCCGGGGTGGCTCCGCCGATTCTGAGCTTGCTGAAGAATCCCGGGCCGCTCAGACCTTCGGCTTTTTGTGCAACCTCTTTCCCTTTGCCCATCAGACTTCGAAACCCCTCGCCGAGTCCAGCTTCCTTCGACATCGAAAAGAGGTTCCTGAAGAGCAAGGTCGACTCTCGGCTCATCGCCTGTTTGATGATCGACTCTCGCTTTTTGAGGAGAGCAACGCCGGCTTCCTTGGTCAAGGTGCCACGTCGGTAGAGTTCGCGTACGAGTTCAAGCGAGGTCATTTGCTGCCTCCGAACGTAGCCGGATTGTAGTGAGCGGAAACGGCCTTTCGGGCATGAGCAGGAAGCTCATGCGGAAGAGCCTCGTGGTAGTTCGTGTAAAACGCGTCACTGGGACCGTATTTCGATCCGGCCAAATAGCGCGGCTTCTCGCCGCTCAGACCGCCCTTGAAGCCCTGATAGGCGGCCGAACCCCCCTCGAGTCCAGCCATTCCGGCCGTCAATGAAAGAAACGGATACTTACTGATCATTCCAAGGGCTTTCCCGAGGAAGGCTCTTTTCTCGAGCAGCTCGCGACCGAATCCTCCGACAAACGGATTCATCAGGTGAGCTCGGTCAGTTTTTGACTGTAGACCTTGACCTCGTCTTCGATACGCAGAAGATTGCCGATGAGGTTCTTCACCACGTCGTTCTTCTTCTGCACGGTGTCGAGGGAGATCAGGACGGGATGCGCCCCGTTGACGATCGTCACGGATCCGAGGTCATCGCTGATGAGATCTTCGGGCGCCTTGGAGATTGCGTTCTTCTCAAGTCCGACTCGAATCGAGCCATGCGTGTCGCGGATCAGCTGGTCCTGGAACTTCGGCAGCAGCTGACAGGCGACCTTGCCGAGCCCAGCGGATTTGGCCGCGGATAGGACTTGGCGAATCGTGTGCCCGCCAAGCACGGTCTGCTTGACGGCGTTGAACGCCAACTTCTCGGCGGTTTCGCATTCCATTCCCGCGACCAAAAGTCTGTCTCTGACAGACTTTCGCTCAGCGGCCTTCTTCTGCATGATGATGATGATTCGTTGTTTCTCCGACGGGCCGTGCATCCCGTTGTGTACGTCGGCGGGATTCACGCCGAGCATCGACAGGAGCGACGGGCCTGAATCTCCCGTGCCGGTCGGAGGACCCGCAAAGTCTCCGTTCATCGGCGAGCACTCGGCTTTTTCTTTCGCTGCACTCCCGGGCTTGACCTTCTTTGCGTCAGCGAGCTCGAAGGCAATCTTCTCTTTTTCAGCCGCCTTGGGCCACAGCGCCTGGTGTGTCGAGAGATTCGCCATCTCGCAAACTCGCTCGATCTGATTAGAATTCAGATCGTGCTCGCTCGCGAGCTTCTGAATGGTCTCCGTCAGAGGAGTCTTCTCTTCGAGGAATCGCTTTGCCGCGATTTTCGCCAAAGAGTTCAGTCGCTCGACTGGTACGTGAGCTTGCTTTTCGAGCAAATACGAAAAATGGTTTGATGCCATCAGCTTGCCCCGCGTAGGATGGGTTCCATCTGAAGGTATAAGGTACACGGAACAAGGTCAAGAATGCTGGCCTATTTGATAGGAGGATTGAGATGTGGAAATTTTGCCCGCACTGTGGCGGTGAACTGCCGCTAGCAACCAAGCCCCACCCGGACACCGTCCCGATGACAATTCCCCCAAATCCACCGCCAAGATACGACGAGGTGTTTCGCCAAGGAACCAAGGCGCTCAACGACGACGCCCGCGGCGTTCCGCCAAAGTACGACCAGGCCAGGCACTGGAAGGCTCTCTATGCGTCGACCGAAAAGATATCCCAAGCTCCGGCCGTCAATGACCTAGTCGAGGCGGCATCAAAGTCGAGACAGCGATTCCAGGTTTCCTGTGATGAACCGACGGCGCCTGCCACGACGATTATTCACGTCGTCATGGACAGACAGGTCGTCCCGACCGGCGGCGCGTTGGCAAAGATGGTTGTTTCGGACGGCCGGCTGGACTCCTCAGAAGAACACCTCAAGGCGCTCGGATACCAGTTCGTAGAAGACGCCACCGGTCACAGGGTCCAAACAGTTGATTCCGTTCCTGTGGGATTTGCTTACAATGCGCTCATGTACTGGGGCGGCGCAAAACAGCATCGGCGATGGCACATGGTCGAACCCGTTGAAATCAATCCCTCGAGACACGGAGACCCGTGCTTCATGGACGACAAGTTTTTCGCGGTGAGGGTCAAGTGGGCGGACCTCTCCAAGTTTGAAGAAGCCA
>Ga0315288_10000511_pt1 | contig 48871 bp, 38 predicted proteins | sample YL17G11_20_MG_FD_203454 | JGI IMG/M metagenome (GOLD analysis project Ga0315288, IMG submission 203454) | Sediment microbial communities from Yellowstone Lake, YNP, Wyoming, USA - YL17G11_20 | ecosystem: Environmental > Aquatic > Freshwater > Lake > Sediment | place: USA: Wyoming | collected... | reverse complement strand
AGTTCGGAATCTTCAGGAGATGCCGCATGGTTGGCGGGATGGGGGAAAAGGATCAGGTTCATGACCGATTCGTCCGTCGTCGGGGAGTCTCTGACCAATTTCCCTGTGCTCCTGCACATCTCATCCGCCTCCGGCACCGGCAGCAGCGACCTTACGTTCGTGTTTGACGAGGTGGGGAACAACTCCAAGAGGATCGCCGTCACCACGAGGGACGGAGTGACGCAGTGCTATGTGGAAATAGAGAAGTGGATAGACTATCCGGGCCAGAGCTCCTCCAGCTCGGGAGAGGGCAGGGAGGCGTTCTTATGGTTCAAAGCTCCCTATATCCGACATGCAGAAAATGAAATATTCTATCTGTACTTTGATAACGCCCATGCCGATAACACGACTTATGTAGGAGATGTAAATAGCACGGTTGGAGCGAGTGTATGGAATAGTAGTTATAAGTCGGTATGGCACTTGACAGAAGGTACAACGTCAAAGAGATACGATAGTACAAGTAATAATAACGACTCAAGCTCTGTAGGGGCTCACCCAAATCTCATACAAGGGAAGGTGGATGGGGCAAACCAATTTAGCGGTCCTCCAGGTGTAGGTAGTAGTGATTATTTCGTGACTACTAGCACAAATATTACTAATGGCGTAGCCGAGTTAACAATAAGCATGTGGCTATACATTGACTCATGGGGAGGGGCAGCGCCCCCCGGATACTTGTCACATAGATATGGCACTGGACTGAGTGGATTAACTCAAGTATACGGTGCAAACTCAATAATGTTTCGTATATGGAATGGGTCAACGTTGGGAAGCGCTAACTACTCTCCGTCTCGTGCCACTTGGCATTATTGTACGGGCACCTGGAAAGGCGGGTCTAACATATTATTGTATATTAACGACGGCACAATAAAAAGCACTGGCGGCACGCTATCCGGTACTATGCCGCAGGGTGCTACGTATTTTGTGGCATATGACTCTCCAAATCCCAATAGATATTTAGCAGGAGCATTGGACGAAATCCGCTTAATGAACGTTAAAGTGTCCGCCGCATATGTTAAGACTGATTATAATTCCAACATAGATAATTTGTTAGTATTTGGAGATGAGGAAGATCTTAGTTCTAGTTCGTCTAGCTCCATTTCTAGTTCGTCAAGCAGTAGTTCAAGCAGTTCAAGCAGTTCGAGTAGATCTTCAAGCTCTTCAAATTCGTCCAGTTCTTCTCCTTGAGGTGAACCATGAGACTAAAGGACACGGTCATAATTGTCATCTGCGAAACATCTGGGAATCTTCTCGGGGAAACCATCAGGAGTGTCGGCGATCGGAGGCTGGAAACAGAGGTCTTTGCGGTGGGCAGGGGGATTTCAGAACTAACCCAGCGTCCCGGGATGACTATCGTCAACGTTGGCGCTGGCGGTTCTACAGCAGCTGCTGTACAATGTTGTATATCTGGTTCGGGGCGTCCGGCGGCAGTGGTGGTCAGGGAGGGGGTGTCGTTTTGCGAAGGTTCCTTGGACAGCATGATGGGCATCCTTGAAGCCAATCCGGATGCCGTCATTACTCCGCCATGCGAACTGTTGCGGCAGGCTTCAAGGCAGGTTTTTTTGGGGTCTACGCTTGCCATAAGGGGGACGGGCAAAAAAGGGTTCGCCAACGTGTTTGAACTGGAACCGTCTATCCATTTGGATCCGCCCGGGAAGCCGTTCGGGGTTTTCCCCGGGTGTTATGCCCTTTTTGCGAAGAGGTTTTCTGATGTTAGGCCGTGGGAGGGACTGTCTGGTTCGGGGATTTTGGCTTTGGCTCTGAGCATGGCTAACCGCCTTTGCGGGGGTTCCTGTCTTATGTCGCTGAGGCCGGTTAGGTCATCGGCGTGGTCGACTTTCGAAATGGTTCCTGCCAGCTGGGGTGATTATCTTGACAAAATCAGGGTGGCGCTTGCGATGACCCCCCCCATTATTGCTGGCCGCATCATTACGGATCTTCCTGAATGTGAGGACAAGAAAACTGCGATGATGGGAATGAGGTCGGCAACGAGAACGATACTCTCCGAAAAGAGGAGATTTGAAGCGGCTGTTTTGAGGGAATCAAGACTATGATTTGGAAGACTCTGCCAACGTCACTTGACGGCTTGGATCCTTGGCTGTTCAGCATCGCCATGGATGCCCAGGGGTATCCACACTGTCTTTGGCAGGATGGCAACGACATCAGGTTTTCGCGGTTTCTTGGGGTGGCTTGGGAATTCTTGGGCGGATCGGAAAGGATAGTGACCGTTGACAGTGAAGGTTTCCGCGTGGCAGACTCCGCCTTGGCGTTGTCCCCAGATGCCGAGCCGTATGTCGCCTATGCCGATGACGAGGAGATCGGCTGTGTCTACTGGGATGGTGCGGAATGGAAATCCGAAAGCGTTTACAGTTATCACCCCTTTGATCTTGTTGGATGGTCTGTTGTACATGGAGGGGCTCCTTATATTGCCGCCATTTTTGACGCCTCCACGAAGCTGATTCTCAAGATGTTCAGGCGCGAGCCGAACGGTTGGGCCGAGACGGACAGAATGGATCTCCCCCTTCAGGATAACGACGACCTTATGTTGATTCTGAGGGTTGCGGGGTCATCGGTTTATGCCTTTTGGAAAGTCATATCGGGCGATCAGACTTGGATCGGCTATGAGGTCTATGATGCGGTTTCCGAATTGTGGATGGCGGCTTTCCCCGGTCATGTGTCTTTGTCGGAGGCCGACGGGGGAATAACAGGCATTGATTTTGTGGCAGACAACCCCAATCTCAATAGTCTCTCTTCCAGCTCATCCGCTTCTGAAACCAGCTCTCATCCGTATGGGGGCGTTTTGAGTTGGACTCTGAAACGGCCAGACGGTCTAACCGAGGTCTATGCGTGCAGGCTGCACAATGCCCATGAGGAAACAATTGTTGGTTCGGCGAAAATCAGTCCAGACAAGACCAGCCCCATTTATGGAGATCCGGTGGATTGCCCTTACGGGGCGTCCCCCTCGGTATATCTTGTCAGACGTGGCGATGTGAGAGTGTCTTGTGCCGCCAACGGCATTGCTGTGTTTGTTCAGGGGGAGGGGGCGTTCCACGAAGGGAGGAAGAAATATTTGTCGCCAATGGAGCCAGCGAAAGTTATCTCGTCGTCATATCGCGACGACAGGGTTTCCCGTTGCCTTCTTCTTCGGGGCGGCACAGTCGGGTTCATGGCCGGTTCCAGCGAACAGGATCTCTCTTCCAGTTCTTCCAGTTCCCTTTCCTCCAGTTCCTCCTCCTCGTCCAGTTCCAGCTCGGTTTCGTCAAGCTCCGTGTCCAGTTCCTCGTCCAGCTCCGTTTCAAGCTCGTCTGCCAGTTCGTCCTCATCCAGCTCCGTCAGCTCGTCCTCATCCAGCTCCGCCAGCTCTTCAAGTATTTCATCCTCGTCCAGCTCCAGCGAGTCAAGTTCCAGCTCCTCGTCCAGCTCCAGTTCGTCCAGCAGTAGCTCCTCCAGTTCCAGTTCCCCCAGTTCCAGTTCGTCAGGCGACATTCTGTATGTCACAAATTCCGGAGATGCTACTTATAACGGGACTTACAATCTGATAATCACCATGCTGTACAACGGGAAATATTTGTACAAACACGAATCGCAAGACCACTTCATTTGGTACTGCACGTTGGATTACGGTTTCGAGGCAAGCCGGTGGATCATGTCGGCTGGCATTCTTGGCGGAGGCGGAAGCACATTTGTCCCAGGCGGGTTGCTGTACCATTGGTATTCGGCCGCCGACAATGTGACGGTTTATTTGGGCAATTATCCTCCGCATGGCACGCCGGGAACGGCCGTGGTGTCTCAAGGTTAGGTGACGTATGGCAGACCTGCTCGCATTGATGACATCGTCGGGGGTTTATTTCACCGACATGGAGGGGGACGTGAAGGCCGTTCCCGGGACGGGACACCCCACTGTCGGATGCATTATGCCGGACTCGCTGAAACCTACCGTTTGGTTTTTTAACAGTGCGGCGGGGTTGGGAAGGGATGTTGATGTCTACTCGTTTGCCATAATTCCCCCTAGGTCTGTCAGCGGTATTGTTTTGGCTAGGTCGGTTCAGATTGACGCCATGAAGGGCGATGTTTACATGCTCCAGCCTTATAATTCATCCGACACTCCGCCCATAGACCCGTCGTCATTGGTTTCCAAAATCATCAAGTCAAATCAGTCAACCTTGGTTCAGGGGGAAGCCGAAGTTAAGCTGCGCTTTGACAACGAAACGATGTTTTTTGCTATGGACATGAAAACGGATCGTGCGAGACGCAGGATATGGTTTGCTGATACTGGGCACGACAGGGTGCTGGAAGTCAATCTCGACACCCTCAGGTTTTCCGCCGTTTATGACGACGGGATGGCATCCCCTTCGACCTTGGTTGTCGATCCTTCAACGGGCAATGCGTTTGCCAGGACTTATGACAGGGATGCGGGCAGGGAAATCATATGCCGCCTCGGGAACAGCGGCGTCATTGACCGATATGAGGTCAATGCCGATTTTGCTTGGAGCACCATTGGGGGCGTTGATTGGCTCAATCCCGATGTAGAGCAAATCATCAGCAAGAAGATCCCCATACCGTTCCCGCATTCCGGCAGTATGGCCTTCGACCACACGAGGGGCAACCTCTGGTGGCTTTCCGGCAGGGGGATGAAGGTCGTCTATATGCTGAACGTCAACAGCATGATCGGGACGTCAATGAGTCTCAATTCTTATTTTTCGTTCTTGTCGGGCATTGATGTCGACCTTGTTTCGGGGGATGCGTTTGTCTGCGGGTGGACATGGAAGCCCACTGGCAAGGTGCTGAGAATTGACAGCACATGTTTTGGGGTTCCAGAGGTCGTCTTTACCATGTCGGGCAAGGTCTACCAGTGCGAGGTTCTCCAGGGCAACCACGAGATATTGCCGTTTGGTTGGCACGGGATTGAAGCGGCCGTACGCGGCGTCGAAAGCACGTCATCGGAACCCGATGTGGAGGGATCCGCGACTTCAACGTCTTCCGATGAGGAGTCGGACGGCTTGGAAAACGAACGGTTGGTTTTGCCGGAGCCGGAATACCACGACGTGCTGCCCGACGGGGCTGACACCTTTGTCAATTGGGTTGATACATATCTCTGGGCATATGACGAGTCGGGCGTCTCCAGCATGAAGATTGGAACCGTACCAGGGATGCCGTACGAGTCGGCCTTCGTTCCCAGTTCGGCCATCGCCTTGCCAAGGTTTTCTTGGGTTGCGGCTCCGCATGGCCGGAGATCGGCGTTCCTGACCGTGTCGCCAGACGGGCATCTCAGGAAGGCGGAATATGACCCTGTTGCGGGGACGTTGTCCGTAACGGGGTCTGCTGGTTCGCCTGTTGGGACGGATGTCAGGGGCCTATCGGTCACGTCTGTTAGTGGCGAGGCGTATGCGTCAGGAGATGGCATTTTGGCCAAGATCCAGATAGATCCTGAAAGTGGCGTGTCGGGGAGTTCGTCCGGTTCCAGTGTTTCTGGGAACGAGGCCGAAGACATGCCGTATGAGCTGTCTGAGAGAATCGAAACCAACGACATTTCCGCCCAGTGGCATTCTTCGGACGGAACTATCTGGTGTCTCTCCAAGTCTAGGGGGACGCTGATCAGGATCCCCGACTTCTATGACGTGCCCGGTTCTAAGGAGGAATATGGCGTGTTGGACGCCCCCTTCAAGGCCTTTTGGTCGGATCAGCATTCGGCCATTGTCGTGCTCGGCGACAGGATGGCCTACTGCTTCGATCCGGTGACTGAGGTGGTTGCGGCTTCGTATGGTTTCACACAACACAGGATTGTGGACGGCGAAGTTTCGTCGCTCGGGGAGACCCTAATCGTCGCCCATCCCGATTCGGGGGACAGGAATGTCGTCAGGGTGGTCGGCAAGGACTTCTTTTCCGTGGCATATGACGGCCTGTTCACGGGGGTTGTCCCGTACAGGGCGGCTTTTATTTCCGAAGGAAATATCGTCATGGCTGCCGAAACAATAAGTGGCGGATCGACCATTTTCTATCTGATAGATGTCGCATCCGGAGTGGCAACACCGCAAACGGGAAGCGTCTCCGGACTGGCTTCGGCCCTGTTCAGCGACGATGTCACTGGATGTGTGTTCGCCGTGATGGCCGATGGCAAGGTTTTCTTGGTTTGTCAACAACCGTCGGGATCTTCGTTTGACCTCGGATATGGGGTCTTTATGGCTGCCGGCGGGCTTATGAAGATCGTCGGTTCCGGTGCCAAACAGACGAAGGTCAGGGTCTATGTCGGGAGCAAGGAGGGGCTGAACGATATGTGGGATAGCGGGGAAATCAGCACTTCGAAGACTTCCATCTTGTATGGCGGCGGGAACAACTTGGTCGGCGGGCAAGAATATTGGGTTCATGTCTGCCTCTACCACAAGGGGCTTGGTTGGTCGTCGCCGCAGACAAGGATGTTCGTGACGCCAAGAGCCTAGGGAACGGAAAACAAAGGAGAAGGATCATGCCCTCTATAACGACTCGGGAGTACAACCCCACCACTGGGGCGTTCGTCAGCAACATATCATCGCTGTCCTACGGCAGGATTGTCGTCGGGACGCATAGCCCCGTGAAGGTGATAGACTTCGCCTTCACCGGAGTGGCAGCCGTATCCGACGTCAAGCTCGGCCTGATGGACGCCGGAGGCGTCGTTGTCAACCCGAGCCCGTCTGATCCATGGTCCGACGGCAGCGCGGGCAACGGGAACTTCGGATGCATGCATTCCGTCGGGTTCAGCTCGCAGACAGCCCAGGGGCCTCTGACGCGGCATTACGCTGGGCTCAACACGAGCGGGCTCGCCAGCGACACCAAGAACATCAAGATCGGGCAGAGGTCGGACACCGTGTCGCAGTTCGTTTATCTGGACATGCTGCTCGGAAGCAACGACGTCGGCCAGAATGCTGGGCTGTACAAGGTGTTTTTCGATTTTGAATAACTGCGGCTGGAACATGAAAGATGGCAGACTCCTCCACTAGCTCTAGTTCATCTTCGTCGGACGTTGGCATTTGCTGCGTCACGTATGATTTTGAAGGCGCTACCACAGTCCCGGCGGCGGGTGGTGTTTATTATTTCGTTGGGCATTACAACGGCAGGCCTTATTGGAGCAATGGTGCTAGATTTTTATATTACGATTCTAGCGACGGATACTGGAAAATTAAAGCTGCATTAAACCCCGGGTGGGGGGATTATTATTCCGATTCCAGCTATGCTGATTGTCCGGAAGGTGCATGGCGAAATTCCAGCGATAATTTAGAAGGGTACATGCACTGTGGTGAAGCAAGTTCGAGCTCGAGCCCCCCAGCTACGTCGTCCAGTTCTAGTTCCGATTCGAGCACTCAGTTGTTGACATCTGGCAGCACCCAGCTTTTGCTTTCTAGCTCCTCTTCGTCCGTCTCGTCGTCGAGCACGCAGCAGCTGTCGTCTTCATCAAGCTCATCGTCCTCTTCAAGCACTTCCTCGCTTAGTAGCGAGGAGTTGGCCGGCACTTATTGTGCCTTCGACTTCTGGCCGGCCGTTGGCTACCTGAACGGGACTTACAAGAAGACCGGAACCGCCTACAATGAGAAGCCGGTCTATTTTCGCAGAAATGGTGCGACCTTCTTGTATCTTTATTACTTTCAAGTGGCCGGCCCTATTTATCGCTGGGTCATCGGGACTACAGTGGGGGGGGCGGGGAATGTCCGAGCCGTCAAAAATTCCCTATATGGCGCCCCCGAGGACGATGCTTGGACGGATTCGGTCATATTCGAGTCGGGCTTCATCGACAGGGAAGCCTGCTCTTTTGACAGCACCCTTTCGTCTCCGTCTTCGCCGAGCACCAGCTCTTGGACTTCGGCGGCACCTGGGAGCACAAGCTCGTGGAGCTCGCTTTCAACAAGCTCTTCTTCCAGTTCGTTGTCCTCGTCAAGTTCGTCCTCCAGTTCGTCATCCAGTTCGTCTTCGTCAAGTTCCAGCTCCTCCTCGTCAAGTTCCAGCTCGTCCTCGTCCAGTTCTTCTCTTTCAAGCCTCAGCTCAAGGACCGAATCGTCATCTTCCGTTGAGGCCTTGGTGGTGCATTGGAGGATGGACGAGGCCTGTTGGGAAAGCGTCAAGGACGAGGTCAGGGACAGCTCCGGCAACGGCAATCACGGTACGGCGTACGGCGGGGCAACTACTCGGGCGGGCGGTGTTCTCGGCAATGCCGGCGAGTTTTGCTGGGATTCAAGTTCGCCAAGACAGCATGTCAGAAAATCGGATCTGACCGACCTGAAGGATAACGTGACCGGAGCCGTGTCCTTCTGGGTGTGGTGGAAGAAGAACTTTGCCGTTGCCGAATCGGTTTTTTCCATTTACGACCAGGGCATAGGCACCAATTCGTCTTTCAACGTTACCGTCACGACCGACGGCGACCTCACTGTGTCCCTCAGTACCGACGGCAATTCGCGGCTTTATGCCGTCGCCCGCGGGGCGTTGGGGTTCGGCGAATGGCACCATGTTGTCCTTAGCCAAGACGGTGTCGCTCTCAAGGCCTATGTTGACGGTGAATTGTGGCAGGATGTTGTGTTTGGCGGAATTTCCCCAAGTCCCGACCCAGGGTTGTGGTTCAAGGCTCTCCTGACTGATGCTGTGTCAAAGCCAGACAATATGTGGGTCGGAGCCAATCCGTGGCTGGCAAACAGGTTTGGCGGCCTGATTGACGATTTTAGGGTGTACACAAAGCAGATGTCTGCCGGGTTTGCTGAGAAGTTGTGGCTTGAGGGGGGGGTAACAAAGCCGGTTTTCGCGGAGGAATATTCCGCCAGCGGGTGGCCGGCTCCGATCAATGGCTGTTACAAACGGGTTGCGGTTTCACCGCTTTGCCGGTTCAACCGGCCGCGGTATGTCAACTGGAACAGCCAGATACTGCGAGCGGCCGATACGGGGTTGGGGACGGGTTGGAACATACTCGCTTGGTATGCGTTCAGCCAGCTTCCGACGAATTACGGCTGGTGCTACGGCAACAACGGGGGCCATGTTGCCGAGGGATGTGCCACCTCGTCAAGCGATCCGGCGACCAGTTCTTCTTCCTCGTCTTCTTCCAGTCCATCCGGCACCAGCAGTTTTTCCGGCTCCAGTGTTTCTTCGGCAAGCGTTTCCAGTTCTGTCAGCAGCGGTAGGTATTCGGCCGCATATTACGTCTCCCGTTTTGACCTCCCCGCCGTCAACGGATGTTATCTCCCCACTGGAAGCCACGAGTCGGAGAGGCCCGTCTACTCAAATGGGACATATTTCCTGTGGGCGTTTTTTTATGATCCGGGAGTTGATCCAAGCCCGTTTTGGCGCATAACAGATGCGGCGGGCGGCGGAACACCTGTGGGAAACACGATGTTCTGGAACGACGATCCCGTAGCGGATGGGGCCTGCTATTTCTCTGGAGTGGGCGGGACTCCGATTTACGGCAGGGTGACTGACGGTTGTCCCAGTTCCTCGTCGCAGACGGAATCCGAGCCCTCCACGTCAGTCAGCAGCTACGATCTCGGGGACGAGTATTACGCCTACGGCTTCGGATACACCGATTCCAGCGGTTGGTCGTCCTTGAGCACAGAAAGCTCTTCGCCATCCAGTCAGACGATGTCGACGTCGTCTTCAAGCCCGTCCAGCAACACCCTGTCCAGTTTATCCTCGTCTTCGCCGTCTTCCACGTCATCCCTCAGGAGTTCGGCGTCGACGTCGTCGGCGTCGTCGGGGAGCACCGCGTCCTCCTCCAAGTCCAGATCGTCCACTTCGATGGGGGTCATGACCTCCAGCTCCTCCTCGTCTTCCAGCTCCCAGCCGTTTGATGTCAACGGGTGTTACCGGAGGAACGGGGAATATTTCAACGGGATCCCCGTCTATGAGAATCCCCTTGGCTGCAAGCTCTTCAGGGCTTGGTCCTGTTCCTGTTCGGTTTGGGCTCTGTCCAAGACCCTCAGCAACAGCAGGGGGGATTGGTGTTATGTGGCGTCGTGCAATCAGACGTATCCCACAAACGGAGGGATGCGCTGGAACATTGGCGGAAAGGAGTCTTGTGCCGAGAACCCCCCGGGCTGGTTTGAGGATGGCTGCCGCAGCACAAGTTCATCAAGCGCCAGCACCAGCTCGTGGAGCAGCAGGAGCTCCAGTTCACGGTCGTCATCGTCGTCGTCAACCGAATCTTCCAGTTTCAGCTCCCAGATTCTGCTGTCCGACTACTGTTGGATCCAATTGGGGCCGTCATTCAAGAGGGTCTCGTTCACAGACACGGGCTCTCATTTTAACCAGAAACCCGTTTATCAGGGGACATGGGGCGGGTCGACATACACGTTGTGGTACGTTTTGCAGCCATTTCCGGCATCATACCGGTGGGAAGTGTGGACGTGGGGGCTCGCCGTTGACTGGAAGTCCACGACATTTGGGACGCCCGATGGAGCTTACAATTCCGGCAACGTGTATCAGGGCGAATGTTCCAGCTCAAGTTCCCCGAGCTCCCCGAGTTCGAGGTCGTCGAGCAGTTCCACGTCGAGCAGTTCCACAACGGCCTCTTCCGAATCGAGCAGGTCAAGCCAGACCGTGTCAACATCCAGTTCCGTTTCGTCAGTCAGCAGCGTTTCATCCTCGTCTTTTTCGACCTCTTCGTGGTCGTCCCGGTCAACCTCATCTTGGTCCAGCCCCGTCAAGAGCTCGATGTCCAGCAGTTCCAGCTCCTCGTCGTTGTCCTCGTCTTCTCAGTCGTCTTCCTCTTCCTCTTCCTCTTCATCTTCCCTTTCTTCTGTTTCCACCTCCTCAAAATCCTCCCATTCTTCCTCTTCCCTGTCTTCTGAGACCAGCACCTCCGTCTCCTCTTCCTCCTCGTCGTCGTCCAGCCCAGATCAGTCCCCTTCGTCTTCCTCGTCCAGTCCAGCCACGTCGTCGCAAACCGTCAACACATCGTCAGAGAGCTCCTTCACAAGCAGCAGTTCGGACACCAGCGGATCCTCCTCCTCATCATCGTCGTCTTCATCTTCCAGTTCAAGCACCCAGGAGCAGACTTCCAGCAGTTCGTCGGCAGCCTATGTCCCGAGGGATCTGACATACCTGTGTACCTGCGTCGGTGCCGATTCTGTCGAAAATCCAGCCTATGGGACAGACGTCGGCATGCGGAGCGTCGGAAGGTTCACAGGAGGCGAAAGTCCCAACGGGATGGAATATGAAAACCCCATTGACACACACTTGGAAAAGGGTTCCCTTTTGAAAACCTCCGCGAACAGGGCTATGATGGTCTGCGACAATGCCGGAAACTTGTTCTCCGCGGGAGCCGGTTCGGTTTCCGTCAGACTGTCGCTGCCACATGCCATCGCACAGGGGGTCTATGAGCCGTTGGCTGGAGGGGTCGGCAGGACACTTACAGACCTTGTGATATGGGGAGCCAATTTCGGTGACATGTACATCACTCAGCCCGGCCTGTATGCAGCCTTCACTCCCGCTGGCATAGAATTCACTGTCTGGACGTCGACTGGGAAGCATTCGATAGTGGACATCACAAGCAATGCGGAGGCTGGGAAGGATATCGTCCTTGAGTTCATCTGGGACTACCTAGGAAGGGCTTATCAGGGCTCCACAATGGCTCTGTACATCAACGGAACGCTGTCAGCCTATGGGAATGGCCAGTTGGCCAACGAGGCTCTCAGTGGGCTTTATACGGCCGATGGCAAGGCCATTAACGCCAATTTCTGCGTTATGGATTCTCCATCAAGGAAAAACAGCCTGAACGGAGTAATAAGAAGGCTGGAGACGTACCGTCGGCCTGGAGCCATCCCGTCTGGAGCCACAGGAAGGGGCCTCAGGACTCCATTAGCGAATCGTGGCCTTTCGACCCTTGATTTCACCTTCGTAGGATCTTCTGGAGCCCAAGTGGAGCTTTCAGAGCCAGAATTCGACATAGTTATCCCCAAAGAAGTCAATTTGCATTCGGTTGGCCCCACTGGAGCGTCACGTCATGTTTATGGAAGGGACGTCGGAGAACTGGAAGAGTCGCAGGCTCTTCCAGAGACACCAGAGGATCTGCCGTTGGGTTTTGAAGAGATTGATGTTGTTTAGGAGTCAAGATGCCTGACAATTCATCCAGTTCCTCATCCAGTTCCTCCAGTTCATCCATCTCCTCCTCCAGTTCTTCTTCTTTGTCATCATCCAGTTCCAGCACGCATGGGATGACGACTAGCTCTTCGTCGAGTTCAAGTACTCGTGCCATGACAACCAGCGGTTCCAGCTCGTCGAGCACGCATGCCCTACCCTCTAGCATTTCCAGTTCGTCAATTAGTTTTAGTTCGTTTTCTTCAGTTTCATCTTCTAGTCTTTCCTCATCTAGTTCCTCATCCAGTTCCTCATCCAGTTCCTCATCTTCCAGATCAAGTTTAAGTTCGGTTTCTTCGTCGTCCATTTCGTCTATGAGTTCCAGCTCCAGCACTCAACTGATGTCAACTTCGTCAAGCGGGTATCATGGATATGGGGCTTTGAGATTTACATTTGAAGGGGTTGATTTGAATCCAGTTTGGTCCATCCTGTCCAACGGTACTTATGTCTATGCCGGGACTGGACCAGATGGCAAGGTTTTCAGGAGTTCTGACCAGTCATCCTGGGAGGAATTCGCCACGGTTGATGACGCCCACGTCAGGAGCATGGCCATGTGGAACAACGGCCTGTTCATGGGGACCGAGCCTAATGGCAAGATTTACGTCCACAACTTCACGACGGGTCGGTTCTACTGGTTCGTTGACACCTATGACCACGCCATCACCTGCTTCGCCTCGTTCGGGAACAAGCTGTATGCAGGGACAAGTCCTGGAGGCTTGGTCTACAGTTTCAGCGGAACCAAGTGGACCCAAGAATATGCGACATATGGTCATGGGATCAACGCCATGATGGTCTTTCAGAGCAAGCTCTATGTGTTCATGGACAACGCCGAGAGCCCACTCGTCTATGATGGAACAACTTGGGCCCTGATGCCAGAAGCGGCGACAGATTCCTTGAAGCAGAAACTAACCGTTTCCGCCTTCAGGAGGGCCAAGCCAGAACCCGTTTCTTTCCACAGTTTCAACGAAATCAAGAGGACGGACGTTGTTGATGCCGACATCATGGTGGCCCAGGGCAGCCTAGACGCAGAGGGCAAGCTGGTTATCGCTCCTCCGTCGCCAGTCTTCAGCTTCAAATCCCCTGTTGTTGATGGTGGAAGGATGCTGTTCGGTTCCAAGGACAAGGGGAGGATATTCTCATATGACGGCCAGACCACATCGCAGGTTTTTGATGTCGACGCACAGGATGTTAGGGCATCGATCAACATTTCCGCTGGAGAGAACATCGTTGCCATAGGCAACACCCTGTATCTTTTGAGAGGATAGGCAATGGCAGAGACCCAACAACCAAGCTTCCCGGATCCAGAAAGCTATCCCGTTGTCTTCGAACCCGGGACTGCATATGGCATCGTGACATATGGAACATCGGGGTTCCCAGTCACTTTCCAGTTCAGTTCAGATCCAAGGAATGCCGTCTTCCAGACTCTTGCCAGCAAGCAACTGGATTCTTTCTTGGTTGACCGAGATGTCTACAACGACCCCGCCGTGGCCCAGCTGACGGAGGGGGTTGCCGCAGCCATAGATCTCTATGCCGACTCGACAGACTTCACGGAGGCCAAGTTCTTTGTCAGGATTTGCGACAGGGCTGGGGTCAGGCATCTTGTCGGGAGGGGTGATGTCGGGCATGCGAGACAATCCAAAATCGCCACCGATGTCAGCCACGACTTCACAATGCACTCCAGCACGTACGCGTTTGGCCCATACAATGACCTTGGGACGGACTATTATCCCGCCGTGGCACTGGACTTGTCTTTCGTTCCCCACCTTGAGGACGATTCCCATGTTTGGGCCGACATTCAGTTGACCATCAAGTCCACGACGGCGGTGCTCATAGCTCCAGAGAACACGTTCGGCATATTGGATGTCAAGGCGGCTTTAAGGACAGAATGGTATCTTGACAGTGCTAGGACGGTTCCGTCTCCGATCGTGCCATATGTCAGGGAGGGCAACACGTTCGGCATGCGGTTCTACGTTTCGACGGCGGGCTTGTTCCTGACTCGCGGTTCAATCACAAGCTCCGGCAGCGCCGTTGTCAGCGGGCTTTATTCGACATCCTTTGTGGAATCGGTTGGCGGGGATTTGGTTCCTCTGTATTATTGGGGAGGAGGGGACTTGGAAGGCGACATATTTTGGGGTTCGGAATACGGGATCAGGATTTCGGATGTCGGGCTTCCGATGCAGGGAGGCGGGGATGTGGCGGTTTATATTCTCCCCAACCCGTTGCCAGCTTACGGGAGCTCGTCTTCCAGCACATCCAGCGTCAGCTCCTCGACGGCCGTTATGTCGTCCAGTTCGTCGTCAAGCACCGTCCGGTTCAGTTCGTCGTCATCGTCAAGCTCGAGTACACAGGTTTTGTCTTCCAGTTCCAGCTCCAGCACGCAGTGGATGACTTCCAGCTCCAGTGCGAGTTCGGCCACCGGTGCTCTCACAACAAGCTCGTCTCAGTCGTCATCAAGCTCGTCCTCGGCCAGCTCGTCCTCGGCCAGCTCGTCCTCGGCCAGCTCGATGTCTTCCAGTTCAGTCAGCAGGAGCTCCATAAGCTCGTCCATTTCTAGCATCAGCAGTTCCAGCGTCTCAAGTGTCTCAAGTTCCAGCCCAAGCACTGCCATCCTGACGACCAGCTCGTCATCAAGCATAGGCTCAGAAAGCTCTCTTGTCGGGGATCCGGTTTTGGAATACCTGTTTGCCGCGGCGCCTGACGAATTCGGGGCGGTCGTTGACACCTCGGCCATGGGGAACAACGGGGCTGTCGGTGCCATTTCAGGTGGTCTTGGGCCTCCAGCTTGGGCGTCAACATATGGTATCGGTGGAGGCGGATTCCTTTTTCAGGCGGACACGTCAAACACCGACTACATCGTCAACCAGTCTTTCAACGGCATATCGTCCAACGGCAGGGGAACTGTTGGGGTCTGGATGAGGTTCCTTCCTTACGGGAACTTGGGATCGGCTCTGTTTGCGATAGCCAACGGTTTTGAGGAGCCTAGGACAGAGTTGCTGTTCAGCTTTGTACGGAGCGGGTCGACAGCCAAGCTTGTCGCTTCTGTGTCGTTGGACGGAGTCGTACAATGGCAGATAGAGACGGCGGCCGGTGCCGTGACCGCCAACCGCTGGGCATATGTCGTCCTGAGGCACAACCGGGATCCGAGGCTGTTCATTGACGGAGCCGAAGTGGCGTTCTCGTATGTCGTCAACAGGGATCGCCGCAAGTGGATTTCGTCGTTGTTTTCGGCGGCGTCTCCGGCAGACCGCATGATTCTCGGCGGTATCCCGAGGCACTATTCCCCCTTTGTCGCACAAGGGTTTACGGGCTACTTGGATGAAATAAAACTGTGGGACGTCCCCCTGTCCGAAGCTAGGATACTTGAGGACTATCTGGCACACGAGCCCTCAAGCAGCAGTAGCAGCTCGTCTTCGATCTCCAGCAGCAGCATCAGTTGAGGTTTTTATGCAAGCCATACCGGTACTTACACTCAGGGACGGGACGGAAATCGAATCACTGTTCTACGACCAAGGACGGAATGCCGTCCTGATAGGGCTGTCAGACGGCAGGATCCTCAGGATGGACTATGCCGCCTCAACGGGATTCTTGACGGGGGAGCGGAGCGTCTTCGTCAAGGCCGCAGACGGGTTTGGGAACTGGTCGCATACCAGTTGGTCGAACATCTTCTTCGGCATCAAGGACAAGATCATGGAAATCGCTTCCTCAAAGGCGGCCTCCCGTTGGAAAACCGTGGCCAAGCCGTTTTCGGCAGATTCATCCTCCAAGATGGTTGCCACTTTCATGTCGCCGGTGATGTGGGCTGGCGAGGATCTCAGTTTTTGGAAGAGGATCGGCTGGGATCAGCAGGTTCTGTCGGGGACTTCAGTGAAAATCAAGGCGAGAGTCGGAGAGACTCCAGAATCCCTTTTACAGGAGGATTGGACGGTCTTTTCCGCTGGAATTGGAGAGACCGCCGGTTCCGAATCCATGGACGGGTTCAACGGTCGCGGATCGTATGTGCAGGTTGCGGCTGAAATGGAGACCGAGTCGTCTGGGGTCACGCCGCAGTTGAGTCGCATAGCAGTCTTTTACGAGACGAAACATGCTGTGTATTTTTTCACGACGAAGTTCGTCCTGGACAGGGCTTCCAACGTGCAGATGGGCCTGATCACTGGCAGGATGACCGTCCCCGAGAAGACAGAGGTCAAGTTCGGCATCGCTGGCTCAAACACCGCCGACTGGTCGGAATATGCGGTTGTGGAGCTGGACAAGATGTTCGCGATGTCTGAGGAGGCTCGGAGGCGGTTCAAAGTCGGCATCAAGTTCGTCTCGTATAGCGACACAGCCTATGCCGTTGTTGATGAGTTTGCCGTGGTTCTCGGAGCCGACGTGGACAACCAGATCAACAGGAGTTGAGAATGGCCGATGTTCCGCAGAAATTGTTGCACAGGTCTGAAAGCGAGAGAGTGGAAGGCGGAGCTTTTTCAGGCCTTATGTATCCCGTTGCCATTGCCGGGTCGGTTGAGTTGCTGAGGGGGTATGAATGGAGCAGCTCGTCAGCCACCAATTCCAGCAGCAGCGAAAGCACTCAGGAGTTGACCTCCACGGCATCGTCCGTTTCCAGTCAGTCGAGCGCCTCATCTTCCAGTGTCTCCTCGTCGAGCGTTTCCAGCGTCTCCTCTTCCAGCATCAGCAGCTCAAGCGTATCCAGTCAGAGCTCGTCCAGTGTCAGCAGTCAAAGCTCATTTAGTTCCAGTTCAGAAAGTTCTAGTTCCAGCACCCAGCAGATGACCTCTAGTTCCAGCAGCTCCGGGGACTATATGGAGTTTGGCGACCGGTGGCTCACCAACCGGAACGCCTTTCCAGTAGATATTTTCGAAATCTACAACGATGTTTGGGTTTATCAGCATTCGTTGACCTCGGCGAATTTCTCCTCTACATATGGGATGTGCACTTTCGCCAATCACTATTATTGTCCGAATGCCGTTGGAGATAGGTTGTTCAAATATGACTATTTGAACAACCTGTTGGCGACATACACCGTTTATCTTTATGATTTTGAGGATTTTTCTGTAGATGAAACGCACATGGTGATGTACCGCATCAATAACCCCTATATTGACAAGGTCAATCTCTTAACGGGAGCCAGAGTCACATACAGGACATACACTTTTGATTTTGGGTTCAATGGTGTGTTTTTTGACGGGAAGTATGTTTGGGGGATCAGCAGCAACTATTTCAGGAAAATGAACAACGACTTGAACACCTTGGTTGTAAAAGCTTTTTCCCCAGAATTAGCCGCCCAAATGCTCGACGCCTATAAGTACGGCGGTTATTGGTATGTTGGAGCTTATTATGCGGGGGGGTTTTACGTTTACAAGTGCACAATTGGCGCCGATCGTTTTCCGGCGGTAGCTATTGCCCGCTATGGCCCGGTCCTTGGTGCCGGCAGACTTGGGCGGTTCGATTATCCCTTCTGAGGCTGATGACATGTCAAGAGAGATGATAGCCGATGTGACTTTGGACGGCGATCACTATGGGGTGTTTTACGCCCCATTGTCGGAGACGGCATATTCCGCTGACCGCGTCCAAAGGGTCGTGGCCGTTTTTGAGTCGCAGCCGATTGACGCGACGGCGGCACTCCTGTCGTGGAAGAGCTTGGAATGGACCTCGGACAGGCCGGAGGGCACCAGGATTTACCTTTACATGAGGTCGTCCTCGTCCACGTCGGTTCTGCCGCTGGCCGCTTGGGCTGGGCCGTTCCTCAATAAGGCCGGAGAGGACATCTCGTCGCAGAAGGGGCGGTACGTGCAGATTGCCGTGGCGATGTACTCCTCCTACAGTTCCACGGGGCCCGTCCTCCTCACGCCGCTGGTTGAGGAGCTCAGGGCCATTTGCTACATGTCCGGAGGCGAAGCCGAGTTCTACACCAAAAAGTTCCAGCTCGGCTTCAAGCCGCGGCACATCCTCCTGACCTACAACGGGACGATACCCGACGACGCTTTGGTGCAGTTCGCGGTGGCGGGTCGAGATTCGACCGACCCAGAGGAATATCAGGTCGTGACGCCGAACACAATAGAAGAACTGGATTCGATATCGCAGTTGTCGGACGGGCTGAAAATCCTTATCAAGGGTTTCGGATCAGGCGAAGTCCCCTTCGTCATAGACGAGTTGTCGGTCACCGTTTCCGGCGACCAGCAGGCCAAGGTCAACAAGACATGATCAGGACACCCACATACGGACTGTCATATCTTCGGGAGGGTGAAATCCTCCGGGAGCTCATCGACTACCGCCGCTTTGTCACGTTGGACTACAATTTGGGCACCTATGTGGGGATCTTGGGGAATGGCGTCATAACCGGATGGATGATTTCGGTTGTGTCCGGCAGGACGGTCAAGGTGACTCCGGGGTCGGGCTTCATATCGGGCTATTACACGGAGACCCCCTACTATCTTGACCCCGCCACCAAGGTTCCCAAGACAAAAAGTGCGGCACAGGCGGCCGGGGACGACATTGTTGAGGAGATGCCAGGCTGGTCAAGCGGGGATGGCTCATGGCGCGGCGTGTTCTTCGATTACGGCGGAAGGAAGGCGACTGACGGCAAGATCTTCAGGCAACTGGGGCCCGATGGCGAGGACGAGAACCATGACGGCATAGCCGAGGGCGTTCTCTTGCCGCATTACAAGTCGCCCCCCACCGGCTTTTTTAATGACCCCTATGTCAAGGCCGTACCTCAGTCGTCAGACCGTTTTACGTTGCCCGATGACGACGACAGCTACATTTTCGCATCTCGGCAGTCCTCCGATCCGTCGGGCACCTTCGCGGAATTTTTCGTGTCCTCGTCGGATGTCTCGTCGTCCGAGAACGTCCTTCTTGCCAAGGTGTCCGTCCGTTCGGGGGTTGTCACCGTCGATTATGGCGAGACGATGCGGCTGTCTGGCTTGCAGGGCGTCGTTCAGGAGCTTGCTAGGGATCTCATCAATTCCCACAGGCACGGCGGGACGCGGAGCTATGATCCGGCTAGGATACGCTTGGCCACAGACGTCAGGTCATGCGTCCTGTCCGATTTTTCTGGGGAGGGTAAGGCCACCTACACCGTTTTGGCTCCGAAGAGGACAACCGAGTCCGTCGGGCATCAGCACACCTATGAGCTGGACGCCGACGGGAACGGCATCACCCAGCTGACTCTCGGCGACGTTGAATTCCACTACCACGAAATAGCCTCATCGGTTGTCGGTCTGCCAGTGGCGAACTACGGTTCGTCGCTTGAGGATCACACCCATGATCTCTCAACCGACGAAAGGGCGTGGACGGCATCGAGCCAAGTCAAGGTCTATGTCAACGGGGAAGAGGCCGATCCGGCAACATATGTCTTGGATGCCGACGCCACAACTGTCGAGTTTGACGGCGGGATCATCACACACAGGAATCCGACCTATCACGCCTCTTTCAATGTGGACTCTTCCAGGGTCTATGAATACGAGGCCTCCCAGCCGTCCCTGAAGAGGTTCGTGCTCCAGATGATGCTCGATTTCACCAACAAATACACGGACGAACTGGGCATATCCGACGAGAGAAGAACAGTCCTGCGAAACCCCTTCCAGTTCCTCCAATTGGACGGCAGGGACGTGGAAGAGACTCCCGAGGGCTATGTGTACGTCTCCGAAATCGTGCCCATCGCCACCCCCGTTCCCTCCGAAGGCTTGGTTCCCGAAAATCAAATCAACTCCATACAGGTTCTTGGGTTGAACCAACTGGACGACCAGGTCGCCATGGCCGAGGCAGAACTTGAGACCTCAGGGGACTCTTTTGTCCTTTTGCCCTATGTCAGCAAATTCGTTCCGGTTGAGCTGAAGGAAGCCGGCCAGACGGATGTCGTCAGGATAGAGATTCTGGACGACGTCGAAGTCACGGGCGTCCTGAAACCCGAGAACATCTTCTTTGTGAGAGCCGAGAAGTTTGCCGAGGGCAAGTTCGATTCCGCTAGGATACCGTTCCTCAGCCACATCGGAAGGCTTTCCGAACCATTCGAGAGCGGAACGTTCCCCATGTCTACGGTTGACGGTTCGCGGTATGTTCCTAGGATTTCCCACAGTTCCGAGACAGACGCCCATGCACACAGGGTCTATGTTGACGATTCGGGAGACGGATCCAGCCTTGCCGTGGTGGTCAACGACAAAATCTCAGTTTATCAAACCAAATGGAAAGAGGTTATCAGGATTTCTCACGGCCATGTCATAAAGGATTGTGGTCTCCAGCCCGTTGTCTCTTCCGGCATCAATGTTTGGCTCGGTCTGCAGGACGTGCATCCCCATAGCCATGACGTCAGGTGGCCGATCTTCGGCAATGCCAAGACGGTTTTTTCCATGGCGGAGGACGGTGACGGCAACAGGTATTTCGGCACATCAGACGGGCTGGTTGTCATTCCCGTCAGCCACGGCTATCGGACAGACGTGGCGGGGAAGCCCTATTACGACTTCGATACGACTGTCGCGGCGGCTCTGCAAAGGGCTGTTGCAAGGTATTCAAACGACACGGGTCAGAATCTCGTCATTGACGCCGTGAAGTATGCCCCTGAGATTGCAGCCGCCGAAGCGGCTTTAACCGCCGAGGGAGACTCCTATTCGTTCGAGATAGAGGCCAATGTCAACGGCGAGGTTCTGCAGTTCCTGACCATCAGCGTGACGATGGTGGCTCAGGTTCCTGTTGACAATTTCTATTCCGAAACGATCAAGGTGGCATCTGATGTTCAACCCGGCGAGATTGTTGTCCGAGAGACAAAACCCGAGGAGTCCGCATACGACCTGACTTCGCTGACGAACGCCTATCCCGACAATCCCGAGGCTATCCAAAACAGGATTGACGACGACACCGAACCAGAATCCTACCTAGTCAGGCAATACTTCCAGGAAAGGACGGTGTGGAATATCCACATCCGTGGCGATGCCGTCTACGCCGTGACCCAAGGGGGCGTGATCGTCGGGAATCCCAAGACGTCATGGGCAGAGGCTGACAAGGCTCCAGCCTGCATTATCAGCAGGAAGACGATCGAAACCGCCAACGGCTATTCTTGGATGGTTTCCGACATCGGCTTGCTGGTAAGTCGCCCGCCGTCGGTCGGCAGGGCATATTCCCCTGTCTCATATGCCGACCTCGGCTATGACAGTTTCGACCTCTTTGAGAGCCAAGCCGATATCCTGCTTGTGGCGACGGAAGACGGCCTTTACAGGGTCTCTGATTTCGGTGCGATTGCGACGAAAGTTCTTGCCGTTTTGAATGTCAGGGACATTGCCGCGGAATCCCCCCCCGTCATATACTGCAGAACCAAGGTGGGCGTCATATACCGCTCAGCCGACGCGGGTGTGACGTGGTTGCCAGCGGGAGCCATACCAGACGAGCACGGCGAGACTCGGGGCCTTTTTGCGGCGTTCGGCAAGCTGTTCGCGTCGTCTTCCGAATCTCTCCTTGTCAGCAACGACGAGGGGGCGACATGGTCGAGAACGTCCGTCGGCAAGGTTCTGTCGTTTGCTTGGTCGGCCGGATCGGCCAAGGCCTATTTTGGGACAGACAATGCGGTCTATGAGACGTCAGACGGGGATGTGTTTTCCACTTCGGTGTCCTTTGACGGGGCGCCGGTTCCTTCCTTGACGGTTGATGGCAGGGAACTTGATTTCGGCTATTCATACAACAACTGGGGGTCTTTCTCCCTGTGGGAGGAGAACGAAACGGATTCGACGGCCGAATGTGCACTCGTCTATGACGAATGGAAGGCGCAGAACGGGTCATGGGACGGTTCCAAGCCGTATGAGATTTTCATAGACGGCAAAAAGGTCTACTCGACCAAGGATGGAACCGACCGGCGCGACGAACTCGGTTTCAAATTCGTCCCCGTGCCGTCCAGTGGCATTTTGGACTTTTCTGTTGTTTCCGATCTTGCGGTTGCTGTGGCATCTGGGGATCGGCAGATGACAGTGTCTTCGGTAGAGGGGTTCTCGGTCGGAGACCAGATCGCCTTGGTCAAGCCCCCCGACAAAGTCGCCACGGCGACGATAGGGGCGATTACCGGCAACGTTCTCACCCTCACGGACGCCCTGTTGGTCGACGTCAGTCTGCCAGCCAAAGTTCAGCTTCTTTCGGTTCTGCCTCCGGGTTATGTTGTGCAGGGCAACTTCTATGATAGCTATTTGCTCAACATAGGTGAAAACACCCACGAGGGCATTGAAGACAAGCTTTCTGGGGAATCCGCGGGGGCTCCGTATCATCTGAGCGAAGTTCATATCAGGAACCTGTCCGAACTGGTTCTTGCCGTCAAATACGAGCTTCCTGATATTGACGCCCATCTCAAGAACTGGCTCGCATACATGATGAGATATGGAAGAACACCCGCCAGCCCCAACTATATAGGAGACGCCTTCGACACCGAAATGACGCTTATGAATGCGAACCCGATGTTCACATCCGTCTTAGCGCCCCTGGTTTCCGGCTCCGTCAACCGCATGCTGGTCGGATACGGCTCTTTCACAAATGACCTTTTTGCCGGAACGGATGTTGGGCTTTTCGCTTCGGTTTTTGATGCACCCCTTGAGGCGAACTGGATCCGTATCGCCGAATGTCCAGCCGGATCGGTTTACGACGTTATGCTTGTTGGCGGGGCAAGGCTGCTTGTCGCCGGATCGGCGGGCACGTACATATCGGCGCATGACAACCTTAGGAGCTGGCGGTCAGCCGGATCGTCCGTGACCCTCAGCTTGGCCGCTCAGTTTTGTAGGACAAGGTGGGTCAATTCGACGCGAGGAGAGAAGCATTGGTGGAATTCTTGGAACGGCACCATAAATCTGGTGGATTCCGACATCACAAACAGACTCGTTGTCGGCGGCAGGGATTTCCTTATGACGAGCGGCGACGACGGGAAATCTTGGGAAGGTGCCCGATTCCCGGCTGAAGTTGGGAATGTCTTTTCCGCTCGGTCTTTCCTTGCCGTTTCCGATGGCACCGCCTTGGCGGGAATTGACGGCGTCTCGGCAGACTCCTCGTCCCACGTCGTGGCGACAGCGGGGGGAGGTTCCGAATGGGGCTTGAAACAGTCTATCTCCGGCTATGCGGGTACGATCGTCTCTGTTTCTGTGACGGAGGCGAATAACTCTCAACTTGCCGTTCAGTTCCGATATCCGTCGTCTTCAGCAGTCATCAGGAACAATTCCATGGTCGGGTTGCACCTCGTGGCGAAGGGACGTCCTTGGTTGGTCGCGGCCAATTCGTCCAAGACGATAACGGTTCAAGGAGAGGAGGCCTCGAGACTTTTGGCGGCCGGAGATTCTTTCGCGGTCTCGCCGCCTTCAGTGAGGGCCTTGGCTGAAAGCGACGACGGAACGGTGCTTGCGGGATTGGATAACGGCATGTTGCACGACAGAAGGACCTATCTGCATCCCGATGCGTCAACTGGGTTTGTCACCGGAATAAACAAGTCGGGTTCCGTGTTGGCCGTTGACATCACCGGAACCGTCAATAGTGTCTTTCCGAAGTTTTCAACGCAGCTGATAGGCGGGGAGGTTGACACGACGGAAGTGGATTGCACGCTTGACAGGCTGGTGTCGGTCGGGGAATTGGTCGGCAGGAAATTGACCCTGCTGGAGCAAAACTATCCGACAGTCACGATCCTGTCGCCGATGCCCAATCAGGTGCTGACTTCGACATCCGTTACGGTCAGGGTGGCGTTGACTTCGTTCGGTCTCGGGACCTCAGGCAACATCGCGATCAAGTTGGACGGCCGAAGCCCCGAGTACGCAAGCATGAAAACACATGTGCTGACAGATGTGCCAGCTGGAAGCCATGTTCTTTCGGTTTATTTGGTGGATATGGCCAACAGGCCGATTTCGACCCCAGGGGCATCAGAGGAGATATCCTTCACTACTGTGCCGTCCGGCGAGAATCCGTCCATAGAGTTTGTGTATCCCGGAGACGGGCAGACCGTGCAGACCAAGTCCATAACCGCGGTCGTTAAGGTTACGAATTTCAATACGTTCCAAGACGGATCGCTTCAGTATAGCCTTGACAGCGGCCCCCCCGTCGCAGTCCCCCCGTCCGATGTCGAGACAAGGGAAGTCGTCATCAGCGGGCTTGTCGAAGGTCTTCACTCCTTGCGCTTCTTCCTGGCCGATACGAGCGGGGAGGAAATCGGTGTGTCAATCGAGCACACTTTCACGGTTTCCGTGACCACCCAGCCCGTCATAGAAATAACGGCTCCTGTTGACGGAATCACGTTGATGGCTGGGCAACTCACTGTCACTTACCTGATCACCAACTTCAGCGTTCCGTCCGCTGGGATGGTGAGGGTTCTGATTGACGGAGCGGTCGTGGCGACATCCCAGGATCCGCAGCAAATCGTCTTGTCTGGAATAGCCAACGGCTCCCATACCCTCGTCATACAACTGGCGGACACGGACGGCAAGCCCTTGGGCGGGTCCTTCTCAAGCGATTCGTTGGTTTTCACCGTTGACCCGTCCGCCCAGGCGACGCCCTATCTGTTCATCGATTCTCCTCCAGACGGGGCGGTCTATGCGTCAGGAACGCAATATGTCAACATCTACTATCAAGTTTCCAACTTCGACATACCTGACGCTGGCGGTTTTGTTGTTGAAAGCGGTGGGAATTCGACTTTTGTCCTTGAACCCAGTGTTTACAAGTTCCCGGTCAACGGCAATGGAACCTATTCGGTCGTTTTGACCCTTGCGACATCCATTTTGGAAAAACTCACGAACCCCGAGGCCAAAGCAACAGCGCGGTTCGTTGTCGGCTCCACGAAGGGGCTTGCCCAGACACCGCAACAGGTGCCGCAGCAGCAGTCGGTTCAGCGGACGCGAGCCCCGCAGCCCCCGGAACAGACTTCCGGCATGTCGGAGCCTATTGTCCGCCAGTCCCCGACCGAAGCGGCCGATTCGCAGACATTCACGATTTTGTCCAATTCGCCGTCGGCGGCAGACGGGTCAACGGTCATCAAAATAAATACTGATGCTGGCGACAGGTTGCTTGACAAGGCGTTCAAGATTGTCGGCTCCCAGTCCGTCATCTACATCAGCTTCGTCCAGCCGGTCAAAAGCGGCGAATTCAAGGGTGGCAAGCTGTATGTCGATCCTTCTGAGGCATATAACGGCGGGAAGACGTATGGCGTCGTTGACAACACTCCGAATTCAGTTACCGTGGATGTCGTCATCAGCCCGCCCAGCCCGTCGGATGGCTCTTCAGAAAGCTCTTCAGAAAGCCCCGAGCAGGAGGCCGCTCTGCACGAGGGCCAGACAGTCTTTATGGTGCCGCCGGATGGCACAAGCACGATATGGGTGGACTTTGTGGAGAGGTGGGCGGACGGGATTCTTGCCGGCGAGACGATACGCGTCGACCATGGCGTCACCGGTTCCAGCGTCAGGTTCAAGGCCGTCAACAACACCTCGCGCAGCATTTTGGCTCCCGCTGGTACGGATCCGAAGGAGTTCTACCCCGGCGACAAAGTCGTCCTCGAGTCGATGGCGTTCGAACCGCTGGCGTCGTTCAGGTGGAAGAAAACCACCACCGACTTGGATCATTACCATGACACAGAATTGGTCGGTGGCCTAATCACAGGAGATGTCATACTGATAGACTTTGTTTCATCGGCCTATGTTGACATCTATGTTTCCGTTCCCAGCACCGAGAACTTCAACATACCCGTTGTCCAGGACAATCCAGAGTTGCTGGGCGGAGCCAGAATCACGCTCTTCAACCCAGAATCGCCTTCGGTCGTGTTCGGAGAGGAAATCGAGCGAGTATCCCCGACGAAAATAACGGTCAGGGTTTCTGACGCAACCCATTGGGACTTCGACGGTTCCAGACCCAATTCCATATCGGCTGGATTTCGGTTCGAGATTGATGCCACCTCATACGGTCGCACTTCCGCCATTCACTACGACGACTTCGCCGCGATCAGTAGGAATCTGATTTCGGATGCTGACGAAGGAGATGACGAGATCACTGTTGAAAACACAGTTGGGTTCGGCGGTGAGGTCGAGATTTTCGACGAGAAGGTTCTTTCCGAACGGAACTCCGTTGCTTCCATCATCAGCTCCACGGTTCTCCGCCTCGACTATCCGACTTCGAGGTCGTACAGGGTAAGCTTCGGTGCCGTTTGCCGAGCTAGGGGGAACTCCTTCGACGAGACGCACGTGCATCTGGTGAAGGACGCCGAGGTGTCGGTGCAGAATTCCGAGGCTTATAGGCGGCTTGGATATGCCTATGAGCATAATCATGTCCTTTCGGATCTTGTCTCCTCCATAAGCGGTATCCTAAAGGACGAAGCGGGAACCCTGTATGTCTCCGGAAGCGAAAGCCGGTTGTATGAGTCGCATGACCATGGGCAGACTTGGAAAATCTTAGTTGACGTCAACGACTACAGGGAGGGGGCTGACGAGGCCGGATCCGTCGCATCATTGAGCTTTGGCAGGAACAATGAGATTTTGGCTGGGACTGACCGCGGATATGCTGTCGTCCAGTCAGCCCCAGCTGTCGGGGTCGCGTTGCCACTGGAACTGCCCGAGATGGAGCTTAGTTCAAGCAGTTCGATGAGTTCAAGCAGCGCCAGCAGCCAGAGCAGTTTCAGTTCGTCGAGCAGTTCGGTGTCGAGCAGTTCGGTATCCAGTTCGTCAACATCTAGTGCTTCGGAGAGTTCAGAGTCCAGTGAAAGCTAACGGGTGATCAGAGGCGTTATGGCAGATTCGTCTTCCAGTTTGAGTTCATCGTCCAGCTTGAGTTCGTCGTCAAAATCAACCAGCTCACAATCGTCGAGCAGCGAGGTCAAGGCCGCGGAACTTGATTTCGGGTTTGAGGGCGTTGTTTGGAACCGGACGAAAATCGTCTCCACTGAAATGCCAGCGATAAGCCTAGGCGGAGTCAGGAACAGGCTGTGCCAGACGGTTCCCATAAGCACTCCGTCCTATTCTGTTGGGGGCGTCGCCCTCTATCTGAGGAGGAAGCTCGGAGCCTCGCCCGTTCCAGTCCCGCTTGTCCTTGAAGCCTATGAAGCTAATGCGGCTGGCGAACCGTCCGTCCATCTTGCTTCGTCCAGTATATTTCTGTCATCCGTTGCGGAAACGGGGTGGCACACCATCAGCATAAGCATTCCCGAAAGCCCCTCCCCATCCAGCGGCATGCTGTCTTTTGTCCTCTACCAGAACGGGGGGGACGAGAACAACTATGTCTCTTGGTTCTATTCCCCGTTCGAGGAGCCTGAAGATTTCTGGGCTTTTTACAGCTCTGATGGCGGGGCTGTTTGGCAAAGGCATGAGGGGATCGTCAGAGCTATTAGGGTTCTCAGCCCGTTCGACCCGTTCTTCGAGGCATACACGGATTCGGCCAACCACAGAATCAATTCTGCTCCAGGGACGGCCGCGACAAAGGTTTCAGATGGCTATGATTATCTCGCATCCGGAGAATTCGACGGGACCAAGGCTGACGAACCCACCGATTCGGTTGTCATAGACAATGGCAAGCTGATCGCCAGCGTCGTCGTTGACGGAAGCGGAAGCATGGGCTGGAACGACAGACTCAAAAAGAAAGTGGCTGCTGCGTCGCAGATCGTCAGCAAGCTCCAGTCTGAATATCTCGGCGACAAGGTCTTCGACATAATTGCTTTCGGATCCTCGTCTTTGGGCGATGTAACCTATAGCGTCAACGAAGAATATGCGGGGATCGAGATGGATTTGCGCCAGCCGTCATCGACGACCCATAATTCCGACGGGACGACGCCGTCATTGGACGACCAGATTATCGCCTTCGGGGTCAAAGATCTGGAATTGGGGCACCGCTATGTGGTTTCGGAAGTCAAGGTGGGCTCTGTCGTGCTGGACGACGGTCAGGGCGTAGAAGACCTTGCACTCGGCGTCAGAGCCCCCGTTAACTGTCAGAGTATCGGTTCGTCTTTGGCTCCGATGTCGTTTTGGATTGATGCCGAGGGTCCCGGCAGCGAAGTGGGTTCCGGAAGACCGGCAACCGTCATAGACGCGCCTGCGGCAGGAGCCAATCGGATGCGGAAGCCGTTTTCCCCGAACAGGCAGCTCGTGTCAACCGGAGTGACTGTTGCCGTCTCCCCGTCCGACAAGGCAATTCGGGTTGAAAGCCCGTCTCGGTTCCAAGCCAACGACATCGTAGACCTGGTGGATTCCAACGGCGTGGCCATGGCACTGACGATCTCGGAGGCTGCGACCGTCCCGGGCGGCGAGATTTTGTTGTCTGACGAAGTCGGGCAGTCCTTCGGGACTTATCAGTCCTCCGCTGGCGGGTTTGTCCAAGAGACGTCCAGCAGGTTTGCAATGTATCTCAGCGGTTACACCACGCTTTCCGTCCTGATCAAGGATCCTGCGGCGAGTAGAAACGTCGGCTTTTATCTGCAGACATCAAAGGGTGGAACGATGGTCTGGGATTTTAGGGCGCTCACCGATTGGGTGAAACGGCAACGGGTTTATGTTGATGAGGTGGCGACTCTCAAGGTTGACGTTGACGATTCCAGCGGCAACAGGCTGGGTAGCGCATACGAGATCACCTATTATGTCAACGCGCCGCCTTCATGGCAGGATCAGCTACGGCAGGAAACAGAAATTGAGCTCTCCTCCCCAGCTTCGTTGGAGGTGGGTGACGACGAGATTGCCCTGCCGTCGGTGACTGGCGTCAAAATCGGGGATCTCCTAACCCTCGTGGACGGGGGTTCCTTGCGGCATGCGGGATATACCGTCACGGAAATCGATCCTGAAACGGGGAAGGTAACATTTTTCCCGCCAGTGGATGCGGAGATGGTGATCGTTTCCGTAGTCATCGAACATCCCGTTGAGCCGGATGTCGCTGGCGAAGAGGCTGCCATCCTGCTGAGTGCGGTTGATGTCACTCCAATGGTGACGGGGACGGCAATCAACCCCTCGCTTCTGCTTCCGACCGATCCGCCTCCGGTGCCACCGACCCAGACGGACTACGACGCCTATAACCAAGACGAACAGAGGTGGCTGCACAGGTCGTTTGACATACCGTCAATAGGCGGCGATGCGGCCATAAGGATCCTCCCCATAACGGAAGACTCGTTGATGTCCAAGGCCGACAAACAATCCTCCGTCAGTATGTCCACGTCGAATGCGACCCTGACTGAGAGCGAGAGAAAGCAGCTCGAGGCAGAGGAGGACGCTTATGCCGACCTCGCCATGCAGAACCTCGATGACGCCGAAGGACTGAATTTCGTCGAAGAAAGTTCGTCCCAAAGTTCCGCCAGCAGCGAGGCGTCCGTTGACGTCGTTGGTGAAGACTATCGCATTGCCCCGGGCACAACGGCCGTTGGTGAAGCAACCAGCATGACCACATCCGCCACCGAGTTGCTCAGTCAGGACTGGGGGAGATTCAATCTAGCATACGATCTCGCCGAAGTTCATGGCGGATCGGCTCCTTCTGGGAAGGCTGAGATCCTTGCAAAGACATACACGGTCTATCCGGCTCTGGTCTGCAGGAATGCTTCCGGACAAATTGTAGGAAGACATCTCCTCCAATCCACCGAGGTTTCTTTTGTTTCGCCGGTGCAGGTTTTTGCGAAGCCCGAAGACGGGAAGACTGTCACGTTCAAGTGCTGTTGTTTCGACCATTTGGGTGAGAGATTCGAGTCTGATGTCACCGTCCCGGGCGTTATGGCGTCATCGGGACAGCCGTTCACGGTAGATTTTGCAGTCTACCACCGGGGGGTGCTGTTGCCGTCTGGAACGATGAGGATAAAAGTGTTTGACACGAACCGCTCCTTCCAGCAAGTTTATGCTCCGAATGAGGTGGTGCCCGACCTCAATAAGCAGCTGTGCTCGCCGCCGGCAGACTGTTCCGACGAATGCGAAAACTCCCCCGATCCGAGCTCCGAGGACAAAGAAGCTTTCTTCCGGTCAACCGGTACGGGCGGCTATTTGGGTTCGCCAGATGCCAATGTTTATCCCGAAGCGGTTTATCTCGACGGCTATGTTGCAGGCGGAGCGGAAGTGGAAGTTATTAACGGGAAAGCGTCGTACACTATCCCCGCCACCGATGTCGTTGCGAAACTATTCATAGTTGCGGAGGTTCAGGTTCCTGACGCGCCGAGGTTCTTTGTGAGGCGTGAACTGCCGATTTGGTTTGAAGTTCCGCTCAAGGTCGAATTGACTGTCCCGCCAACCGCTCTCTCCGGTTATGACGCCACGCCCAAGGGGATTTCGGCCAAGGTGACCTATCTCGGCGTGCCAGTCGAGGATAACGTGGACGTCTTTTTCTCAGGGTCTTCCCACGAGAGGCATTTGCCCGGTTCCGATATGAAGTTCGATTCAGGATCCCAGCAGGCCGACACGCTTACGGAATTGGCAAAGACAGATCCTTCTTTGTCCGAACAGGTTGCCGGGCTGATTAACGACACGGGGTCTTGGCCAGCCACCCCCGTCAGACCGAGCGTGGCAAAAACCGCTGGCGGGACGGGTGTCGCCCTTGGGGCAAATTTCGGCCCCCACGGGCCAGTGGTCATGCACACAGATCCGCAGGGGGAAGCCAAAGGGGATTCCGAGAACATCTCGGTCTCCGTGTCATACGGGGGATACCGAATCAGTGCGTCAGGGACGGTCGAATGGACGGGGGTTGACGAGGAAGCGGAGGAGGATGCCTTCATCTACTGCCACTTCTACAAGGCGGGGGTAGAAGCCGGCGGCGAAACAAGCCTTTACGCCGACGGATGGGACAGGGCCATGGTCGTGTCCGACATTCCCGGATCGATCAACCGCTCTTTCCCCACGGTCAGCTTGGTTGAGGAGAGCCTGATCGGCTTGGACAAGAAACCGGCTCAAGGCCGGCCTTGTCATTTTGCGAGCTGTGCCCATTCTTTGCCGGGCCGCGACATCAAGTTCTATCCCGATCGTCCTCTTGATCCAGACACCGGAACAGCCATCGGCGAGGAAGATTTTTTGTCGGAAGGCCACAGGGGCTGGGCTGCGGCACAAGTGTATGCTTCCTTCGAGCCGTCGGCTTCCAGTGGAACCGACACTCAGAAAATTGGCGGGTCGGCGTTCGGCAAGACCGCTGCTGGCAAAGGGGTCATGTTGAGGGGATGTAGGTCGAATTCGGTCGTCGGCTGTGCTTCGTATGACCCAGAGACCGGAGGGTTGGTCTACAACGAGCCTCTTGTCCATTGGCAGCTTCCGCTCGCCATGACTATGTACTTTGACGGCAAGAACACGTCAACGCCCGTCAGCATCATCAGGGACGGCATTCACAGGACGAGGGTTGACGTCGATGTGACATTCTCCGGCAGGCCAATCCCGTTTGTGGCAATGGATCACGGCCTCGTCGGGCGGAATGGGCGGCCGTTCGGGTTCCCCCAAGTCGCCTTGGATGCCTATTATGATGTCGATATCCGCGACGAAACCGGTGCCGTTGTCGGCAGCAGGATAGTGAGGGATAGTTCACTCACGTTATCCGACTACAATCCGGTCGTTGCGCTTTCCAAGGCGTCCGAGTTTGGCGGTTCCGGAGGGCATTACCACACCTGCGAGATCGACGGGGACGGGGACGGCATCACGACGGGAACCTTCCGGAACGGGACGGCTTCGGCGATAACCGACCATGTGCATGTTGTGGCAGCATATGTTTTCAGCAGTGTCCCCGACGGGAGCGGGACGATTCATTCCCACAACCCACGTTCCGTGGCAACCGCTTGGATCGAGCCCGTGTCAAATTCCTCTGGGGATGTCTGCATATTGGCGTCTGTTGAATACGACGCCTCAAGGACGCCGGTCAACAGGAAAGCCTTTGCGGTCGCCTGTGCATCTGGGGAGCTGTCGGCGGACTATTGGACCATTGAGCTCTGGTCGCCTCGGCAGGTCTATACTTCCGAGGATGTCACGAACGACTATATGGGCTTCACGGCTAGAGCCAAGCTGAGACATTTTGTGGGCGGCACGGAAGTCACGGTTGCCGACGGCATCAGAATCAGGTTTGTGCTCACCGGTTTCAAAAACAAGACAGATGACGACAACACCATCCCGACGTTCGGGGTTGGGACCGTCAGGAACTATGCCACGGTTCAGTTGGAGGCCTCGGTTCTCGTGGGCGGCTCTCGGTTAGACACGCAGGTTTTGGTTCTTGTCCGTTCGGAGCTGGAATGGCTGCCGTCTGTCAGGGGCTTGGTTCCCAAGCCGACACAGGACGCCTCTTATCTCGCCTCGGCCTTGGCCTCATTGACCGACGTCATCGGGACAAGCCAAATCTACGATGCCGTCAGCATGGCCGCCGACAGGATGCGGCAGTGGGTTGCGGACAACCCGAGCTGGTCATCCTGCAACAGGATCGTTTTCCTGCTGTCAGACGGATACGAAAGGGAATCTGACAAGTCAGCCAGCCAAGCCATCGAGGCCATCAACGGGCTTGCGGGTGCCGATGCCGCTCCCGTTACCGTTTTCCAGTTTGGCTTACCCGATGCCTATGACAGCATCGTGGCGAGGAGCATGTCGTCCCAGACCGGAGGGCAAAAAATAGGCATACCCCTCGGGTTCCCAGTCGTGCAAATGGCGGCGAAGGTCAACGCGGCTATGGTGGCCGCATCAAAGTCTTTTGGCCACGGGTCGCACTTCAATGCCGGAGCTTATCGCAATACCGTGGATGTCGGGTCCCCGCAGCTGATGCGTTCTGTTCTTGTGAACATTGACGTCCCCGCTGGGGCTTCTGTTATCTTCAGGGCTAGGCTTGGCGACGACGGCGTCAATTTCGGCACATGGTTGCCCGAGGTCACTTTGACTTCGTCTGGGACAGTCTCCTTGGGACAAGAGGTGCACAGGTACGTCCAATACGAAGTGGCGATGGTGGGCAATTCGTCGTTCCAGTCCCCCAACTTCTATGGGCTTGTGACGGCTTATGTGCAGGCTGGGGAAACGACCATCTACTTCCAGTCGGTCATGTTGGACATCTCCGAGGACGACTATGTGAGCGAAATAGTTGCGACTGACGAAGGTGATCTCCCCGCGACCTCAGAAGTGAAGTACGGCCTTGTGCAGGAGGACTCTGTTAGGGAGGAAGACTACTATTCCAACACCTTCCCGCCTTTCGCCGCGGGGCGTAGGGCCATAACCCTGACCCGGTCGAACGAGCTCGGCCTTTCGACGGACAACCGGACGTACAAGTTGGTCAACGGGAGTTGGCCCGAATCGGCCGCCGTTGAGGTGTGCAGGTTTGTCCCAGGGGATAGGGAGGGCCAGGTGCTTGCTCCGTCAACGTATGTCGCCAACCCTGCTGACGGGACGATCTCATTGCTGACGGCTCAGCAAGATGGCACCAGGGTTGCGGCAACGGTGTCCCTGTCGCCGCTCATCAGGCTGATATGCAAAATTGTGAACCGGTCAGAGGCGGCCGCCACTATCGACCATATTGGCGTCACATACAGCGTCACGAGAAGGATTAGACGCCTTCCTGATGGAACAATAAGCAAGCAGCCGATAAGCATGTTGCTTGAGGGATCGTCGTCATCGAGTTCCTCATCGGAAAGCTCAGCCAGCAGTTCTTGATATGAAGAGGAGATACAGTCTCAGGCGTTCAGACAACTTCCCCGCCGTCGGGGTTCGCGGAGCTTTGGTTTCGGGTGCGGGAACGTTGAAGGTTGTGACGGGGTTCCCAGTGACTTCGGCTATCGTCGCCCATGTCGCCTCATGTACGGCATCCGATGTGACAGTCCTTGCTGAGCACCTTCATAATTATGACCTTGAGCTTCACCCTCTCAATTATGTTTTCCAGCGTTCGGAGCCGGTATTGATCCATACGGTGAAGTTGGACTTCAGCCGTGACGATGCGATGCCGCGCCGGTACAGGGTCACGGCGAACATTGACGGGGTGCCGAGGGTGGTTGTCAATATGATCAACGACCACACAAGGCATGTGCTTGTCACGGACAACTTTGTGTTGAATGTTGGCGATAGCTTGGAAATTTTCGCCGACTTTGACGAGAGTGTGAAGAGTTCGTCTTCGTCGTCGGAGTCAAGTAGCAGTAGCGTGTCTAGTTCCTCGAGCCAGGGGTCATCCATGTCTTCGGCGTCCTCGGAGTCGAGCGTCAGTAGTACATCCAGCCCTTCGAGCCAGGGGTCGTCTGCGTCCTCGACCTCAAAGTCCAGCAGCTCGCAAAGCACTCCCAGTTCCCTCTCGTCAGCGTCCTCGTCGTCAACCGAATCCAGTGTTTCAAGTGCATCCTCCGCATCGTCCTTGTCTAGCCCGTCCAGCCCCAGCTCTATCAATTCGTCGTCATCAAGCCCGAGTTCTGTGAATTCCAGTTTGTCCAGCCCCTCAAGCGTGAACTCCAGTTCGTCGCAGTCAACCAGCTCCGCTTCATCCCTCAGTTCGGGATCCTCGTCGAGCAGTCAGTCGTCCTCGTCCAGCCAATCCTCCAGCAGCTCCTCCTTGGGGCATTTCAGGGTGAGCGTCGAAATCGCGTACACTCCGGCCAACTTGGTTGACGAACCGATGAGCTCGACGTCTTCCGCTTCGAGTTCCAGCGAAAGTTCGCTATCAGAAAGCTCTTCGTCCGGAAGCTCGTTGTCAAGTGGCAGTTCAAATACGGTCAGTTCGGAGTCGTCCATCAGCCCATCGTCGGTCTCGTCCCTCAGCACATCTTCGACATGGGAGTCAGAGTCCAGTTCCGGATCGAGCAGCTCACATTCCAGCAGGACGGAGTCCAGCGGGTCGTCGACCTCTTCCGAAAGCTCGCCGTCCGGATGGGAACCCCCGGGAGCCGTCGAGATACGCGTCACGGGTTATGCGGATGACGGTTTTTATGTCAGCTATAAGAATGCGCCTTCCTCGTCCTTTTTGCGGTTCTCGTACATGGCCATATGACGCCGGATTCGGCGGATCTGGTATAATGGCCGTGATTTAGGAGAAACTGATTATGAGCAAAGAGACGTTCATCCCCACTTGGACAAAACAGGAAGTCGAGAAGCTGTACGAGCTCGTCCAGCAGAAGCGGGACTGGGAGGCCATAGCAGAGATACTTGGCAAAAGTGCCCCCGCCTGCCGACGCAAGTACCAGAGGATTTTCCACGACACCGATCCTGTGGATGCGGAAAGCCCGCGTGAAAACCATAAGTGGAGCGTTTTGGAACTGCAGCGCCTGCACGGCCTGCGGGCTGATGTGAAACTCAGTTACCGAGAAATCGGCGAAAAGCTCGGGCGCAGTCCCGTTTCCTGTGAAAGGCGTTTCCAGACGACGAAATGGGCCGAGGTCTTGGCCGTCAAGACGACGGGGGCCATCGAGGATATGGATGCCGAGGAGATTGAACGGGCGAAGAGGCTGGAAAAATATGTCGACTGGGTGATGAACCTTTCCCGCGGCGACATAGACAGGCTCAGGTCGATCTCAAGGAAGGATTTCATCGAGAAGGCAACTCGCGCCTTCGAGGCGTCCCACATTGACTTCTCGCCCGGCGACATCCCCGTGTCCTTTGACGAGCTGAAGCGGTTGGCCGAGGGGAAGCTTGAGGAGCTGGGACTGACCTATCCGCGCGAGAAGTCCTTGCCCAAGGGGCTCTATGTCATCATCGGCGATTCGCACGGCAAGCACACCAAGAACGGGATGTTCCGGCTCCTCCAGACAGTCAACCGCACCTTGAAGCCGAAGAAGGTCATCCATCTCGGGCACATCTTTGATGATGACGGCGACATCAGTTATCATTGGACGGAATATGACAACCTGATTGTCGTCGGCATGAGGGGCGAGTTGAAGGATCTCAAGGCCGAGAAGCACCAGTATGACGTGGTGAGGGATCGCATCAAGCTGGGCAGGTTCGTCGTCAGTAACCAGTATGACATCACCGACTATGTTGCTAAGTTCGTCGGGAACATCAAGCCCCACATCTTCCCATATGATGTCCTGGTGAACTGCCATAGGCACGAGCTGTTCAGCCGGTGCACCAGTAAGGGCGGCCGGCTGATCGCATCCCCAGGATGCCTGTGCGAGAAGCACATCGTCAAGACGATCAAGCAGATGATTTTCAAGGACGGGACCCCGAACGTCAAACTGACATTCCCGTTCGGCTACAAGAGCTACAACAGGATGGAACACAGCTACGAATACTGGGAGCAGGGGATGGCAGTAGTTGAGGTTGATGCCGACGGCGAGTTTGACATCCATATGTGCCGGATCTACAAGACCGCGAAGAGCGGATATGCCACGTCATTCTTTGACTTGGTCATGACCGAAAAGGGCGTTTTCAAGCCGAACGAAAGGATTATGATCAACGGCGATATGCACTGCGACAACCATGACCCCAACGTACTCGACATACAGGAGCAGTTCAGCCGGGTCTACAAGCCTGACTGGCTGGCAAACGTCGGCGACGTCCTCGACAATAGGTCCCTCAACCATCATGAGATGAAGAAGACCGGCGGCCCCATCATGAGAGACCTGCTAAAGGAGGTCGCTCATTCGAAGTACGCTATCGTTAGGATGCGGCAATGGGCCAAGAAGGCCAAACTCATCTACGGGAATCACGAGAGGTTTATGGCGGACTTCGCGGATCAGTTCCCGCAGTTCAGAAAACTGCTGACGCTGGAGTTCCTGTTCAACCCCGCAGGCTTGGGCATAGACGTAACGCCTTTGAAGCATGTTCTCAACATCGGCCCGCTCAAACTGATCCATGGCGACATCAAGATGTTCGGCCAGACGGTGACCAACAAGCTGGAAAAGGTGTCGGCGACGTTCGGCGAGAACACAGTCATGGGCAACATCCATTATCCTGCCATCAGGTCGGGGTGCTATTCGATCGGGCTTTCGGGTATGATGGACCAGGGGTACAACGAGACCGCAGCTTCCCAGTGGATGCACGGGTTCGCATACTGCAATATTTTTGAGGGGAAGCCGTTCATCTCCCTTGTCAATATCAGCAGGGACTACCGCTGTTGCATCTTGGGTAGGCGTTTCGAGCCGCAAAACCCGTCGAACTGGAGTCTCCCGCCGTTCAGTGCCTCCATAGACTTCTCCTTCGGCCACGAGGAAAAAGCCCCTCAAAATGCGAAATAGACACTAGCCGTCCGTTTCGGATGTGATTTTGCAGCGGGAGCCCGTAAACGATGAAGATCTCCAAGATCGCTTGGTCTGAAAAACGCGAGAACAGGGTGATCCACCTCTATGTCTTGGAACCGGATCCCTCTGGGAAGCCGCAAGTGATGACTATGCCCTTCGCCTTGGAGACGACCAGGGATGTGAGGAAGCTTCTGAATGTTCAGCGGAAGGGTCAGAGCTTCTACGGAGGCGAGATTTTGCATGTCTGTTTTGACGTGTCGTCAGGCAGGCTTTACCTGCCCGACATGCAGGATCCGAGGGATGTGAAGGCCGACCCGAAGCTTTCGGCCATGCTTTTAGCGGCCCAGATGACCGTGGAAAAGGCCTTTGGCTCCCTGCCGCTGGCTCCCGTCATCAGCGGCGATCCCTTCGACACCATACGCATCAGGAAACTCGGAGACTTCATATCGGTGGCCAATTTCATATCGAAACAGATGGACGAGATTAGCACGGAGGAGGTCAAAAGGCACATCGACCTTCCTGTTGTGGAGGCGAATCTCTCCATTATGCCCGAGACGGTGAAGAGGTTGCCCAAGGGATTCGACGCCGACAAGACGCAGGGAGCCTATATCGGTTCGGGGAACCCAGTCGAGTTCGTCGTCTCCGCACACCTGTCTGGGAGCAAGTATACCAGCACGAGCGTCCATCATCAGCCGCCGCCCTTCGTCCTCATCAATGTCTCGCCGCAAGTCAAGACGAGCGACATTGACAAGGAACGCATCGTGACTATGTATTACAAGGAATATGTCGCCGAGCACCTTCCGCAGCACCAGAAACACCGGTTTTTGAACGCCGAGACGAGGACCCTCAAGTACTTGATGTACATCGGGTGGTCGTTCAGGGAGCTGTGCATGTGGGTTCTTCGGGCGGACAGCGTCAGCGACTTCCGCGACTTTATCACCAAGGGCATCCACATCTTCAACGCCGCCAAGGCTCTCAAGGCTGACGGCTATCCCGATCCCTCCGCCAACCCGTACTATTACGCCTTCAAGATCTCTGGCAAGTTCCCCTTCAAGTTCCAGCCGCAGATGGCCGGCAAACCGTATTCCGACGACAAGCAACACGCTATTTTTCATGTGGTGCATTTGGATCCGCAGAATTCGGTCATCGTTGTGAGGACGCCGCTCTACATGTCGGACGGCCTGATCAGGAAGGTTCTGTTCGGCGAGGATTCGATATATGCCGGTCAGTATGACCCCACCGAGAAAATTGTGAAGATAAACGGGGATCCCGCGTCCCTGCGCAGGGACTCCTCGGTGTCGTACGACGTCATTGAACAGGACATTGCCAACACCATGGGCAGGGGGCAGGACGGCAAGAAGATCGGCTTCAGGTCAACGTTCTTCACAGAGATTTTCTTTGAGAGGAAGCACGTCAGCGATTATCCGCAGGCCGCGGACATCATTAGGGATCTTTGTGAAAAGTTGTCAAGTTCCGAAAAGAAAATCAGGTACGACGACTTGGAGGTCATTGTCGGCCCTTGGACACGGGTCATGGGATCCTTGGGCGGGTATATTAGCCTCAGGCGCCTGCAGGAACGAAACATCCCCTCCCCCATAGAGCCGGTCGCCGGTTTCAAGGTCTATCCCCCATCGATATTGATAGACGATGCGGAATATCCGTCGGTCGGCGACCGGATTACGGTAATACTCCATGAATACAGGCATCACATCAACATGCAGCTCTGGGTGGCTTCGCCGCTTTATGACGCCCCATCGAACATGTCAACGACGGACGGGGTTCGGAAATGGCTGGCCTATCTGGCGAGTCCTGACGAGAGGGAAGCCTTCGTCACAGAGTTCAAGTACATGCTGAGTATAGGCATGACCAAGGATCAGGTTCTTAAGGTGGCCATGAGCAAAAGGCCCAACCTAATGCAGCTTCCCGTTGCTCGGAAGTTCATGGAACTCATCGATGAGGCGTATAATCAGGCGAGAAAGGAGCAACGGGACAAGGAAACCCTCCGGAAGATAGACGAGTCCATGCGCAAGGTGCAGGACTTGGGTGCGCTCCCGAAGGACATCATTGAAGAGGACGACATAAAGCCCTTGTTCGCGTGACAACCCATGGGCGACGGCAAATTAGACCTTCTTGACGACATCGAGAAAATTGTCAGTTCTCTTCAGAGAATTGATTCCTGTCTGCGCAACGGCCAATTTGTCCTTGCGGCTAGGGATATCGGGAACCTGTCTGCCAGCATCAGCTGCATGAAGGCTGAAAAGTTGGCGGAGATGGGCAGGTACCTTGACGTTGAGGAAATGTTGCAACACCTCAAAAGGACGGGATCTTTTTTGCAGGACATCCTTCTCGCCTACGGCGAGAACAACAAGACGCGGGATCTTGTCCGCAGGGGACGCAAGGCTCTTTTGGACAGGATGAAGGAGGCAGGGGATGCAGAATGACTTTGGATTCACCCCCGAGCAACTGACGGAACGCCTGACTAGACTCTTGTCCGGCATGGGCATTCCCACTTGGATTTTGTCCGGCATGGGCAAGTGCCCCGAGTGCCAGAAGGAAATAGGCATTGCCAGTCTGCGCGGGCTCGGCTGGCTAATGAACGCCCAGCACGTCGGCAACTTTGTCTTGGACGTCATGTGCGAGCATTGTTGTGCGGGGTACGAGCTTCATTATCAGAAGGCTTGTCCGAATCTCGGGGCCTTTCTGGCGTTTCTCGTGACCGGCAAGGGAGGGATTCAACCAGTGCCCCGTTACAAGATCCCGGCGACCGTGAACAACTTGGTGGAGGTGATGCTGGAGGAGAACCCTCCGTCGTACTCGACGGTTCTGCTTGCAACCGCTTTGGCGGTCGAAGCTTGCGAAAAGAAGGAGAAGACGGAATGAGCATGATCAAAAGAGGTGTCTGCATGGAGAAGGTGATCGTTTCCGAAGCCCTCTACACCTGCCCGAAATGCGGCAACAGGGACGTCGGTGACTCCGATGCCGGAAGCATGGTCTGTGCGAAGTGCGGGACGACGATGACCTTGACTTCCAAGCCGCGCCGGAAGTCAAAGCAAGAACGGGGCTGACGGCGGGCATTTTTTATCGGAGCTAACGATGGCCGTCACAGTCGTAGTGGGCAACGTCTTTTCTAGGATCATGGGCGAACTCACCGACGCCTTCAGGTTCAGGATGGTGACCGAGCTGTCCTACAAGCTCAAGGACGCCATGTTCATCGTTGACAACCTGAGCGACAAGGCTGGAAGCCCCGACTGGGACGGCACAGTCAAGCTCTGTTGGCTCGACAAGGGCAACCTCTTCTATACTGGGATGATGTCCGACGTCCTTGCTCTTCTACGGGAGGCTGGCATACAGTACGTCATCAGGGACGACCGCGTGTGTCCCTCCGCAAACCTGCCGGAGCTGAGATTCAAACCAAAAGAAATCAGAGACTATCAGACCGTCACCGTGGATGTGGCTAAAAGAGCCACTAGGGGGATCTTGCAGGCGGCAACGGGGAGCGGCAAGACGCTCATGGTTTGCCAGCTGGTGGGGGAGATTAAGACGGCTCCTTTTCTTTTCTTCGTCATGTCGTGTGACTTGCTGAGGCAGGCTCATGAGGAGCTGAGTTCCCGTTTGAACGTGCCCATCGGCATGGTGGGCGACGGCGTCGTCGACATCCAGGGCATCAATGTCGTCATGGTGCAAACGGCCATACAGGCGTTGAACTGGAAGAACTCAGCCTTCAACGCATCTGACTATCGGTATGACGACGAGGACAATTGGTCTGACACGACCGTTCAGAGGACGTCCAAGGGTGAAGAGATAGCGGATCTTGTTCGGTCGGCAAGGGGCTTTTATTACGACGAGACCCATCACGCGGCGTGCCGAACCGCCCAAGAGCTTCTGGAAGCCTCCAAGAACGCCTATTGGCGCTATGGGGGATCCGCCACGCCCTTCAGGGAGGATGGGGCTGAGAAGATGCTCAAGGCTCTCTTCGGCAGGGTTCTGGTCAACGTAACCGCATCCTATCTTATCCAGAACGACTATTTGGTCAAACCGTACATCTTCAACGTCCGTTTTGACGAAGGTGCTGATGAGCATTTGGAGAAGAGCCAAGACAAGCGTTTCGGTTTTTCTCAGGTCTACAAGGCCAGTGTCACGGGCAACGCGAAGCTCCATGACCTCACCGTCAAAATTGTCAACCATCTTGAGAAACTCGGCGTCAGCACCTTGGTTCTCGTGAAGCATTACGATCACGGCGACCAGCTTGTGGCACGGAAGCCCGGCGTCCCGTTCATCAAGGGCACCATGCCCGCCAAGAAAAGGAAGGGCATTCTTGACGGTCTGAGAGACGGGACCATCAGGACGGCCGTCGCCACGACGTTGGCCGACGAGGGCTTGGATGTGCGAAGGCTCGGAGCCGTCGTCATAGCGGGTGGCGGCAGATCCATAACGAGAGTCTACCAAAGGGTGGGCAGAGCCTTAAGAAAATTCGAAGGCAAGGACAAGGCCTTGGTGTTCCTCTTCCAGCACCAGTGTAAATTCCTTGATGAGCACGCGGCCAGGGTCAAGCGTATACTCAAGGGGGAACCGGAATTTTCAATTATCGAATCCACGCCCGACAGTATAATCAGTGCCGTGGACGACGTTATAAGGCCGTCCGTTGACTTGTTCAGCTGACGGCCTCTTCGGAGCAAAAAATGAACGACGATCTTTTTGGCGATTCCAGACCGTGTGACGAGGCAACTGAAGCACTGATCAACAGGCTTTACGGCTTGCCGATCAACTATGTCGGCAACAAGAAGAAACTCGCCCTTCAGATACTGGGAATGTTGGCCGACGAAAAAGTCGAGTTTCAGGACGTGTTTGACGCGTTCTCGGGAAGCTGCGTCGTCTCGCTGGTTTTTAGCCACATGGGCAAGGATGTGACGGCCAACGATCTTTTGGCGATGTCGTCGCTGGCGGCGGTGTTTTATTTGGTGCTGAGGGAGTTCCCCCTGAATGCCAAGGACATTGAAGGTCTTTTGGAGCCTTCGGACGGAGCCTATCCGACCCCGATGTATGACAAGTACCGCTGGAAGTTCTTTCTGCCGGCGGAAGCCAAGCTGTTGGACAGTTTCAGGCACAACCTTTACAAGATTCTCGGGAGATCCAACGTCCAAGGACTGTATACTGGCGACCGGATAGACGGCGGGAAAGTCTGCCCGTCGCTTGTCTTGGAGGATGGTGCTCTTGTCGTTCCCGAAAAGATCAAGGATTTCACTTTTGTGGGATCCTTTGCCATGCATGCCCTCTGCACGCACGTCCTTCAAAAGTGCTTTTTGGGCGGCAGGTATTACAACGGACAGACCATATGCAGCCTCAGGGCAAGGGTAAAACGGGGACGCACAGACAAGAACATCCGCGAGCACGGCAATGACATGCGGACGATCATTCACCGGCTCAGGGGGGCTCTTATGGAGCACCAGCCCGCGAGTGCGATTTTCGCCAGCAGACCCAAGGGCCGCATGTCCGTTTTCAATTGCGACGTCATACGCCTCTTGGAGAGCGGCCGGGTTGAGGCCGAACTCGCCTATTTTGACCCGCCGTATGGCGGGGACAGCAGCGACTACAGCACCCTTTACGGGATATGCGAGGAATTCATTCGCGGATGTGATCCGATGACCACCCCGTCTTTTGCCGAAGCATCGAAACGATTTTGTGACAAGGCGGAGTATGAGAAGAATTTTTCTGCCATGCTCGACCTGAGCAGGAAGTTCCCGATATGGCTCTTCAGCTTCAATGAAAGCTCCTACGCATCGATCGAGGGCATCACAAGTCAAATCAGGAGATTCAGGCACGACATTGTTGTCAGGCCGATCAAGAACTACGGGTATAATTACCGGAAACGAACCCATTCTTCCGACAGGGAGAGCGAGTTTCTGATATTGGCAAGGGGTTGATTTCAACATGGACGTTCAGACCAGCAACCGAGGATCCTTGGAGTATGTGACAAGGAAAATTGTGCCGCCCGATGTCGTGAGATTCAAGAAACCGAAGGTCAATGTGCACAAGGAGCCCCTCGTCATAGACGGATATGAGCCGGGCAGGATTCACCATCATGTCGGTGTCGCCAACTCGCCGATCGAGTTCGCTAAGGAGTTCAGAGCCAAGCTCAAAAGGAAGTTCCCAGCTGCCACGATGTGCGGGATTGCAGCCGACATCCATCAGGCGGGAGATGTGCTGGATATCCTTACGGCAAACGGGTGCCGCAACGCCGAGACGATTCGGACGTGGGTAAGCTGGTATATCAACGAGCTGAACCGCGAGCAGCTGAAGATGTCGTTCCTTGTGTCGGTTGCGGGGCTGAGAAGCACATGGGAGAAATTCAGGAAGTCCAGACCGGGTGCCCTGAACCCCGTAGCGCCGAGTCATGTCCAGGCTGTGGATATGCCGGACATCATCGGGAAACAGCTCAAGATCATTTTCTCAACCCGGCCGCTCGTCGACGGTATCAGGACGTCATGTGAACTCTACGGGCTGGTCATCACGGCCGACTTCATGAGGCGCGGCCTCGGTATGTCCGTTCAGAACGTGGAGTCAGCCCTGTCGTCGGTCATCACGGCCACTGCCCATGAGCCGCAGGTTGCCCGCCTCATTTTTGACACGACATGCCAGTATGCTTCTGGCCCCGCTGCCGAGAAGGGCAGGTTGTTGGCCGACTGGCACCGAAGATTCCCCGACGTTTGGAAAGTTGCCGGAAGGGGCGAGACGCTCCCCCCGAACCAACAGTACAAGAGGTATGTTTCTGACTATTTTTTGTCGGATGCGGTGCAACAGAATATGGAGCGGCAAAATGATCAAAGACAGTGACAAGCCCATGAGCCCTGAGGAGAGCAGGGAGTTTCGCGAGGCTGCCGAGAAGCGGTCGCAGCGCAAAGTGATAAAACTCGAGGCTAGGCATATGATCATCCAAGCCCGAAGGGCTGGTCTTATGGACGTGTCTATGAAGACCGAGCCGTTGGGCTTCCTTGACCCGTTGTGGGCCGCTCAGAAAGGCCTCAATACGGTCGAAATTTCCACAAAGATGTTCCAGACTCCCGAGTGCTGGGCGAAACACGGCTCCTACATCCTCATCGACGGCGGGGATGCGGAGACAAGATCCATTGTCGCGGGCATTTTCGTCTTCAGGGGCATGTTGCTCCATGCCGCGGCGAGCGATTCTGTCGCCAAGATGGTCAGGTTCGCCGAAATCATGCCGATCTTGTCCACATTTTCCTATGACAGGATCCGTCTTGTTGAACGTATGCGGGCATACCGGCTCTTGTGCCTTGCCGAATTCGACCCAGCGAGTGCTCCGAGGGACGCCTCGGAAGGCGGCAAGGTGGTTGACGCCATTCTGGTGTCAAGGGCGGCGGCATATTTGCCGACAATCTTGACCGTGTCGGTTCCGGCGGATTGGCAGGAAAACGGCAAGAACAAGAGTTTCCCCGATCCTGCGGCGTTTGGCAGGACTTTTGAGTCGCTCCTCCAGTCGCCCCATAACGAAGCTAAGGGGATTTGGAAAATTAGGCTCAAGACTAATGCGGAGGCTTGAAATGCCCGAACAGGAAAAAAAACCATGAAGTTGCTTCCCCTTCCCAACGAGAAGGTGACGGAGACGGCCAAGAACGAGGAAAGGCGGTTCCTTTCAATCCTCCTGAAGTATAAGGAGCTCGTTGGCAAGACCATGTCAAGCGGGCTGACCTATGAGTTCCTTCAGGAGAAGATCCATGCCGAGTTTTTTGAGACCATCTTGAAATATTTTGACAAGTACGAGGGGTCGCTCCTGACGCGTGCGGCTTTCGAGTCCATAGTCGCCAAGAAGCTTCCCGACGAGGATGCGGCTAGATACCGCTCGTATTTTGATTCGGTGTATTCGGAAATGGTACAGCCTGACGAATTCGAGTTTCTCCGCAGGAGCATCGAAAACCGGTATGTCCAGCGTTGTGCCTACACCATTATCCACAAGTATTTTGACAGGGTGCTGAATGCTACGTCCGATCAGAGGGCTGTCGTGGAGTCTCTGCAGGGTGAGATAAGCGGGATTAAGACCCTGAAGAAGAACACCTTCAACAGGGCTACCGTCTGTTCGGAGGTTCTGAAAAACGAAGTCATGCCGGAAATCAGGGAACGCAGGGAAAACCCTGAAAAGTTCTGGGGCTTGATGTGCGGGTTCAAGTGCTTGGATTCGGTCTATTACGGCTTCCTCCGCGGGAAGTATATGGTCTTTCTGGCAAGCGAGGGCGGCGGGAAAACAACCTTCATGCTTAATATCGCCAGGAACATGGCTATGTTCGGGTACAACGTGGTGTATGTCACCATCGAGTCGGATGCCAAACAGATTTCCATGAGGGCCCTGACCATCCATGCGGCGGTGAACTACAATCGGATTCTGGCTGGCGGCAAAAGCAACGAGACTGGGCTGAGCGACTGGATCATGGAGGAGCTTGAGAAGGCTTCCAAAGATTTGGTGGATGGTCCGGCTGGCAGGCTCCATTTGATACAGGTTCTCCAGGGGACGTCGCGCAAGGAGATTTTAGACATAATCAATAGGAAACGGTCGTATGTCCCCGTTGATGTCGTATTCATCGACTATCTCGACGTCGTCGGCAAGGAGACGAACACCCCGAACAGGCCCGACTTGGATCTGGCTAAGGTCTCCGAGGGTTTCCAAGCGTGGGGCAGGGAAAACGACATCCTCGTCGCGACCGCCCAGCAGATGAAAAGTGACAAGGTCAGGGAGATCTTCGACAAGTCCGACGAGTCGGCCGAGATGAGGATCGGCGTCGGAGACATTAGTGGTTCCAAAAAGATTTCCGGGTCGGCCGATTATATGTTCGGGCTTGTCATAGACCAAGAGACGAAGGACAGGATCTATGTTTGGTCGACGAAGGCGAGGCAAGGCAGATCGGGCGAACATTACACGCTCTCGTACGACCCCAATTCCGGCAGGATTGAGGATTTGCCAGATGCCGGCGGTTATGGAGAGGTTGCCGCCGCCGTTAAGGTCATGATGGACAAACCTAAGAGAAGCGAAGAGCCGGCGTCCGGTGCCCAGCCCCCCACCTCCGTTCCCGAGGGGCGACAGGCGCCGACGGCCGTCTCCGTTGAGAAACTTCAAAACAAGCCCGTGGAGGACGATGACGTTTTTCTGGAGGATAGCGATGGCAGAGGAAACTGAAAACGTCCCCGAGGTCAACGGCGCCCTGAGGCGGATGCTCTATGACGAGGCCAAGAAGATCAACTTGGTCGATTTCATCACAAAGCATTCGGGTGCCTCCTTCTCGAAATCGGGGTCAAGCTATCAGGCGATTTGCCCGATGCCGTCCCACAGGGACACGAAGCCGTCCTTCAACGTCACTGAGAAGAACGGCATATGGTTTTTCCATTGTTTCGGCTGCGGCAGCTCTGGGACAATCATTGACTTCGCCAAGGACTACTGGTCCCTCGACCATCCGTCCGAGGCCCTTATCCTGATTATGCAGAAGGAGGGGCTCAAGAGTGGTGCCGAAGCGATGCTCAGGGCTGTCCGCGATGCGAAGGTCAGGGTGGATTTCAACAAGAAGCTCGAATGCTCGCATTTTGTCGCCGCCTCGAACTGCAGGCGGCTCCTCCGCCGGTTTCCTGACGACAAGACTGTCGAAACTTGGGTGGCCAAGGCCTACAGGGCGATGAACGCGATGCTGGACGCCTGCGACATCAGGGGCATAGAACGGATGGGGCAGGCCGCAATGGCAAAACTGGTTGGGGAACTGTGAAAAGGCTGGGTTACATATCTTGGGACGACATGTTCATGGGCATCGCGGCAATCGCCTCGATGAGGAGCAAGGATCCGCACACCCAGAACGGAGCGTGCATCATTGACCCCAGGACCAAAAAAATCCTGTCGGTCGGATACAACGGTTTCCCTAGGGGGTGTTCAGATGACGAATTCCCTTGGGAGAAGGGTTCCTCCGACAACGACCCCCGCAAGAGCAAGTACCAGTTTGTTGTCCATGCGGAGCGGAACGCCTTGGACAACAGGCAGGGGGACATCAACGGATCCGTCATGTACCATTATTCCGAACGCGGGTATTATCCATGCTCCTCGTGTGCCCAGGGGGTCATCCAGAACGGCGTTGTTGAGGTCGTCATGGCTTTCGCCGTTGACGAGCCGACCGAGATCTATGATTGGAGGCCAACGAGAATGATGTTCAAGGCGGCTGGGGTCAACATCCGCATCCTTCAGAATTTTGAAGATAGGTTCCATGCCATTGCCAAATTGTTGGAGTCTTGTGCGACCAAGATCGTTCTCCAGAAAACCGAAAAGGAAGGCCAAGACCGGATGGCCGTCAAAAAGTCATGAGCATCGTTAGCAAAATCAACGACTTGACTCCTTCGCAGTGGCTTTTCAGGTCGAAGTCCGTTATGAGACGGACATTCGGCCTCGGAGCCGACGCGCACAAGATAAGGAAGGCGTTCAACAAGGCGTGCAAGCCGCCAGCCCTCTGCAGAGACATTGTCGAGAACTTTTCCAAGAAGGACGACGTTGTGCTCGATCCGTTCGCCGGCACGGGGGGCATAATACTTGGGGCTCAGATGGCCGGACGCAAGGCCATGGGCTGCGAAATAGACCCGAAGCAGGCTCAGGCCTATCGCGAGGCTTGCATACAGATGTCGTCATTGTTCACAGACTATGACCAAGATGCCGTCAAAACTTGTGATTTTTTTGAGGCATACGCGGCTGATTCTAGCCCCATCCCCTTTGTTGATTTCCTATTTACAGATCCTCCCTATTTTGACATGGATAGGCGTCCAAAGTCGCTACGATGGTTCAAGGGGAAGGGGAGCCAGCAGCGGCCCATGGAGCCGTTCGAGGGGTGTCTTTTCAAGGGCATAGACGCATGGAAAACTTTCATGTCTTCTTTCGCCTCCCGAGCCATGATGCTTGTGAAGGACGGGCGGTACATGGCCTATTTCATGGAGGACGCCTACTTGTCTGGACGATATGTGTTCCTGACCCACATTTCGGCTGAAATTGTCGAATCACATGGCTGGATCCCGCAGGGCGAGTACATCTGGTATAATGAGGGAAGAAGACCGGGGTTTTTCGGATTCCCGAGCAAGATGATAACGAACAGGACACATACGTCGCTGTTGTTCTTCCTGCATCCCGGTAAACGCGAGAAGGAGAAGAAAGATGAGCGAAACGAAACCAACGGAAGCCCAGTCGGTTGAGGCCGAAATCCGCCAGGCAGTCAACGGGTTCATTGCCAAGCCCGACAAGACGATGGACGTTGAGAAGGTCAAGTTGGCTATCGGCATCCTCCACAACCTGTCCGACAAGCTGGTTGATGCGGTTTCGAAGGAGTTCGACCGGCGCCAGGCGGAACTTGACAAGATGCGCTCCGATTTTATCAAGACACCGCCCAGCGCTACTTGACCTTTGGGATCCTTTCCTGATAATATCCTCTCCGTTGTTGAACAACTCCACCCCGCCGCATTCCCCCGACTTCAGTCGGGGGGGGGGTAGGCGGGGCGGGCTGATTTTTGTTGCCAATGCGGGGATTTTGTGCAAGGATGCGTTTGTGTTCTTTGACAGGGTGTTTCGGTTGTGGCAGGAAACAAGGTTCCCCTGCCACGTAAAACCTGAAGGATCAGGACGGCATAAACCCAACGCCGTACAGGCGGGGCACAATCCGTCCAATGCGCGTTGCCGTTTCGGCAAGCGCT
>Ga0315288_10000510_pt1 | contig 48925 bp, 32 predicted proteins | sample YL17G11_20_MG_FD_203454 | JGI IMG/M metagenome (GOLD analysis project Ga0315288, IMG submission 203454) | Sediment microbial communities from Yellowstone Lake, YNP, Wyoming, USA - YL17G11_20 | ecosystem: Environmental > Aquatic > Freshwater > Lake > Sediment | place: USA: Wyoming | collected... | reverse complement strand
TCCACGGTGGCGGGGTGCGAGGGGACGGGATGGCCGTGGTTCGCCGCATAGCATCGCTTGTCGGTGAACGCGAAGCCGAACTGGTCGAGGTACATCCCGTCGGCTCCCATACGTTCGACCATCCGGCGGTAGGTGGACTCCTGCACCTCGCGCCACTCCTCGACGCCGGGGCAGACGAACATCTCGGCATCGCCCGGCCAGAAGAGGCCATTGCCATTTGCCCCGCGGATCTGCCATTCCGGCCCCTTCGTCTGTCCGAGCTTCCCGGCGACCGCGAGGAGGTAGCCCTCGATGTAGAAGCCCACCGGCACGCCGCGCGCCTTCACGCTGTCCACGGAGCGCTTCAGCTCCGCCCAGCCGCCGGGAAGGTAGTCGCCAGGGTCGTAGTCACCCGTGCGGCCGTAGACGCGCCCATAGGGCCCGCAGTTGCCCCAGTCGAACACGTGGAGGTAGTCCACCCCGCCGAAGTGCTCGTTGGCCTCATCGACGGCGCGCTCGAGCTCGATCCGCTTCGCGTTGGCGTCGGCCAGTGGATCGACCCAGTAGAGGAACCGCTGACGGAAGTTGAACACCTCGCGGAACCACTGCTGCCGTGGCATGAGCGGCCGATACCACGTGGCGGCCCAGGCCTTGTACGCTTCGAACCCCGTCCGCCAGTCGCCGGGGAGGATGGCGAGGAACGTCCGGGCGATGGTGCGCGTTTCCCCCCCGCCGAGCGCGAGTTCGACATAGCTGGTGCCCAGTGTCACACGCGAGTCGTCCTTGTTCAGCACGAACTCCTTATCGAGTTCCGCGGTGTCCTGTGTGAACAGGTGCGCGCCCAGGCCCTCGACGGGGTTGAACGCGCTCTCGAACTGCATGGGGAAGATGCCGGAGATGAGCCGACGGAAGCCGGCGGGCTGGTTGGAGATCACCGTCCCCTGCTCGGGGAAGCAGTGCCACAGGTCCTCGATCCGGCCGATGAGGACCGGCGTCGTTAGGATGTCGAACGCCACGGGCACGGCCTCTCCCTCCAGATGGCGCACCGAACCCTCGAGCCCCAGCCCATAGAGGGGGTCCATGGACAGCGTGACATCGACCGCGAAGCGATGCCCGCCAACCGGGATCTCGTAGCTCGCGTCCACGCGGGAATCACCGACGGACGCCTCTGTTAGCCGCCAGACCTCGGGCGGGACGACCTGCCCGGCGACACGGAGTGTGACGAGGTGCGCCGGTTCGGCGAGGTAGCTGCTCTCGCCCTCGGGGCTCGTCAGGCTCAGCAGCCGAGGCGCCGTCGAGATGTCGACCGTCGCCTGGCAGTAGCCGTTCGCGGCGACCACCTCGTAGCCGTCTCGGGTCCAAGGTGTGGTTCGGCCGGCCGGGAGCTCGGAGAGGGCGGATGTGGGTATCCGCGGCGGGGCGAGCGACGCGTGCGGCTGGTCGGCCGACGTGTTCACGGTCGCCGCGGCGACGTAGAAGCCCGTCTGCCGGCTGCCGTCATAGACCTCGACGTCATCCAGCGTCTTCGCGCCATCCACGAACGCGCACAGAGCTTGCACGCCGACCGTTACCATCGGCTGCCCCGACGGGAGCGCAATCGGGAACTGCTCCTCCGTCGTACCATCGTCGTAGTGCAGCCGCAGGAGGAACCGGTCCACATCGGAGATGCGCGTCAGCGGCCCCTCGCCGCGGATGGGGTCATCATTACCGCTCATCGCTGCGAGGAGCAGCAGGTACAGCTCGCCACACTGGCGCCCTACGTGCAGCGTCGCCGTGGACTCCTCGGCGTTGAGGTCGGTGCCGATGAGATCGCCGTGCGCCGGCCCGCTGAGCTGGAATGGCACGCCGACCACCGTGTTGGCCTGCCCCTCGAACCACGATGCGAGACCGCACCGAGGCAGGAGCGCCATCACGTCGGTGTTGCACTGCCTGCTGATGTCAATGGCTTCGAGGCCATCCCACTCGGCGCCCGGCTCGAAGGCGATGGCCTCCTCGATGGTGGGCAGCTTCCGCGTGTTCGTGAACGTGATCTCAGAGATGTCGAGCGTGGCGCCCGAGTCCGCCGCCTGGACCTGCGCCGCGAGTGAACCAATCGGCCCGAGCGCCCGGACCGCCTGCGGGATCCTCAGCGTGAGCCGTCGCGCGACCCCATCGGCCAGGAATGCCCCCGGGGGCACGAGCGCGGCGTAGCCGAGGCCCTTCACGCTGCCCGCGCTGATCGCGGCGAGAGCGTAGTCCGCGCGCGCAGCGAGGGCGGTGGCGCGGTAGCGGATGGTGACATAGCGGTAGGCAGCCGGATCGAGCGGTGACTCCAGCCCCATGCTCCACTTCATCCCCCGCCCTGCCTCGGCGACCTCCAGTCGAACGCCACCGTCGGCATCCGCGGAGCTGTGCCGCGTCGACGCGTTGTCGAGCCAGTCCGGTTGCGCCGGCCAGTCGGCGGCGGGCCGCAGGCGCACCGTGAGGTCCGGCGCCCGCGCCGGTGCGTCCGCCCGTGTCACGAGGCGGGCCTCCGTGGGAAAGGTGGAGCTGAGCGCGACGCAGCCAAACTCCACCCGCGCCGGCCCTGCCTCCGCCTGGACCTGGAACGCGAGGGTGTGGATGTTGCCGGCTTCGGCGATGGTTGGCAGGTCGATGGCGAGGACATGCCATTCGCCATCTGCGACGATCTCCTCCGGCAGCAACGCCTTGACTTCCGCGTTGGCGTCGTCGTTCACGTACACGAAGTAGTCCCCCCTGGCTGCCACGCCAAATGCCCGGTACCGGACCACCAGGTAGGGGAACAGCGTCCCGTCGGTCAGCGGGATCGGGCGCGTCCACTTCATGCCCCTTCCCGCCTCCGGGACGGTGGCCGTCAGCACGCCGTCCGCCACGGCGAGCGTCGCGCCGTCTGAAGCGTTCGGCAGCCAGTCCGACCGTGGCTGCCACTCGTTCGGGCGCTCGAAGTCGTCGTGGAAGCCGTCGCCGCGGAATGCCGCGTCCGCGGCCGCGGCTCCGGGTAGGGCAGCGATGATCCCGAGGATGACCGTCGTACGCATCATGTCAGGCCCTCCGTCCATTGTCGGCTTCGGCAGTGTTCGCGTCGGCGGAGGGGATGACCTATTCGCGAGACGTGGTGGGGCCGATCCCGCTGGGTGGGGCCTGACAGCCCACGAGGCCATGCGGGGCTCAGAGCCCGGCCGCTGGGCCCGCTGCAGCAGGACGCGCGCGACCATCTGCAACCGCGATTGCACATAGTGCTGCTGAATGCAATCCTGCTTGCGTCTGGTAGCGGGCTGCGTTCCCTGCTTGTGTACGGGAGGGGCGACGGCCTCGTCGGCCACAGCGCGAAGCGATGGCATGCAGTGGCTCTGGACAGGCCGAGGCACTCCTTCCCTCCACACGCCTCTGCCAGTGGGTCCGCGGCGGCTTGCCCGGTGACAAGCCGCGCTTCCGTAGGTCCGGACTCCGCGCCGGACACCGCAAGCGTCCGCCAACGGGCCCTCTGGCCCTCCGCCGGACACGGACCACCTCTCTGCGCGTCCGGGGTCCGAGTTGGCCGCCGCGGGACCAGTGGCCCGGCGCGCTTCGGCCGCACGAGTCCAGCGACAAGCTGAGGTCCGAAGATACCTGGCACAGCCTGCTCGTGGCCGGCGCGGAGTCCGGCCCTACAGGAGTTGCTCCGCGGCGTTGGGGGGAGAGCCACGCCACCGATACTCAGGGACTGTCCCGGTGCGGTGGGCGGCGCGGTGGCGCGGACTGTCCCGTCTCCCACTTGGGCGGCAGCGCTTCGCGCTGTGGCCGACGAGGCGTCGGCCCTCCCTCCGTGTCACGGTGACCTGCGGCCGAGTAACGTGGGCTCACCCCTGCGTCACACAGGACTTCGCGCGGCGGTGGCGAACCGGGCGAGACTACATCAGAGTGGGAGCGTGACACACGTGGGCAAGATCGGCGTTGGCGTTATCGGTGTCGGCGTGTTCGGTGAGAACCACTGCCGCGTCTATACGAACGACCCCTCCACGGAACTGAGGGCCATCTGCGACCTCAACGAGCCGCGCATGGCAGAGATCGCCGGCAAGTTCGGTAGTCCCGACCAGTACACGGACTACAAGGCGATGCTCGCGCGGGATGACATCGATGTCGTCTCCGTTGTGACGCCCGACTTCGCTCATCGCGACATCGCCATCGCCTGCGCCGAGGCCGGCAAACACATCCTCCTCGAGAAGCCCATGGCCACCACCGTCGAGGACTGCCAGGCGATCAGGGCCGCCGTCGAAAGGGCCGGCGTCAAGCTGATGGTGGACTACCACAACCGCTTCAACATCCCGGTCCTGCTCACGCGGCAGGCCATCGACAAGGGTGAACTTGGGCGCGTGCTGATGATGTACGTCCGGCTTTCGGACGCGCTCTATGTCCCGACGGGGATGCTGAAGTGGGCCGACCGCTCGACTGTCGCGTGGTTCCTCGCGAGCCACGGTGTGGACCTCATCACCTGGCTGTTCGGCTCGAAGGTGAAGCGGGTCTACTCCGTGGCCCGAAGCGTCGTCCTCAAGGACCGCGGGATCGACACACCCGACTTCTTCCAGACCACGCTCGAGCTTTCGTGCGGCGGCGTCGCCGTGCTCGAGAACTGCTGGATCCTCTCGGACTCGATGCAGTCGATCGTGGACTTCAAGGTGGAGGTCGTCGGCAGTCGCGGCCAGGTGAACATGAACCCGATCCAGCACGGCATCATGGTGAAGTTCACCCCGGAGAAGGCCGAGATGCCCGATGTCACCTGCGCGCCGGACGTATACGGCCAGCCGCTCGGTTTCGCCCTGGAGAGTATCAGGCACTTCATCCGCTGCGTGAAGGGCGAAGCCGAGATCCTCACCGGCTGCGATGAAGGCCTCGAAGTCACCCGCGTCGTCTGCGCTATCCACGAGTCGGCAGCGAAGGGCGTACCGGTGGAGGTGGTGTGACGTGCGCGTCTGCATGGGTCTGGCGGCGGCGATGGTTGTCTCGGGGCTGGCTGGGGGGCTGCTCTGGGGCGGGCGGGTTTCCGCGGGGATGGTGATCGCCTGCGTTCTCCTCGCGGTCGCCGTTGGCGCTGCTGCCGAGGGCGAAGGCGAGGCCGTGCGCGAGGCCCAGGAATGGGCTGCCAGAGCCTTCGCCAAGCCCAGCGTCATCAGCCCGAGCGGCAAGGGGCTCTTCGTCGAGGCCAGCAGGCACCTTGTGCTCAGGAACCGCACGTGGACCAATGCACCTCTACGGCTCGGCGACCGCACCTACGACCACGGCCTGTACATGGACACTCCGGCCACGGTTCGGGTCTCGCTGGAAGCGCCCGTCGAGGAGTTCACGGCGGACGTGGGCATCGACCTGGGCACCGGGGGCGGCTCGGCGCGCTTCCACGTCCTCGTCGATGGCGCGAAGGTGCTCTCCACGCCCGTGGTGCGGTCGGGCGACGCGATCATGCCGATCAAGGCGTCACTGAACGGCGCCCGTGAGTTCGCCCTGGAGGTGGATGACGCCGGCGACGGCATCGATTGTGACCAGTGTGCCTGGGGCAACGCGGCGGTCACGCTCACGGACGGTACCACGGTCTTCCTTGATGAGCTGCCCCTCTTCGCAGCTCTACATGCGCGCCGACTTGCTGTGCCGTTCTCCTTCTCGTACGACGGTCGGCCATCGGACGAGTTCCTGGACCAGTGGGAGTTCTCCAGCCGCACGGAGCCCACTCCCGAGGGCGCGACGCAGGTCGTCTCGTACCGGGATCCGGCCACCGGGCTGCTGATCGAGTGCACCGTCACCGCCTACCCGGATGCAGCGGCCGTCGACTGGGTTCTTCACCTCACCAATACGGGGACGACCGACACTCCCCTCATCGAGGACGTCCTGCCACTCGATGTTGTCGATATGTTCGGTACGGCCTTGCCGCCGGGCGCCGCAGTGCTGCGCTGGTCGAACGGCGACCGGTACGTCGCTCAGGGCTCCGATGGGATGCCCGATAGTGGGAGCTTCCTCCCGCATGACGAGCCGCTCGAGCATAAGCAGCCGCGCGAGTTCCGGAGCCAGGGCGCCTTCCGGTTCCTGCCGTTCTTCAACCTGCAAGCGCCGGATGGCGGGTGGATACTGGCCGTGGGCTGGACCGGACGATGGAAGGCCGAGTTCCTGCAGGACGTCCCAGGGACGGTGAACGTGAAGGCCGGTATGCAGACCACGCGGTTCCGGCTCAGGCCCGGGGAGCGGGTGCGGACGCCGAGCATGGTGCTTCTCCGCTGGCGCGGCGAGCGGATGTTCCAGGGCCACAACGCCTTCCGCCGGATGATGCTCAAGCACTATGTGCAGATGCTGGACGGGCAGCCCGCACTTCCGCCGATCGCCCACAACTCGGCGGCGACGGTCTACCTCAACAACATGAGACTCCCCAACGAGGAGAGGGAGCTGGCGCTGATCCGCAGGATCGCCGACCTGGGTTGCGACACCTACTGGATGGATGCCTACTGGTACCCGCAGCCGTGGCACCTGAATGTGGGCAACTGGTACCCGCGCCCCGACGACTTCCCGCGCGGCTTGCGCCCTCTCAGCGACGCCGCTCACGCCAGGGGGATGAAGTTCGTCCTGTGGTTCATCCCGCCGTCGGTTGCCCCGGGTACCCGGTGGGCCGAGGAGTACCCGCAGTTCCTGCACGGCGGCACCAAGGGTAGCGGCGGCCTGTGGAAGATGGGCGATCCGGAGGCACGGCAGGTCCTGACCGACTGGGTGTGCGACCGCATCAAGGAGTGGGGCGTCGACATCTACCGCGAAGATGGCAGTGGACTGCCACCGGAGGAAGGCCCGGACGACCGGCAGGGGATCGCCGAGATGAAGCACGTGGAGGGCTTGTACAGGTTCTGGGATGACCTGCGCGAGCGCAACCCCGGCCTGCTGATGGACAACTGCATGGGCGGCGGCAACCGCATCGACATCGAGACGAGCCGGCGCGGGTTCTACCTCTGGCGAAGCGACTTCAACGATATCGGCGAGGGCCTGAAGGGAGAGGCCTACTGGCCCTACATGGCGCGCGCGGACCAGGTGATGGTGGCGGGATTGTCGCTCTACGTCCCCTTCCACACCGGCCCGATATGGGACATGAGTCCCTACTGCTTCCGTAGCGCGATGACGTCGGGCATCTGCCTCTATGGCGACGTGGACCGCATAGGCTTCCCCGAGGACCAGGCACGTCAGGGCATCGCTGAGCTGAAGGAGCTGCGCCCGCTCTTTTCGGGGGACATCTACCCCCTGATCCCCCTGACCACCAGCCAGGCGGACTGGTATGCCTACCAGCTCGACCGCCCGGACCTTGGCGAGGGGTGCGCGCTGCTCTTCCGGCGGCCGGAGAGCGACATCCTGATGTACGACATTACATTGCAGGCGATTGACCCGGAGGGTCGCTATCACGTCAGCCTTACCGGCGAGACCTACGAGCCCGGGGTGTCGCGCGAGGTCTCCGGCCGAGAGCTCATGCGGCCCGAGGTACTCATCCGCGAGAAGCCCGGCTCCGCCCTCCTGCGGTACGAGAGGATGGAGCGCTGAGGGCAGGGGCGCAAGCGGCCGACGAACGAGTAGAATACGGGAGGAACGCTGGGAGGCCCAGAGATGGCTCGTAAGCCCGCCCGAGAGCGGAAGCTCTTTGTCAGTACGGCTCTTGACCTCGAACTGATCGAGGGGCTCAACAGGCTGGCTGAGCAGGAGGAAGTGAGCCGGTCCGAGCTGCTCCGACGGTTGATTGCTCAGGCACTTGAGGACGCCGAAGAAGATGCGGAACTGGCGCGGTGGGCTGACGAGCGCATGGATGACATACGGGCCGGCAGGGCCCCCACGGTCTCCTGGGATAAGGCCAAGCGGGAGCTGGGGTTGTGAGGTACCGGATCGAGCTGACCCGCGACGCGCTGAAGGGCATCGGGAAGGCTCACCCCCGCATCCGTCCGCGGATCAGGGCGGCTATCGACGCCTTGGCCGACGCTCCTACCGGCGGGAGCTCGCAACTCCTGCACGGGTCACTGGAGGGTGCGCGCCGAGTTCGTGTCGGGACCTATCGGATCGTCTATGTCCCGGAGGAGGCGACTCGGACGGTCTACGTCCTTGACGTCGGCCCACGGGGCCGTATCTACCGACGAGCGAACAGATGACGGCTCCGTATGCGCCCGGCGCATGGCGGGCCACGCTCAGGCTGACGCAGTAGGCAATGTCGCCCGTCTTCCCACGGAGGCGGCCTGGGATGTGCCCGCGGGCGCACCTACCCCGCCGCGCCCGCGGGGCGAGATGGTATGATACTCGTGGCACCAGCCTGACGACGACTACGGACCCCAGGATCCTCCCACCAGAGCGGGAGTTCGTCTCTTGGGGGCTCTGCGTCGCCGAAGGTCAGGTGTCGGTGCCGGTCCGTCCCGATGCTCCCCAACTGCGTGACGGACAAGGCTATCTTCCGGAGGGTAAGTTAGATGGTCGCAATTGTGAGGATTCCTGCCCCGCTGCGCAAGTACACTGGGGGACAGCGCCAACTTAGTGTCGAGGCGAGCACCGTGGCCGGTGTCATCGAGTCGTTGATCGCCGCGTTCCCCGAGCTGCGCGCCGGTCTCTATCGGCCGGATGGCGCGCTCCGTGACGATGCACGGCTATTCGTGGGCTCCGATGACATTCGGCTTCGGCAAGGGCTTGATACCCCGGTGCTCGACGGTGAGACGGTGTCGATCGTTCCGCCGGTCGCCGGGGCATAGAGGAGCGGCGGTGCGATGCGCCCGGATTCCTCGCGGTACTCCAGACAGATGATCCTACCGGGCTTCGGCGCCGAAGGCCAGGAGCGCCTCCGGCAGGGCCGCGTAGCCGTCGTGGGCTGTGGCGCCCTCGGTACGGTGAGTGCCGCGCTCCTGGTGCGAGCGGGCGTGGGTTACGTGCGCCTCATTGACCGCGACTTCGTGGAGCTGTCGAACCTGCAGCGGCAGGCGCTGTATACCGAGGCGGACGTCGAGTCCGGCATGCCGAAGGCAGCGATCGCCGCCGAGCGGCTCCGCGCCGCGAACTCCGAGGTCACTATCCAGGGCATCGTGGCCGACCTGACTGCCTCGAACGCCGAGGAGCTTCTCGGTGGGGTCGACGTTCTCGTGGATGCGATCGACAACTTCGAGGCTCGGTTCCTCATTAACGACGTCGCCACCAAGACCGGTACCCCTTGGGTCTACGGCGCTGTGATCTCGACCTACGGCCTGACCATGAACATCCTCCCGGGCGAGGGGCCATGCCTGCGGTGCTTGCTGCCGAACCCGCCCGTGCCTGGGAGCGTCGACACCTGCGCGACGGCGGGGGTGTTTGGCCCGGTGGTCGAGTGCATCTCGGCCCTCCAGGTGGCCGAGACCGTGAAGCTTCTCCTTGGCCGGAAGGACGAGCTAAGAGCGGGGCTTGCCCAGTTCGATGTCTGGGATGGCGACCTGAGAGTTGTCACCGTGCCGCGAGTGCCGGACTGCCCGGCCTGCGTGCGCCACGACTACGAGTACCTCAGAGCCGTGGCGACGGCGGGGACCGTTAGCCTCTGTGGCCGCGAGGCGCTCCAGATCACCGTTCCCAGGACCCAGCCGCTGGACCTGGGGGATCTCGCCACGCGGCTGGAGGCGAGCCGTCCCGTCCGGCGCACTCCCTTCATGCTTCGGTTCGAGGCCGAGGGGCATGAGCTGAACGTGTTTGCGGATGGTCGGGCCATCGTCAAGGGCACCGCGGACGAGACGGTCGGCCGAATGCTCTATGCGAAGTATGTCGGTATCTGAGGGTGGGAGGCGCAGACTTGGCGGTCTACCTCGACAATGCGGCAACGACTTACCCCAAACCGGCGGCTGTCTACGATCGCATGGATGACTTCCTCCGCAACCATTGTGCGAACCCGGGCCGCAGCGGCCACCGGATGTCGGTCGAGTCCCAGCGCGCGGTCGTGCAGTGCCGACAGGCAGTTGCCGACCTCCTCGGGGCGCCCAGCCCGGACCACGTGGTGTTCACTCTGAACGCGACGGACGCCCTCAACATCGCCATCAAGGGGATCGTTCGGCCGGGCGACCATGTGGTCACGACGCGTATGGAGCACAATTCCGTGGCGCGTCCGCTGGAGGGCGCGAAGCGCCATGGAGTTGAGGTCACGTTCGTCGGCGCCGACTGCGAGGGGCGGGTCGCCGCATCGGACATACTGGCCGCCGTGCGCGGGAACACCCGCCTGGTGGCGATGACGCACGCTTCGAATGTCGTTGGGACTATCCTCCCCGTTGAGGAGGTCGCGACGGCGCTTCGGGGGACGTCCTGCCTGCTGCTGGTGGATGCCGCACAGACCGCCGGCGCCGTGCCGATCTCAGTGAAGGACGCGGGGATCGACCTACTGGCGTTCGCGGGACACAAGGGACCGCTGGGCCCGCCGGGTACGGGCGGGCTCATCGTCGGCGGCCGGGCGCTTCCGGGCCCATTCCGCGAGGGGGGGACGGGCACGGTGTCGGAGTCCATCACTCACCCCGAGGAGCTGCCCGAACGGCTGGAGGCCGGCACGCTGAACGTCTCGGGCATCGTCGGCCTCCTCGCGGGAGTGGAGTACCTCCTCGATCGCACAGTGGCGAGCGTTCGTGAGCACGAGCGCGCCATGGCGGAGGCGCTGCACTTGGGGCTCGCGTCCATCCAGGGGGTGACGGTCTACGGCCCCGCCGACTTCGCACTCCGGTCCGGGCCGGTGAGCTTCTCCGTGGGCGAGGCCGACCCACGCGCGGTCGCGGCGATCCTCGATGCTTCCTTCGATGTCGCCGTCCGCGCCGGCCTCCATTGTGCGCCGCTCGCGCACCAGTCGCTCGGGACCTACCCGGCCGGTACGGTTCGCATGAGCCCGGGGCCTTTCACCACGGTGGAGGACGTGACAACTGCGCTCCAGGCCGTTGAGCAAGTCGCCGCGGCGTTCGTGTGATCGGGCGGGAGGCTGCGGGTCAGGAGACCCCAGGGGCACGGGGGGAACGCCGGTCACCAGATCACCGTCGCGAGGAAGTAGTTCAGGACGTAGATGGCCATGAGGGAGACGACGACGGCGCGGGTCGTCTGGAGGCCAACGCCGACCGCGCCGCCGGTGACGCGCAGGCCGGCGTTTCCGCACACGGTCACGATGACGATCGCGAAGACCAGCGACTTCAGGGCGCCGCCCACGACATCGCGCATCACCAGGTAGCGCCCCACCGACTCGGTGAACTCGTTGAGCGTCACGCCGGACATCGAGGCGACCGCGTACCCCCCCAGACACCCCGCGTAAACCGACAGCAGGAACAGAATGGGAAGCATCACCGCCGCGGCGAGCAGTCGCGGCACGATGAGGTACTCGACCGGGCTGACGCCAAGGCTGCGGAGGGCACTGAGCTGCTCGGTCACCTTCATCGAGCCGATCTCCGCAGACATGGCCGAACCCGCCCGCGCGAGGACGATCACTGCGGTGAGCACTGGGGCCACTTCGCGCGCGATCGCGATGGCGACGGCCCCGCCCACGAACGAGGACATGCCGAACTTCGTGAACTGCGCCGCCGTGTGGTAGGCACCCACGCCGCCGGAGAAGATCATCGTCACCAGGACCGCGGGCGCGGAGCTGACCCCGATCCCGTGCATCTGGTCCATCGTCTGTCGCAGGTCCACACGGCCGCGGAGGAGCCGCCACGAGGCGTCCCATAGGAGCCGCCCCGCCTCGCCGAGGTACGCGAGTCCCGCCGTGCCCTGCCGCAGCGCGGACAGCGCACCGCTCGTCTGTGCACCATAGCGGTCGGCAGTACCGGCGATGGTCGTGGCCTCCCCTCGGTCTACGGGCGCAGGATGCGCACGGGTAAGTGGATCTCGCCCGTCGGAACGTGGTCCGTGTCGACGGTTGCCCGCGCGACGAGATCGAAGAGCGACAGCATCTGACGCGAAGCGCTGTCCGAGGGCTCGGTCGGCCGCTCGGGCAGCGCGTGCTCGGTCTGGCCCTGCGGCTGCACGGGCACCATCGCGGCGCCGGCACTCGCGGCCGCGGACGTCCGTCCCTCACCCCAGCCCTCTCCCACAGGGAGAGGGGGCTCCCACCTCGCCCCCCGGGAGAGGTCGGCCGAAGGCCGGGTGAGGGGCGCGCCACCCAAGCCACGGGCGAGCGAGCCGCCGAGCAGCTCGTCGAAGGGCGACGTGATCAGGTCGCAGACGATGGACCGCCGCTTGCCCGACTGCTCGAGTGCGGTGAGCAGTGCGTCCAGCGAGCGGGGCTCGCCGGCTTCGTCCCAGGGGTCGTACCTGAGCAGCGCGCCCGTGGCCTTGGCATGGACCCGGATCTGCGCCGGCCCCGGCCGCGCATCCCCCGGGATGCGAAGCAGCACGTCATGCGTCTCGACCGGCTGGCGGAACGGCTGCACCACCACGCGCACCTGGATGTCCTGGCCCGGTACGACCGCCTCCGGTTGCGCCGTCGCCGAGAGAATCGTCGCGGTGGCCGGCCGACGGTGGGCTTGGAGCTTCACGTCCACGGCGGTGATGCCCGCGGGCGCGAAGGGGTTCCGGTCGAGGGTCGCGACGGTGTCCTTCACTTCGAGCCCGGCGTACCCCCCGATGTCCGTCGCGGAGTCCACGATGTCCGACCGCGTGATGGTGCGACCGGTTCCGAGCCGCATGGCGCAGGTGACCTCCACCGACCCGAGCCCCTCGCGGTCGACCAGGCCGTCGATGGCGCCGAGGACGACCGCGCCGATGAGGTCACCGGTCAGCTCGGGATCGCGGACGACCTCGGCCGAAAGCTTCATGGGTTGCGCGAGATGCTCACCCGTAGCCTCGACAGTGACCTTCGTCATCGCGGGGGCGGAGCCGAGCACGCCGCCCACGCCCGACTGGCGGTCCTGCGTCACCGTGCCGGCGATCTGCGTCGCGGGCGACGCGAGCTTGAAGGGGAGCTCATCGCTGGGGATCACCGCCGACACACGCGTCGCAACCAACGGGAACGCCGCCGGCCCCTGGTGCACGAATGAGTGCCCGAAAGCGACGAAGCGTTCGCCATCAATGTGCGTGAGCGTGCCCACCGCGGTCACGTTCACATCGCCGCGCGTAAGCTGGATCCCGATGGAGGAGCCGGGCTTGAGCGCCGCCGGACTGCCGTCGAAGCTCGCGACCCCGCCGCCCTGGACGGGGTTCAGACGGAGGGACGCGAGCCGGCTACCGAGTTGCGAGAAAGCGCGGACCGGCAGGCCGGAGACCATCACCGGCGCGTTCACGCGAACGAGCGAGTCGAGGAGGCTGCCACCTCTCCCCCCGGGAGAGGTCGGCCGAAGGCCGGGTGAGGGGCAGGCCATCCAAGCCATCCCGTTCCTGTCGTCTCCGGAACGGGCGCTCGTCCACGGATCGCCGCTCTCCGCGGGCCAGTCGAGGAGCGGGAGAAGGAAGTCCACGGGGACGACATACCCGTAGGTGGTATCAGCGAACGGGGTGGTGTAGCCGATGGCGCCCGCGAGCTGCTCGAGGCCATCGGCCGAGCCGTTGGCCTTGAAGTAGACCGGGCTGCCACTCATGCCGGCGCAGATGCCGCCGACCTGCTCGAGGGCCGGGCCGCCCACCTTGACGAGGATGAGGTCCGGCACAGCCCCATTGCTCTTCACCACATCGATGACCCGGACGTCGAATGTGGTGATCTCCGTGCCCGAGAGCACCGTCTTGCCGTATCCGCGCATGCCGGCAGTCACGTCGGCAACATGGAGAATGGCCCGCGCAGGGGCCGCGCCGAATAGGAGCATCACCAGCAGGAGCCCGGTCCGGGCTGCTCGCAACCGTTCCGACATGGGGTCATCCACCGGGTGGCGGGCGCTGTCAACGTCGCCCGCATGGGATCGCCGCATCAGTATGCCATGCTTGGAGACGGTTGGCGAGGCACGGCGGGGTAGTGGTTGCCTGCCGAGCCGTGTGTACTGGATGACTGACGCCCTCGCCTTAGGGCCTCGGTCCCGGGTAGACAGCATTGTACTCGCGGCCGTTGGTGCGCGGGTCGGAGTTGTCGGAAGTGGAGAAGTAGATCGTACGCGCGCCCCAGTGGCTATAGCGGCCGCCGCCTTGAGTGCGGATCTCCGCGTGGGCCGAGTGAGCCGGACCCAGAGGCGTGCCGTTCTCGAGGAGCACAAGGTCCGAGTGTCCGCCCGCTACGTCGCTCGGCGCGCCGTGCGCGAGCCCAACCGTGTAGCAGCTTCCGATCTCGGCGCTCACGCTCTTCGCGTCGATGATCTCCTCGAAAGGCGGCGGAATGTTCGTCACGCGCTCGATGGCGAAAACGCCCTTCTCGTCCATGCCGGCGCGCTGGAAGGCTGCGATGGCATAGGGGAGGGAGCAGAGCTGGTGGATGTTCGCCCCGTAGACGTTGTTCACGTTCCACTGGCGCGCCGTCGCGAGCATGTCCTCGAAGGTCATCCCGCGTAGGAGGCCGAGGAAGTCGCGCGGCGGCGCGAGGTCGCGTGGGAAGTCCGCGGCGCGCTGCACAAGGCAAGCGGCCGCTTCGGCGTAGCGCTCCTCGCCGGTGAGCTGGTAGGCGAGCGAGGTCAGGATGATCGCCAGGTACCCCGCGTCGTCCCAGGAGCTGCGGAAAGCCGGCTCCCGGAAGTCCACGCTCCGAAGGATCGCCTCACGGAGGCCGGTCGTGTCCTCGGGCGGCGCTGTGTAGAGGTAGTAGAGCAGGCTGACGCTGGTGTTCGAGACGAAGCGGAAGTGCTGCTGCGTGACGAAGCGCCAGCCGGAATCGGCAGGCACGTTCAGCTCCGCGGCGAGGATCTGGTCGGCCGTGGCCTTCCACTGCGGGTCGCCGGTGATCTCCCAGATGCGGATCAGACCGCCGATGCGGTCCTCATCCTCGCCCATGTTCCCGTCGGTGTGGAACTGCGCGTACTCCTTTGCCACGTCCAGCGCACGCTCGTCGCCGGTTAGCAGGTAGTAGTCCACGGCCTCGTGTGTGGCCGTGCCGTAGCCGCGCACGCCGTTGCCCCAGTGCTGCTGGTCGTGACGATGGCCGCCCCCCACGTACGAGGGGTCCTCAGCGCAGTAGTGGCAGGTGTCCACCTCCATGACATGGCGCGCCATGGCTTCGGCTGTGCGGAACGCCTCGTAGTCCCCTGTGCGAACGTACTGGAGGAAGAGGGAGTGGGCCAATGTGCCGTCATTGCACAGCCACCCGACATACCCCCGACTGCACCAAGCCTTCTCGCCGACATACCCATAGTGGGAGGGTGTCGCGTAGCCGTGGAACATCGTGTCGCCGTAGTCGATCACCCCGTCCCAGTGGAAGGCGCGCTGGTTGTGGGTGATCCACTCCAGGGTCACGTTCTGCACAGCCTCCATCTGCGGGTACCGCTCCGGGTCGGCCACAGAGAGCGCCCCGAACGCTCCGGACTGGACATACCATTCCGGCGAGCACTCGAGGAGCAGGGGCGCGTTCAGCGATGCCGCTAGGTCTCCGCCATTGCCGCCCGGCGGTCCGTATGAGAGCAACAGCTCGTGTGTCAGTCCGAGGCCTTCGCCGCCGTACTCCCACAGGCTGAGGTCATAGTGGTAGGTGTTCTCGACGTAGTCGTACCGCCGGCGGAGGTCCAGCACCTTGTTGCCGCGCTCGGGCCAGAGGTAGAGAGTGAGAGCGTCGCGCGAGACGCGGAGTTCCTTCGGGTGCATCTGCCAGAAGTTGCGGACGGCAAGGGTCGTGGACGACGATCTGTCCGCGACTGTCGCCCAACCGGCGGCCTCCCGACCGGCCGCAACCTCGCGGTCGCCCTGGGTCACCGAGTAGTAGACCGTCTTGTCCTCGGTGTAGGGTACGAGGTGGTAGAGCTTCTTCGGGCCGATCTCGACTAGGCTCACGTCCTGCCCCGGGGCCAAGCTGCCGGAGTGCTCCGCGTCGCCGCCAAGGGCCCATGTGGCGTCGCCCGTCACCTCGCGCGGGAAGCGAAGGCTGAGCGTGCGGATGAGGTCTTCCTTCGGCCTGCCCGCGTAGACGAGCGTGTGCACTAGCCGGAGTTCGGGACGCCCCGCGCAGAGGTGGGCCCGGACGAAGTACTGGATCAGTCGGCGGCCCGCGGCGTTCGTCAGCCAGCCAGAGAGCTTCACCACGGCGCGGAGGTCGTTGGCGTTCTCGACCTCGACGCGATACTCCGTCGCGGAGGAGGTGTCGAACCGCTCCCGGGCAGTCCCGGTCGCGTCACGGAGCCAGTTCTCCTCCTCGGGCTCGCCCGGGGGCTGATGCTCGACCTCGCAGACGAACTCGCTCCCCTCGCCGGCGACCCGAGTATCCCACTTCCCGTCGCCGTCCAGATCCGTCCACGCCTCCGACGGCAGCCCGAAGCCTTGCCGCGAGAAGACGAAGCGCCCCGGCCCCGTCTCGACGGTGACCGCGTCGGCTGTCTCGGTGACCTGCACGCGCGTCGTCGCACGCGTGGCAGGACGACCGATCTGGAGCGTGAGCCGCGTCTCGCCGCCGGCGGGCAGCGTGACCTGGGTATCGACGAGGAGCCACTTGACGCTGCCATCGTACCAGTGGGCGATGGGCCGAGCGGATGAGGACAGCTCAACGCCGGCGGCATCCACGAGGCAAACGTCCGAGGCGTCCTGCACCATGCCGCGAGGCAGCGGCACGCCGCCTCGGACGGGCCACGCGCTGTGCGGCACGCCCGCATGGTCGCGGACGACCAGCGGCACCTCGATGGGCGCGGCCGTCGGTATCACCATCAGCAGGTTGAGCGCGAGCGCGACCATGGCACCTCGCCTTCGCCGTCACTCAGGGATGCCCCTGCTCCAGCCCTGCAGGAGGGCGCCCGGATTACCGGTACCCCGGCAGGAACGGCTCCTCCGCTTCGAACAGCTCGCCCGCCATCTGCCTGATCTCCGCAGGGGTGCAGACGGCAGAGGTGAGCGGGTCGAGCGATAGCGCGTAGGCCGTCTCGCGTGCCATGAAGTACTCCTGCCACTGGGCTGGCGCCGGACCGCGCCCGGCGTGGGTGGATCGTGCATATTACGGTACGTTCCGCCCATTCGCGCAAGGAAGACCCACGGTCGTTGGCGAATCATGGACACAGGACGATGGAGTACCACGAGGGGGAATGTACTCATGTCTGTCGAACGCTCGCCGCTCCATCTGCTGCTCGCCCTTTGCCTTCTCGCCCTGGGGGGGTGTCCCCCCCGAGGCTCACCGACCACGCAGAGCTCGGCTCCCCCCAAGGGGGACCACCCCGCGCAAGCCAACGAGTACGTACTCACAGCATGTGACGCCCCGCGAAGCCTTTCGGCGATGTTCGGGGGCGCCAACCGCGAGATCCGTCTGCAGACGGACAAGCCGGGCGGCATCACCGACCTTCCGGTTCTGAAGACCGAACACCCGTTGTACGGGGTGTTCTCCTACGGTCAGGGCGAGGGCCGGCTGAACGCCCATCTGGTCTTGGACGACGCGTCCCCACCCGCGGGCGTGTACGATCTGCTCTACCTCGACACGAACTTCGACGGTCGGCTCGCGGATGAGAAGCCCGTCAAGCTGCCTCCCCTGCAGGAGATGGTCGCCGACTACAGATCCGGCGAGGATGGAGGCAATCAGGCACGTGTGGTGCTGGCGCACGAGAGCCTGCCCGGTGGGAGCCTGACAGCGGATGCTTACTACATGGGCTACGGCGACGTGGCGATGTCCGGGGGCGCGGAGCTTCCGCTGTCGGACCTGCACAGCCTCTCCATCGTGGTCGATGCCGCGAAGAGCGCCACGGCGAAGCTCGGGGACCAGGAGTATCTGGTGGTCGTCACGGACGAGGACGGCGATGGCGACTATGGCGACGTCTCCGCAGGCCAGGAGCCGCAGGGGCCATTCGGGGGACCTGCGAGCGACGTGGTGTACGTCGACCTCAACGGGAACGGGCGAGTGGGCGAGGAAACTGAGCCCACGGCATTGGCCGAGCACCTTGCCGGATCACTGTTGAGCATAGGCGGCACGTGCTACTCGATCAGTGTCAGCGACGATGCCACGAAGCTCCGGGTCGCTCCGGTGGACGGCCCCACCGGGTCACTGACGGCCCCGCCCTGCGAAGCGTGGGTGGACGTTCGCGCCACCGATCCGTCCGCTGGGCCCGTTAGCATCGTCGCACAGCCGGGCGAGGCCATAGCACTCCCAGCGGGGACGTACGAGCTGATGATAGCCGTGCTCCGTTCGCAGGACGGCGCGGGACAGACGACCGTCGCGAGGATGACGGCGCCGGCCCCATCGGGGGTTCCCGAAGGCGGCGGAACGAAGGAGAGCACCCCGACCTTCGAAGTCGCAGCGGGGAGCGTGGGCGAGCTCGTGGTTGGCCCGCCGTTCTCGGCGACCGTGGAGACCAAGGTGCAGCCCGATGGCGGCGGGCGCGTCGTGGAGATGGAGCTCAAGCTGGTTGACGCGGCGGGCCTTGCCGTGCGCCTCGAGACACCAGGCGAAGCGGCGTCCGAAGGGATCGGGCTGGAGGTCACCGGCCCGAACGGCAAGGTCTACGAGGGGGCGTTCAGGTACGGTTGAGGAGGCACTTGCTCGCACTCATGGCGAGTGCCCAATGACCTCCCCGCAGGCCGCTACACCGTCAGCCCGAAGCTCCCCGAGGGTGCTTTCGAGATGACGGTCCCAGAAGGGGGCACCGGGACCTTCCAGTTGTAGGCCGGCCCGATGTCGCTCCGATGTAACGCTGGCAGGTCGCCGGACTGCTTCACTGTGGAGCATGTCTGGAGGCAGTCGAGTGCGCCGATCGGATGCGGAGCTTGTGGCTATGGCGCTGGCGGGAGACCTGGCCGCCTTCGAGGAGCTGGCGGAGAGGCACCGGGGCCCGGCGCTGTCCCTGGCGTGGCGGCTCATGGGCGACCGCGACGACGCCGAGGACGTGGCACAGGATGCCCTCGTGGCGGCGTTCGCGGACCTTCCCGCACTCCGGAAGCCTGAGCGTTTCGCGGCTTGGCTTGCGTCGATCATCCGAGCCAGGTGTGCCGAGCGTGGCCGACGGCTTGCGCGGGCCGCCACACCGGCTTGGCACGATGGTGCCGCGAACACCGTTCCGGACCCCGCCGACCTCGTTGTCGTCCGGGATGCCGTTCGCCGCGCCCTCGCGCAGTTGAGCGATGCCGGCCGCGTGGCGCTGCTCTGCTACCACGTCGACGGCCTAACCTGCCGTGAGATCGGCGAGTACCTCGGCGCATCCGAGGGTGCTACTCGCGTCCGCCTCCACCGTGCCCGCAATGACTTCCGCGAAGCCATGACGGACGAAAGGACGCCGGAGGCCCCCCGCGCTCCGGGCGCGACTACGCCCGTCCGTCACCTGTCCATGGAAGTCGGAGAGGCGGTGGCTGACATGCAGGTCGCTGGTGCACGTACGCTCAGGACATCGGACGCATGGTTCGTGCATTGGGGCAAGCCCCTGGCGCAGGATCCATTCTGTGGGGAAGGGGCCCGGGAGCTGTATCTCGCCCTATACCCGCGGTGCTCGTGGGCGAGCCGCCCATGGGCGGACGCGGGCATACCAGAGGACAGGGCCGGGCAGGCTCTGGCGCAGTTCGAGCCGATGGAGATGGTGCGACGGGACGGGGACGATGTCATCTGCCTCGTCCCCGTGCTCGGCGAAGAGGAGGGCGCTATCCTCCGCCCGTGGCTCGACACCATGGGGCGGATCGCCGCGGACGTAGCGCGGGGCGCGAGTGCTCGTATCGGGAACGCCATCCGTGAGTTGGCAGACGAGCGGCACCTGCCCACGCTGAGGTATGTAGCGGCCAGCCAGGTGTTCGGCCTGGGGCCGTACAGCCGGTGGCTCGGAGGCAGCGTCATGGCCGGGGCTCCCCGGGGGCCGGCGGCGGAGCACTGCATGTGCTACGTCCTCCACGGCGCTATGCGCGAGACGGGCAACTTCGGCGGGCGCGGCCGGCAGCAGGGCGCCGACCAGCTCTTCGTCGGGCACGGATGCGGACGCTGGCCACTGTTCGATGAGCCGCTGAGGCGCTGGGAGCAGGGGGTCCCACCCATCCGCGTCGCCGACGTGCTCTTCGCCATCGCGGATGAGACGGTCGCCGAACGCGAGGCGCTGGCCGCCGTTGGCGGCGCCGGGTTCGCACGTGCGGATCGCATGGCCGTGTTGGACGATCTGGTCCGCATCCACCTCATTGAGCGTCGCGATGGCGGGTACGCTCTGGCCTTCCCCGTTCTCCAAGCCGGCGCACTGGGCCCACTCATCGCGCTCTGCGACGGCATATCCGAGACACTGCAGGAGCATGTGGCTGACACGATGGACCAGTACTACGAACTCGTGCGGCAGTGTTCGTTCCGCGACTGCCGTGCGGCGGATGCCGCCGGCGCGACGTTCGCCGCCGCCGGGCACGCGCAATGGCTCGGTGTCGTGGAGTCCGGCCTCCTGGGCGAGGTGCCGGCGGAGGCGGACGGCTCCTACGGCGTCTGGATGATCCTCGCGGACGGGTGAGGGCGGCTGCCTCAGCCCTTCCGCTCTCGCGGTACCGACTCGCGCCGTCTCTCCTTCTGCGGAGAGGATGCCACGCGTCGACGGCGAACCGGGTTACCTGGCAACCAACCAGAGAGCAGGTGACGCGATGGCAGTCAGTGGAGCGCGGAAGGTCGGCGTCAACCTGAGCCTCGACCTTGCCCTGCTATCTCGCCTTGATGAGATGGCGAGCAAGGCGGGGTTGTCGCGGTCCGAACTCGTTCGACTCGCTCTTGCCGACTACCTGGGGCAGCTCGACTCCGAGGCCGACGATGAGAGTCAGGTGGAACGGGGACTTGCCCGTGCCGTGGAACGGCGCGCCGCGGCCAGCAAGGGGGAGTTCCTCACCCTCGATGAACTGAAGGCGCGGTTGGGGTCGTGAGCTACGCGCTGCGCCTCGAACCCGGTGTGGAACGCGATCTGGCCGGGCTTCCGCACGCGATCGCGCAGCGAGTCCTCGCCGGCATCGAAGGGCTCACACGAGAGCCCCGGCCCCCCAACGCGAAGCCGCTGAAGGCGAGGCTGCGGGGGCTCTGGAGCCTACGCATTGGGGACTACCGGGTGGCCTACCAAGTGGATGATGGAACATGCGTCGTCACTGTATGGCAGGTAGGTCACCGCGGCAGGTTCTACGACAAGGCCACACGTAGGCGGTAGGCGGAGTCTCCCCGTTCTGCTGTCGCGGCATCTCCTGAGGGTCGGGGGCACATGCGGAGGGACAGGGCCGAGAGGGTGGAGTGTCGCCTGCGAGGAGGCAGGATGTCGCGGCTTGTGCCGGCACCCCGGGTGTTCGTGGGTTGGGCCGTCCTCTGTTCCACCGTGCCGTGTGCGGCGCAACCGAGGCCGTGGTCGGCTGATCTGCTGCACGACGCCAGCGTGTGGGCCGACCGGATGAACGATGCCGTCGTCTCAGCCGACAGGGCGGGGCTGCGCGTCGAGATCGCTCCCGGCCGTGAGTGGGCGATCACGGCCATTCCGCAGGTTGCCCTGCCCGGGGGCACAGGCCGAATCACAGTCCGCGTCCGCGAGATGGCGGACGGCGGTCGGTGGTTGATGCGGCTGTACGGGGACGTGCGGGGAAACGGCGAAGACAACACCGCGAGCCTGGCTGAGCGCCAGTCCCAGCCCGGCGAGAGGCGTCTGGAGCCCGATCCGCGGGTCCTCGCGCTGGGGAAGCTTCCGCCGGTACAGCTTCAGCTTGGGATCGAGGGGCCGGCGGGCGCATACGTCGTGTTTGAGGGCCTCGAGTTCGCGCCGGGCCCGCCGCTGCCCCAGCCCACTGGGATCCCCGGACAGCTCTCCATCGCCACAGTCGAGCTGATGCCGAACCTGCCGCAGCCCTACAGGATGCTCGACTGGAATGCGAAGGCGCGGGCCTTCGACCGCTTCGTGTTCGATCCGAGTCTCAAGGGCGACTACCTGCCGCTAGTCTGGATCGATGATGCGCACATCAACATCGACCGGCCGACATTCGGCCTGCCGAGCTACGTGGGCGACACACGTGAAGCAGGCTCGAACCAGGAGGGCATCACCTGCATGGGCGCCGTCCTGGGAGCGACGGTGGCCGGGATCGACAAGCGTGCGCAGGACCACGACTACGTGCTGATGTGCGAGGCGTTCTACAACCGGCGGAATGGCCTGGACCTCGTCCTCAACAACCAGAACCAGGGTACGGGCGGCTCCTTCTGGTACGAGCTGTTCCCGCACATCGTGTTCTACGCCCTCGCCGACCGCTACCCGGGCGCGGGCGAGATGGATAGCATCGTGCGGACGACCGCGGGCCGCTGGATCGAGGCGGTCGACGCGATGGGCGGCAACTTTTACCACACGGCGTTCAACTTCGCGACGATGCAGCCTGTCGACAACGGCCAGTGGAAGGAGCCGGACGCGGCGGCGGGCATCGCGTGCCTGGAGTACGCGGCCTACCGCAAGTTCGGCGACCAGCGATACCTGGATGCCGCCACTCGCTGCACGAGGTACCTCGAGGAGCGGCAGCGCAATCCCTACTACGAGAACCTACTGCCCTGGGGCACGCTCGCGGCGGCGCGGATGAACGCGGAGCTCGGCTACGAGTGGGACGTGGAGCGCTTCCTGAACTGGTGCTTCGGCATCAGCGACTGCCGCGGCGGCTGGGCGGTCACGGTGCAGAACTGGGGCGGCTACGACTGCGCGGGACTGCTCGGCAGCGTGGACAACATGGGCGGCTACGCGTTCGCCATGAACACGTTCACCCAGGCCGGAGCCCTGGTGCCGCTGGTGCGCTACGACCCGCGTTACGCGCGCGCCATCGGGAAGTGGATGCTGAACCTGGCCAACGCCGCGCGGCTGTTCTACCCGAACGAGCTGCCGAAGGAGAACCAGTGCTGCGGCGACTGGACCGGCGATCCCGAGGGCGTCATCGCGTACGAAGGACTGCGCCGTGAGTGGGAGGGCCACAGCCCATACGGCACGGGCGACCCCGTGATCATGAAGTGGGGGCCGAAGACGGATCTCGGGCTCTACGGGTCGAGCTACGTCGGCCTTCTCGGGGGCATCGTGCGGACGACCGATGTGGAGGGGATCCTGCAGCTCGACTGCCTGGCGACCGACTTCTACCGCGCGCCAGCCTATCCGACCTACCTCTGCTATAACCCCTATACTGAGGAGAGGGTGGTGACTATCGACGTTGGGCCCGAGCCGCGGGACCTCTACGATGCGGTGAGCCATCGGTTCATCGACCGGAGGGAGCGCGGGGCCGTGCGTCTGTCCGTGCCCGGCGATCGAGCCGCCCTTCTCGTCGTCACGCCGCCGGGCGGGCGAGAGACGCGGGATGGAACGAAGCTGCTGGTCGATGGTGTGATCGTCGACTACCGCACCGGCTGAAGGGGGAATGCCTGCCATGCGCGGGATGGGCCCTGAGCGCAGCATCGGCGGCATGGGCAGGACCTTTGGGTTGCAGCGCCTATCGCCGATGAGCGATGGACCCGTGCCGCCCGTCACTCGGGCACGGCTGGGCCGCGTGTGGCGATGGTTCGCGCCCTACTGGGCGCAGTGGCTGGCGATCATCCTCTGCATTGCGGCCACCGCGGGACTGGGCGTGCTGCCCCCTCTGTGCGTGAGGGGCATTCTCGACCACTCCATCCCCGACAAGGACGCGGAACTCCTCCATCGGCTTGTCGGCGCGATCGTCGCGCTCACCGTGGTCTCCGGGTTCATCGGTGTGCTGCAGAACTACCTCGCGACCCGGGTCGGCCAGCGCATCATGTTCGACCTGCGTAACCGGCTCTATCAGCACCTCCAGCGCCAGTCCCTTGGCTTCTACACGATGACGCGCGCCGGCGATATCGTCTCGCGCATCAACAACGATGTCGGCGCCGTGCAAGAGGTCGCCACCGGCACGGTTGTGTCGATCGCGAACAACGGGCTGACGCTGATCGCCACGCTCATAGTGATCTTCGCCATGTCGCCGTGGCTGGCACTGTTAGCCATCTCAATCGTGCCGACGTTCCTGATCCCGACGCGGATCGTGGGGAAGGTCCGCCATCGGTTGTCACGGCAGACGCAGGAGCAGCAGGCCGAGATGGTGGCTTTCATGCAGGAGCGGCTGAACCTCGGCGGGATGCTGCTCGCGAAGATCTTCGGCCAGGTCGGGGCGGATGCGGACCAGTTCGAGGAGCGCACCCGCGGCGTGATGGACCTGAGTGTGCGGCAGGCGATGGCGGGCCGGTGGCTGTTCATGTGCCTGACGGTGTTCAGCGTGGCGGGGCCAGCCGCGATCTACCTCTACGGCGGCCATCTCGCCATCCGCGACGAGCTGTCCATCGGCACGCTCATCGCCTTCGTCGCCTACCTGACGAACCTCTACCGCCCCGTCGGCCAACTGGCGAACGTCTACGTCACCCTCCAGGGCGCGCTCGCCGTGTTCGAGCGCATCTTCGAGTACCTGGACCGCCGGCCCGAGGTCGAGGACCGCGCCAATGCAGTCGCATTGGGGCGCGCCGGCGGCCACATCCGGTTCGAGGGCGTCGGCTTCGAGTATCCCCGGCCGGCCCAGCCGGTGACGGGAGAAGACGATGGCGGCGATGTGGGGTCCCAAGAGGCCGAGGCCGGGCCGCGGTTTGCGCTGCGGGACGTCTCCTTCGAGATCCTGCCGGGCGAGCAGGCCGCGCTCGTCGGCCCCAGTGGCGCCGGCAAGACGACCATCACGTATCTCCTGCCGCGATTCTATGACCCCGTCGAGGGGCGGATCCTGCTCGACGGTCACGACTTGCGCGATGTGACCCAGGACAGCCTGCGCGCGCAGATCGGCGTGGTCACTCAGGATACGTTCCTCTTCCACAGTACGGTTCGCGAGAACTTGCTGTACGCCCGGCCCGACGCCACGGATGAAGAGCTGTTTGCGGCCGCCCGGTCGGCGAACATCCACGACTTCATCGCCGCACTGCCCGAGGGTTACGGCACGGTGGTTGGCGAGCGCGGTTTCCGGCTTTCGGGCGGCGAGAAGCAGCGCCTGGCGATCGCGCGCGCCCTGCTCAGTGATCCGCAGATCCTCATCCTCGACGAGGCCACGAGCCACTTGGACGCGACATCCGAGCATCTCATCCAGGAGGCGCTTCAGACGCTCCTAAGGGGCCGCACGGCGGTCATCATCGCCCACCGTCTGTCGACGATACTGAACGCGGACAAGATCATCGTTCTTGACCGCGGGGCTGTTGTCGAGGTCGGGTCCCACGAGTACCTTCTGGACAATGGCGGCCTCTACGCGACGCTGTACCACCGCCAGTTCGGCTCGGTGTTGGCGTGAGCAGGTCCCTGGGAAGGCTGCCGCACGAAGCCTATGACTGCCCCGTGAGCAGCGCGCCGGCGAGCTGATCGGCGATGGCCGTTATCGTCTCGCTCAGCTCGACGGCCTTCACCCAGGCATTGGGGATCGCGGGGACGCCGAGGCGCGCGCCCAGGATCGTGCCGGCGATAGACCCCGTGCTGTCCGAGTCGCCATCGTGGTTCACGGCCAGCCCCACACCGAAGGCGAAGTCCTCGGTCGTGCGGGCGCAGTAGAGACCGATGGCCAATGCCTCTTCGCCGACCCACCCCCGTCCCAGGGCGGCCACGGTCTCGGGCGAGGCGCGGCGCGTCGTCGCAAGCTCGAGAGCTCGCTCGACAGCGTGAAGGCACTCCGCGCTCTCCGGCCGTCGGGCCAGGCTGGCGCGTGCGCGCTCAACAGCCTCGTCGATGTGTGCGTCTGCGATGAGATGGGCTATGACCTCGGCCAGGAAGCCCGCGGAGAGGAAGCCCGAGGGATGGCCGTGCGTGATCGCCGCCGTTCGACACCCGAGGTCGAAGGGGTCGACCGCATCCCAAAGCCCGACCGGGGCGACACGCATGACGCCGCCACAGCCCTTGCTATCGTTCAGGCGGTCTTCCATGGTGCCCATCTCGCCCGATGACAGTGCCGTGAGGCACGTGGTGCCCGGGCCTCGCAGGCTGTGCAGCTCGGGAACCGCGAAGAGCCCCACACTGGGTTCATCGGTATCGGCGCCGGCGGGATGGCGGCCCTGAGTCGTGAGCCAGCGCAGGTAGGCCTGATACACCGATGTGACCGGATCAGTCGGCGCGACCCTAGATGGTGGATCCGACGCCCACAGCAGGCCCTCTGCGGTGAACAGCGTCATCTGCGTGTCGTCCGTGATGGCGCCCAGCCGCCCGTACGCCGGCACGAAGTCTGTGATGCCCTCATCGCCGTATGTCCGGCGGATCATCTCCAGGGAGTCGAACTCAACCGGCGCGCCGAGGGCGTCGCCGATGGCTCCTCCCAGAAGCGCTCCCTGCACTCGCTCGCGTAGGCTGGGCATACGGCCTCCCGACCAGACATGCGGGACAGGACCGCGCCCTCGCGCGGCCGCACATCCCTCCCACTAACTACCGCGCCGGGGTCGCGGGGGTTCGGAAAACCGGGGACAGCCACCAGTTTCCTGCACCGGCTACCGTGACAGGTCAACCATCACCAGGGAAACTGGTGGCTGTCCCCGGTTTTCCCGTGGGCTAGCCGCCCAGTTCGATGCACCGCTCGCGGTAGTAGAGGTAGTCCTCGTACGGGACTTCCTCAGGTACGCCATGGTCGCAGGTCGGGATGTACCCGCCGCGATCACGCATGGCCGGGATGGTCGCCTGCAGGTGCGCCTCGATGGCATCGCGTCCGGACGCCAGCACGCGCTTGTCGATCCCCCCGAAGACGGCGAGCTTCGGGTACTCCCGCGCCGTACGCACGACGCTGCACCCGGCGGCGACCTCGAAGGGGCTCATCACGTCCATCCCGACCTCCTGATACACGGGGATCACCGGATCCGCGAACCCGTCTGTGTCGATCTGGACGTAGAGGTGGCGCTCCTTGTCGATCTGCCGATGGCGCGCGTTCGCGATGAGCTCCCTGTAGTAAGGGAGGAGGAACTCGCGCATCATGGCGGGCGAGATCAGCGGGCCGTGGTTGTAGCAGATGTCCTCGGCTAGGTAGACCTCGTCCAGCGTCACGTGCCGCTGGTGCACGGCGATGATGACATCCGCCAGGTCGAACCAGGTTCTCATGCAGTCGTGGATCAGCCCCGGCTGATCGTGGAAACCGTACAGCAGCGATTCCGGGCCGATGAGGCTGCGGAGGTACATGTAGCCCCCGATGAGGTTCTGCTGGATCATGAAGCCTTGCGCGGCGTATGCCTTGGCGGTTGCCATGCGCTCTTCGAGGTCGGCGTACCGCTCCGGCGTGTCCGGGGCCATGCGCCACTTGCAGGCCTCCTGCCAGGTCAGCATGCCCTTGACGGGATGGTCGAGGTACTCGGGCATGAACCCGTCCCGGCGTCCCTTGAAACACAGCAAGTGACGCCCGGCATGGTCCTGGACGACCTCATGCTCGCCGCGCTCCTCGACCACCCTCACTTCGAACGCCGGCACGAATGCGGCCTCGCACCATCCAAGCTGCCCGAGCGCCAGGTTGCCCGGCGGATCGAAGTGGAACAGCTCGTCGAAGGGCACATCATCCGGCATCCCCTGCTCACGCCAGCGTTCCAGGCAGAAGTAGCCAAACTCCTTGCGATAGAGCGGCGCCCCGGGTGTGATGGCGTAGGTGTCACGGAGCTTTCGCGCCCCCTCGGCCATCCCCTCGCGCGGCACCATCGCGTGGACGCCGTCCTGTGGTCGTTCGTTCGTGCTCATCCAGCTCCCCTCAGTGCTCCCCTATACGCCCCGCCCGCGGGCGCGCGGGCGGCGTTCCGCCAGGCACGGAGCTCGGGCAAACGCCCACGCTCCCTGCTTGGTCTTCCCGCGTCAGGTGACCGGGCAGACCGCTACCCCGGCGGGTCCGATGGTGACGCGGTGCCTCTTGCCCTTGTACAGGATGTCCGCCTGCGCGCCGCTCCAGCCGGGCGGTAGGCAGGGCGTTACTCGCAGCGAGTCCCACGTCGGCTGGATGCCGAGGATGCCGTGCACGAGCGCGGCGGGTACCACCACCATGTCCGCCAGGTACGGCTCGCCGTCCCCCTGTGGCAGGCATTGCATGGTGAACGAGTTGTCGCCAACCCAGCGGGAGCGCTGCGCTTCCCGAGCGAAGCGGCGCAGTCGGTCGTAGGCTCCCACGGCGTCCCCGGCCCGGCAACGAGCCATGATCTCCCAGTAGGTCTGGCATAGCAGGCTGCCGCCGTTCATGTAGACCCCGAACGTCTGCCAGCTCGCCGCGGCGTTCAGCGCTTCCGGCACAGGCCAGAGGGCCGACAGGCCGGCGGCGCCTGTGTAGCCGCTTGTCCGTCGCAGCTCCGCCAGGCGCGCGTCGGCGGTGACCACCATCCTGCGCGCTTGCTCCTCGGACGCGATGCCGAACGCCACCGGCGGCCACTGGCAGAGGTCGCAGAAGTACGTCACCGCCGCTCCCTGGCTGTCGATCCAGTCGATGTAGCGGGGTCCGCCCGGCAGATCCTCGCGCCACAGGACCGCGTTGAACGCCGATCTCACGGAGTCGGCAATGGCGCGCAGCTCGTTAGCCTTGTCGAGACGCCCGACCGCGCCCTCCATCTCGGCCAGGTCGAGAGCCGCTTTGAAGAGGAACGCGTTGTAGTAACCGACAGTGCCGCTGATGGACACGGCGTCGTAGTACCAGTGGCACCCCGTATCGCCGAGAACGAACAGGCCCCGCGCATCGCGACGCGCCAGGAAGTAGCCGATCATGCGCTCGAGGGTCGGCAGATGGTCCCGCACGAAGGCGACATCCCCCGTGTGGACCATGTAGGCACGCGTGCCGATGATCGTGTTCAGGTTGTCATCGACCCATTCGCCGCCCTGGTTGTAGCCGTAGCAAGCCCTTCCGTCCGCGCCGACGGTCGCGAGGATGTGGGCCAGGTGTCCGCGCATCGCGCGCGCGACATCGAACGGATGCGCCGAGATCTCACCCGTGGCGGGCACGCCGGCAGATAGAGCCATGCCGTACATCCAAGCCGACCCCGCGTAGTACCAGCCGTCCGTCTCGTTGCCGAAGTCGTAGCCGGCCTGGTCGTTCACCGCCCCGCCGTTGAGGAGCGAGCCATAGAAGCTGCGAAGCTTCGCCTCCGTGTCCTTGTCGGGGATGCTCACGGCAAGCTGGTAGCCGGTGGACGCGGCGTCCTGCGGAGCGATCCGAAGGGTGATCTCCTCGACCTCGCCGGCCCGCCTGAGTGAATCGCCCGTGTGGACCGTCGCGCCCGCCTCGCTCAGGAAGCCATAGCTCCCCCGCCGGTAGAGATAGCCTCCGCTGACGGACAGCCGCGCGTCCGTGGCTGACGGCCAACTCGTCCAGAGCTTGTAGACGGCCGATGCATCGCGATCGAGGATGACCTGGCGATGGTTCTGGGACACACGCCCCGGCAAGGGGACCAGCTCGTACGACGGCTCGGGCCCTGCCGCGATGCGTGAGGGGTCGTACCACACGGTGCTGGTGACCGAGTTCTCGAGCCTGCGGGCATCGAACGAGGAGAACAGCCCCGGGGATCCCTCCAGGTGAACCGCGATGTCCCGCGTGAACCGGCGCACGATCCGCCACACCAGCGACTCGCCCTCGGGCATGAGCACCCAGTCCTCGATGGCGACCGGATCGCCGTCTGCAGCGGCCAGCCGTATGCCCCGCAATCGGACGCCTTTCCCCCCGGCGACACGGCCCGGCGTGACTGCAGCGGGGGGAAGCCAACGGCTCTCGTACCGCACACCATCGCCATCCACGACGTAGGTGTAGGCGTTCCGGGCCCACTCGCGATGGCCGGTGGGAGCCAGGATCGAGTACGGCTCGAGGCGACCGTCGGGGCGGCGCAGGCGCAGCCCGGCGACTGCCGGCCACGTCGTGTCCACGACGGCCTCTCCGAAGCGGCCCTCCACGGCAATGCGCCGCGGCACCAGCTCCGGCGCTGCAACCTCCACTTCGCCGATGCAGAGGTAGCCCGGGTAGCGCGCCGGGGTCTGGCCGCCGTCCGGGAACGCGATCCGTATGTACCGGGCGAGTGGCTGGCCGGGCACCGTGTACGACGAGGTGCTCCCGGCGCCGTAGGTCTCGCCGTCGAGGGGCAGCTCATCCGGCCCGATCCGACGGACCACAGCCAGGTCGGCCGTCCCCGGCGAAGGGCCCGTCAGGATGACCACCGATGCCGGCGGGCAGTGCACCCGGGCCTGATACCGGGCCCAAGTGAGCGTCACCGCTTCCACATGCACGCCGCGCCCCAGGTCGATCTGCACCCAGGCGCCCTTGTCCTGGCCCTCCACCGTCTGCCAGTAATCGCTCTCGATGCCGGCGACACCGTTCACGGCCTGTGCAGCGCCATACCCTTGCCCCCACTCACTGGACGCAGTCGCCCGCATGGGTGCAGGCGCATCGCTCGCATGGCACACCGCACTCGCGCCGGCGCACAGCATGAGCCCTGCGACGAACCACCTCGTGGATGTGCGCATCGCAACGCCCTCCTCAAGCCTCGTCCGCGCCCCGGCCGCCGAAGCACTGCAGCATCTTGAACCCGGTCTCGGCATCCGGGAGTCGCGCCGCGTCGATGCCCACCATCTCGATGAGCACGACCTCTGCGGTCCGCCAGGTCCGCACGCCCGGGCGGATGCAGCCCGTGACTGTGTGGCCCGCGCGGCCGAGGGCGGCGTGCATGTGGACCATCGGGGCGCCGGTCTCGTCGGGAACGAGGACGCCGACGGCTGCGACCTCGTGAGCGCCGACAAGATGCTGCAGCACGGGATCGACCGGCAGCGCGTTCCCATCGCGTGGGCCGACCACCACGCCGCTCCCGTCGTCTATCCCGCCGACCATGATCGCGATGCCGCTCGCGACCTGCTTCTCCTTGGCGAACTCCTCGAGCGTGCGCGGCATGCAGTCGCCATGCTCCAGTCGCAGGACGAAGACTCGTCCCAGAGACCCCTCGCTGTAGGTCATCGCGATCACCCTCCCCAGGCGAACGGCGCGAACGCATGCAGCGGCTCACACTTGGTCAAGACGCCACGCGGCGAGTCGGTACGGACCGACGCCCGGGTCGTCCCGAACACCGCGGAGCGGCCAAAGCCCGGAGTCGCGATGGCCGGCACGGGTCATCCCTGGCCGTGCAGGCCGCTCACGCCTCAGGGCCCGATGGCGTAGACCTTCCCGTCGTCGCTGCCGCAGTAGACGGTCCCATCGGCGCCGATGGCGGGACTGCTGTTCACCGGCCCTCCCGTGGGGAACTGCCACTTCTGGCTGCCGTCCGCGCTGATGGCGTAGATGCTGCCGCCGGCGCTCCCAACGTAGACGGTCCCATCGGCGCCCACAGCCGGGCTGCTGCTGATCGCGCCGCCGGTCGTGAAGTCCCACTTCGGCGCGCCGGCGGAGTCCACGGCGTACAGCTTGCCGTCATCGCAGCCGACGTAGAGCGTGCCATCGGCCGCGATAGCCAGGTTGGACGTGATGTACGGGCCCGTGGCGCACTCCCAGCCTCCGGAGCCATCCGCGTGCACTGAGAGCAAGCGACCGCTCTCGCCACCCCCCACGTACACGGTCCCATCGCTGCCGATGGCCGGAATGCTGCCATAGCTTGCGCCGAGCGCATAGTCCCACCGCTTCGCGCCATTGGGGTCGAGGGCGTACAGCTTCCCATCGCCACTGGTGAAGTAGATGGACCCGTCCGTCCCGATCGCCGGGCTGGACACGGCTCCGCCCGCCGTGAACCACCACCGCCTTACACCGTTTGCCCCGATCGCGTAGAGCTTGTTGTCGCTGGCGCCGACGTAGATCATCCCATCCGCGCTGACGACCGGGCCGCCGGCCCAGGGGGCCTGCGTGGCCGACTCCCATCTCAGTGTGCCGTCCGGATTGAGCGCGCGGAAGATGCCGAGGTTGTCCCCGAAGCATAGGCCCCCATCGGCCGTCACGGCGGGCGCGAACCGCACGAAAGCGCTTGTCGGGTAGTTCCAGTCTTCCGTGCCGTCGGGAGCCACGGCGTGGAGCTTCGAGGCATTGCTGCCGATGTAGACCGTCCCATCCGAGCCGATGGCCGGGCTGCTCCAGATCGGCTGACCGATGTCTATCTCCCACCGCTTCGTCGCCGTCTGCGCGCCGACGTAGGGGCTCCGTCGTGTCTGTTGCGGGTCATGGCCGAACATGGGCCACGCCGTGTCGGCGAGCCCCCAGCCGATCTGCAGACTCACGTCGACCGCGGCCGAACCGTGGTTCGACCCGATCGTGATCGTCGCCGTGTGCGTCCCCTCGGCCAGCCCATCGCGCGACACGGTCACGGTGACCGTTCCGGCATCCACACCGCTCGTCGGCGACATCGCCACCCATGTCTCGTCCGCCGAGGCATCCCAGAGCAGCGTGCCCGGTCCGGTGTCGACGGCGTTGGTGATATCGAGGGCTAGCGAGACCCTCCCCGCGCCAAAGTCCAGCGCAGAGGGAGTCGCGGCAGGCTGCGGAACGCCGAGCGCCATGTCGACGGGCGTCGGGTTCGTGCCGGGCGTGAACTCCGACAACACCGACACGAGCCGGATGCAGACGGCCAGCTCATCCCCGGTCGCGCCTGGGCCGGAGAACGCCCGCGCCTCGAAGCGGGTCTCGACAGCCGGCACTCCCGATATCTCCACCGTCTGGTTCGGCCAGGGTGGCGCGCCCGTCGGCTTGTTGATCGGCAGGCCTTCCATCCCCGGCAGCCCGGTCAGCTCGAACCCCGTCCGCGCAATGAACAGGCGGAGCCCGATGCTCTGCGTGCCGTCCGGGATCCCGCGGGGCTCGGCGGCCCCGGGCGGCGGCCAGACGACGGTGACACGCAGGCTGCCTGTCTCGCCCGTCCAAGGGGCGTCGGGACCGGGGGCGTTCGTGTCCGACCCAGCCGGCGGCTGGTTCTGGCCGCACCCGGCGGCGAGAAACACACACAGCAAGGCGAGAGGGGCGGCCAGACGTGACCTCACCATCGCCGACGCACCCCCTCCACCCCGTGGATCACCACACCCGGCGAGCCCCGCCCCTCGCCGATCGCGTAGAGCTCAAACCTATACCCGAGGTAGTCGGCACTCCTGACGTAGATGGTCCCATCCGCGCCGATCGCCGGGCTGCTGCTCACGTTACCGCCCGGCGCGAACTCCCACAGCTTCGTGCCGTTTGGGTTGATCGCGTACAACTTGTTGGCGAAACTCCCGCTCGCGACGTAGATGGTCCCATCCGCGCCGATCGCGGGGCTGCTCTCGACGGCGTCGCCTGTCGCGAACTCCCACCGCTTCGTGCCATCCGGGTTGATAGCGTACACGTTCTGGTCCCAGCTCCCGATGTAGATGGTCCCATTCGCGCCGATCGCCGGGCTGCTGGTCACGTTACCGCCTGTCGCGAACTCCCATTGCTTCGTGCCGTCCGGGTTGATCGCGTACACGTTGGCGTCCCAGCTCCCGACGTAGATGGTCCCGTCCGCGCCGATCGCCGGGCTGCGCACATCGTCTTCCGCCGCGAACTCCCACCGCTTCGCGCCATCCGGGTCGATCGCGTAGAGCCTGTTGTCGTTGCTCCCGACGTAGATCGTCCCATCCGCGCCGATCGCCGGACTGCTGCCTATGGAGTTGCCCGTCGCGAACTCCCACAGTCCCGTGCCGTCCGGATTGATGGCGGACAGCTTGTTGTCGGGACTCCCGACGTAGATGGTCCCATCCGCGCCGATCGCCGGGCTGCTGCCGACCGCACTGTATGTCGTGAACTCCCACAGCTTCGTGCCGTCCGGGTTGATCGCGTACAGTCTGTGGTCGTCACTCCCGACGTAGATCGTCCCATCCGCAGCGATCGCCGGGCTGCTGCGGACCGCACTGCCTGCCGCAAACTCCCACGATCCTGTACCGTCCGGGCTGATCGAGTAGAGCTTGCCGTCATCGCTCCCGACGTAGATCGTTCCATCCGCAGCGATCGCCGGGCTGCTGTCCACGCCACCGCCCGTCTCAAACGCCCACTGGAGCGTTGGAGTCTGCGCGCCGACGTAGGGGCTGCGCCGCGTGTGCTGCAGGTCATGCCCGAACATCGGCCACGCGGTGTCCGCGAGCGGTGGGCCTCCCGCAGACACGGTGATGCCCATGGACGCCACCCCCTGTTTGCCGTCGTCGTCATCCGCGGTCAGCGTCGCCTGGTACGTCCCCGCCGCAGCATACTCATGCGCGATCCCACTCGGTGGGTCGACGCCCGACCAGATGGCCGTGCCATCGCCGAAGTCGAGGGAGTAGGACACGACCGTGCCGTCCGCGTCGGTGGCGGAGCCCGTGAATCTCACGTAGAACGGGGCAGCGCCGCTCGTGCGCGATGCCTCGAGCGTGACCGTCGGCGTTCCGCTCGGCGTCGTCTGGACTACGATCGTCTGCGAGGCCGTTCCGGAGAGGCTGTCGTCATCCAGGGCGGACAACTGAGCGCGGAACGAGCCGGCCGCCGCGTACGTGTGCCCGATGCCCGCGGGCGCCGCGCTGTCCGACCACGCCGCGCTCCCATCACCGAAGTCGAGCGTGTAGAGCACTATCGAGCCGTCCGTGTCCGACGCCGAGCCGGTGAGGGTCACCGAGAGCGGCGCCGTACCGCTCGTGGGAGCGGCCTCCAGCGTCGCTGTTGGCGTTCCCGCGCCCGCCACCTCCAGGCCGATGCTCACGGTCGAGTTGCCGCCGTTCGAGGTGACCTCGACGCTGCCCGTCTGCGCTCCCTCGGAGAGCCCGGCGCGGTCGACCGTCACCGTCACTGCGGCATCACCCGTCCCCGACTCGTCGGCCACCGCGATCCACGGATCCGAGGGCGCGCATTCCCATGCCAGGCTGCCGCCGCCCTCGTTCGCGATCTGGAACGCGGCACTCGTGTCACTCGTGCCGAAGTCGAGGGACGTCGGGCTTACCGCGAGCAGCGCGCCGGAGCCTCCGGATACGTCCGCGGTGACCGAGAGGTAGGCGGTCAACACCTGGTCCGATGTCACGAACTCGAACAGGGTGTCCCCCGTGTACCTGCCGGGCGCCAGGCCATCCCGGCTGATGCGGACCGCGATCGCCTCGGTCCCGTCCCCAGTGTCCGGGCTCACCTCGGTGACCCATTCAGGTTGCCTGCTGACCTGCCACGGCAGGTACTCGGCGCCCCCCTGCTCGAGAGGGGCGATGGTCAGTTCGGTTGTGAGCTCCGTCTCTGTGGAGCCGAAATCGAGCTCAGCGGGCGAGAGCTGTCGCGACTGGCTCTCGAGGACAGGATCCCCCATGATGACATGGCCGGTCGTGACCACGATGGCCTGCGTATCGCCCTGGCGCGTGTTGCCGCCCGTGTCCGACACCTTGCACCAGAGCCCGTAGCTGTACCCTATCTCGAGGCCGGTCGGTGACCACCGCGCGGTCGATGCCCAGACGCCTTCGTCCTCGTTCGAGGAGCCGAGCGGCTCGAGTGTGCCGCCTTCGCACCCGAACTCGAAGGTCAGGGCCTCACCCTCGGGGTCCTCGGCACGGAACGTCAGCACCACCGGGGGACCGTCGATGGTGGTGACCCGGCGGTCGTACTCCCAGAGGCGCAAGGCCGGGGGCAGGTTCGTGTCGTTGCCGTTGTCGCCACCATCTGGCGGCCCGCAGCCTCCCGCCAGGCTCACCAGGCTGGCAATGAGCCAGAGGAGGTAGCGGCAGTCCGCACGCCGGCAGAGATGTCCACGCACCGCGCGAGCCCCCTGTGTGTAGCTGCGTCGCCCGCCAGCACTCGTTGTGGGCGACCACGGACGTCCCGACCTGGAGCATCCTGGAGTCTGCGGGTTCCTTGGCATACAGTATGCCGTTACACTTGCTGGGACCTTCCCCTCGGCCTGTGGGGCCGGGGAGGGAACTCGCGGGGTGCACGGCGTCAGGTCAGCGTGGTAGAGGAGGGCCAGAGGCCCATGCGTTTCGGTGTGATCGGTTTCGGCGGGCGGATCAGCAGCATGATCAACTACGTCATGCGCGAGGTAGCGCCCGAGGTGAGAGTGGTTGGCATCGTGGACCCGAACGAAGCGGCCGCGCGGTCCCGATTGGCGGACTGCGATAGGGACAACGCCCTCTTCTGCGGCAGTGTGGATGAGCTCGTGCGCCAGGTGAAGCCGGACGCCCTCCTCATCGGGACCCGCTGCGGCCTCCACACACCCTACGCGATCGAGGCGTCGCGGTACGATCTTCCCCTATTCCTCGAGAAGCCGGTAGCGACATCGATGGAGCAGGCGCTCGCCCTGGAGACCGCGTTCGAGAACACGAAGTGCGAGGTCGTGGTGAGCTTCCCTCTGCGCGTCTCGCCTCTCTGCGAGCTGTGCCGGCAAGTGATCGCCGAGGGACGTATCGGCACGCCGGAGCACGTTCTGGCACAGAACTACGTGCCCTATGGCACGTGCTACTTCGATGCCTTCTACCGTGACTTCGAGTCCACGCAGGGGCTGTTCCTCCAGAAGGCGACGCACGACTTCGACTACCTGATGTACCTGGTCGGCGCCCCGGTCGTCCGCGTGGGTGCGATGGCGTCCCACGGCCGGGTGTTCGGCGGGGACAAGCCTGCTGGTCTCTGGTGTGCCGACTGCGATGAGCAGGAGACGTGCCTCGAGAGCCCTCAGAACCGCCAGCGCAATCTCTCCGGCGGCGACGGGGGCAACCACCTGTGCGTCTTCGGCGAGGACATCGGCACGCCCGCCACGGGGATGAACGAGGATAGCTCCAGCGCCCTTCTCGAGTTCGCCAACGGGACCAAGGGTGTCTACACGCAGGTCTTCTTCTCCCGCCGGGACTCCGGCACCCGCGGGTGCACGGTTAGCGGCTACCATGGCACGGTGAGCTTCGACTGGTACACCGGTGACATGAAGTACGTGCGGCACCATCGCCCGTTCAGCGATGTCACGAAGTCCCAGCCGGGCATGAGCCACTTCGGGGGCGACCTGGAGCTGGCGTACGACTTCGTGGCGCTCGTGCGCTCCGGCAAGCGGCCGCGGACTCCCATCGAGACCGGCATTCAGAGTGCATACTCCTGCCTGGCCGCCAAGCAATCCTCCGAGCAGGGGATCTTCGTTGATGTCCGGCAGGTGGGGGCAGAGCGCTAGGCAGTCGGGCAAGCCGTTCGCCCGAAGAGGGAGCAAGTCGACATGGACGTAGAGATGCTGGTCCTGACAACGCCGCCGAGCGACTTCGCCGCGGCGATGGAGGAAGCACGGGATTCGTGGAAGGGCCGCATCGCGGCGGACCCGGAGGCCGTCTGTGCCGAGGTGCGCGAGGTCACGCTCGACCTCGAGTCATACCTCCCGCGCTGGAACCTGAGCCGTCCCGGTGCCAGTGGCGCGTGGTCGGCCGACCAGGTTCGGGCTGCGGCTGCGGCCAACTACGGCCTGCTGCGCTCGCTCGGCCGGGCGGCCGAGGCGGATGATGTGGCGGCCGAAGCGCGGGCCCTGGCTCGCAGCAACCTGCTCAAGCTCACGAGGGCGCACGACGAGGGCATCGTCAACTGCCTCTGGGGCAATGACTACGCCTCAGGCCTCAAGGACGCCATGCGCCGTGGCGCGATCGTCTGCACCACGAATCCCCAGCTCGTGAACATCGCCCGTAAGGAAGCGCCTGACTATTGGACAGCGGTTCGCGATGGACTGCGCGAGCGCTACTCCAATCCCGAGGAGCTCGCGAAGGTGATGACCATGGAGGTCGTCATCAAGAATGCCCGGCTCCTACGCCCCGTGTGCAAGGCCACCGATGGCGCCATGGGCTATGTGAGCTTCCAGCTCAACCCGAAGAACGCGGGCGACGCTGATGCCATGATCGCCGATGCGGAGGAGATCTTTGGCTGGGTGCGCGAGCGGTTCACCGATGGCGATCCGAACGTTGTCTTCAAGGTGCCCGGCACCTACGCGGGCATCGCGGTGGCGGAGGCGCTGACCGGGCAGGGCATCGGGATCAACGTCACGGTGAACTACACCGTTCCGCAGCAACTGGCTTTCGGCGCCGCCATCGAGAAGGGCAGCGCTCGGTTCTCCTACCTCACCAACATGGACGGTCGCCTGGACGACCCCATCGCCGAGGAGTTGGGCGAAGGCAAGGCCGACAGCGCGGAGAAGGCGTCGACATGGGCGGGCATCGCCGTTGCCAAGAAGGCTCACCGCCTGCTTCACACCCGGCTGGGCTACAGGAAGAGCATCCTTCTCGATGCCTCCGGCCGCGGTCCGTGGCACATCCTGCGCTCCCTCCCCGGGCCGGGTGAGCACCCCATCCACAAGACGGTGTTCCCGAACAAGCAGGAGGAGTTCGACGGTCTCGCCGAGGTTGACATCCGTCCGAGCCTGAGCGACGAGATCCCGACCGACGTGCTCGCGAGACTCTATCGAAGCGTGCAGTTCCGCCAGGCGTACGAGGTGAACGGCCTCGCCCCGCTCGAGTTCGACGACTTCCCCGCCGCTGTCGACACGCTGACGACGTTCTCCGCGCAGTACGACGAGTTCGTCGCCTGGTGCGCGGGCTAGGGCAGCGATGGTCTGAGAGGTGTATCTGCCATGGGGCGCTTCGTCGGCTGCGCACTCCGAGTTGCCGCTCTATGCGTTGCTTCGCCGACGCTGGGTGCCTCGGTCGACGCTGCCTCGCTCGAGCCGCAGCAGCTCAAGTGTGAGTATGTCAGCAGCCCACTGGGGGTCGACGCGGCTGCTCCGCGGCTGAGCTGGGTGTGCGAGGCGGCGGACGCAAGCGCGAGGGGCCTTCGCCAGACGGCCTACCAGGTTCAGGCGTCCCCGTCCGAGCGTGGGCTGGCCGCCGGCCGCGCCCACCTCTGGGACAGTGGAAGAGTCGCGTCGAGCGAGTCCGTTCACATCGAGTACGCCGGGAAGTCGCTCAGGTCCCGACAGCAAGTCTGGTGGAGAGTCCGTCTATGGGACCAGGCCTCCCGTCCATCCCGCTGGAGTCATCCTGCGACATTCACTATGGGCATCCTCGATCCCGACGACTGGCGCGCGAAGTGGATCGCCCGGCCCGCCGGAGATCCGTCGCTCGACGGCGCTCGGTGGATCTGGACACACGAGTCCGACGCCGGTTTTCGTGCTCCCGCGGGTACCCGCTACTTCGCCAAGGCGTTCGAGGTGCCGCCCACGCTGGCGCTTCGTAGCGCACGCTTCGCAGCGCGCGCCGACAACACGTTCACAGCCTACCTGAACAGTGGGCCAGTGCTCAGCGGAACGGAGTGGCCATCCACGTACGTGGCGGATGTCACCCGCGTGGTTCGCGGTGGCGACAACCTCATCATCGTCGAGGTCGCGAATACCCAGGAGGGCGAGGCGGGGCTCATCGCCGCCCTCGATATCGAGGCCATGGACGGACGGCGCCTACGCATCGTCACGAATGCGACCTGGTCGGCCTCCGTGCAGCGTGCCTATGGCTACTGGGTCCTGGCCATGCACCCCCGGGCTGCAGAGCGCGCCAAGGTACTTGGCCGGCATGGTATGGCCCCGTGGGGCGACGGCAGCGCTAGCGCCGGTCCACTGCCTATCCTCCGGCGGCCCTTCCAGGTCGAGCGACCTCTGCGTCGCGCTGTGGTCCGCGTGTGCGGGCTGGGGCAGTACGCACTGTCCGTCAATGGCCGAGAGGTCAACGACACCTGGCTCGACCCCGGCTGGACGAACTACCGCGCCACGTGCCCGTACGACACGTATGACGTGACCGCCCTGCTTCGGCGGGGTGAGAACGCCATGGGCGTGATGCTTGGGAATGGGATGTACAACGTCACGGGTGGACGCTATGTGAAGTTCACAGGCTCGTTCGGCGAGCCCAAGCTCATTCTCGAACTCACGCTGGAGTACTCGGACGGCTCGGCTGCCACGATCGGCACAGATGGCTCGTGGCGGGCGACCGACGGCCCGGTCCTCTTCTCGTGCACCTACGGCGGAGAGGACCACGACGCGCGCCGGGAGTGCGGCCGCTGGAACGAGCCGGGGTACGACGAGCGCGCATGGCGCATGGCTGAGGTCGTCGAAGGCCCCGGTGGCGTGCTCCGTGCCCGCCGCGACCCGCCGGTGGGTGCGATGGAGGAGCACGGGCCCGCCGCGGTGCAGCGCATTCGCAAAGGGGTCTACGTCTATGACCTCGGACAGAACCTGTCCGGCGTCCCCCGGATCGCAGTCACTGGACCAGCCGGCAGCACCGTGCGACTGGTGCCCGGCGAGCTGGTCAACGAAGACGGCACCGTCACGCAGAGCTGCTCCGGCGGGCCGGTGTGGTTCGAGTACACCCTCAGAGGCGAGGGCGCCGAGGTGTGGTCGCCCCGGTTCTCCTACTACGGCTTCCGGTACGTCCAGGTGGAAGGCGCTGCGCCGACCAATGTCCCCGACGAGCCAGACGACTTGCCCCGCGTCCGGTCGCTGAAGAGCCTGTTCCTCTGGCCTCGCGTGGCCCAGACCGGCGCCTTCGAGTGCTCGAACCCAGACGTCGGGCGGGTCCACGGTCTCATCCTCGCTGCGATGAAGAGCAACCTCAAGAGCGTGCTCACGGACTGCCCCCATCGCGAGAAGCTCGGGTGGCTCGAGTGTTCGCACCTGCTGGCTGAGCAGTTCATGTTCGACTTCGACGTGGCGGCCTTCTACGCGAAGATCGCTCAGGACATGCGCGAGGCGCAGACACCCGAAGGCCTCGTGCCGGACATCGCGCCCGAGTATGTGGTCTTCGACGGCGGGTTCCGCGATTCGCCCGAATGGGGCAGCGCCTGTGTCATCGCGCCGTGGACCGCCTACCTGTTCTACGGCGACCGGCGCATCCTCGAGGATGGCTACGAGACCATGCGGCGGTACGTGGCCTATCTGGGCACGAAGGCGAACGGCCACATCCTGAGCCGCGGCCTGGGCGATTGGTGCGACATCGGGCCCGGCGGGTACGGCCCCTCGCAGCTCACATCCATCGCGTTCACCGCGACGGCCGCTTACTACCAGGACATCCGCATCGTGCAGGAGGTGGCGCGTCTACTGGGCCGTGCCGATGACGCGCATGCCTACTCCCAGCTCGGCGGCGAGGTCGCCGCAACGTTCAACGCGGCGTTCTACCATCCGGACAGCCAGTCGTACGACCGGGGCAGCCAGACGGCGAACGCGATGCCGCTGGTCCTTGGCCTGACGCCTCCGGAGGATCGGGACGCGGTGTTGCGCAGCCTTGTCAGGGGGGTCCGGGACATCGGCAACCGTGTCACGGCGGGCGATGTCGGGTTCGCCTACGTCGTGCGCGCGCTCGCTGACGGCGAGCGTGGCGACGTCCTCTATGACATGGTCGTTCAGGACAGGGGGCCGGGGTACCTGTACCAGCTCCGGCACGGGGCGACATCGCTCATCGAGACGTGGGACGCCAACCGCGGCGTGTCCCAGAACCATTGCATGTTGGGCCATGCAGAGGAGTGGTTCTACCGGGGGGCAGCGGGGATCCGTGCCGATGCGTCCGGCCCCGGCTTCGCACGGTTCGTCCTGCGGCCGCAGATCGTGCCCGGCCTGACATGGGTACGCGCCCACTACGACTCCGTCCGCGGCCGGATCGAGAGCGCGTGGGAGCGGGAGGGCGACCGGCTTGTCTGGACGTTCCGCGTTCCACCGAACACGACCGCGACCGTCTTCGTCCCGGCGCGCGACGCGGCATCGGTCACCGAGGGCGGCCGCTCCGCTTCGCTTGCCCCAGGGCTGGAGCTCCTCCGGGTCGAGCCCGGATGCGCAGTGTTCGAGGCGGGATCGGGCACCTACCGGGTCGTGTCGAAGCTGTAGAGTGTGCCCCGCGGCCGCCGTGGACAACGCTTCGCCGCTCGGGCACAATGATCTCTGGTGGCCGACATCTCTTGTTCTGCGATGGGAGCACCACGACTGTGGCAGGACCGACCGAACGCATCACCCGGCTTCGGCAGCACGCGATCGAGCAGGGCTTCTACGCCTCCGGTGAGGCCAACCTTCACTGGGGGCGCTCGTGGCGTGGCTCGTCCGGGGAGCGATGGCACATCATCCGGCGGGCTCGCGCTACCGCGGATGTGCTGCGGCATCTGACCCCCACCATCGATGGCGACGAGCTGATCGTCGGCAAGTTCGCGCGGTGGACGCCCACCGAGGATGAGCAACGGGAGCTTGCCGAGTGGGCGGCCATCGAGGCCGCGTTGCCTCCGGTCGCCGGTCAGCGTGCCCACCAGGCTGTGGATATCGAGAGGCTCCTCCGGTTCGGCGTCGTGGCGATCCGGGAGCTGATCGAGGGTTACCGATCCGAGCTGGACGTGACCCGCGCGGAGGACTTGGAGCGGGATGCCTTCTACCGGGCGTGTCTGATCGCCCTCGACGGACTCGTGGCCATCTCACATCGGTATGCCGACCTCGCCGAGGAGCAGGCGTCAGGTGCGAGCCTCCCGCCCCAACGCCGAAAGGAGCTTGTCGCGATCTGCGAGATCTGCCGTCGCGTCCCGGAGCATCCGGCTTCCACGTTCTGGGAGGCGCTGCAGGCCGCGCACTTACTGACATTCGCGCTGTGTGTCGGCCAACGAATGCTGCTCTTCCAGCTTGGCCGGCCGGACCGTTACCTGCTGCCGTTCTACCGGAGAGATCTCGTCGCCGGAAGGATCACGCCCGAGCGGGCCCAGGAGCTGATCGACTGCGCGTGCCTGATGCTCTGCGAGTACACGCCGCGCGGCCTCGCCGTGGGCTTCGGCATTGGCGGCCGGGACGCGAGCGGCATGGATGTGTGCAATGAGCTGACGGAGATGCTCCTCGAGAGCGTCGATCACGTCCGGCTCTCGTACCCCGGCGTGGCCCTGTGCTGGACGGACGAGACGCCGGCCCACATCATGCAGCGCGCGGCGGAGCTGCTGGCCGATGGGCGCACTCACCCGGCGCTGTTCGGGGATGACGTGGTCAGCGCCGGGCTGCGGGCTGCGGGTGTGGCGCCGGCGGAGTCGGTGCTGTGGATTCACAGTACCTGCGTTGAGATCACACCCATCGCCTCGTCGAACGTCTACGTCGCGAGCCCCTATCTCAACATGGTGCAGCTTCTCCACGACGTGCTGGGCGTGCCTTCGCTGGGGGGAGAGTGGCGGGCAGGGGCGGATGGGATCGGCTGTTTCGAGGAACTGGTTGCTCGGTTCCGTCGACGCCTGGCCGAGGCTGTGCGCGCGGCTGTGGCGGAGATCAACACCGATCAGATGACGCGCCGCTACCATGGCGGCGCGCCGCTGCAGTCGTGCTTCGTCAATGACTGCCTCACCCTCGGGCGCGATATCGACCACGGCGGCGCTCGGCACAACTGGATCGAGCCGGTCTTCGTGGGCACGGCGAACCTGGCCGATGCGCTCTGTGCCATCCGCAAGCTCGTGTTCGATGAGGGCCGGGTGGGGCTGTCCGAGCTGGCCCTCGCCATGGGGGACGACTTCGCTGGTCGGGAGGATCTGCGCCTGATGGTGCTCAACGCCGCGCCGAAGTACGGCAACGACGAGGACGCGGTGGACGACTTGGTTCGGCAGATCACGTCGTGGTATGTGGAGGAGTGCCGCAAGTACCAGTCGTATCTCGGCGGCACCTACCAGGCGGGGATGTTCTGCTGGATCCAGCACGGCGAGTTGGGGCGCCTGACGGCGGCATCTGCGGACGGCCGTCGCGCCGGAACGGCCCTGGCCGATGGCGCCGGCGCCGCCCAGGGAAGGGACGCCACCGGGCCCACCGCGGCCGTGCTCTCCGCCACGAAGTGGGACCATCGACCCATGATCGGCGGCATTGCCGTCAACATCCGCTTCAGCCCGTCCAGCGACGGATCGGCGCTCGCGACGCAAATACGGCAGGTGTGCGAGACCTTCCTCCGGAGGGGCGGAGCCGAGATCCAAGTGAACGTGGTCGACCGCGAGACACTGCTCGACGCCCGTGTGAACCCTGAGCGCCACCGCGACCTTATCGTCCGCATCGCGGGCTATAGCGACTTCTTCGTCAGCCTACCCGACGTGCTGCAGGATGAGGTCATCACTCGGAGCGAGCACAGCGCCTAGCGCTTGTTGCGGTGGGTGAAGAATCGCCCGCGGGTCGCTTGGCCCGATGGCGACTCCTTGGGTGGCGGCGTTTGCTTGGTTGCGCGGCCGCCCAATTGGCTGATCTGCTTTGCGAGCTCTTCACCGTCCGCGAATGCGCTCAACTCGATCCGCCCCTGGCGGATGAAGTACCAGATCGTCTTCCTCGATACGCCGGTCTCCTCTGAGACCCGAGAGAGGTAGGCCGTCTTCGGGTTCTCTCGGATGAAGTTGTAGACGGTCCAGAACTCCTTGTCCAGGGCCTCGAGGCACGTGGGGCAGTACCTGGAGGAGTAGGTCTCAAAGACCGCCCCGCACTCGGCGCACTTCCTGAGGGTGCTCATAGCGGCTCCCGTCCTTGCGGAGGTCCGGGTCAGCCTGGCCCGTGCTTGCCCTCATTCTACCCTCTCGAGCGCCCATTCCGGTACGTTCAGATAGGGCAGACAGGGGACAGTCACCTGATCCGCTCGCCCACATCGAAGGGCGCTGCTTGCTCGGCAGACGAAACAGGCGGCTGTCCCCAGCTTCCCACCGGACCGGTCCGCGAGCCCTCAGATCCCCCAGTAGTCGTTGATCGGGGCCTGGTAGGCGCTCACTCTGCCGTCGAACACGTCGCGCACCTTCACCGGCTTGCCGGCATGGGATGACTCATAGAGCGCGAGGCAGATGCACTTCGCCTTCTTCGCGACGACGCCGTCGATCTCGGGCGTGCGACGTTTGTCCACGGAGTCCACGAAGTCCCAGCACTCGAGCGCCACGTCGTTCTCGACCCCATAGGGGAAGAACCTCTCGCGCGTTGCGTCGTCGAGCTGCGCGCGGAACTCGGCCTCGATCTCCTCGTACTTCCGCGCCGAGCCATCCGGGAACTGAAGGTCGCCGCCGTTCTGGAAGGGGTGCATCCATCCCCCGCGGTCGCGCGCGCTCCCCTCGGTGCCGTAGAACATCTGGTTGGCGACCGCCTCGCCCTTGGCGGTGAACGACCAGGAATAGTTCCCAACCAGCCCGCTCTCGAACTTGATCGTGGAGAACCAAGTGTCTTCCACATCCATGGGCTGCCGGCCCAGCTCCGGCGAGTCGATCATCACCGACTGGAGCGTGTGCATGCTGCTGTACACCTCGTCAACGTCGCCGAACAGGTGGCGCATCATGTCGGTGAAGTGGGCGCCGGCGTCGAACACCATGCCGCCGCCGGTGAGGAGCTTCAGGAGACGCCATTGCCATGCGTAGGCGTTCTGGTAGCTCTCGGCGTTGAAGTCCCAGTGCGAGTAGCCCTCAACGTTGAACAGCCGAACATCGCCGATCATCTTCGCTTCGTTGATGGCCCAGTTCATCGCCCGAGCGCGGATCCCGCGACGCACCTGCTCGGCGACAGCGACGATCTTGTTCGCTCTGCGGCCTGCCTCAACGATGCGGTCGTTCGCCTTCACCGTGATGCCACACGGCTTCTCGACCATGACATCGATCCCGCCCTCGAGGCACGGGATCGCGGCGGTGTGGTGGAAGGCATGCGGCGTGCAGATATCAGCCGCCGTCACGCCGGCATTGGCGGATACCATCTCCTCCACATTAGCGAAATGCCTCGGGGTCCAGCCGAACAGCTCCTGCACCTTCTGCGCGAAGGCATTGCGACGCTCCTCGGACACGTCGCACAGTGCCACGATCTCGAAGCGGTCGTACCCAGCATCGAGCAGTGCGCGATAGCCGGAGAGATGGGCGCCGGCGATCCCGCCGGTGCCGACGATGGCCAGTCGAACGGTGTCGGACATAACTGGTTGTACTCCTCAGGGTTAGGGCGAACGGCTTGGCCGATCGCCTGGGTGGCGATGCTCGCCGGGAGACCCGGGGCGCTGACGCAACGGTGGAGGTTCGGCCCGCCATTCGCGCGGCCCTGCACGAGTTCGTAGGAAGTGGGTGGGGATGGCCGGCAGGCACGTCTGCATCGGAAGCGGAGAGTGCCGAGAGTAGAACGAACGCAGCGATAGCGAGTGTGCGTGGCATCGTCAGTGCGTAGCTTACGCCGCCGCGTCGGAAGCGGAGCCGGACTGCTCCGGACGCAGGACTGGGCTGCGCTCTGGGCGCGACCGTCCCGCTGCGGGCTAGCCCGCGGCGCACGCGTTCAGCAGGCCCATGAAACAGAGCGCGATCCCCGAGGCTGTGAGCGCCCACGCCGCCATGGCCAGCCACGACCGCTGCTTCCGGGCCCAACGAGTGCCCTGACCGAAAACAGTGAGCGGGCTCATCATCCGGTCGTTGCGCTCTCGGAACCGGCAGCGGGCCACATGACCCATGAGCATAGCTACAGCGCCCATCATCAGAATGTAGAACTGTGAAGTCCCTTGGAGAGGCACGTCTGCTCCTCCCCTCTCGACACTTCCCCCTGCACGCGCACCCGTCCGTCCGCTTGCAAGGCCTGGGACTCGCCCAGGTGGTACGCCCTACTGCACTCCCAGCCCCGGTCCGTCGGCTGACGGCCTTCCCGGCCCCACCATCACTGCCGTTACGCGCCAACCTTCGGACGTCTTCACACACGCGAGTGCCGCCACATCGGTCCCCGTCAGCTCGTCGTCGGGGGACACCAGCTCCATGGTCACCACCGCCATCGAGTCGGCATAGGTGGCCTTCTCGTTGCGCGCTCGTAGCGGGACTGCATCCCCTCCTGCCGCCAGCTTGCCGGGGTCGTCGAGCACGCCGATGGTGCCGGCCCGACCGTTGGCGAGCACGAGCGGGAACGTCAAGCCGTCGAAGGGGAGGATGCCATCAGTAGTGATGGACCGGACGAAGTCGGCGCGAAGAGCCCGGATCGAGTCCACGTCGCTGTCCAGCAGCATCCGGTTCGGCGAGAAGCCGATGACCTGCACCGTCCAGAACCCGGCCGGACGCGAGAACATGAGCATGGCGTTCGCCCACTGGTCCGCCTCCTCGGGCTTGAACTGCAGGGAAGCGATGGCGACCTGTCCCGCGATGGTGATGGAGAGGTCCCGCGTCTTGAAGGCGACGCGCTCGCCCGGCTTGTCCAGGTCTCGCGCGGACTCGATGGCGGCCAGGGCCTCATCCTCACCGGGGATGATGATGTAGCAGGGGAATGCGAGGCCCTGGAACTCACTGATGCCGGTAGAGGTCACGGAGTCGATGAACGCGGTGACGATGCGCTCGATGTCGGATCGGTCACTGGCGTCGGTGGACGGCTGTCCCTGGGCGCTCGCGCTGAGCAGCGCGTACACCCCAAGGTATACGCCAACTGTCAGTCTCCGGGTCCGCATGGTATCCATTCTCTCCGTGCCCCATGGCGAACGGCTTGGCCGATCGCTGGGCGCGGCTGTACACGGAGAGGGGAGTGCGCCCCGACTAAGCCGGGGCGCATAGCAGTCCCGTCCAGCCAGGACCGGGGACGGCTAGACACTCCTCCGCTCTCGCTTTCTACGGAGAAGCTGTACGCGTCCCTTCCTTGGTCGCAGCTTTTTTTCGCCCAATGTGTGGACCGGAGGGAGTCTCGCGCCTGTGGCTCGTCCGAAAGGCGATGGGGACAGATGAGGGATCCTGCGCAATCCATGCCGAGCAGGACCGCGCGGCCTATGCTGCCGTGGTCCAGAAACGGGACCGGGCTTACGCACCCGTAGCGGGCTTGGCGCCTTCCGGGGTCTTGACCTTCTCGCGCATGCGCACCCCGCGACTGCGGCGGCGCCGCGATCGGCGGGCCGGCCTGGCGTCTGTCGCTCGCGCTGGCGATCCGCGGCTGGGTTTCGGGGGCTCCGCCGCCTCTACCGGGGCATCCAAAGGACGCCCGCAGAGAAGCTGGTTCTGCACCTTCACGGCGTCCTGGCAGGTCTCACAGCGGAACTCCGGCGTCTTCTTCCGTGTCCTGCGGCACCAGATCATGTCAGGGGCCTCTCCCCGAGGCGATCGGCCAAGCCGTTCGCCAGCTCTGCGCTCACAACGCGCTGCACGGCCGCCACCCCGACGGTCGTGCAGCGGATCGCGCCGGCCTCTGTACTCGTGGAGTATACCCGAAGCGCCGCACGCACAGGGATGGCGTCCCCTAGGGGATGCCGGGCAAGGCTGTCGCCGTGGGGCCTGCACGCTCCTTGAGCCAGTGCTCGACGATGTACTGGTAGATGTTCACGCCGACCCGGAACGACTCCTCGCGCTTCTCGGCGGTGATGCTCGGGTCGCTTCCCACCCACGCAGGCCCCAGGGCTCCCTGGGTGTAGATGACACCGAGCCGGTCGCCCACCTTCACCCCCTCGATGGGCACGCTGTTCGCGGTCGAGTAGAGGCTGTGGTATACCTCGTGGTCGGCGCTCACGCGCTCCGGCGCCGCGCCGAAGACCTTGTTCATCTCCTGCCGGAACGTGATGTCGAAAGGCCCAAGGGCGTTCTCTGCGATGATAGTGCCGCCCTCCTGGACGTACCGCCGCAGCGACTGGCGCTGCTCCTCCGTGAAGGAGATCGGGTGGTGCCCCGAGATGTAGATGGCGGGCGCGTCCTTGATGCCCTCGTAGGTGAGGTCCACCTGGATGTCCTCGACCGTCGCGGGAATCAGGGTCCGGTGCGACACCTCCTGAAGAAGGGTCCGAGTGGCTGCGGGCGTAGTGTTGTAGTCGGTGTTGGTGCGCGGTACGAGGATCGTGAAGCGCCCTGTCGCCTGCGGTATGAGCGCCGCGACGCCCTTCCCGGACACCCCGGCCACGCCGCCGCCCCCTACGCCCGGAAACAAGCCTACACCGAATCCCGCCGGACCAAGGCCGGCGAATGTGCCCACACCATACCCATACCCACCACCAGGGAGGCCGATGCCCGGGCCGACTCCGCCCCCCCCGCCGACCCCGGTGCCCGTCACGACGACCACCGGGCCGCCTCCTGGGCCTAGGCCCCCTGCGCCAGGCCCGGTGCCCGCCCCGCCCCAACCGGTACCCGTGCCGCCCAGGCCGCCGCTACCAGTGCCGACGGGGCCGATGCCCCACCCGCCCGGCCACAGGCCGCCTCCACCACCGGGCACCATCTTGGCGACGAACGGCCCCCC
>Ga0315288_10000509_pt1 | contig 48961 bp, 46 predicted proteins | sample YL17G11_20_MG_FD_203454 | JGI IMG/M metagenome (GOLD analysis project Ga0315288, IMG submission 203454) | Sediment microbial communities from Yellowstone Lake, YNP, Wyoming, USA - YL17G11_20 | ecosystem: Environmental > Aquatic > Freshwater > Lake > Sediment | place: USA: Wyoming | collected... | reverse complement strand
TGGCCAGGCTGCGGCGCGACGGCTACGTGTCGCGCGATGCCTTCGGGCCTGAGCCCGGCTCCCTCATGACCCCCCTGGTCAAGCCGGAGAAGTTTGCGGGCTTGACAGTGAACGCCGAGGCTTCGCGGGGCCAGGTGCGCGTGCAGGTGCGCGATCAGCGGCTGCAGGTTGTGCCCGGCTTCAGCTTCGCCGAATGCACGCCCTTGCGCGGCGACGGCCTACGCCAGGAAGTGAAGTGGCCGGTTAATACAACGTTAAACAAATTGGAAGGAGTTCCCTTCCACCTCGAATTTCGCGTGGCGGATGCACGGCTCTACGGGTTCGGGTTTGCGTAGCATGCGGCATTGAGCACCCGTGCTTGAATGGTTCCTTCCGGAATGCGCGCTGACTTTGCGCGCTCGTTTGGAGACATTCCGTTTAATGCCCGGGCGCCTCCGAAAGCCCGCGCTAAACGAATCGCAGGGGGCCACGGCAATGAATAACCGCGTTTCACGATCGCGCTTCGTTTCAAAGCATGCCTGGGCTGTCGCGCTTTTCGTCGGTGTACTGTTTGCGGCAGCAGCAACATCCCAGCAGCGTTCCTCGGGCGTTTCGGTTCCCGATATGCAGAACCTTCAGTTGTTTCTGCTGATTGGACAATCAAACATGTCGGGCCGCGGCGTGATCGGTCCCGACGACCGCGAAGCGATTCCCCGCGTGTTTACCTTCAGTAAGGAGATGAAGTGGGTTCCGGCGATCGACCCGCTCCATTTCGACCGACCTAACGCAGGCGCCGGTCTGGGCCGGTCCTTCGCCAGGGTGTTGGCGAAGGAGAATCGATTTGTTTCCATCGGCCTGGTTCCGTGCGCGGTGGGCGGCACCCACTTAGACCAATGGAAACCCGGCGGCGAACTCTTCGAAGGTGCGGTTGCGCGCACGCGAGCAGCGATGAAATCCGGCAGGCTCCGTGCCATCCTTTGGCATCAGGGCGAAGCCGAAGCGCATGCCGAGGGCGATGCCCGATCATACATCCGACGTTTTGGCGCGTTCATTACAGCGCTGCGCGCGGACCTGGGCGTTTCCGACGCACCGGTCGTCGTCGGGCAGTTGTGCCCGAGCATTTATCATCGCCCCGAGGGCGCATCGAAATTTGCGCCGATCATGGATGAGCAGCTTGCGCTCTTGCCTCTGCATGTCGCTAATTGCGGCTTTGTTTCCTCGGCGGGGTTAAGAGACAAGGGTGACTCAGTCCATTTCAACACCCCCTCGCTGCACGAGTTCGGACGCCGCTACGCATATGCTTTCCTCGCTCTCGACCCTACATGGGTCTCATTAGACGAGTAACCGCCGCTTCCACAAAGCTGCGTCTGTCGACGTTCGGAGTGCTGCTCGTGCTGGTTGGCACCCTCTCGTTATTGTTCCGGGCACGTGCCGCTCTTCAATTAGAAAACCTGACCCTCCGCCACCAGATCGGTGTCCTTCAGCGCTCAGTCAAGAAGCGATCGAAGCTGACCGCAGCAGACCGTGTCCTTTGGGCCTGGCTATGCGGAATCTGGAGCGACTGGCGATCTGCTTTGGTGATCGTCAAGCCGGAAACGGTCATCGCTTGGCATCGGAAAGGCTTTCGCCTGTTCTGGACATGGAAGATCCGACAGGGCCAAGTCGGACGGTCAGCAGTTCCAAGAGAGGCCCGTGATCTGATCCGCAAAATGAGTCGCGAGAATCCGCTCTGGGGCGCCCCACGCATTCACGGCGAACTGGGCAAGCCCCTTCTTCTCAAACTCCGGGGTCCGCGTTATGCCCGCTCGTAGCGTTGTCAGATGGACCCTCATTTGCTCTCCCATTCCAGCAGACCGGCAGCCTGCATCGACTTCAACAGCCTTCGTCAAACCCCTCAGCTTGCTTCTGTTGTCGGCCTGGCCCTTCGCATCGCCATGCGGCTCTGGGCCTTCCTGGGAGAGCGTGAATTGAAGTCGTCGCCCACCGGCTCCGACTATCCTCTGATGACATTGCTCTCCCTTCGCCGGCGCTGCTTGCAACAGCACTCGGGTCAGCACCTACATTGCAGTTTACTTACTGCGACAGACAAACATGGTGAACATTAGCAGCATGTTGCGCAATCGTAACAGCGAAATTACTATATCTATTATCTTATTAGAGAATTTCTATGAAGAAAGAACAGAAAACTGAAAAAAGACAACTGAACACTATGACAAAAGAACATTTAACTATGACGAAAGAACAAATTTCTGTGATGCTAACCCGCAGCCCGATAGCTGCCAGGACCCATCCACAGCCGGCACTGCGCCGCTCCATGGCTAAAGATCAGGATGTACGAAAATCACAGAAAACCAAGCCGTTACGACGCGCGCACCTGTGGTGCGCCAGACTTGGCATAGAGAACCAGCGACTTCTTGGCCAGGGGCAGGTTCTGTTTGCTGATTCTCCCTGACTCCGCTAGCCGGTTGAGGTGGGCATTGATTGTGTTCCAACTGACGCTCCTCCCGATTCGAGCCGAGACCCGCCGCCTGAGATCCTCTCTGGCGTATGCGAATCCATCGCTGAGCAATTCCAAAAGCGTATCCGTGACCGCCTGGTCTCGCGGCCTTCCTCGCGCGTCAATCTCGATCTGAATACCCATGGCTATCACCGATAACGTAGCCGAGCACGAGCGTTCGCAGCCGCTGAATGTGTGAGGCGGAAATGCCGGGCACCGGATAAACCGACACGGGGGACTTCCCGATCAGCTTGATGAGTCCGAGTTGTTCCAGCTTCCTCAGATGCCTGCGGATTGTGATCGCCGCGACTTGCGGCTTCAACTGTCGTCCCAAGATGACTGCCACGCACGGGCCGCCGGGGTTAACGTAGATCTTCTCCAGGATTTTGACACTCAGCAAGTCCTTGGCCCGCGCGAGCTGAACCGTCACGTCGCCCCATGGAATCTCGCTGGACACCGGCGACTGTCTTCGGATCTCGTGCCGCTGCTCGTTCTCCAGCATCTGCATGGATCATTATTGGGGCGTATTGTATTTAAAGGGGCATGCTTGTGAAAAATATACTTTCGGAAATCGAAAACGGCTTTTGAACACCGCGCCAAGTTGATCGAATGAGGGTGCTCGATGCACTGCTGAGGAGGCGACATGCCGAACAGGGAGGCGTGCCGGCGACCAAGTCTTCTGATCGGATACAGCCGACGCCGACCGCGGGACCCGGACAAGGCCGGCAGGTGAGCGACGCGCTTGGCTCGCTTGGCGCAGTCCCCAGAGCAGTGGACGAGGCAGCCGAGAGAATTCTGAAGGAAATGGAGTGCATTCGCGGCGAGTTAAGGGTGCATGACGAATACACGCGGACGGAAGTGGCCAAAGAGCTGTCCGTGCAGCAACTGATCCAAGCGCTTTCAAGTCGATTGCCGGCAATTCCAGTCGGCAAATCGGCAGACTTGAAGGAAATGGCCCAGCTGACCGAAAACCATCAGAAGATTCTCAGCATTTTGACCAGCGATCCGGCCGAGTCATACACATACAAGGATATAGCGGCCATTGCCTGCCTGACCCCGGACGGCACTCGCGGCCTGATCAGTCAGCTTTCACGGATGGGCTACAGGTTCCGGAAGACAAGGAAGGGCAAGAAGGTGTGCGTCTCTCTGGTCTCAAGCGAGCCAAGCGATTCAAGCGCTTTGGTGACTCGGTCAAGCGATTCAAGCGCTTGAATCAGCAAAGGTGCCAAATCTTGGCGATAATCGGGGGCTCGTTGCCGCTTCGAATCGCTTTCCAATCGATCCGAGCGCTTTCAAATCGGTTGTATCGGACGCAGACGGCAGTTGGCGCCTGGTGACCGGCTCGACGAAAGCTAACGCCGGTCAACATCGCGGATGATGCTCTGCAGTTTCATGTTCGCGTGGGACAGCGCGTTCGGCTTCAACCTGATCAGCCGGATGAATGGCTTCTCATCGGGTCCGACGCGAGTGTCCTGTACGTATGGCGCGAGTTCCCGGTCAAGGTGGTATCGCAACAGGCTCAGCTTGACGTTGGATCTCCGGGAAAGCTCGCGCAAGGTGAGGCCGTCCGGACATTCAGAGAGGGCCGCGGCCACAGCATACAGGACGGCGTTGGCTCGGCTCGCGTGGCTGGTCATAGCTATAATCTTGCACACTGTGCACCTTAAAGATTGCTGTGACCGAGAGTCGAGAACGGGCGCCCAGGACCTCAAAAGAGCCTGTTCCAGCCAGCTTGGGACCACCTGTCTATATTAGAGGATCATGGATGAGGCGGAACTCTCACAAACGCGGCCAGCCCGTTTCCGCGGACTGAAAGCCCCGGTCGGGCTCTACTCCGGCTTGATTCTGAAGGCATGCGCATTTTGGCTTCCCGGCCAGTTTTGTGGCCTCCATCCCTCACATCAAAAAGGCGTGCACTCCATATCGCGACTGGAATTCCGCATCACATCATGACATCCGGAATTTTCCATGGACACTTGGCTGTGGCCCATGGACCAGTTCCCGCGCCGAGATGTAGCAATGCCCCAGAACGGCACTGTGTGGCTAGTGACTCCAAGTAGAGAATGAGAGAAGCGTTACGACCGACAGGTCGTGACGATCCAGGAACCACCTCTCACAAAAAGGCGCTGGCCGGTCGGCAACGAGGCCGGGCGAAAAGCGGCTTTGCCAGCGCAAGTGTCGTCCGTTCGGACCACCCTAAAGGACCTTTTGCGCGGCCCGAATCACTGCAGGTTCTTGATAAGCGCTTCGCAAAAGGGCGATTCGCCACAACGCGCCTGCATTTTTGGTAGCAGAGCAACTGGGTCCCCAAGTGTTGCGAAATTCGAACTCGAAAACAGAGAAATTTTTTGACGACTACAGCCGTAGTTACGGAATTTGCATTCTCTGGTTAACAGCCGACCGCTTGGAACTGCAAGTGCACGTCGGCAGGGATATTGTGCCCCCCGGATCCTGTCTGGCAAGACAACAGCGAGCGATGGCAGGTCCGGAGCGACGGCCCCACGACGACCGCCGCCGCCGTTTGCACCTTCAAAAAGTCACGACGATTGCATTCCAGTTTAGCCATCATTCGCGCCGTAAATCTCTCGCCCGCCCGGCCTGCCATCCTTGCGCTCGTTTCGCTACCGGTCGCAGGACGGCAGCACGTCAGGGGCTGAGCACTTACTAACGATCTCGCGAGGCCCTTACGGCGCGCTCGTGGTAAACCATTCCACTAACGCTTTGGCTTGGTTCGAATCTTGCATACCGATCTTAAGATTGCGTTCGGCCCCACATGTCCGGTAGAAACGCCTCGTCCATTCATAGTTCGTGCCTAGTTCCCGCTCGTTCACCGATGCGTCGGAGGCGGCAAACCTGGGAACAGCCATGAAGTACGACGGCTGTTCGTTGTTGGCGGACACTGGAAGTCCGGCGCTCAGAATTGCCAGCGGCCTTGGGGCGACCAAGGCGGCAAGCTGCGGTGTATCCCCCCAGTCGAGGATGTGAGGCACATCGGCATAGACATGCTGGAGGCCTGACGTCGCTTCTTGGCGATATGAGAGCGTATCCATGCTGAGGGCGGCAGCGGCAATGCGTTCGTCCAAGGCCGCGGCGTAGAGCGCCACTTTGCCGAACAGTCCGTACCCGAGGACGGCGACATTCTGTACATCTTCCCGCCCAAGCAAGTAGGTGACGACTCTTGAAACGTCCTCCGCCCACATTCCCATGGGCGGCCTTCCTACGAAATTGGCCCAATTCGAGGTTCGGGTGCCGCCCCAGTTCACCTCGCCCGTACCGCGCACGTCGAGCAGCAACAATGCGTAGCCACGATCGAGGAGGCTTCGAGCCTCGGCCGAATTGGCGCGGTGCTTTTCCAGTAGGATGATGGTCTTGTATTTCGGCCGCCCTTGTTTGCGCACGAAAATGGCAGGAACCAGAAGGTCCGGCTCCATCTCAAAGATCAGCCGCTCTGCTCTGCGGTCGCCGAACAGCCGGTTGTCCCCGTACCTGTAAATCACAGCCGGCGGCTGGAGAGGGGCTTTCCGTGCCAGCAACGACTCCAGTTGCGCACGCTTTCGGTTTTGAAACTCGTGCGCCGCAGCCAGATTGCCCGGCACCGCAAATTCGCGGGGCGTCTCGTCCAGCCACCGCCGCAGCAGTTGCGGGACGTTGAGGCTCTCGGCCGGCAAACCCACCCGCAGATTCTCTTTCGGTTCCTGCTGTAAAGGCAGTTCGGCAGTGCCGAGTGGCATCTTTCCCGCGAAGAACCAGCGGTCGAGCCAGGAGTAGAGAAGCGCCCGCTTGTCGGGGTAGTAGCCGTGCGTCGTCGTCGTCTCACGAAACAGGGTGTGGTTCTCCATGCCATAAAGCCGGTAGATCGCCCTGACATATTCGAAGGATCTTAGTGCCGCCGGCAGGGCCATCGAGGCTAGCTCCGGGCGGCCATTGATGATTAGGAGAGGACGGGGAGCGGCCATTGCGTACAGCGTTGCGATGTCCGCAAACGCGCGAAGCCCGGTCGGCCGCTGATGATGATCCCACGCCATATCTGCCTTGATCCACCAATCATAAGAAGTGGCCGAAGATACCGGAACCGACAACGTTACCCGCTCGTCAAGGGCGGAAACCCAATACGTGCTGTTACCACCGCCGGACGCGCCCGTAAATCCAATACGGGCCCGGTCCACATCCGTTCGGCTATACAAGTAGTCCAGCGCGCGGATTCCGTCGAGCACCTCGATCCCGGTGGGCGTGCGGCTGGTATAGGAGAAAAGCGAATTCAGATGGTCCCAGCTCGCGTAGTCCCCCGCCTGGCAGGGGTCAACCGATGACCGCTCGAAACACGCGAAGTAGTCGTAGGCAAGCACGATAAAGCCGCGCCGCACTAAGTTGTAATTGATAGCCTGCACGTCGCGCGATGCCTTGCTCTCACAGTAATTATGCCCGGAAATGCTGATCATCGCCGGAGCCTTGCCCGTCAGGCCCTTGGGGATGTAAACCACGGCCGGCACGTACATTCCGGGATAGCTTTCATAATTGATCTTTTCGATGCTGTAGCCATCACCGTCCAATAAGCCCCTACGGATAACTTTGAGCGTGTGCTTCGCCAGGATATCATCGATTCCGAGCAGATGTAGAATGCGCGGTCTAAGTTGTGCCTTGTAGTTCTCCCATTCCGTGACTGAGTGAAACCGCGGTAGGGGAGGTATGTGAGCGTCCACATAGGCATACATCTGCGAAGTACGTGTGTCTTCGGGCAGGACTGGCTCGACGAGCCACTTCTCGAGACTCTGCGCCGCCAGATTAGCACCAAGGGACAGAACAAGGGGAAGGCAGGACCAGATGCGCATTCGCCTCATCCTCCTATCGCGATAGCACGGGGCCCACTCAGAACCTGAGCACGAGGGCGAGCTAAACAGTTGGCGAAACCGGTTTCGCGCTCCCTTACTGCATTTGCCGGCGCGCCAGCCTCAAGTCATTGGCGGCCAGCATTACTTCGTCCGCCGCAGTGCCCTCCAGATGAAGAAATACGTTTGTGCCCTGCTCGGCACGGCTTCGGGCGATGAAAACGTTCCTGCTGTCATTCAGGCTAATAGTGGCCAAATTTCCCGCGGGGGAAGCATGGCGTCCCGTGAATCCGTCGATCCGGAGCCCATCGATCCGCGCGGCATAAACGGCGTGCCGCTCCTGTGGTGGCACGGCAGCGTCCCAGCAAACCCGTACGTCCCGGATGTCCAGGTCGCGGATGTTGGCGAAGATCATTGCGGAAGGGACCGGTCCATAGTCGGCCTCGCGGGATGCCGGTTGCGCCGTTCCCCCGCGTGGCTTGCCTGCTCGCTCCACCGGTTCGAAGCCGCTGACCCGCATACGGATATTCCGGAAACTGATATTCTCCAGGGGCCTTTCGGGCATCCCTGCCACGAGCACGCGGCCGCTCGTAGTGATCTCGATATCGCTGAAGCTTACGTCGCGGATTGCCCCCACCGCAGAGTCCTTCCATCTCTTCTCAAGGTCGATGGCAATCGGCCAGCTAATGCGCGCTCCGGTTTCGGGCCGCGTTTGGACCGAGATGTTGGAGAAGCTGACATCTTCGAAAGTGCCTCCATCCTTGGCAAACAGCGTAATGCCCGTACTGGAATCGCCGATCACGCAATTCGAGAAGACGCAGTGGCGAATGCCCGCGAAGCTCTCCGTGCCGAGCTTCAGGGCAGAGGCCGTAGTGATCAGCGTGCAGTTGGTTACCGTTACGTTCTCGCACGGTTGCACGGGCTCGCCATAGCCGCCAGCTATCCACGGGAGGTCCTTCGTCGTCTTGAGGACGATGCAGTCATCGCCGGTCTCGATGTAGCAGTCGGAGATGAGGACGTTGCGACTGGAATCCGGATCGATGCCATCCGTGTTCGGCCCGCGCAGGTCGGTGATAATGGAGATCGCCCGGATCCAGACGCGGTCGCAGTTCTTTGGATGAATCGTCCAGCGCGGCGAGTTGCGGATGTGGACTTCCTGGATCCGTACGTCGCGGCAACCGACCAGTTCGATCAGCGGCCCCAGCCGTTCCGTGCGGCGCCGAAAGTTGGCATCCCAGGACATGTCGCCCTGTCCGTCGATCATGCCCCCGCCCTCGATGGCAATTTGGGAAGCATCGCGGGCGTAGATTAGGTGACGCGGTTCATAGTCGGCGAGATTCCGACTCGCCCGCAACGTGGCGCCGGGCGAGAGGTGGAGGGTGACGTGATTCTTCAGAAATAGTGTCCCGCTGACATAAGTGCCAGGAGGGAAGTAGACAACCCCGCCCCCCGCGCCGGTGCAGGCGTCAATCGCTTTTTGAATCGCGGCGGCGTCGTTGGTCTTTCCGTCGCCTCTGGCACCTTGATTCCGAATATCGATCAAAGAGACTCCCGACCCCCCGAATGCCGTCGTGCTAGCCAAGAGTTGCATGAGGTAACGTCTTGTCATCCGCGCTGATCCCCCGCGAAACCATACCACAGGTGCGCGGCGTTGCCGCAAAAAACTTGCGCAACGTCGATAGATCGGATTAGAGTCCCGTTTGTGCTCGACAGTGCTGCAGAATCCGTGCCGGACCGCCCGCCGCTGGTCCGCTTCACATTGATACGCATCGCCCGAGATCTGGGTGTCTCGCTGACCACCGTGTCACGTGCTCTCAGCGGGACCGGGCGGATCGGTGGAGCAACGCGCCGCCGGATCCAAGAGTACGTTGAGAAACTCCAGCGGGAGACCGCACCCGCTCTGCCGGCGTGTATGCACCGCATGGTGGGTTTGTTCGTGCCGTGGTATAGCAGATCCTATGGAATGCAGACAAGCATCGCCGCTGGCGCCCAAGAGGCCGTACGCGCGGTCTGCGAGGAGAAGGGTTACGCCGTCGTGTACAGCTCGTTCGGCAGACGTGAGCAGCCGACAGTTGCCGACGAGCTTCTGGGGTGCGGTGCACTGGCGGGTCTGATCCTCTACCGCACGCGAGATGAGCAAGCTATCGCCCAAGAGCTGAAGGGGCTACCCTGCATTTTCGTCCACCGCGATCTCGAAGGCACCGGGCTGAACTATGTCGGCATTGATTTCGCCGAGGCAATGGATCTCGCCACTGGTCACTGCCTCGAACTGGGTTTCCGCGAGCTGGGACTGGTCTGCGGTAATGTCTCGTATCCGAGCCACGGTGGGTATCGCGCCGCGTTCCTCGACACGATCGAGCGAGGGGGGCCTCCCCCTGGAACGCCATTGGGTGGCGGAGGTCGAGATCTCAGAAGAGCAGGCCTACAAGGCTGTCCTGAGAATGCTGACGAAAAAGGCGCCGCGCGCCATCATCTGCTGTAGCGACCGGATCGCCTTCGGCGCCGTCCGGGCCGCTCACGATCTAGGCAAACGGGTGCCCCGCGACGTCGCCGTGGTCACAATCGACGGGACCATTCAAACGGCGTATACCCGCCCTAGCTTGACGGCCGTCCAGATCCCTTGGCATAGAATGTTCACCTTGGCGGCGAAGTTGTTGCTGAAGATGATTGAATCGGGCACCTCCTTGCGGCAGCTCGGTGTCAGGCTTCGCTGCAAGCTGGTCGTGAGAGAGTCGACCTGGGGCGCGGCAGCCAACCTCGTCCCTCCGGTCTCCCGAGTCGGATCGCCCCGTTGCCTCAGAGCTTCTCCGGGATGAGCCCGGGCGTGTCAGGCCGCATGCGCTCGATGCGGGGGTTCGCCGGATTCAGCAATCCCTTAAATGTCCCGGACCCCGGCAAGTAGATGAATAGCTTACCGCCTCGGTCGCTTTCGCCGCAGAAAACAGCACCATCGGGGCCGACCGCCATTGCATCAAACTGGTAGGCGCGGCGCGAATAGTAGGGGCTGCGGTCTACCGCGAACGGGCCCAATTCAGAAAAGCCTTTGCGCTCGTGCAAGTCGTAGGTGTGCAGTTTGCAGGTCCGCTCGAACTCCCCTGTGATGATGTAGGCGACGTTGTCGGCTCCGATTTTCATCGCCCGTACCCTGCGCATAATCCTCGGCTTGCCAAGGATGAACGTGTTCTCGTCGCGGAGATCAAACCGGACGAGGAAACCATCGTTGGTGGCGGCATAGAGGTTCCCCTGCGTGTCTGCGTCGAACGCTTCCACCACGGGATAATCCCGGGAACTGAGCCCTTCCCAATACTCCCCCGGCAGCCGCATGTAGGTCAAATCCAGGCGCTGCGTCTTGGGACTGTAGCGCACGATGAATCCGTTGTCGCCGGAAGTGTAGACGTCACCAGTCTTGGAATCGCAGTGGAGCGCGCGCGGCACGCTGCGCCAGTGGCGTTCCGGACCACCATAGACCTTGTACGTCAGGAACTCGCCCAAGTCTCTGGTCTTACGGGTGCTCAGGTCGTAGGCGAAAAAATGCGCGTCCGGGTAGCTGATTCCATAGATCACGTCCTTGGCCGGGCTCAGCGTAATTGCGTAGATCGTATTGCCGGGTACCGGAACCCCGAGGTCCTTGAGCGGGCACGGATCCTCGCTGCGATACGTACGCGTGTCTCCCGTCTTAGGGTCGTACTCGTAGAGGTGGCCACCCTCGTAACCTTCGTAGGGCTTCTTGATGTCTTTCCATAGCTGGATCTCGGCCCCTTCCAGAGAGACCGGGAAGTCTTTGCTGAGCTTCACCGGAGCCAGCACGTTCAGCCCCCCGGCGATGTAGATGATGCCGTCTTTCCCCTCCAGCAACCCATGATAGACACCCTTCGCATCGCCGATCTTCCCAAGCGGGCGCACCTTATTTATAAACCGGTTGTAGAAGAAAAGGTATGCCTGCGTCCGCCCGCTTGTCGCTCCGTAAATGAAGCCATTGGAGTGGGCAAGCAGCGCCGTGATGCGGCTATTGTCGGCGGGGATCAGGTTTTGGGCCGGGTAGCCGAGATCGCGATAATCCAGCCGGTGCGTATCGAAATGCGGGTTCACCCATTGCTGCCCTTCGGCGGCCCCGCCTGCCGCCAGCGCAAGCAACAGTGCCGTTCTCAAACGGAACGTGGTGAGTATCGCCATAATCGCTGCTCCCTAATTGCGCGGGCCGGCCGCTTGCCCCTGGGTCGGGTCGTAACAGCCCAATCCCAGGCTGTAGTACCGGCCCTGGATGCTCCCCGCCGCCATCTGGCCATCCGGTTCCTCGAACGCTCCGACAAACCACAGCTTCCCGTTCTTGTCCACTTTTGCCCCGCCAGCGCCGTAGGCGTAACGACCGTCCGTCGTGCGCAGTAGGCCGATCTCGCCCCGCTCCTTCGTCTTGAGGTCATACCACAGCAGAAGAGAGTAAGCGGGCCGGTCTCTCGAGACCGCGCCGTAATCAAAGTCACCCGCGGTAACAGGGATGTAGTAGATCTTCCGCTCTTTCTGCGAGATGGCCATCGCGAGTGTGGCCGGCGGGTAGTCCATCGTGTCGGCCTTGCGTAAGTGCGAAGGCAGCATGAGCGCCAGCGGCGTTATTTTGCCCTCCGGATCTTCATGGGGGTCGAAACGGAACAGAAGGTTGCTGCCGCCGATAATTCCATAGGCGGCCTTGTCGACCGGATCCCATTCGATGATGCGCCACTGCACCTTGCGGTCCAGCATAGGGTTCGCCATCGTGCGCGATTGGCCGATAACCGGCAACTGGACCTGATCGAGATCAAGAACGCGGTCGCTGAGGACATCGTACTTCCAGATGCGGCCTGGGGCATAACTGCCATATACGTCGCCCTGGTCATCGCTGAAGATTGTGCGGCAGACGTCCCAGTTGTCGACTCTTCCGAGGTCTTCGGTGTAGTCCTCGTCGATGTAGTATTTGTACAGGTGGCCGTCCTCGGCCAAGCCATAGATCAGCCGGCGCTTCTTGTCCATGGCTTGCCCCAGCAAGCCCCAAAAGCTGTTGATCCTGCTGAGTTGCTCGACCTTTCCGGTCTTCATCTCGATCCGGTACCAGTAAGGGCCACGGTAGCTCGCCGCATCGATTGCCGGCGGCCCGTTGTCCTCGCTCAGCGAACCGAAATACACATAGCCGTCCAGTTCCTGCATCTGCACGTGAATTTTTCCGTTCGTCCACGTCCCCTGCCCCCGTTCGTGGGAGAGGATGGTCAGATTTGCCAGATGACGCATCTTCGCGGTCGCCGGGTCGAACTCGTACACATTCGCCGCGTCGGCGTGCGTACACAGGCCGACATACAGTTTGCCGTTGGACGCCGCGTACAAGGCACTCCACATCTGGGCGTCCCTGTCCACGGTGCTGAATCGATAGTGTTGGATCGGTACCGACTTGTATCCGAGGCCGGTCGCTGGATGCTCGCCCGACGCGTTCCAGGCGAGGAGAGCGGCGCATATAAACACCAGCAGGAAGCACAAAAGGCCAGGACGATTCATTCGATCCTCCTCTCCTAAGGCCCCTAAGGTTGTCGAGCTTATCAAGGCTCCCAGATTTGCGCAATAGTCTTGCACAGACTACGCAGACTACCAGCACGTAGTCGGCGAAGCGGGGACCGAAATTGGCAACGGCGCGTCGCAGCAGTTGTTGGCCGGCTACGTACTCGCTATCGCCGCCCGGCCCGTAGGCTCGATATCTGGATGCGGACCAGCGGAGCTCCCAGCCGGTGCGCGCGCGACCTGGCCAGTCTAACGCGGCACTCACTTCTTCGTTTCAACCGGCCCGGCATAGACATTCACCGGAAGAAAATAATCGCGGTTGTAAGGGCAGAAGATGGAATCATCGTAGAGGACCGTGCCCGCAAAGGCTTCCGCGGGAACAAAGGTCACCATCGCAAAGGCGGCTTGCGGGGGCGAGGTGAATCGGCCAGCGATGAAGTGCCAGCCCGGCTCGTAGTCGCCGCGCACCACCCAGTCGCGTCCCAGGTTGCGTCCTTCGGCATCCTGCCAGTTGACCCTTGCTACCGCTGGGAGGCCCCGCTGGACCGGCGCGGCCAGCACCCGCGACCAGACTCCCAACAAATATTCCGTGCCGGGCCGAACGCGCACGCGCTGCCAGACCGCCGGGGCTACGTTCTTGCCGGAGCCTTCCAGCCTCGCGCAAGCGCGTCCGCTGTGGCTTTCGGATTGCACGATGCGAACAGCGTTTGTCTGCGCGGCTTGAAATTCCCAGCCGGCTGCTTGCTCGAAGCCGGGATTCGCCAGCAGGTTCTCGCCCGCGAAAAACTTGTGGGCGGCGTCGAGCAGTTGGGGGTCCGAGTGCGCCGTGGCCGGCCCGCCGAGGTACAGCCAGTAGCAGCGCTCGCTCCAGCCGGGCGTGTGGCCCGCTAGCCGCCACACCAGATGACTGCCGTCGAGGATCGCCACCGCCACTGAACGCGACGGACCGCCGCGGCTCGATTCGAACATCCGCACGCCGCCGGCGCTCTTCGGCAACTCCCAGCGCACCAGCGCATCATCGTGGCTCCACAGACCGCTTTGCGCGCGCAGCAGAACACGGCGGGGAAATTTCTTGTCCGCCCACGGCGCAGTGGCGTCGGCGGCGGGTTGCCAACGGCCCTGCAAGGCGTCGGCGAGCCGCAGGCTGTGCGTGACAAGCTCGGCGCGGATGTTGTCCAGGGCGTCCGCCGTCGGAATGGTGCCGGGACCCTGCTGGTAGAAGTTCCACTCCTCGTCAAGGGCGCCGAGTAAATGGCTGACGTCTTGCTCGGCTTGGTCCGCCGCGATCCTGGCCGTCTCGTTCCGCGATTTTCGGGCCGCCTCGATCATCCGCTGCAACGTATACAGATAACGGGCATCGTCCACACCTTCGCGGGCGGCTTCCCAGTCCAGGGTCGGGTTCGGCGTCCGCTCGCGCGAGGTGAACACGAAGTTGCTTTCCCATTTGCCCGCGTCTTCGAGGACTACATACGGATCGCCCAGCTCGACCCGATACCACCAGCGAATGACTGAGAACCGCGACCGCATAAACCATAGACCGTTCTGGAACCGCGTCTTGGCCGGATCACGCCAGGCCGAGCCGTGATCGGCCATCGCGCGGACGCCGGCCTTGGCGGCGGCATCGCCAATCAACTTCGTATTGGTAAGGTAACAACCCCATTCGTCCAGTAGCGTGCCGAACTTGACCGCCTCGCTGTAACGCATTCCGCTGGAGGTAGCGCGGATGCCAGGAACGGAGCGGATCAGGCGCGCCTGGGCCAATTCCATCTCCAGCGCACGGTTCGGCTCGTCGGGGATCGAGATTTGGAGCTGCAGCCCGATCTTGTCTGCTGCATCGCGCAATACGGTGGCGGCCTGGCGGAACCGCGCCTCGAAGCCGGTAATGTGTTCGTAAGACCGCAGCCCGTTGCCGACCGGCACCGGCCGCCCGATCATGCCCGCCGCCAAGCAGAGACTGTCGAACCTGAGCGTCAGCGGCGGCACCGGCATGCCGGCCTTCCGGTAAATCGCAGCCATCCGTTCCGTCTGCCTCAAATCAACGTCCGCGACGCGGTCGTTTTCGACGCGCAACTTGGGCGCCGGCAGCCAGGCCGAGTAGTAACCGTTTTCGACATGCCCGTGAGCGAGCATCTCGCGCAGTTCCGTCTCGGCGCGTGCCCAGAACTCATCCGGCTGCCCCTTCTGGAGAAAGATCGCTGGCCCGTAAGCGCCGGTACGCCACTCCTTACTGGGCGGCGTTTCCAGCCGCATGGGCAAGACGCGGAGTTTCACCGGCAGGCGCACCGGCGGCTGGTCGTCCACGCGCACGGTGAAATGGCCTTCATAAACTCCGGGCTGCGCGTTGGCCGGCACGCCGATCGTCAGCCACCAAGTGCGATTCAGCCCGCGCTCGGCGGCGACCGGATTGCGGTGAACCAGGATGTTTGGGATTATGTCGAACCACTCGATCTGGCCCGGTCGCGGCATGCGCTCGGTGAATTTCACCGTGCGCAAGTCGGCCTCCGCCTGCGGCAGCCGATCCAAGCCGCTGAAGCTCACATCGACTGCCCGCAGATCGCGCAACGGCCGCAGGGAAAACACCAGCGGCTCAAGCTCGCCCGGTGCCGCGGCGGCGCGCAGCTCGGCCGCGCGTTCCCAGGGCCGCGGCACGCTGTGTGGATACACTTTTTCCGCCCACGGCCGCGTAAACAGCACGTAGCCGCGCCACAGGTCCTCGTCGGTCAGTTCCAGCGCGGGTCCGCGCTCGATCGCCTGCCGTTCCCGCCAGAAGTGCTTTTCGAAATAAGCGCGGCGCTGCTCGTCAAGGGCTGCAATCTCCCGCCGCGCTTCCGCCTCACGCTCGGTCGGCCAGAGCAGCAGGCCAGAAACGTTCTCGCCGGCCACGCGCAACTCCAGTTTGCCGTTGGGGACGGTCGCACGAAAATCCACAGCCAGTGTTCGCGGCTCGACATACTTATGCCAAACACTGTCGCCCGGACGGGCCTCGATGAATTCGTTTGCGAAGAAGTAGCTGCCGAAGAAGCGCTCGGCCGTCACTTGCTCCTCGGCGACAGCCGTGCCGTTGACCCACACCTGGTAGCTGCGCGCCAACCAGCGCTGGCCGAAGCTGCGCAGGTAAACGCGGCCCGCCCATTCGCCATTGGGCAGGTCCACGCGGAAAGACACGTCGCAGGACAGCGCGTCTTCCAGCAGCGGATCGGGAAGTTTCTCGCGTGTCTCCCCGATCGTCTTCGGACTGCCGGCAAATCCAAAACCGCTCTCGGCGCTGTAGACGGTCTCCGGTGTGACCGCCGTGAAGCCCGGCATCAACGCAGCACCGGCTGGCTGGAAATCGAACTTGCGCGACAAGCCGGCGCCGGAAGCCAGGCTGGCGGTCAGCGCCGCCGCCGCGAACAATACCCAGATGCAAGGCAACTTGCTCATCCAGTGCTCCAATGACCGTTTCGGCCGCTGCCCGTTAACGCCGGGCACGAAGCGGTTTTCTTATACCACGAGCGGGAAAAGACAACGATGAAAAGTCGCAAGCCATTCCGCACTCATGCCGAATCGCGCCGAATTGCAGAGTGCGTCCTCTTTTGGCATACTGATGCACCGTGAACCGACGACACTTCTTTTGCCTCCCGGCCTTCGCTGTCATCACGGCTCAATCACGCCTACTCGAGGACACCGTCCCCGGCGCGCTGTACCGCGACTATTCGCGCTGCCTGCCCGATTATCTGGGCGACCTGGCAGCACGCGCCGAGCGCCTCCGCAACGCGGAACTCGCCAAACTCACCACGGCGGCGGCCATCCGCGGGCGCCAGCGTTGGGTGCGCGAAACTTTCTGGAAGCTGGCCGGAGGGATGCCGGAACGCACGCCCCTGAACACCCGCACGACGGGATCATTCGCGCGCGAGGGCTATCGCGTGGAGAAGCTCGTCTACGAGAGCCGACCCAACTTCCACGTCTCCGCCAACCTGTATATCCCCACTGCCGGCCGGCCGCCGTTTCCCGGCGTGCTGTTCCAAATGGGGCATTCCCCAAACGGCAAGGCCTTCGACGGCTACCAGCGCTGCTGTCAGGCGCTGGCGAAGCTCGGCTTCCTGGTGCTGGCCTTCGACCCCATGGGGCAGGGAGAACGCATTTACTACCCCGACGCCAGCGGCACGCGCTCGCGGCTGGGCGCGGCATGGGAAGAGCACAACATGGCGGGCAAGCAGATGTTGCTGGCGGGCGATACTTGCCCGCGCCTGCAGGTCTGGGATGCGGTGCGGAGCCTGGATTGCCTGGCGTCGCACCCGCTGGCGGATCCCCAGCGCCTGGGTTCCACCGGCCAGTCCGGCGGTGGCACCACTACCATGCTGTTGACCTGCGTCGATGACCGGCTGGCGGCCGCGGTGGTGGTCAGCGGCAACACGGAAAACCTCGCGTCCGCCAGCTTCAACGCACCCGGCTCGACGGATGACGCGGAGCAGAATTTCCCGGGCGCGGGGCCGCTGGGTTTCGACCGCTGGGACCTGCTCTTCCCCATGGCGCCAAAACCACTGCTCGTCAGCGTCAGTGATAAGGACTTCCTGAATACTTACTCTGCCCAGTACATCACCAACGGCCGCCAGGAATATCAGAAGCTGAGGAAGGTGTATCAAATTCTCGGTCATGCAAATCATCTCGCCTGGGCAAGCACGCCTTTGCCGCACGGCATGACTTACGACCTGCGCCTGCAGATTTACAACTGGTTTACTCGCTGGCTGAAGGATGAGACCAGCCGGATCGAAGTGGAACCTTCTACCGCACCCGAACGGGAGCAGACATTATGGGTCTGCGACTCCGGCAACCTGATGCGATCCTTCCATGGCGAGACGCCGATGACACAGAACAGGAAGCGCACCGTCACGCGGGTGAAGCAGCCCGCGGCGCTGGACCATCTGCTGGGCATCCGGCGTCCGGCGCCAGGCACTCAGTTCACCATTTTGCGCCGCGTCCCGTCGCTGGAAGGGGAGATCGAGTCGGTCGAGGTGTTGTCGGAAGCGAAAGTATGGGTACCGGCCTGGCTGTTCCTGCCAAAGACGCCAGACCGCTCCAAGCAGGCCTTTCTGGTGGTGGACCCCGGCGGCCACAACGCGCGCTGGCATGAGGGGATGGTTTACCAGACGCTCGCCGCCAAGGGTCATCCAGTCTGTTCGACGGACGTGCGCGGCGTCGGCGACCTGCGGCCGGAATTCGGGCGGGGCCACCCGCGCTACGCTGAATCTCACAACGCGGAAGACCACTACGCGTGGGCCTCACTGATTTTGGGGAAGCCGCTGCTGGGCCAGCGCGTGACCGACTTGCTGGCGGCGGCCGCGGCACTGCGTGCTCATCCCGCGCTGTCCGGGCGCCGGCTGGTGCTGGCAGCCATGGGTAGGATGACGATCCCGGCCCTCTTTGCGGCGGCGCTGGACTCCAGGATCGACGCTTTGTACCTGGCCGGCGGCCTGGTGTCCTATCAGAGCCTTGTGGATGCGGAAGACTTCGTTTGTCCGGTTGCCAATCTGGTGCCCGATCTGCTGCGGCACCTGGACCTGCCCGGTATCGTAGCCTCGCTGGCGCCACGCAGAGTCGTGCTGGCGGGCACCGTTGGCGCGGATGACAAGAAACTGGATCCGGCCCTGGTTCGCAAGACCTACGCCGAGGCTGCCAATGTGCAGGTGCTGCCCGACGCGCGCTGGGATGTTAATGCGTTCCTGGCATGAGTGGGGGCAGGCCGCGCGGGTCGTGCTGGGGCGGAGCCACATCCGAGGTGCGCACGTACCAATCCAACAAGCGCGCCAGCAGCATTCCCTGCTTCTCAGCGTACGAACGCTGACCGTAGACGTTGTGTAGCTCCAGGGCGTCCTTCTTCAGGTCGTAAAACTCGCCTGGCCCCTCCGGACGCATGACGAGCTTGCAACCCAGCGTGCGGATCATGGCGGCGCGGGTGATGGTCTCCGGATGCTCATTCTGCAGCGCCACCTTGGGGTAGTAGATGTTCTTGGGGTCCGGCACATCCGCCATCCGCTCGAAACATCGCCGTTCGTAAACGTTGTAGCCTCCCTCGGCGAAAGCCGCCCGTTGGGGATCGCCCGGCTCGCCGCGCAGTTGCGGGACCAGGCTGCGCGCGAAATGCGTGTGCTGGGCGCCAATCCCGGCTAACTCCAAGCATGTCGGCATCACGTCGAACAGTTCGATGATTTCCTTCACGGCGTGGCCCTGGGCCATCCCCGGCACCCGCGCGATCAGCGGCACGCGGGTGAGGACGTCATCGAGAGCGCTCGGCCATTTCTCCACCAGGCCGTAATCGCCTCCCCAATCCCCATGGTCGGAGAAGGCGAACAGGCAGGTGTCGGCGGCGTGGCCAGTGCGTTCCATAGCCTCCATCAACTCGCCGAGGAGCCAGTCGCTATAGCTGACCATGCCCAAGTAGATGGCCTGGATCGCGCGCAGATCATCGGAGGTGAGTTGCGTGAGATGCCGCGTGCGGCGGATCGCCTCATGGAAGTTCGGCTTGCGCGCCAGGCCGACCGGGCGGAGTGGCGGCAAATCTTGCGGCCGGCACATCTCATGAAAGTCTGCCGGGGCCGTGTAAGGCGGGTGTACGAAGAGCAGCGGCAGGTAGATGCAGAAGGGCCGCTCCGCACGTTCCAGGATGCGAATAGCCGCCTGCACGCAGGCATAATCGGCGGTTTCGCGGCGGTCGCCTCCCGCGCCGTAATGGAAGGAGTAATAGCGGCGATCGCCAAAGGGCCAGGGGTTGCCCGCGGGTTTGCCGCGGCCTCCTGGAGATCCCCACGCAGTCACGCTGTCCGGGAAACAGGCGGCAGCCAGCAAATCGTTCTTGCCATACCAGTGGACGTCGTAACCTTTCTGCCGCAAGTAGCGAAACAAGTTTGGTTCATCTGGCTGCAGCAGGTAAAAGAGGCTGCGATGTCCTCGCACGTGAACCGGCCAGCCCGTCATCAGACTGCAGCGCGATGGGGTGCAAACCGTGTGCTGCACGTGGCATTGGGTGAAGCGCACGCCTTCGTTCGCCAGTCGGTCCAGGTTGGGCGTCCGGACAAGGGGATGCCCGTAACAGCCGATGCTTTCCGCCCGCAGCGTCTCAGGCATGAAGAAGACGAAGTTCGGTTTCTTCGCAGGTTCCGCCGGGCGCTGCGCCAGCGCGACTGAAGCGGCGGAAGAAAGCAATAAATCCCGGCGTGAAAACTGGTGGTCCATAGGCGGCTCAGTTTCCCAGCGGCAGCGGCAAATAATCCCGCTCCAGCAGCATCCATTCGTGGAGTGCCGTTTTCAGCTCCCGTTCCAGGGCAGCGAACTCGGCCCGCCCTGCCAGGTTATGGAACTCGTGTGGATCGTTGGCGAGGTCGTATAACTCGAACATGGCCCGGCTGGGAGAAAAATACATGCGGGAGAATTCCGCGGAAAGCTTTCCTTGTTTGTTCATCTGCTGCAATTCTTCCCAGAAAGCATCGGTACGGAATCCTACCGGATCATAAGGGATCTGCCATAGCGCATTGTAGATGAGCTTGTGCGTTCGGCTCACGATGCAGCGGCTCAGATCGAAGACGGAGCTGCGATCCGGCAGTCCGGCGATGCCCGCACCACGCTCGGCGAAAACATACCGGCGCGGCTCGAACGGCCCGCCGTGCAGCAGCTTCAGGAAACTGCGCCCGGTCATCTCGGCCAGCGGGGGAATGCCGGCGGCCTCGAGGAAGGTGGGCGCCAGATCTTCTCCGGAAATCAATTCGCTGCTGACCGAACCCGCTCGGATGTGGCCGGGCCAACGGAGGATGAGCGGCACGTGAATGCCGAACTCGTACAACGTGCCCTTGCCGCGCAATAGCGCGGCGCCGTTGTCGCCCATGAACGCCACCAGCGTATTCTGCGCCACTCCGCGCTGCGCCAGCATGTCCACGGCGCGGCCGAAATCGCCGTCGAGGCGGCCGATTTCATCGTAATACCGGGCGAAGTCTTCCCGGATCAGGCGCGTGTCCGGATAGTGCGCCGGCAAAGTGAGCTTGTTCGGATCGTGCGGCTGCGGGATGGCGCGCGCATCGTGAGGACGATGCGGATCGTGAAACGAAAGTTGCAGGGAAAAAGGCCGGTCTTTCGGCGCGAGGTCGAGAAACTCCGCGCATTGCGCCAACGCTTGCTCCCGGTCACGGGAAACCTTGACATAGTCGAGCCTCTTGGCGAACGTGCGCAGTTTGTGCCGCTCGATCATCTGCACCGTGTTGGCGCCGGAGGTATCGCTATCCATGTGGTGGGTGCGGCCGGCCACTCCCGTGAAATAGCCGTGCGCGCGCAACAACTCGGGGTACGTGCGCACTTCGGCAGGTAGCGGCGCGGTGAAGCGGGTCATCTGGATACGCACCGGCGAGCGGCCGGTCATGATAGAAGCGCGTGCGGGCACGCACTGCGGGCAGGTGGCATAGGCGCGGTCGAAGCGCATACCTTCCCTTGCCAACCGGTCCAGGTTTGGTGTGCGGATATCAGGATTTCCGTAACAGCCCACGTGCGGGACACTGTGGTCGTCGGAAAGAACCAGCATGATGTTGGGACGCGCAGTCCCCGCGACCGAATGGTGCAGAGCAGCACCCACGCCTGCCTGCCGCAGGAAGCCACGCCGCGAATGTCGTTGCATGAGTGGATGCTATATCATGGCGTGAGCTTTCGGCAAGCGGCCTTGGCTCGGAAGTATTTCGACGGCAACGTCCCGTTTAGATGAATTTGTACTCGCCCGGGGCTGGCGGAGCGGGCAGGCCCAGTTTGGGATTCTGCTCCAGGTTTGGCGGCATCAAGTTCAGCTCCGACTTCATGATCTGGTCCCAAGTGATGGCCATGCCCGAGTAAGCCGACTCGCGCGCCATGATGGCGGTCATGGTGGTCTCTGCCACCTGCATCGCCAGGTTGATGTACGGTCCTTCGCCCCGAATGCTTCTCACCAGGTCGGCGTGCTCCTGTACCTTCGGGGCCAACTTGCCCCTGTCCGCCAGGTCGCGGCAATTGCTCCGCCCCCGCGCGCCGATGACCAGTTCCCCGACCTGCGTATACAGGCCCTCCTGGAAATGCCGGCACTGGCTGATACTAATGACGCCGTTAGGGTAGTGGAATTCGGCGGTGAAGTGATCGTAGTTGTTGCCGTGTCCTTCGGTCAGCGGCAGCCAGGCGCGGGCGGCGAGGAGCAAGAGACAGACAAAGCCGAGGACGGGGCCGAAGACGAAGAGGTTGCGGAACAAGAGACGGCGGCAGCCGAGGAAACCGCTGCCGAAGATCGCGACCTTCAGCTTGAAGATCGCGTGATGGACTGGGCGCGGAAGGCTGTGGCGCAGGCGAAGCTGGTCAAGAAACCACGGGGCAAGTTGAACGCCGAAAAACAGGCGGCGTACGACACAGAAGTTAGCGAAGCCGCTCGCCGGCTGTATACGCGCGCTATCCGGCCGGGCGAATGGTACCTGGTGCGTGAAGGCAACACTCGTAAGGGCTCGGGCACCTTCTACACCCGGCCGCAGCTGGCCAGCCCCATCACCCGGCGCGCGCTTCAACCGCTGCTTTACGAGGGTAGCTGCCCCAGAAAACCCGAACAGATTCTTGCCCTGAAGATTTGCGATCCCGCCATGGGGTCGGGATCCTTTCTGATTTCAGCCATCCGGTTCATCACTTCGGCGTTGGCTGAAAGCTTGTACTTCCACAAGCGTCTCCTGCCGGGCCAGCAGGGTTCCATCGCTAAGCTGGCCGACGGGTTGCCCGCCGATCATCCCTCGCAGGAAACGCTGCCTGTCCCGCTGGAACACGATCAGTTCGACGATCACCTGCGCGCGCGGCTGCGGCGGCACATCGTCGAACGCTGCATTTATGGGGTGGACCTCGATCCGCTGGCGGTTGAGTTGGCGCGCATGTCGCTTTGGGTTGAAACCATGGACCCGCGGCTGCCGTTCGGCTTTCTTGACCACAAGCTGAAATGCGGCAGTTCGCTGGTCGGTTGCTGGTTCGACCGCTTCCAGGACTACCCCGCGATGGCGTGGGACCGCGAGGGCGGCGACAGCAAACACGAGCGCTTCGTGCATCACTACCGCGAGGTAACGGGACGAGGAAAAAAGGCGGGTGAGGTAAGCCAGAAAGGCGACAAATGGACCTGGGCGATCAAGCAGAAGCGGGATAAGGCAATTGAGCCTGGAATCCGCAGGCTGATCGACGCCGATGAACAAACAGCGTTCGAGTTCGCCAGCGCGAGCACCACGCCGGCCGATATTCATGACCAGGCGCTCGAAGTGTTCCGGCAGTTGCACTCCTTGCCGGTACATGAGACCGAGGAGCGGCGGCGCATCTATGAGGAGCACATCAAGCCGGGCAAGAACTTCCGGCGGTTAAAGGAGGCGTTTGACACCTGGTGCTCGGTCTGGTTCTGGCCGGCCGACCTGCTGGAACTTGCCCCGCTGCCCGAGAACTTTCTGCGGCCGCCCGAAGAGACGCTCGACGTGGTGCGGACTCTGCGCGATCACTTGCGTTTTTTTCACTGGGAGCTGGAATTCCCCGACGTCTTTACCGGAAAAGGATCGGGCTTCGACGCCGTTATCGGCAACCCGCCATGGGAAATCCAGAAGCCGAGCTCCAAGGAGTTTTTCTCCGATATCGACCCGCTGTATCGGGGCTACGGCAAGCAGGAAGCGCTCGATTGCCAGGTTGCGTACTTCAGGACGGACGCAGCTATCGAGCGGAAGTGGATTGCATATTGCGGGCGGCTGAAGGCACTCTCGAACTGGACTAAGTACGCGGCCAAGCCGTACGGCGACGACATCTGGTACGACAAGGATGATCGGCCGCATCACGACTTTCCACTCGACCGCACATTCGAACAGTCGGCCAACTACCATGCGCGATGGAAGCAGCTACGCTCGGGCCGTGCCGGCTATGCAGACGAAGAACACCCGTTCGTACATCAGGGGTCCGCCGACATCAATACGTACAAGATGTTCCTGGAGACGGCCCATATGCTGCTGAGGGACGGAGGCCGATTCGGCTTCCTTGCGCCATCTGGCATCTACTCGGACAAAGGCGCCGGTCGGCTCCGCCACCTGTTTTTGTCAAAAAGCCGATGGACGCACCTGTACGCTTTTCAGAATGAACGGTTCGTCTTTGATGCTGTTCACCACAGCTTCAAAATCGCAGCGATCCATCTGGAGAAGGCAGGCCAGCCGGGCGCGCTGCTGACTCGCTTCCGTCTGGGTCCCGGCGATTCACCGGAGATCAGCGAACTTGATGATGACATGCTGGATGAGGGCCGCTATCTGCCGGTGACCCGCGAACAAATACGTACCTACAGCCCGACCTCCGGGGCCATTCTCGAAGCGCGCAGCCAGCGCGATCTGGAGATTCTCGACAAGTTGTACAGCAATGGCGTCTTGCTGGGGGATCGGGGCGAGGAAGGGTGGAACGTCCGGTACGCGACCGAGTTCCACATGACGAATGACTCGAAGCTCTTCCCACGAAGGCAGGCTTGGGAAGACAAAGATTACCGCCCTGACGAGTACGGCCACTGGCTGAAGGGCGCGTGGAAGCCGTACACTGGCCCTCGGAGCATCCTGGCACGCAAGAGGGGGCTGGTTCTGGGCGTCGATGGCAACGCGGTCATTCACGCGGATGACATCGAGGACGTAGCTCTGCCGCTTTATCAGGGCGCGATGATCAACCACTTTGACTTCGCGGCCAGTGTCTATCGAAAGACCGAAGGAAAACGGGGATTCAAGTGGATCACCTCGCCGGGATGGCCCAAGCCTATCGAGCCGCAGTACCTTATGTCAGCGCGGGGGTTTTTCGGTTTTGAAGGCTCGTGGCACGGCTTGAAGTTCACTTTCCGTAGTATTGCTAGCACGACAAATGCTCGCACACTAGAACCGGTCTCATAAATACCTCAGCATGATTTTCATGCAGCCGAGCCGGACCATGCCGAGGAAGTTCTCGATGTGGTACTCATAGCGAGTGACCAGTCTGCGAAACCACTGCAACCAAGCAAACAGGCGTTCTGCCCGCCAGCGCTTTTTGTAGCGCCGGAGCTTTCTTCCATCCTGAGTGTCACGCCTGTTCTTTCGGTGCGGCGCGATCAGCTCGATGTCATACGCTTTCTTAAGATGCTGGTCGAGCGGGTCCGAGTCGTAAGCTTTGTCGCCGATCAACCGCGCCGGCAGTTCGTCGAGGAAGCTTCCGGCTAACGTATCTTCGACGAGGCGGCATTCGTGCGGCGATGCACTATCGACGGTGACGGCCAGAGGAACACTGGTAGCAGCGGCGATCGCCATGATTTTGGTGCCCTTGCCCCGCTTGGTCGGGCCGACGGCAAAGCCCCCTTTTTAGCGCTCGCGAAGCTGCCATCAATGAATCCCTCGTCCAACTCCAGCACACCTCGGTCGTGCAGTTGCCCGGCCAGCACCCGCAGCGCTTTCTCCAGTTGTCCGTTGCGCACCCATTGTTGAAAACGGCGGTGGCAAGTCTGATACGGAGGATACTTGGCCGGTAGCTCCCGCCACTGCGCTCCGGTCCTCAGAATCCACAACACGCCGTTCAGCACCGCGCGGGTATGCTGCGGTGGCCTTCCCCGCCGGTCGGGTCTCTGTGGAAATCGCAATAGCGGCTCCAACACTGCCCACTGCTCATTTGTCAATTCTCCACGTGCGCGCATCGGCAATTCGAGGAGATCGCCAATGACCTTATCCCTCCGTAACTGGCACAGATGCAAGACAAAACACGCGCTTACCTGTTTATGAGACTGGTTCTAATCTGTGCAGCCGTCGACAAAGTCCCCTGCGGTCACTCCCTTACTTTGCTTGCCACCGATGTACCCGCGCGGTGGGGCCTGCTCTGCTCGCTGAACTGCTTTTTACTCGACTGGGTAATCCGTCGCCGGATGGGCGGGCAGAACCTATGCTTGTTTGTCATGGAAGAGCTGCCAGTCCTGGCCCCCACCCAATTCGAAGCCGTTTCATGGCTGGCAAGACGGATCTGCGGCTTGACACTGAACCACCCAAGATTCGCGCCGTCATGGCTCGAATTCCGGGGAGCCGCCAAGTGGAAATCGCTATGGGCGTGCAGCCCCCATGAAAGGTTGCGCCTTCGAGCGATCTTGGAGGCTACGCTCGCGTTTATGTTCCAGCTCGACGTTGACAACGTCGCCGAAATATTGAGGGACTCCGATTTTTCTACGCACCACATACACGACAAGGCTTTTGCCCGCGGCCTAGAGCCCAGGGGCTTCTGGCGTTACGAGAAGGAAAAGGACCCAGAGCTGCGCCTGGCAGTGCTCGCTCAGGTTGCCTTTCGAGAACTGGAATCAATGGGTCTCGATGCGTTCCTGAACCAGAACGACGGGGAAGGCTGGATGCTGCCAGAGACGCTGCGTCTCGCAAACTATGGCCTCGGCCACGACGATCGGGCGAAGGAGCCGCAACCGGTGGCGTCGCGCCTCGGGCCACGCTTTTTCGAATGGCAGTTGAGCCGGAGCGTCGAGGAATCGTGGGAAGAGTGCGAGCGCCACGCGGAGTTATTGAAGCGCATCCTGCCCGAGCGCGAAGCAAGAGAGGATGGTGAAGGATCGGAGGGCGAGGGCCAGGCGGCCGCAGCCGCGCAGGGCGATCCGCCGCCAACGGATCTTTTCGGCAATGCCGTCCCCACGGACCTCTTTGGCAATGTGGTCTACCCGAAGACGCGCAAGCGGTGAACAGCGATGTTGAATCCCATTACATACACCGAGCAGGTGATCGGCGACTTCCTGAAGTACCAGCTCACGGCGTACTCGTTTGCCGACACGAACCTATACCGGCAGATGCGGACGCTTCTGAGCCTCGACCAGACGCGCGCCACACCGCTGATGCGGGGGCCGTACATCAGTTTGTCGCGTTCGTTCCGCAAGGGCTCCAAGGTTCAGGAACTGGTCAACACCGGCCTTCTTCACCCGCTGATCGCCAACCTCGCGCCATATCCGGCGCTGTACGGCCACCAGGAGACGGCCATCCGGCACATCACGGCCGGCAAAACCACACTGATCTCCACGGGCACCGGCTCCGGGAAGACCGAGTGTTTCTTGTACCCGATCATCAGTCATTGCCTGAAGCTGCGGGACCAGAAGGCGCCCGAAGGCATAGCCGCGGTGCTGATCTATCCGATGAACGCGCTAGCCGAGGACCAGCTTGGCCGGCTGCGCGAACTGCTCACGGGCACCGGCATCACTTTCGGGATGTACATCGGCAAGACGCCGGACAGGGAGGTGGACGTGAAGGGCTACCGCCTGCCACCAGGCGCCTCGCCGGCCGATTACCGGGCAAAGGTCGAGGAGTTCCGGAAGAAGAACCAGACGACGGCGGTCCATCCCGTCGAGGAGCGGGCATCGCGCGAAGAGATGCGGCGGGCGGGCAAGCAGCCGCGCATCCTGCTGACCAACGTCAAGCAACTGGAACTCCTGCTCACCCGGCAGCAGGACGTGGAGCTATTCTCCGGCGCCCGGCTGGATTTCCTTGTCGTCGATGAGGCGCACACATTCAGCGGCGCCAACGGGGCTGAAACCGCCTGCCTGATCCGGCGCCTTCGCGCCTACTGCGGCAAGTCCGCCGCCGATACGGTCTGCATCGCCACCTCTGCCACGCTCACTTCAGCGGAAGGCGGCAAGGAAGCGGGCGTGCAGTTCGCTACGCGGTTTTTCGGCGTGCCGAAGGAACAAGTCGAAGTGGTGCTTGAGGAGTACGAGCCGGACCTGTGGGCTTCTCAGCGCAAGGCGACGCCCCGGCTGCCCGGCAGCCCAAACGTTCATCTCCAGAATGTGCTGGAGGCGGTAACGAACGTTGAAGTCAACCCGCCCCTGTCGCTCAAGATCCTCCAGAGCACCTTTCAGGCCCTGACCGGTGTCGCGCTTGAGATTCACCGCTGGAAAGAGAGCCTCTACGAAAGGCTTGCCGAAAACGAGGTCGTGTACCAGATCGCGGAAGCGCTCACGCACCCCCGCGCGCTGAGCGACCTGATCCAGGACCTCGAGAAGCGGCTTGGGCGGCCCGTTTCCGAGGAAGAAGTGCTGTTGTGGCTGGCGCTCGGCGCCGCCTCGAACAAAGACGGGCGGGCGCTGCTGCGGCCCATCGTCCACGCCTTCATCCGCGGCATTCTGGGGAGCGTGGTTACATTCCCGGCAGGGAGCAACGAGCCGCAGTTGTGGCTTTCCGCCGAAGACGCACCGACCGGGCCTCCGCATCCCCTGTTCGCCCTGCCGGTAATGAGCTGCAATACCTGCGGGCAGCATTACTTTGAGCACCATGTCGCGGGTTTTTCATTTACCGACAACTTGCCGGGCGGCGGCGAAACCGCGGGCGGGCAAACGATCTGGCGTCCGCTCGAACGCCAGAACGGCGGCGACCGCGTGGTCCTGGTTGACCGGCTGGCGGTGATCGACGAGAAGGAAGGCGGAGGCAACGGCGGCGCCGACGACGGTGCGCCGCGCAATACTAATCCGCTGCACTTCTGCCGATCGTGCGGCACGCTGCACCTCCAGCCTGGCCACCGTTGCGACGGCTGCGGCAGCAAGGGCGCGCTCGTGCGGCTGTACGCGGTTCGCCAGAAGGCCGAGCGCACCGGCCACCTTGTTTCCTGTATCGGTTGCTCGGCGGTGGGGCGCACGCAACTCGGCCGCTACCGGGAACCGGCCCGGCCGGTGAAGGCGTCGCCGGTGTCCGACGTCCACGTGCTTGCACAGAGCATGATCCATCGGGCCGAGCACCCGCGGCTGCTGGTTTTCTGCGACAACCGGCAGGATGCGGCGTTCCAGGCGGGCTGGATGCAGGACCACGCGCGCCGCTACCGCTTGCGAGCATTGATGTACGAGGAGATCCTAAAAGGGCCCTTGCAGGCGGGCACGCTGGTCTCGCACCTGGACGACCTGCTGGAAGCCGACGATGAACTGTCCCAGGCGCTGCTTCCCGAAGTGTGGCGGGCTCATCGAAAACAGGCCGACCTCGAAAAGCACCGCCAGGACCGCCGCCTGTTCCTGCGCATTCAGGTGCTGCGCGAGATTGCTACAGGCACGCGCCAGCGTATCGGTCTTGAGCCCTGGGGCCGCATCGCTGTCGATTACATGGGCCTCGATGATCAAGACCCGTTCTTCATCAAGTGGGCCAAGATTCTAGGCTTGCAGCCATCCGAACTGATGAGCGGGGTGGCGGCGCTGCTGGACGGTATCCGCCGGCAGCGGCTCCTTCTCGACCGCGAGCGCCACATCTTCTCGCGCTACTGGGAAGCGGGTGATCGCGAGATCCAGCGCGGTTACCTGCCGCATATGCCCGGCGGGCCAAAGGGCCTGAAGCTGCAGCGGACGGCCAACGACGAGAAGGAACGCGTCGCCCAGTTGCTCAGCGTGAAGGGCCAGACGACCGCGATGAAGGCGGCCGTCGGCTGGGGTGTAACCAAGGGCGACGTGCCGCGGTTCCTCGCGGATTTGTGGGCGATGCTGAGCGACCGGCTTGAAATCTTCGCACCGGTGACGCTAACGGGGTCGAAGGGGCGCCCGCTGCCGGGTTGCACCGACGTGCGGCAGGTGGACGCTGACCGAGTACTGCTCCACGCCAGCCGTGGCCTGTATCGCTGCTCGACTTGCCGCCGGGCGCAAAACCGACCGACGCCGCACATGGCATGCCCGGTCTACCGCTGCACGGGGACGCTGGCTTTCGAGGAAGAAGACCCGGAAGACTACGACCTCATGGTGCTGGACAAGGGCTTCGCCATGCTGCGCCCGCGGGAGCATTCCGCCCAGGTGCCGGCCGAGGACCGCGAGATCCTCGAGCGCATCTTCAAGGCACCGGGCGAGAAGATCAACACCTTGGTTTGCACTCCTACGCTGGAGCTTGGTGTGGACATCGGCGCGCTCGACGCGACGCTGATGCGCAACGTTCCGCCGCTGCCCTCAAACTACTGGCAGCGGGCGGGACGCGCCGGCCGCCGGCATCGCATGGCAGTCAACATCACCTATGCGCGCCCCGCCAGCCATGACCGGGCCTATTTCGCCGATCCGCTGAAGCTGCTTCGTGGGCTGATCTCACCGCCCCGCTTTAACCTCAAGAACGACGTGATGATCCGGAAACACATTCACGCCGCAGTGCTGACTGTGTTCTATCGCCTGCAGAAGGATGATGGGGCGCTCAGCGAAGCGGACCGGAAAGAATTAACGGCCGCACTGGACGACAGCTTCCCCGCCAACGTAAGCCATTACCTGTTCGACAATCGGGGCGTGCTGCGGGCAGGGCCGTTCGACTTCTCGGCATTCCGAACTGTGATTGCCAAGCATGGCCCCCGCTTGGCGACGCATGTGAACGAAGTGTTCTCCCAGGGCTGGCCGGCCGAGGACAAGGCGGCGGTCACCGGAGAGTTGCTGACGGGTTACATCGAGCAGATGCCCGGCCAAGTACAGGAAGTTGCCGCCAGGCTGCGCAAGCGCCTGGATTGGGCCACCAGCCAGATGAGGCGGCTGGATGCGCTGCGTGCCGAGCGCGGGACGCTGGATCCGGAAGAAGACGCGCTTTATGGGCGCTGTGATCGGTACATCAAGAAGCTGAAGGGCGTGCAAAGGCGCCGGCGCCGCGAAGCCGAGGGATTCGACGACACGAACACCTATGCCGTGCTGTCGGCTGAGGGGTTTTTACCCGGCTACGGACTGGACACGGGCTGGATAGTCGCGCTCTACGAGGTCCCGCCTTACTCGGCCGATCTGCACGACTGGGAGCTACGGCGGCATCCGTCGCTCGCCCTGCGGGAATACATTCCGGGGAACCTGGTATACGCCAACGGGCATCGGTTCATACCGCGTGTGTTTCATCTCGAACCGGTTGATCCCGTTGAATTCCTGGTTGACGTCGAAAACCAGGCGGTGCAGGAGCTGTCGGCTGCCGGTAATGGGGCCTGCTCGGTAAGCTCATCAACCCTTAAGGCTGTACCAATTTGTGATGTGGATCTGCCCCATGACTCCCAGATCTCGGATGAAGAGGACTATCGCTTCCAAATGGGTGTGGCCACCTACGGTTTCGAGCAAGCGCACCATGGCGGAGGCAAGCAGTATCTATGGAGCGTGAGAGGGCTGTCGCACCGGGCGGCGGTTCGGCTGCGGCTGGTCAACGTGGGGCCGGCTGCGCTGGTGCGCAACGCAGGCCGCCTGGGATATCCCGTATGCCTGGTGTGCGGGCAGAGCCGCTCGCCGCTCGCCTCGCAGGCCGATTTGCAGCACTTTGGCGACGATCATCGCTCGCGTTGCCGGAAACCGGTCGAGCAGATCGCGTTTTACGCGGACGTGATCGCCGACGCGCTCGCACTGCAGGAATGCCGGGATCGGCAGGAAGCCTTCAGCGTAATGGAGGCTTTGCGGCTGGGCGCTGCCGAGATCCTGGAGATGGAGCCGGAAGACCTGCAGGTGTTGGCAGTCGGCCGGCCCGGCCAGACGAACCTCGACGTCCTTCTCTACGACCCCATGCCTGGCGGTTCGGGACTCCTCGACCAGATGGTGGCAAGATGGAGCGAGGTGATCCAGGCAGCCATCGAAATGGTCGAGGACTGCCCCTCCAGGTGCCAGTCGGCCTGCGTCGACTGCATGCTGAAGTATCGGAACTCCTTCTATCACCGATACCTTAATCGCCAGAAGGCGGCCACCTGCCTGCGTGCTTGGGGTGCGAACCTGGTCTTCAGCAACGATATTCCGCCGCAATTGCCCGCTTCTGCGCCCGAGGAACAGACAGTCAACGACGCAGAGGAGCGGCTGCGCCTGATGCTGGAGAAAGCCGGCCTGACTGGTTACAAGCCGCAGCACCGGATCGAACTTGGCCGCCCGCTGGGGGCGACCACTCCGGATTTCTATTACGACTCGCCGACCGACAGCTACGAGGGGTTGTGCATTTACCTGGACGGAATGAGCCGGCGCTTACACGGCGATCCGGCCCGCCAGCAGGCTGACCGCCGAATCCGCCAGGAACTGCGGAACCGGTCATACGAAGTGGTCGAGATCACGTACGCCCAACTGTTTGACCGTGACGCCATGCGGCAGCATTTCTTCCGCATCGGCCGCTTCCTGCTGGGCAAGGAAACAGCCCTGAAGCTTCGTGACGAACCGACCTGGTTCGCCAGCGAAGATGCCGCTGAAGGCACGGGCGCCTCGTGACGCTCCCGCGATCGGCTTGCGGAGGTGAAGCCGCTGTCGAGGAAACGAAGGCGTTGAAAGACGTGTTCAAGCAGGATGAGCCGATGAACTACTTCGCGGCAACGCCGAAACACGACCACCGCGAGCTAGCGAAGATCAAGCTGAGGGCGGGCGTCCCGCGAGATGTGCAAAGTTACTTCAACACCCTCAGGAATATGGTACTTTATGGCCGCTACGTTTACGCCTTCCACGCGGTCGCAGGTTTCCTGACCTACCCGGTCATGGAGATGGCGCTGCCACCAACCTCCTGCCGCCATGTAATGTTCGCACGGCGGAAGGAGTGCGGCCCGAGTCCCGTGAAGTCGCACCCTACCAGACTGGCTGCCTGGTGAAGAGCATCGCGCACACCCGAATCCCAGAATGGCTTTGATGGATCTTGCTTCTCGGCGAACGCCCAACTGTCCAGCGCCGGGCAGTGCTCGACCACCCACGCCCGAAAGCGCGAATCCAGATCGCCCAAGGCCAACTTCCGCCGGCTGGTGTCCGTTTTCGGCTCATCGAGGTCGCCCCGGTGGTATCGCTGCTCGATGCTGATCACTCCGTGCTTCGGGTCGTAGTGCCTCCGTTGCAGGCCTCTTCTCGAACTTCGACCGCCTTCTTCCGATCTTCACTTTGGCAATCGGCGCCCGCCTGCCCTCCTCCCACATCCCCCAATCCTCGGCCTTGAGATAGATGCAACCCAGGCAGCGCCAGGGGGCCGGCAGAACTGATTTAAAGGCTCCCAGACAAATTAGGCGCATGGTGATCCGCCACGCCGACATCCAGAAGTGCGGCAATTGCGAGAAGCGCTTCGATGTGAATTTCGCAGAGCGCATGTCCGAGCGCCAGCGGCAGCACCGCCTTGAGCAGCCGCACCTCTTCGGGTCGTGCGGATTCCTGCAGCGGCACTACGAACCCAAAGGCATGACCGCCGAGCTCTACGACACGCCCTGGGAGGACAGGCCGCACACCGTCTTCTTCCACAGCGACGAGTGCGAGCAGGCGTACATCCATGCCGACAGCTTCGGCTACCGCGACTGCGAGGCCTGCTGCCGGACACTGTGCCAGCAGCACCCCGGCAACGGCTGGATGTGGCAGTTCCGGGAGCACGCGGAACTCGGGGAGATCTGCCTCCGCTGCTACCAGGACGAGATCCTGGAGAACGGCCAGCCCAGGTCGGATTTTAGCGGAAGCAAGATCAGCGGTGGCATGTTCTTTTCAGGCGACAACCGGGAACCCTTGGCCGCGGGTTTCGAAGAAGTCGACGGATTCGAGAATTACTTCGTCCACGGCTGCACCCGTGCGCTCATGTACAACCAGCGCGCCCTGGAACTGATCGACGCCGGCCGCAAGGTCGTGACGGGCTTCGAGCGACTTGCCATCGGCGGGCTGGAAGGCTACATCACCATGTTTGCGAAAAGCGAAAGCCCTAAATCCTTTCGTTGCTAAAGACTTTGCATGGCTTCCGGAGGAGAGACCCAAGCGGTCCCATGCCCTAACTGCGGTTCCCACGAATTCATCATACGTGGCGCAGTTGATTACAGGCAGCCCTACGACGGGCAAAGAAACGGCTATGGCGTCAGCGAGATCTTCTGGGACCTGGACTGGCCCTACTACGTGGAATGCGCCAGGTGCGAGCGGGACGTGACTCAGCTCTTCAAGAAGCGGGAAATCATCACACAGTTTTATCAGGTCGTGCCGTCCAAGGGCGGGAAGTGATTTCCACGCGGCGCCCTGCTTTCGGCCGAGGATGGCGGGGAACACGCGTCGCAGCTCGAGTTCGCAGACACCTTGAGGGCAAGGGATCTGGGCGTGGGCTCGATGGCCGGCAGAATGAACGATGGTGATCCATGTGCCTGGTATTTCTCATTTGGTCGGACAGATTCATTGCTCGGATGCGGGCCAATTCATCGCGCGGTTGCCAAACGAATCCATCGATTTCGTGATGACCTCGCCGCCGTACTGGGGCCTGAGGGATTACGGCGTCGAAGGCCAGATTGGGCTGGAGAAAAATCCCCGGAAATACATCGACACGCTCGTAGCTGTGTTCCGCGACCTGCAGCGGGTTCTGAAGGCGCACGGCTCGTTCTACCTGAATCTCGGCGACACCTACTGCAGCATGAAGGGCTCATGCTTCAACGCAGGCGGGGGCGCCCGTTCGATCCGGCAGTTCGCCTACAGGCAGCTTACCAGGGGTACAAATCCGAATCGCATGCTCAAGGCGGATGGTCGGTGGCTTCAACCCAAGCAACTGCTGATGATTCCGGCCCGGGTGGCGGTGGGGTTGCAGGACGATGGCTGGATCCTGAGGAACGACATCATCTGGTACAAGCCCAACGGCCTGCCCAGCAGCGTCAGGGATCGCTTGGCAAACAAGTACGAGCACGTCTTTCATTTCGTCAAGAGCCGCAGGTATTACTACGACCTGGACTCGATCCGGGTTCCGCAAGCATCCCTGCGGTTCGCAGCGGGCAACGGCCGGTCACGAAATCATCAAATATACGATCGGAACGCTGACCAACGGGGTGTGGCTCTCGGCCGCAAGAGCCCAGGAGGGATGGTCGAGTCGACCCGGACACAGCGCAAGAAAGGAGCTTTTCGGCTGTTGCGCGCGGATGGCAAGAATCCGGGCGATGTTGTTGGGGCCATCGAAGGCCAGACGGGCGGGAACAACAAGGGACCGTACAGGCACAACAACCTGCATATCGCCCGCTTGCTCCGTGGTCGCGACACGATGCACGCTGCCGGGAAGAACCCCGGCGACATCGTCTCGGCGCGTAGCAGGCTAGTCGGCCTCCGGAAGACCAGCACGAAGCGCAAGCCGCCTGAGCCTGGCGAACCTGGTGCTTTTCATCCCTTTGGGGAGAATCCCGGAGGTATGTCCACCACCGATCAAGAATGCCTCGACCTCTGGAAGTCGGCGCTGTTGGATGAGTACGCGCGCATCGGCAGAATCGGTCCCAAGAGATTCTGGGGCAAGCACGAACTCCTTGATGAACGTTCTGGCGGTTTCAGGGCACTCCTGAACAGCGGGCAGTCAAGGAATGCGGGTTACAGTATCATCGAAGGACTGCCGGTCGGCGATGAACTCAAACAACTGCTGAAAAACTGGTGGCATGACCACAGCGGCCACTGGCTTGGCCGAAATCCGGGGGATTTCTGGAAGATCAGCACGGAACCCTTTCCGCAGGCGCATTTTGCCGTCTATCCAGAACAGCTTTGCGTGCGCCCGATTCTTTCATCCTGTCCACCGCTCGTCTGCAAAGTGTGCGGGAAGGCGGCACCGCCCAGTTTTTCAACGGCGCCGGCCAGACACATTCCAGCCAGAGACATTTGGAATGAGCGATCACGAGCCGGAGAAGATGGAATGCCGGTCGTGCACTCAGCGGTTCACGCGACTGCCGCTGGCGGTGGGAGGCCGGCAGCGTATACCCAGAGGCGAATAGCCGACACCACGAGCTGCAGCTGCCGGGCACCGTTTGAGCCCGGAATTGTCTTTGATCCTTTTGCTGGCGCGGGCACAACGCTGGTGGCGGCAAAACGGCTGGGCCGGCGGTGGCTGGGGTGCGAATTGAATCCGGAGTTCGTCAAGATGGCACGCCATCGCCTCGGTCTGACGGAATGCCAGGATGAACTACAACGACGGCACAGTGATGCGGGAGGGCGATGGATGTGACCACGGGAACGATAGTGGGAACGATCCGTCTGGGGACAACGTGGCAGCTTCTGTACGACATTGATGGCAATGGTCTGGGAATAGTGAATTTTGACCGAGGTCCCTTTGCTGCGTTTTACCGAGATGCTGCCGGCAGGGACTTGTGCGCGGACCACGCCTGCCGTGATGATGACCGGCGAATTTCTCAGTATCTAAAAGGGGTGCGGGTCTCAGTGAAAGGCGAACGGCCAACGCAAGTCGTGCGTGTGAAGCGTTACTGACCTGACCCAGCACAGCCCGAAACAGTCGCTGATTACATGTGGCGGTTCGGCGATTCTGGAGCGCGGCGGTCGTTGATTCCGACGGGTGTCGATCACCGATTCCGATGCGAGCCCGATCGCCTTTCGGCGTTTACCGAAATTGATCGGGACGGCTCGCCGGAAACCGGCCTGAGGTCTCGCGGCTGAATTAGGCGCGTGGTCAGCCACGCCGTCGTTGAGCAGCGCGCAGTCCGAGACCACCCCTTTGACGTCCGTTTTCCACATGCCAGGAGAGCGCGCCAGGAGAGGCTGCACCACCCTGATGGCGAAGCTTAAAAAGACTCAGCGCGCATAATTATGTATGCCCGACGACAATGCACCTGGCCGGCCAGGTTGTCACATCCACCTGTCCGGCCTGACCCACCAGTGGAATGGCACGAAATCAGAGCCACCAGCCATCTGCTATCTGTGCCGCCGCGGCGCTGCGGACGAATCCCTCATCTTTCTTGCTTGGGATGAATCCGGCGACGCCACACCCTTCGATGGTGACATAACTGTGCATTCCATATCAATCACGCACGACGGGGCCGCCTTCCATTACAAACTCTGCAACGAGTGCCTGCTGCTGTTGCAACCGGGGAAGCCGACAATGCTCGGGGAAGTCCGCCACCCAGGTGATTCATCTGACCAGAGAAGAAAAGACGCCTGAAGACTTGCTGCGGGACCTGTTTGGGGAAGCTGTTTTCACGTACACAGACCGGGACGCGATAGAGGACGGGGTGCTGCTTCCTTTCGTCATCAACGGCCGCGACACCGGCCACAGGATCACGACCGCCGCCTACGAGGAACTGAAGGCCCATTACAGGGAGCGCGGCTATGCGCACTACACGGAGATCAAGTTTTACAATTTTTTCCTTGCCGAGCTCTTGCCCCTCGTGTCCTTCGCCGTGCGGGAGTACGAGAAGAGCGGCATCTTGACGACCGACTACGACTTCCAGGTCCGGCAGTTCGTCGCTGGCGAGCCGAAGCAGTTGTGGCACATCCCGAACGAAGTCAACGGGATCACGGCCATGCGGCCGGATGATTACTAGAAGATGATTGCATGAGGGGGGAATATCCGGTCTGCCCAGAGTGCGGATCGACGGATTTTTACGTGGACGGGTTTGTCGGATACAGGCAGCCCTACGAAGCCACGGGGGCCGAGTACGGGTCCAGCGAAACGTTCTGGGACGAGGACTATGCAACCAGCGCAAACTGTGCCCGATGCAAGAGGGACGTGACCGAGCTTTTTCAGCGCCTGAACGTGCTTGTGTTCTATGTCCCTGCCTGGAGAGAAAAGGTGATATGAACGCCAACTCAGATCAATCAGGCCAAATTCGAGGAGTGGAAGGCAAAGCTGCCGCAGCACCTGCATGTCTTCATGGACAATTTTTTCGGGACGTGCGGCCTGTTCGATCCGCACATCAATTACATCAACTATGTTGCGGATCTGAACATTTACGGCGCCACGACACATGCCTACCGCGAGAACAGAGAGAAGCTGTTGGAAGCGTTCTACGACATAACCGGTTTCAGGCTGGGGCGGGGATGATCCGCATGCCGTCCCTCTCAGGCTTTTTCGTCGGCGAGGAAGACATACGCTGCATGGTGCAAAGGGAGCGCCTGCCCGAGAAGTATTCCAGGGAACAGCTCGCCCAGGGCCTCGAGTGCCTGGACTTCTGCGGCGCAGGCGTCTACGAATTCATCGTCACGCGAGAAAGCGTCTTTTACCCGTACTTCCAGGCCGAAGGAAGAAAGGAGGCCGTGTTCCTGCTGTGAGGCGATAGGGTGCAATATGAAACGACTTGGTCGAGGCTTCTTCAGGAAGCGGTTAACAGGCCCGGGATTGTGAGCGAAGCCTACCGGACCTTCCACGGCTACTCCGTAGGGAATCAATTGCTGGCCATGCTGCAGTGCCACGAGCGGGGGATCCCGCCAGGCCCGATCAACACCTACCCCGGCTGGCAAAAACTTGGCCGCCAAGTCAAACGCGGCGAAAAAGCGATCACGCTCTGCATGCCGGTCACCGAGAAGAAGCGAAAGCCGAAGATTGACGCAGCTGCTTTACGGACGGCGAGCTTCACCGGGAAGGAAGAATCGCAGGTTGAACCGGAGCCAGAAGCCAAAGTCGAGGAATACTCGAGATATTTTGTTTACCGGCCGCACTGGTTCGTACTCGCGCAGACGGAAGGCGAGGAATTCAAATATCCGGAATTGCCGGACTGGAGCAAAGATCGGGCGCTGAGCACGCTGAACATCAGGGAAGTGCCCTTCGACTGGCCAGACGGAAACACGCTCGGCTATGCCTCCGGCCGGGACATCGCGGTCTCGCCGCTCTCGCCATTGCCCTACAGGACCCTCTTCCATGAAGTGGGCCATGTCGAGCTTCGCCACACGGATCGCAGCCTGACGGACGGCCCGCAATTATCCAGAAGCCTGCGCGAAGCCGAGGCTGAATCGGTCGCTCTGCTTTGCCTGGAGACCCTCGGGCTCGATGGTGGGCCCTATGCACGCGGATACATCCAATCGTGGCTAGCCGGCGAAACGATCCCTGAGAAGTCGGCCCAGAAAATCTTCGCCGCAGCCGACCGGATACTGAGAGCCGGCAGCAAGAGCGGAGGAGGCGGTTGAAATCCCCGAATACAAAGTCATCTGGAGAATCGAAGTGGATGCCAGAAACCCGAAAGACGCAGCCCGGAAGGCGCTTGCAATCCACCGCGATTCGGACTCCATAGCGACGGTGTTTGATGTTTACAGACGCGGCGCCCGGAGGCCTGTTCGCGTTGACCTGGAGCGAGAGCGCTCACAGGCGGCTGCCCGGACGCAGCAGAAGCGGGTGCTCGTGGAACTGCACCAGGGCCTCGTCTACGTGCACACCGACGATCCGAACATGCAGGTCTACATCGCCGACTGGGACATGATTGCGGACAAGGACTACCGCGGCTACGACCGATTCTGCGAAAGCAAGCCCGATGGCGACTTCACAGAAAACTACGAAAGGATTTTGAGGCAGAAGCTGGAGTGATATTAATGCCGTCCGGAAAAATCCTCAGGGCTGCCGATTATGGCACGGTCTGGCAGCTGTTTTACCTGATCGACGGGAACGGCATGGGGACGGTCAGCTTCGACCACCGCCCGTTTGCGCGCTTTTACGAGGGCGCCACAGGCAGCAGCTTCTTTGAGGACTACCGGTTCGGCGCCGGCCGCGCGTACGTCAGCACCCGGCTGAAAGACGTGCGCGTGGTGGTGGAGGGCACGGAGTTCGTCGACCAGACGATCCGGCTGGAGAGTTGATATGAATGCCCCGCAAGAAACCCGAATCGCTTCAGGAATATATTCAGCGCTACCCGCGCGTCGCAAGCCACGTCATCTGTGAGAGCCTCGGCTACGCCACCCCGACCAGGGCAGCTTCCATTCTGGCAGACGCGCACAACCGGTGCGAGAATTGGTGCGAATGGATTGCCGCCTGCTACAAGTGCGATCCGTTGCCAGCGGTGCGCAACGCGATCCGCTCGCGACACAGCCATCATGGTTATATGGCTGACTACGGCCAGGCACTTGCCATCGTTCGGCACGCCATCCAGACGGGCGACGAGCCGCTGTTTGCCTCCTGGTTCTGATCTATCCAAGCGCAAACAGCTTTCTGCGCGCTTCGATCTCCACTGCCAGTTTCTGGCGATCCAGCCTGAGAGCGGACACATCCTTGAGCGCTTGGATTCTTTCGGCGCGATACTCACGTTTCAGGTTGTTGATTGCCGAAAACAGCTGCGCGCGGCGGGCATTCACAATGCCCGGGTCAGAACTCGGAACGTTACCGATCTGCCATTCGAACTGGTCGATCTCCCTGGCGATCTCCTGCAGCTTTCGCTCGCTTTCCTTCATACGGGCCTCGATCTGGATGTCCATCTCCTTGAGCAATAGTTCCATCCCATCCAGTCGACTTCCCAGGAAGTCCGCAGCTTCAGTCGCGCAGTCCCGCTCCAGTGTCTCGGCCAGGGTAACCACCGATATATCTTTGGGCGGGCATAGGTATAAAACTTTTGCCGAAGAGAAATACGTATGGCAACCAGACATGAAACCGCAAAGCCGCGTGTACCGCGGTACAGCGAGCTCGAAAAGCCTGAAAGGAAGCTGGCGTACCCGGCTGCCAAGCAGGTAGCGTTTAGCGACGTTGTGGGACGGGATCTGAAAATCGTGGAGTTCCAAAAACGGCCCTCAAAATACCGTGAGGGAGACATCATCGTCGTGCACGCCTACAACCGGACGCTGAACGAGCAGCCGCCGTTCGACGTTTCATTCTCCACTGGCGCTTCCGTGGTTATCCAGAAGCTTGAGGAATTGCAGCAGGCGCGTCGACTGCCCGTCATCGCCAGGATCGTGCAGCCACAGGGGAAGAAGTACTACGTACTGGAGTGATCCGATCTCGGCCGCGATGGACAGGCAAATGCGCGACTGGGGGCAGCGCCGTGGACACCGGAGCTGCCCTGACAGGCCGGCTGGAGAGGAAAAGCGAAGCGCGGATAGTGGTAGCAATGATCCCGGACGACGAGCAGTTCAGACGGGCCGAACCCATCATCGGGGAACGGAAGGCCAGGCAATTATGGATAGCCGCCAGAACAGATCCCGAACTGGCCAGGGACATCGAAGCATACCTTGCGGTGCTCATCTCGGACAGGCTCGGCGCGAACTACAAGCAGCCCGAGCCACTGCTCCCTCCGCCCCCCGCGGAGCTTGCAGCCGGTGATTACGTCCTGGGAAACGTGGTCTACGGCGGGAGAGAGGCGTATCCGTTCGGTCTCCGCGAGCAGGAGTGGCTCTCCCACGGAATTGTGTGCGGGATTCCCGGATCAGGCAAAAGCAACATACTCGCGCTGATCGCCCGTGAATTGTCGAGACATGGAAAGCCCTGGCTCATGTTCGACTGGAAAAAATCGATGCGCGCAATCAAGGCGACCGATTGGGGTCGGGATGTCACGGTCTTCAGCATCGGCCGATCCCGGTTCCACTTCAATCCGCTAATACCGCCGCCAGGCACGATGCCTGAGGTTTGGCTTCAGATGCTGCTACAAACGATAGAAACGTCTTTTTATTGCGGCTTCGGAGTGTCGCATTTAATACGTAAAGCTCTACATTTCACATATACGGAGTACGATGTCTACAATGCATACCGGGAAAAGAGGCCGGTTTCGGAGTGGCCCATTCCGCTTGACCTCCTTGAATATATCGAGGCCTATCCCGCCCGCGGCAGGATGGCCGGATGGAGGGATAGTGCGGAGAGAGCCCTCGACGTGCTCTGTTTCCCGCAACTGCGTGATTGCATGAATGTTAGAACGCAGCTGCCCTTCGAAAAAATTCTGGAGCGGCCCGTAATTCTGGAGCTCGACCTTTTGTCCGACCACGAGAAGGTGTTCGCTGTTGATTCCATGATGCTTTGGATTTACTACTATGCGCTCCAAAATAGCGGCCCCAGGGAGAGGCTCCGCTCGGTTATCATAGTTGACGAAGCGCATTTCATCGTATCGAAGCGGCAGCAGGACCTGACCGGGACCGAGAGCGTCGTGGAAAAAGATATTCGCATGCTCAGAGAACTCGGAATTGGCTGCCTGCTCGCGTCTCAAAGTCCGTCTGCGCTGTCCCCGATTGTGCTCGGGAATACCTATCTGACTATTTCGCTAAACCTGAAGCACGAAGCGGATGTTGCTGCCGCTGCGCATACGATGCTTCTGTCGGCCGAGGAGCGAAAATACCTGGGCCAGCTTCCGGTCGGCGAAGCGATAGTCAAGCTCCAGGGCCGCTACCCGAAGCCGTTTCTGGTGCGTTTTCCTGATGCCGGAATCGTGAAGGGTGCCGTTACCGACGAAGACATATTGCAGGTTCCCGAAACGTTCGCCCCTAAAGTCGAAATAATCCGCTCTCCAGGCGAACCTGGCGCCGTCCCGAAAGCTGAACAGGGGGATAAAAATAAGGAAAAGTTAAAACAGCGGAACATCAGGACGGAGCGGAAGCGCCTGATATCGGTAGTCAGGGTGCTGAATGACGTCGTGCAGCACCAGGAATCAGCATACAGGGACAGGCTGAAGCGGCTGACAGTGGGATCGTACACGGGGGATCAGGCTCGCGCAATCATGAAGGAAAAGGAACTGGCCACGGAACACGAGGTCTACGGGCCGACCGGCAGGCTGGAAAGGCTGGAAATCGGCGTAACCGAGGCTGGCAGGCGGCTCCTGGAAGAGCATCGCCAGCTGCTGGAAAGCGATCACGTAACGAAGCGCCATGGCGGCCAGGTTCATCAGGCGGTCCTGGCGAAGCTGGCGGATCGGCTCAGGGCTGAGGGATGGCAGGTGCAGGTCGAGGTGCCTATCGGAGCGGGCCGTCAGGCCGATCTGGTTGCGGAAAAGCCGGATGCCGGGCGCCGGGTTGCCGTCGAGTTCGAGACGGGAAGCGCGCGAGAAGGAATGATCACAAACATCACGAAGGCGCTGGACGCCGGATTCCAGGAAGTGTGGAGTGTTGGCGTGGACGAGCAGGTCACTTCTCGGATTCAGCGGGACCTGGCTCTCTCGGGGCTTGATCGGGATCAGCGGGTGAAAGTATCGAGCGTAACTGATCTGTCCTGGTGAACAGGAACTTCATCTCGGCAGTTTCAGGTCCTATACCTTCTCTTACATATTGCATTGCTCTGAGGAAAGCTTCTTTAGATTCTTTGGGCATAGAGTTAACTTCGTCTTCTACACGAGAAAATAGAAAGGAAAGAAGGTTTACTCGCTCCTCAGGGGACATGTGGCGCACCGCATGTCTAGTAAATAGGCGAATAATTGCTCCCAGAACTTTCTCCACCACCAAAGCGAAATTCTCATCTTCAGTGATCCTTGGCTGTTTCGGTTCACTCTCCAGAACACTTAGTTGTTCATATGCCTTCCGCGGCGCATAGCCTTGTTTCACGAGTTGCCACATGTAGTTAATGAAGTGAGCATCATGATCTGTGTAGAAGTAAAAGTCTTTGCTTCCAATGCGCCGCTTCTCCGGTTTAACGTAGCCGCGCATGCGCCAGCGATTCAGGGCGTTCCTGTCCATACCGACCAGACTGCTCACCTGGCCGGTTGTCAAGGCCTCTGGCTGATTTTTTTTCGCTTTGTTTTCAACCATTTAGCAACAACGCGCAGATTTTTGTTGCGTTCTGAACAGAACATGTGTTTCAAATAGAACGGAGGTTCTGTTTAGAACAGACGCGCTCTACCGAACACAGCAAGGCTACGCCTCTGATGTTCCAAAGTCAACCGAAAACGCAGCGGTGGGTGACCGCATGGACAACCTGATCAGCACCGACGATTTCGAAGCCAAGGTGACCATCGCCCCGGACGGCACGGTTAAGGAGCGCGGTGTCGTCCTGCTGGTGGACACCGACTTTTACGGTCGCGACATCACCGAAAAGGTGCGCCTCATCAAGGACGCGCGGAAGCGCATCATGGCGGAGCGGTTCGGCCGCAGACAAAACAGATAAGGACAGCCATGCCTGACAACATCCAGAGCGAAGACAACAATACCCAGACACCCGCACCCCGCAAGCGCCCCAAGCACCTGCGGCCCGATCTCGCAAGCGCGCTCCGACGTGCACGCATCGCGCCGGAGCGATGGCTGATGCACCGGGGGTGCCGCGCATGGGTGCCCTTCACGCGCAATGGCGTGGGCGTCAGCGTCTTTTATCAGAAACGCGCCAGCAGCGTCACGGTCTGCGCCGTGCCCGCGACGATCAACCTGCTGAACTTTCCGGACATTGCCGACGCAGTGCTCTCCGTGGGTCGGATCGTTCCGGTTCAGACAGAGATCGAGCGCGGCCTCATACGGGTCAGTATGCGCGTCGCGCTCCTGCCTGAGGCGCTCCGGCAGGCCAGTGACTGCTGCGTGGATATAGCCGCCGATCTTGCGTGCCTGGTCGCGGCCATGATCGAGCATCCCGAGCTGAGGGGCAATCTGAAGGCTGCACAGGCGTGGTTCAACAGGTTCGTCTGCGAGCAGGGTCGTGGTCTGGTGATCGAGCTGCGCTCCATGCCCGTGAACTGAAGGGGGCATAACGCACCGCAAACAGAAAGAAGGCATCATGCAGCCTGACGAGTTGGACGAGCGCAAGAGCCGCAAGCCGCGCAGCCCGCTGCCCGAAATCATCCGGGCGAGTAACCGCTTCCCGCGTGCGGCCCAGTGCTTCAACCCTGACCAGACGGAGATGCGCACCGGCGTTACCGTGCGCAGCAGGTCCGCCCTGGTTTGCATCCGCCATGAGCACGACGAGGACGGCAGTGAACACATCCTGATGGCCGTGCATGTGGGTGTCCTCAGCCCCACGGCGCATCGCCACGTCCTTGATTTCATCGCCACCATCAGCCCGGAGCTGAAAGGTGATGCCGCGACCGGCATCGAGATGTACGCCACCTGTGCGGAGAACGGCGCGGTCGGTGTCATAGCGGTTCTGCCGTCGCCGTTCGACCATTTCCCGCGAGTCATGGATTTGCTGATGGAGTTCTTCTGCCATCTACAGAGCACTCTTCAAAGGTTCATGGCATCGGCCCGGATCGATCCTTCTGAGTTCTTGTTTGACCTGAATTGCCAGAGCCGCGGCTGCCCGGACGCCGGCGGCCAGTCGACCATGGTCCAGTGAGTTTCATAACGGCCTCATTTTTTCATGGGGCAAGGAGCCGATATGTTGAACTTCAAACGCGATATAGCGACGTTCAACGGCCTTTTCCGCCTCGACACGGCGGAGTACGCCGAGAGAGAGGTGCGCGCCGATCCCGACAAGGCGCCCACAATCCGCGAGTCCCTGAAGCGCGTCTTCGAGCGCTGGGTGGCGTTCAAGGAACGAACCCTCACTGCTTTGCTGGCGTTCATTCAGGACGAAAAGGATCGCCTGGAAAAGTTCATCGCGAGCAACCCGGAGAAGAAGTGCAAGGAGCAAATGGAGTCGGATCGCACGATGGGTTACGTTTTCTTTGCTCTCTTTGCCCTCATCGCACCGGCAGGCGCCGCCGTAGTCTTCAAGGGGGTAGAGCCTCTGCGCTTCGGCTCGCTCGTAAGCCTGTTGTACGCCCTGGGCATAGCAATCGGAGTCTCGGCTGGGCTGAAACTTGCCCTGCAATTCTGGTATTCCGAGCGTCATCGGTATGTCCTGCTGGTCCTCTCCTCCATAGCGTTCCTCTCGGTCCTCATCGCGTCGGCGCATCTGGCAGTTCTTCGCGCCAAGCAGGTGACCGAGCAGCAGCAGCAACAGGGGAGCGTCGTCGTGATCGAATCGGCGCCGGACGCGCGGAGCCGCAGTGAAGCGCCCCGGACCTCCGCGCCTCCGTCCGAAACTGCCAGCAGGCCTTTGCCCAGACGACGAACCTACTACGAAATGGCTGACGATGTTCTGTGGGCGTGCATGCTCGGCCTTGGCTACGGACTTGAAATCATTTCGGGCATACTGCTGTATCTCGGCACGATGATGGTCTTCAATCCGTACCTGAAAGCGGCCAGGCGGGTTGCCGAGATCGAGCACGAAGAAGTGGGGATCAGGCAGGAACTCGATGATCTTCACACGCGGCTCAACAACTTTGAAGACGAATGGCAGGTCGGTGAGGCATGGGCCGTGCGCAGGCCGGACGACAGGCGCCGCGAGATCATCGCCGCCATCGTCACGCTGATTGTCTTCCTGCTGGCGTTGTTCCTGATGGCCGGCAAGGCATGGGGTGCGGACAGCCCGGCGCAGTGCTCGTCGGTCTTGATCGGCGTCGACATTACCCAGTCCACCGACACCAGGCGGCCGGGTGTCGTTCCACCCTACAGGCAGAACTTCGCGGCAGTCGAAAAACTGCTGGCGCAGGCGGCGCCGGGCCAGAAGATCACGGTAGCGGCCATACACGCCGCCACCCTCACGGCTCCCCGCATTCTGTTGACGGCGACCCTCGATGCCGATCCGGGCTATTTCAAAGAGCGTATAACGAATGCCCGCCAGCAGCTGATTGCCGCCTGGCGCCGCAGCGCCGCCGTGCTTAAGCCTGAGGACCGCCAGACCTCTGTTTTCGGGGCGTTCCTACTGGCAAGCCAGATCCTGCCGCGCGCCGGCAGCTGCGCCGCTCTCGTTGTCCTCTCCGATATGCTGGAGGCCAGCAAGGAAGCCAATTTCGAATCCCTCCAGCGCATCGACGCCCCGAAGGAACTGGCTCACGCCAAGGCGCTCAACCTGATTCCCGACCTGGCAGGCATTGATGTCTACGTGCTCGGCACCCAGCTGCCGCAGGACCGCTCCATCGCCTGCTGGATGCAGCTTCGCCAGTTCTGGTCGGCTTACGTCCAGGCCTCAGGCGGCCGGCTCCGGGTCTACACGGTGGGCCGCGATCTGTAAGAGGTGCGTTATGGATCTCTTCATTACGGTCTTTCTTGTGGTTTTTGCACTTGCCTTCCTCGTGATCCGTGCGTTTCGCTCCAGGCTGGCGCGGGAACTCCTTGTCGCCTGCGCTGCGGCACTGATCGCGGTGGCACTCCTTTTCGGGTGGTTCGCTTTGCACGATGCCCGCAACCGGGAAACCCATCAGGAGCCGCCACGCGGGCCGGCACTGCACCGGGTCGTGCTTTGAGGTGTCCTTATGCCGGTCTTCTGGATAATTGCTCTTGTCACGTTCGTCGTGGTTTTCGTTCTGCGGGCATCGCGACGCAACCCCTGGATGCACGACGCCGGGCGGGCGGGAGAGGCCGCACTGGCCCTGCCCCTGGCCCTTTTCATCTGGCTGGTCCTGGCCCGGCTATTGCTGGCCGCTGCGGCCGGCTGGATCGTCGGGTACCTGGTTTTTCGGCTCACGGACTTGCTGTTCACGGTTTGCGCGCCCCTGCTCGCGGCGATTTTCGGGGATGAGGATGCGCAAACCGCCCACTGGGTCTTTGCCCGTGCCTATGCGCTCGGGGCGGGACTCGGGATTGCAGCACGGGTTTTCGTGGCCACGCGGTCAAGGGGGTGGTTTCAGCCAAAAGCCCAGCGCCGCTAAGAGCGTCGCCAGGATGAAGCCGCAGGCAAGGTCGAGCAGCGGAATGGGAAGAAAGTCGTGAAGGAAGTCGTGAATGCGGGCGCCAATAAGGCACCCGGCAACTAGGCCTACGTGGGCGCCGATGATCACCAGCGGCCTGGACAAGAAGAGTTCGCGGCCCGTGCGGGTTCCGGCGTACACGACAGCCCCCATGGCCGTGAAAAGAATGGCGAACATCAGCGACAGGCTCATTCGCTGCCCCGTTCCTGGGGTTCTTGTTCGCCGAATAGCGTACCACCGGGAGGCCAAGATGGCGGACAAAGAAATGTCCCACGCCCTGCAGGGCGTGATGGCCGCAATTCAGTCACCACTCATGAAGGCTCCTGAAGCGGCACTTTACCTGAGGATTTGAGTGAGCACGCTCTACCACTGGATATCAGACGGCGTGATTGTTCCCGTGAAATACCGCAACGGCGCCGTTCGCTTTGACAGGAAGGATCTGGATCGTTTCATCCAGAAATGCAAGAGCCGGGTCTCCCATGCAGGCGACGGAAACAACGACCCGAAAGAAGCGTGATTTCGCCAGCGACGGTCCGCAATACGACCCACGCTGCAGGCGGTGGCTGGTCGATATCAGCTACCCTGACGGCAGCCGCAGGCGCAGGCGCTTCCGGCGAGAGCGGCAGGCCAGCCGGTTCTGGATCGCGGAGCACTCCAGCATCGAGGACGGAACCTGGAAGAAGTCCAGACGGCCGGAGCACACGATCACGCTCGACGAACTCCTCGACATCTACATGCGTTCGCACGCGCAGTGCCGCTCTTACGAGACCTGGATTTCGGAGAGCGTTCGCTTCTGGAAGGAGCAGCTTGATCCTGCAAGCCCGGTTTCGGAAATCACGGCCGACAGGATCGACCGGATTAAGAATGCCTACCTCGCCACCGGCGTTGCACCCGCTTCGGTCGACCGCAAACTGGAGCTGTTGCGGGCTGCGTTCAATCTTGCCATCCAGCGCGGCCTCTGCTCCTTCAGCCCAATGACCGGAGTAAAGCTTCTTCGCGTCAACAACGAGCGGCTCCGCTATTTTACCGGTGACGAACATCCGCGCCTGATCGCCGCCGCGAGACTCGGACCATCCTACCTTGAACCGCTTATCCAGCTTTCCATTCACACCGGGACCCGGCGACGCAACCTGACGGACCTGACCTGGCCTCAAGTCGACCTGAATAACCGGCTGGTCAGGATCACGAAAACCAAGAGCAACAAGACCGTTGCCATACCCCTGGACGACACGGCGTTGTCGGTTCTGCAGGACCTTCGCGCGCGTTCCGACGGCTCACAGCGCGTCTTCCCTGAGCTTCAGGGTGTCACCAGCATCAAGAAGGCATGGAGCACCTGCCTGCGACGGGCGGGTATCACCGAACTGCGCTGGCACGATCTCCGGCACTGCTTCGCCGCCGCCCTCGCCCAGAGTGATGTGGACATCAACACCATCAGGGAACTGCTTGGCCATTCCGACATTCGCAGCACTCTCAGATACGCACACCTGGCCCCAGGTTATCTGGCAGACAAAGTAAAGGTCTTGGACCGGACATTGCCGAAAGATTGCCAATCCGCTGCACCAATCGGCGGCAATCGGAAGCAAGGCCCGGCAAGAGAAACCGCTGCCAAATTGGTGAAAACCAATGCAAAGCGCTAAACCGAACACGGTCCAACACACCCCGGCAAAACCCGGCAAAAGGTACTGTTCCTGGTTCGGGACCAGGGGGTCGGAGGTTCAAATCCTCTCGCCCCGACCATTCCATGTCGTGTCCTGGTTCGGGACCCGACTGCGGGTAAACCCGACTGCGGGTAAACCAGGGGGTCGGAGGCTTGCCCGCATTCGGGCCTGCCCGCATTCGGGCTTGCCCGCATTCGGGTTCAAATCCTCTCGCCCCGACCATTCTTTTCAAACGGTTAGTCTCGCAGCACAGAGTCTGTTTGTCTCCATGTCCGCACGAATGTCCACACGGATCT
>Ga0315288_10000508_pt1 | contig 49064 bp, 38 predicted proteins | sample YL17G11_20_MG_FD_203454 | JGI IMG/M metagenome (GOLD analysis project Ga0315288, IMG submission 203454) | Sediment microbial communities from Yellowstone Lake, YNP, Wyoming, USA - YL17G11_20 | ecosystem: Environmental > Aquatic > Freshwater > Lake > Sediment | place: USA: Wyoming | collected... | reverse complement strand
GATGCGATCATGGCCTACATCGAAGGACACAACCAAGACCCGACACCTTTCGTCTGGAGCGCCCCGGTCGAACGCATTCTCGCCAGGATCGCCAAATGTAAAGAAGCGTTAGGGACACTACACTAGGAGCCCCGTCTATCGGTCAATGGATCAGCTGTCCAAAGACCAATGAACATATGATACGAGGAGGCTTGCAATGATGCGGTTTGCTGTGGTGTTGGCGGTGCTGTGCTTAGTGTCGGCGGTGCCGGCGTCGTCGCAGTACGGAGGTCTTGGGCCGGGCGTGGTTGACGCGGCGAATGGGGATCCGTTCTGGCAGCCGACCGACAAGCAGCTCCAGGGCTGGGCCAGTGATGGCATCAATGTTGCCCGGAGGGATGCCCCGATCCTCACCGCGCCGGGGGTTCACGATTGGACATGGATCGACTCCAAGGGCATCCCCTGTAGCGGCGGCAGTTCTCTGGTGGCGACCGTCGCTCTGGTTCCTCCATGCGCCACAACCGCCGCCGGCTACTGGTCATCCTGGGATGAAGCCACCTGGAATCGCATCGAGATTGGACAGGATGCAGTCGCCCTCGACATCGCCCAGAACGTGCGATACGATCTCTTTGGCACCCAGGTGCAGTTCGTCTTTGGCCTCGTGGGCGAGGGTGACGAGGAGGGTAACCCCGAGGGGGCCGTATGGTACGGTGGCGAGTGGCGGCCCCTGGAGATCTATGGCGGCTGCCCTGCGTCCGACCTGATCGATGGGCCTCAGCGCGGCGTCAGGGGTTGGAGCTGGATCGGCAGCTACCTGCTGGCGCTCTCGGTTCGACAGGAGGGGAGCCTCGACCTCGACAAGGTGTGGGTCGTCGAGGGCTCAATGCCCCTTCATCCGCGCACCGGTCCGGACGAGGCGTTCGTCAGCGCGATCCCGGCCCCTCGCGGCGGTCTGCGGGTTGCGATCGGTCAGCCCGAGCAGTTCGCGTTCGTCGACTTCTGACCTGTGCGCACGGCGCGCGGCCGACCGCCCCGCGCCGTGCCCCCTATGGGTCATCCGCGCCCGCGCGCATAGTGCCATTCGTCGCCTCCTTCCATGCTCAAACCGCCCGAAGGGCGAGGGCTTGGTCGATCAGCGTGACACTTTCCCGGACAAGGGCCGCCACAATCGCGCAAGGAGGCGGCATACTGTGTCGCGAAATCAGCACGTGAACCGCCGGCGGACGTTAGGGCGGGCACCAAACGGGAGGAAAGTCCGATGAGACGATCCGCACTGGTGTGCATTCTGCTGTTGCTGGCGTTCGCCGGAGTTGCCTATGCCCAGGACGAAGTCACCCCGCCGAGCGAACCCACCGTACCGACCGAACCGGCCGCCCCGGGCGAATCGCAGACCGAGGAGGGCCTTCCACCGGCCGAAGAGCAGACGCCCGCGCCCCCCGTTTCGCTCGCTGATGTCATCTGGAATCCGAGCGTTGACCAGCTCTCAGCATGGATCTCAGAGGGGATCACCGCCGCAGGCGCGGACATCGACTTCTTCGGAATCCCGATCCTCGACAGGATGACGTGGAGCAGCCTCGACGGTGTGCCTCTCGTGGGCAACCGCTCGCTCCGCTTCGCCGCGCTGATGACCCCTGAACTGACATCCTACGTGGTCGGGTATGGCGCCTCCTGGGATGAGGACACCTGGACCGCGATCCAGGAGGACGTCGACAAAGTCTCGAACGACCTGGCGACCTCGCTCAGCGCGAACGTCTCCGGCCGGCCGATGTACCTTACAGTTGCGGTCTTCGGGCCGCTCTACTCCGACATGATGGGGGCTGTGTACTACGAAGGCCAGTGGCATACCCTCGATCTGAAGCCGTGGGGTACCATCAGCGACTACACTCCAGACAGTCTCGACGCGGCCACGGCCGATCCGCAGTGGGCGGCGAAGTATGTGCTGGCACAGGAGTCGGCCGAGCCCGCACTCCAGCCACCGGATCAGGTACGGGTGTATCTGTGCCCCTGGAATAAGGACGCCTCGACGCAGGTCGATGCGGACTTCTTGGCTGAGCTACCGGCGCCCGAATGGACGACCCCCAAGAAGGCGAGGCTTGCGGTAGGGAATGCTGATCTCCTTGCCTGGGTGGATTTCGATATGGTGCTGTAGCACAACCGGGAGGCGACGACGTTCGACGGATGTGAGGCGCAGTCCGGCAGCGGGCTGCGCCTCGCCGCGTTTGACACGAACCGCCCACGCTGTAGAATCGGTCTCCGGCATCAACCCTGCGCGGGATACTACATGAGCACCACACCACCTCATACCGAGACCGAGGCCGAGCACGAGCGCCACTGGCGGCGGACCCTCTACAGCCTCTGGATAGCGATGTTCTTCGTCTTCCTGGAGGGGACGTTCGCGATGACGTTCATGCCCGTCTTCCTCCAGCAGGACCTCCGCCTCAGCTTCAAGCACGCGCAGCTCTGGACGGGGCTGATGATGGCCTTGCCGTCGCTGGCGATGTTCATCGCGCAGCCGCTCTGGGGCAGCTACAGCGATCGCATCGGCCGAAAGCCGATCGTGATCATCAGCGTCGTGTGCACCTCCCTGCTGCGCGCCATGTGGGGCTTCGCCCATTCGCCCTGGACCGTGCTCTGGCTCGGCATTGCCGCCGGCACGCTCGGCTCCGGGGTGGTCGTGGGGCAGGCGATCATCGCGTCAGTCGCGCCGCGGGCGCGCATGGGCGAGGCGATGGGGACGCTCCAGACCTCGATGACAGTCGGCTTCCTCATCGGCCCCGTCGTCGGGCAGGCCTGCGCGAGCCTGGTTGGGTTCCGGCCAACGTTCATGCTTCAGGCGCTCTTCGCGCTCATCGGCGCGGTGCTGGTCTGGCTGGCAGTCGAGGAGCGGTTCGAGCCCCCGGTGCACGTCGAGCCGGTGAGCTTCGCGAAGAGCATCACCAGAGACCTGCGGCCCCTCGTCGGCAACCGGCAGCTCCAGGCGCTCTGGGTCATGGCCTTCGTCGTCTTCTTCGGCTTCTCGGCGATGTGGCCGATCATGACCTACTTCGTCCAGTACATCGGCATCCCGCTCGACCGCATCGCCGCCTACTCGGCCTATGTGATGCTCGCGACCGGATCGCTCCAGACGGTGATGGCGCCGCTGTTCGGGAAGCTGGGCGACAAGGATGGTCACAAGCGCGTGCTCGTGTGGACGACCGCAGTGTGCGGCGCATTCCTCATCCCAACCTGCTTCGTCCACAACTACGCGCAGTTCTTCCTCATGCGCGTTCTCGCCACCGCGCCTGGGGCCGGCATCAACCCGACGACCTCCGCGCTGGTGGCCAGGAGCATGCCGCGGTCGCAGTATGGCGGGGCCTATGGCGTGCTGGCCAGTGCGCGAGCCCTCGCCGCCGCCATCGGCCCCATCATCGGCGCAACGCTCGCCGCCTTCGTGGGGATCAGATGGGTGTGGATCTGGACCGGGTTACTGACACTGGCGGCCAGCGTGTGGGCAGTGCGTGCCGTTCACGATCCGACGCGACCGTAGGGGCGAACGGCTGTCCGCCCGAGCTATCCGTGTCGATCCGCGTTCATCTGTGGATGGCTCTCCGCGATCCGCCGCTCGGCGAGGGCGGCGTATTCCTCGCTGATCTCATACCCGACGAAGTGCCGCTTCGTTTGCACCGCCGCGATGGCGGTCTGGCCGCTGCCCATGAACGGGTCCAGGACGACATCGCCCTCGAAAGTGTAGAGCTGGATCAGCCGGTAGGGGAGTTCCACCGGGAACGGGGCGGGATGGCCCACTTTGCGCGCCGACTCCGCCGGGAAGGTCCACACGCTCTTCGTGAGTTCGAGAAACTCATCCTTGGATATAGTGCTCGCCCGGCCCTTCTTCGGCCGGCCGAACTGGCCCTTGGAGAAGACGAGGATATACTCGTGCACGTCCCGCAGCGTCGGGTTTGCGGCCGAGGTCCAGCTTCCCCAGGCGGTGGACCCGGCCGAGCTGGCTGCCTTGTTCCAGATGATCTCTCCCCTCATCAACGCGCCCAGCGCAAGCCAGTCCTGGATGATGTAAGTGTGCAGTGGGATGTAGGGCTTGCGGCCGAGGTTCGCGACATTCACGCAGGCCCGGCCGCCGGGGACGAGGACGCGGTAGACCTCGGCCCACACACGCTGGAGGAAACCCAGGTACTCGTCGAGGCTGAAGTCCTCGTCGTAGTCCTTCCCCACGTTGTAGGGCGGTGAGGTCACCATGAGATGAACGCTGGCGTCGGGGAGATCGTCCATTGCCTCCGCCGACTTGCACAGCACGCGGTCCAGCGCCTCGGCCGGCGCCGGATGCTCTTCGCACTCCCCGTGGGTTTCCTGCGGCAATCCCCGGTACAGCCTGCTGCCGTAGAAGGCGGACGAATCGTGGTTGGCGCGGCCGGGCGATCCGAAGGAGCTGGTGCGGGTTCCGGTTTTCTTCTTGCTGGTCGCCATTGCGCTTCAGCTCGAAGCTAGGAGATTCGGCGCGGGGAGGGGAGCGACCTGCGGGTCCTATCAGCGCCGACGGTAGACCCTGCTACGATGGCGGATGCCCGTGACTATCACGATGCCTGCTTCGTCGTCGATCTCATACAAGATCCGCCAGTCGCCCACTCGGACACGCCAGGTGGGAGGTCGGAAATCGCGCAGCAGAAGGCAGCCCGGCGGCCGAGCGTTGTCCCGCAGCCCGCGCAGCTCCGTCACCACTCGCTCCGTCATGTCGGAGTGCAGGCGGCCGAGCTCGCGGTCTGCCACCGTGGAGAGGACTACACGCATCAGCGGAGCTTGCCCTCGGCGCGCAGGCGGGCCTCGACCTCCTCAAGCGGCGCCGGCTTTCCCCGAACCTTCTTCGCCTTTTCGAGGTACCGGATATCGTCCCGCTGCTCGACCGCCTCGATCAGCTCCTCGTACTCCTCGATCGGGATGACCACCGCGGTGCGCTGTCCCCGATCGTCCACCAGGTACTGCCTCGACTTCTTGAGCGTTCTTGTGCGAGTTGCCATAGCAGGGGTATTATAGCCGCCATGACAGTGTCCAACAAGGCCGCGCCGCCTGCCGGATAGCTGACGTAACATGCGCCTCCTCGTCATCCGCCACGCCGAACCTGAGCCGTTGTCCGGCGCCTGCCCCGATCACGAGCGGCCGCTCGATGCCACCGGCCGACAGCAGGCGGCCCGTCTCGCCGACGCTCTCCGCGGCCACACGCTCGACCGCGTCGTCTCCTCGAACATGCGCCGAGCTGTTGAGACCGCAGCTCCCCTCGCCGACGTCTTCGGCGTGGCTCTCCTTTCCGAGCCCGCCCTCGCCGAGATAGATATGGGGAGACTGGCCCCCTGGGGACCAGACGAGTGGAAGGAATGGGAGAGCGTGACCGCGCGCTGGAGCGCAGGAGACCTCGCCACGCCCTGCCCTGGCGGCGAGAGCCTTTCCGATGTCGTGATCCGCGTCGAGCCCGCGCTCGACCGCCTCCTCGCCGATCCTCGCTGGCATGGCCTCGCCATCGTTGCCCACGCCGTGGTGAACGGCGTCGTCCTCTCCCTTCTCTGCCCCGAGCTGCGATCGAAGCTCGGCCAGAACCTGGGGCATAGCCACGCGGGAGTCTGGGAGCTCCAGGGCGAGGGACGGTCGTTTCGCGTTGTGCGATGGAACGACGTCAGCCACCTTCGCGGCGGGACCGATCCCGAGCTCTGAGCCTGTTCGGCGTTTCCCGCGCTTGCGCAAACCCACCGCTTCGTGCAGAATAGGCGGCAGCACAGGGGGTTTCTGAGATGATCGGCAAGCAGATTCGTATCGAGCGTATCGTGAACCGCGACACGAAGAGGACCGTCGTCGTGCCGATGGACCACGGCACCACCATCGGCCCGATCCGCGGCCTCGAGGACATGCGCGATACCGTCGCCAAGGTCGTCAACGGCGGCGCCAATGCCATCCTCATGCACAAAGGCATGGTCACCGCCGGCCACCGGGGTGGCGGCAGGGACATCGGCCTCATCGTTCACCTCTCCGCCGGCACGACCCTCAGCCCGAACCCCAACACCAAGGTCCCCGTCTGCACCGTGGAAGAGGCGATCAAGCTCGGCGCGGACGCGGTCTCAATCCACGTGAATGTCGGCGCCGAGGCGGACGCGGACATGCTCCGCGACTTCGGCGACGTCTCGAACGCCTGCATGACCTGGGGCATGCCATTGCTCGCGATGGTCTACACCCGCGGCCCGAAGATCGAGAGCGAGTACGATGTGAAATATGTGAAGCACGCCGCGCGCCTGGGCGCGGAGCTTGGAGCGGACATCGTGAAGGTCAACTACACCGGCTCGCCCGATAGCTTCCGCGAGGTTATCGCGGGCTGCCCGGTACCGGTGGTGATCGCGGGTGGCGAGAAGGTGGAGACAGACGAGGAGCTGCTCCAGATGGTCGCCGGGTCGCTCGAGGCGGGCGGCGCGGGCGCCTCCATCGGCCGCAATGCCTTCCAGCATGCCGACCCGGAGGGCATGGTTCGCGCCATCACCATGGTCGTCCACGAGAATGCATCGGTGAAAGAGAGCAAGCGCTTTCTGGAGTCGAGGCGGTGAAGCGCATCTGGGTCCGCGTCGAGCCCTGGGACAAGCAGCTCGCTATCGCCGCGCTGGAGAGCGGGGCCGACGCGGTGGTCGTCGCGGAAGGCGACACATCCCGCGTCAAGGAGCTTGGCGCGCTCCCCACGGTCGCCCCCGACGGCGACATCAAGCCCGGCCGCGATGTGGTCTTCATGGAGATCAAGAGCAAGGCCGACGAGGAAGCCGCGGCGACGACGCATCTCGATAGGACACTCGTGCTCCGCACCGCGGATGCTACTCTGCGAAGTAGCTCGCTACGTAGCACGAGCTGGGCGATTATCCCGCTGGAGAACCTGATCGCTCGCCGCGGCAACCTGATGGTCGAGGTCGCCGACGTCGAGCAAGCGCGGCTGATGATCTCGGTGATGGAGAAGGGCGCGGACGGTGTCGTGCTCGACACTCGCGATCCGGGCGAGGTGCGGCGGACGGTGGAACTCGTTCACTCCGTGCTGCCGAAGCTTGACCTCGTCGCGGCCACCGTCACGGCGGTGCGGCCGCTGGGCGTGGGTGATCGGGTGTGCATCGATACTGTCACCAACATGGAGCCGGGCGAGGGCATCCTCGTGGGCAATAGCGGCAGCGCCTTCCTGCTCGTGCATTCCGAGACAGTCGAGAACCCCTATGTCGCCACCCGCCCGTTCCGCGTGAACGCCGGCGCGGTGCACGCCTATGTCTATCTGCCCGATGACAAAACGAAGTACCTGTCCGAGCTGAAGGCAGGTGACGAGGTGCTCATCGTCCGCAACGACGGCCGCACCCAGGTGTCATATGTCGGCCGCAACAAGATCGAGCGGCGGCCGATGTTGCTCGTGGAAGCAGACGCCGACGGCCACCCCGTCTCCCTGGTTCTCCAGAACGCCGAGACGATTCGCCTGACCGGCACCAACGGCGAGGCCGTCTCAGTCGCCACGCTCAAGCCCGCAGATAGGGTGCTGGCGTATCTCCAGCGCGGCGGCCGCCACTTCGGCACGGCCGTCCAGGAGACAATCACCGAGCGCTAGTGCGTTGGCCCGGCTTGGGCTCGCGCAGGGCAGCGCTGATCTCCTCCAGGAAGGCGATCAGCCGCTGGAGTTCCGCTCGAAGAAGCGCGTTCTCCTCAAGGAGCTGCCGGCTGGAGGTGCGGCGGCTCGGTTGCTCCCGGGGCTTCGGCTTTGGACCGCGCTGGGCAGGCGGCGGCGCACCTCCGCTCTCAGGAGCGGCATTCTTGTCCCGACCGGTTCTCTTCGCGCCCGATATGCTCGGTCTCATCGCCCTCTCCCTCGACGGTGCGCATCTGGACGCGCGCGATCGCGCCATCCGGGCCTTGGGAGTCATCGGTACAACGCGGGATGTTCCCCTCAGCACGAGCATAGACCCCGGGCGCCGGCGGGTCAAGGGCGGGGCCGGCCGTCTGCGTCATATCGCCGGACAAGGGGCCCTCCGCTCGCGGTCCCTCGGAACGCGGAAACGCCCCGCTGCGAAGGCGGAGCGTTTCCGGGAAACCGCGCGCTCGGCACGCCGATTATCTCGGAAGGTCAAAAGAGCATGGCACTACGGGTCGGCGGCGGAAGCGGCGTCGAACCGCTTCTGGCATTCTCGATCTCCATCCCGAAAGAGGGGCTGCCGGCTGCGGAATCGGGTCTGAGATCCCGGACCATGGAATGACTGGATAGCTCACTTGGGCTTCTGTTCGCGCAGTAGATGCTCTAGCCATACTCGCGCTTCGGCTCGGCAAGCCGCTCTTATTGAGGCTCGCAAAATATAGTGACATTGCCAAGAGCGGAAAAAGCCGCCCGGAACCTGGCAAGAATGCGCCTGTGCATTGTAACTCTTATATGCGAGACTCAATAGCTGTTTCACCAGAGCCTTCTCCTCACAGTCGGGGCGGTGGTCGATGTTGAGTGCCGGCGACAGCGATGCGATGAGCGCTGGCTCTTTCTCCTCGGCTTCAGCGCCGGAGGAGCACTCCGACCAGGACACCTGCAGATGATGGTGCATCCACGTGGTTAGGCACTCCTCGCCCTCCGGTATGAAGCAGTAGTTACAGATCGAGCCGTCGTCGCGCGGCCCTGCCTGGAGGCCGAGCTTACTCCGGAGAACCGCTCCGAGGGAACGGCGCAGCGTAGACCGACCCGTCTTGCCGGATGCCAGATGCTGCCGAACATCGCGTCCGCGGAGGCTTCTCTTGGCTCGGCCCAAGTAGAGCAGAGCCCCGGTCTGCAGGTAAGACAGCGGAGTGTCAGCCAGGGCCTCGGCGTCGGCCAGGAAGACCTTGTAGAGCCCGGGGCTCGACGGATAGGTGACTTGGGCCATAGAGTGGACATCAGACCATTCCATCGGTAGCATCACTCCTTCCGCGTCACCCATGGGTGACGCCTCCGTGTCGACAGTGTCCGTTGGGCAGGAGCTTGTCTCCTGCCATCTCCTCAGAAACGGCCAAGGGCAACGGCATGGCAGGAGACAAGCTCCTGCCCAACGATAGGCCCCAACCATCCCCCCTCCGGCCACGCCGCGCGTTAGTCTACCTCGGCAGATCAAAGGCGCTGCAGATATAGACGGCCATCTGGTCGCGGCTGACAACGACGTCCGGGTAGTAGAGCCCGTCGCCATAGCCGTGAACGACCCCCTGGGAGAAGCAGTACTCGACATCCGCGTACGACCAGTACTGGGTCGGCACATCCGTGAAGGTTGGGACAATCGGTCTCGGCAGGGACGAGTCATCCCCAATCGGCGTCACGATCGATCGGGCTATGTAGACGGCCATAGTGCCGCGGTCCACGGGAAGCAGTGGCTTGTAGTCGCCGGCATCGTAGCCGCGAACCACGTTCAGCTCCGCCGCGTACTCGATGTAGTTGAACGCCCAGTTAGTCGTCGGGACATCGGTGAACGACGGCGTGGTGTAGTCCGTCGGAACGTTCGCATCGCCCCCCGCGAGCGCGCGCGCGATGTAGACGGCCATCTGTTCGCGCGAGACCGGCAGCGCCGGCTGGTAGCTGCCGCCCTGGTAGCCGCTGACGATGCCCGATCGGAAGCAGGCCTCGATCTCGTCGAAGGCCCAGAACGGATCGGTCAGGCTCGCCCCATATCCCGACGGCTCCACATCGGTGAAGTGCCCATGGTCAGGCTTGTCAACCGCGCTCGTCGGGTCGCTTCCCAGAGTCACCTCTTCCGCGTCCCCGAACCCGTCGCCATCCGTGTCCCGGTTCGCGGGGTCGGTTCCATTCTGGTATTCCTGCACGGCGGTCAGGCCGTCGTGATCGCTATCGGTCGAGGCATCGCTGGCGTCCGTCGGGTCGAGGCCGTGCTGCAGCTCCCAGTTGTCCGGCATGCCATCGGCGTCGCTGTCATTCGAGTCCGGGTTGGTGCCGTGCTGATACTCCTGTAGGTTTGTGAGCCCATCGCCGTCGGCGTCGAGCGCCGCGTCGCTGGGGTCTCTGGGGTTGAACCCATGCTCTTGCTCCCACCAATCCGGCATCCCATCGCCGTCGAAGTCGAACTTCACTGTGACCGTGGCGCTCCCGTGGCCCATGCCCGGCGGGCTGCCATCACAGGTTGCGCTCATCGTCAACGTGACCGTGCGGTCGGCCCCGCTGGTGTTGGCCGCCGCAGTGTAGGAGGGCCCGGTGGTTGTGACGCTCGGCAGGAACACTCCGCCCGCCCCGCCGTCATCCCACGAGTAGCTCACGACGTTGTGCCCCTTTCCGTCTGTCGCCGATCCGGTTAGCTGAACGGTGCCGGAGCTCACGATGACCGGTGGGTCGGCCGAGACGGTAACGTCGATCATGTCGCCGTGGACCGTGAGGGTGTCGCTCGGATAGGGGTCGGCAGTCGTGTTTCCACTCGTGTCGATCGCCCGCACCTCGAAGGTGTAAGTGCCGTCGGTCAGTGGCGCCGTGGTGAAGGTGTAGTCCTCCGTCGGCCCGTCGAAAGCTCCGTCGGTGGGAGTGCAGTCCTGCCACGGGCCGCCGTCGATGCGGTACTGGACGTTGGCAATGCGGTTGAGCGTGACATCGGGGCCGGTGTACCAGAAGTTCTGGTTGGGGAAATAGCCGACGCCGACCGATCCTGTGAAAGTTGGCGTGTTGTCGCCGGTCGGATCAGGCGTGTGACTGTTGATCGAGGCGGTCGGCGCCACATCCAGAATGTCGGGAATGCCGTCCGCGTCCGAGTCGCGCCAACCAAGCTGTCTCCTGCTGACCGTGCAGACTGCCCAGCTACTGTTGTTCATGACGCAGATCGGGTTCTGGTCGCAGTTGGTGTTCTGGATCCGCAGATAGCCGTCATACGCGGTCGCGTCGCAGCAGGAGTAGCCGGTTTGGCAATACTCATCGTCGGCGCCGAAGATGTGCCCCGTCTCGTGGGCGAGGACGCTATCCATCGACCCGATGCCCCACCCATCATTGTTATAGGTCATCATGACGTAAGGGCCGCCGTTTGAGTACGGGCCGCCGTAGCCATTGAGCCATGCGTAGGCGAAGTAGCCGTCGGAGAAGGAGTGGTCCGGATCGTTGACGTCGTTTACCACGAAGACGAGGAACGCCCAGTCGGTGCCATGATTGGTGCGCATATCATTGCAGTACTCGTACATCGCCTGCTGATACGTCGAGCTACTGCACGGATAGCCGAGGGAGTTCAGGGCGTCGACGATCCACTTCACATCCTCGTCGGATGATCGGGTGATCGGCTCGTACCGCGTGGGCACAGCATAGTGATACTCCCAGGTGAAGGAGAGCGGAGCCGCGCTGTAGGGGTAGATCGACGCCCACCAGTTCAGCCCACCGACCGCCTTCGACACCACCTGCACGGTCTGGGCGTCGCTCCAGTCCTCGGTGTCCGGGAAGTCGATGGCCCCGTTGCTCTCCAGGAAGATGAGAGAGACAGCAGCCGAGCCCATCATGTACTCGCTCGTCTGCCACTGGTTCGCGCCCGGAGGCGCGAGTGCCGCGGCGCGGGGTGTCCGGCCGGGAACCAGGCCCGAGGCTCTCTTCGCGTCCCCAATCAGCGGCCGGGCGCCGGCCGGGGGCCGCGCGGGCAGCGGCTCAGGATAGATATACTCCGCATTCCAGGCGGCAACAGCATCCCGCGCCGCGCGCCCATAGCTGGCGGGAAGTGTCGCGGGGTCCACCGCGCCGCGCGAGATCAGGTCGATCCGGCCGTCGCCGGCAAGGCCGGCTGCGACCTCCTGCGGCAGGTCGAAGATAGCCACATGCGGCGGCATCGAGTGTCGCAGCAACCCCCCGGCCCTGGTGATGTCAGATTCCGCCGCTCGCATCGCGGCCTCGTCGGTGGTGTTGAACACCACCACCGCCGGAGGGGAGTTCGGCTGGGCGGGCGCGGGAAGGGCGATGGCAGCCACGCAGAGGAGCAGCAAGATCGGCAGCGCGCGGAGGCGGGGCGTGACGTGGGGCGGTTCGGACATCCTGTCTCCCTTCACTGGGCGGCGGGTCCGGCCACAGCCTCCGCCGCGCCAGCGCGTCGATTATACCACCGACCTGGCGGGCGCGCTACGCCCGTCGAAGCCCCCGGCCCCCAGGCGATGTTCAGAGGCAGAAATCTGCCCGCCCATAGAGTTTCTTGCATTATGGTTAGGAGCACCACTAATGCAAGAAACTCTACAGCGCGCGGCGTGAGGCTCACACGGCAGATTCTCTTGCATTACGGTCGTAACGGTAATGCAAGAGAATCCGTATATGGAAAACATGACTCTGTGACGCGTCCGTACCACCACGGTTGGGTGACGCTCGGACTCGCCCTGGCGATCGCCGCCGCACTGGCTCCGCCCGGAAGCGCTCAGGAGGAGCTGGCCCAGTCCCTCTCGCGCCTGCCTCCGGTCTTCGGCCAGCCGCGGTCCTACCAGCGGAAGGGCGCCGAGGACCTCTACCGGATCGCGAGGCGGTTCGGCGTCAGCGCCTCGGCCATTCACAACGCCAACGTCGGGGACCTCAGGCAGGGGGAGGAGCTCCTCCTGGTGCCGACCGAGCACATCGCTCCGGCGCGGATCGCTGACGGCATTGTGCTGAACCTGACAGAGCGCGCGCTGTACCTCTACACGGGCGGACGCCCGGAGCACTACTTCCCGGTGGCGATCGGCATGCGCGGCTGGGAGACCCCTACGGGCGAGTTCACGATCGCCAACAAAGCGAAGAACCCCACTTGGTTCCCACCTTCGTGGGCCGTCGAGGAGGAGCCCGTGCCGCCGGGACCGGGCAACCCGCTCGGCGACAGGTGGATGGGGCTCTCGATCAGGGGCTACGGCCTCCACGCCACCAACGCTCCCTGGACGGTCGGCCACTACGCCTCTCACGGATGCATGCGGATGTACCCCGAGCACGCCCACGAGCTGTTCGACCTGGTGAAGGTCGGGACGCCAATCACCATCATCTACCGCCGGGTCGTCTTCGGCTATCGGCCGGAGAGCACGACGGTCTACATGGCTTACTACCCCGACCCGTATCAGCTCGGGGATGTTCGCCCTGAGGACGTGCAGAAAGAGCTTGAGGAATACGGCCTCGATGATCTCGTAGACATGGAGGCCGTGGCGAAGGCCCTCGAGCGGCCCAGCGGAGTCCCCGTCCCCATCGTCGGATCGGCCACCCGCGTGCTCGTGAACGGCGTGCCGGTCCCGCTCGCGCTCGGTCCCACCCGCGCTGGCTCGGACTGGCTCGTCCCGGCCGGGCCATTGGTCAGGGCGATGCGGGCGAAGATCGAGATGGGTGGTCCTCGCGACTACTTCATCATCTCACGAGGAGACGAGCGGCTGTTCTTCGCGCCGGGATCAACCGACATGCTGGTCAGCGGGCAGGTGGTCCAATTGGACGCCGCCCCGCAGCTCGCCGCCGGCTACCCGATGATCCCGCTCAAAGCCACCGTCACCGCGTTGGGCGGTTCACTGGGGTGGGACGAATCCAAGCAGGCGATCCTCGTCTGGGACGCCTGGACAATCGTCTCCCCGCCCCAGGCCGACCTCTGGTAGGCACGCCGGCCTTCGAACGCGCTCAGCAGGAACTCCCTTGCGTCTACTACGGACGTTCGCCTAATGAAGTAACATTGGGCGAACGTCTTTCTTCAGGCATTTGCTGGCCTTATGATGACTTTCGCCCTTACTTCTTTGGGCGAAAGTCATTAGGAGCGAACAGGCCTGGCCTACCTGGACCGAGTCGGCGCGTTGGGCGGAGCGATCGGTGAGCCGGGCGCGCCGTGCGGCGTGCCCGCCGCGCCTCGCCCCCGCCGTCCGCCCCCGGTGGGCATCCGGCCTCCTCGCTGCCCCATGCGCGCTCGCGCCTGCAGCCTCATCTGCTCGTGTCGCTTCTCCCGGCGCTCCTTCGCGCCCTTCGGGTCATGGAGCTCGTCGAGGTAGTCCTCGATGGTCATGGCCATCACTGGCATGGGGCCCATCCCCTGTGTTGCCATGTCCCGGGGTACCAGTGCGAGCTTCCCCCGCGCTGGCTGCTTCGGGCAGTCAACTGTGAAGCCGATTGAGATGTCCTTGACCTCGGCCCCATCGCCCTCGACGAGGTCGACGAGGTACTTCGGGGGCTGGGGCATCGCCTGCACCGTGACTCCGGCATAGCGCGCAGCGCTCTCAAGTTCGCGGAAGAGTTTGGGTGCCTTCTCCCTGGTCAAGGTAACGGGCTCGCCGCCGCTGGTGGTAGGGCGGATGGTGATCTGCTTCGCCGACCCGAATGCCTTCACGTAGTAGGCCACGACCTCCTCCGGGTTCGGTCCCTGGCTGGGGGCCGTGTAGAAGCTGGCGGCGCCGAGCGCGGCGACTCCGCACAGCGCAAACACCAGCCGTTTCTCTCTCCTGGATAGGCGTCGCACGGTTCGTCTCACTCCTCTACCACGGAATGCGCGGCGCGGGCTCTCCGCCGACCGCGCTGAAGCCGATTATACGGAGGTAACGGCCCGCTGTGAAGAGTGTACCCGGCCCGCGGGCGACCCCTGCCAGTGGCCCCTACCGCCGCGCCCGCCTCAGCTTCGTGTTGAGCTCCCCGCCGTTCAGCAGGTAGAGCAGCGGCTCCGGCCTATCCACCCCTTCGATATACCTTGGCCGAGCGGCCCATGGAGTCACCGAGGCAACGTTGGCGAGGTCCGCCCAGAACTGCAGCCTCGCCGGCCTCAGGCCCCACGTCATGTGGAAGTGGTTCGCCGGGGCGTACTGCTTGTACTCCCCCATGGTCGCATGTTTCGGGACCACGAACGTATGCGGCCAGGTGGGGTTCGAGGTGTTGCATACCGCCTGGGCGAGTTTGGGCGGCAGCGCCACCGTCTGGGCTTCATCCCAGACCAGCGAGAAGAGATCCATCGCAGCGCTGTAGGCCAGGCGCGCCGCGATGCCCTCGATGCCCCCCGGCGAGACGAAGGTGACCGAGCTACCCAGGCCCGGGAAATAGCCCGGGTCGGCCTGCGGCAGCGAGACCCCGGCCATGATCTCCTCGACAGCGGCGCCGGGTAACGCCGCCCAGTCGAGCGACGCGCTCCCGGAGTTGTCACCATCGACGAAGCCCCGCGCGCGCCACAGCGCCTCCGACTCGGTCTCCGCCATTCCCAGCGACTCGGCGAGCCGCGCGATTTCCCACGGCTCCCACACCTTGCGGAAGTCCATGAACAGTGGCGGGTTGCCGGCCGTCAGGTAGGTGAAGAAGAGCATGGTGAGCAGGCCCTGTGCATCGGCCTCGGTCGCATACGGTATCGGCGCTTTCCGGCCGGTGTGGTCGAAGGTCGAGTTGAAGAGGGACTCCATCACATCCGCAACGGGCAGCGGGATGCCGCGCCGATCCGACCCCCACTCGAGCTGGCTCATGAAGCCGCCGCCGACCGCGTTCAGATCTCGCATCAGGTCGCGCACGATCAGGTACATCGCAAGGCCCTGGTTCAGCCGCGCGCTGTCGTCATCGCCGCGCAGCTCGATGCGTTCGCCAAGGTGCTTCCCCAGCCAGGCGCGCAGCGCGGCCACTTCCTTCTTGTCGTAGGCCTGCTTCTGCAGCATATCAGCCAGCAGCTTCATGTCGAGCCGCGTGATCTCGATGCCGAAGGTGTTGCGAGTCGGGATCACGTGGGCGAGGGCCGTCTCCATCCCCATCGAGTCATGCCCGAGCATCACCACCCGCCGGCCCTTCAGCGCCTGACAGGTCACGGCCGCATAGGCCCAGTCCACCAGCGACGCGGCCGTGGACGCCGTCATCTCCGGCCGCTCGCCCGTGTCCGGCCATGTCCCCACATTGATGTGCACGAGGCGCCCGTACTGGGAGATCGCGCCATGGGCCGCGTGGGTGAACACCACCCCCGGCCTGGGGCCGCTGTTGCCACAGGTAAGGTTGATCGGAGTATCCGCCGGGAACTGGCTCAGCAGCGAGATCAGGCCGAGCTGCGGGAACGCCCACGTGTCGGGCGCGCAGATCAGCACGCTCACACCTTCGGCGCGGAGCTGCCGCGCCACCGCGTCCGCCTGGCGTTCGCCGTCCACGAGCACGGGGGAGTAAACAACCCTGACCGGCTCGCCCCCAGGGAGCTTCACTTCTCTGGCGACAGCCGCGGCCGCCATCTCCACGATGTTCGCGGCTCGGCGGCGAGAGGCCTCGTCGATGCGCGGGTCGCACGTCGCGAAGACGCCGACCGTCGGGGCGGCGGGAAATGCTGGAGGGGTGTCCGGCAATCGCTGTGGCTTGCTCATGCCGCCTCGCTTCGGCGCGCCGCTGGGCCCTTCCTTCGCGAGGGCATCGTTGACCCGGCCTACGCTTCGGCTGGCAGCGTCACGGTGAAGACGGTGCCCTCGGTTTCTGTGCTCACGAACCTCACCCGGCCGCCGAGGTAACGCTCGGTAAGGAGCTTGACGCTGTGGGTGCCGATGCCGCGGCCATCGCCGCCCTTGGTGCTGAACGAGCGATGGAATATCTGCCGCTGCACCTCATCCGGCATCACGCCGGGGTTCCTGACGATGAACGTCACCTCGTCCGCGCATCGCTCTGCGCTGACAGTCACCGTCGCTCCCTCATCCGCAGCCTCGAGCGCGTTCTTGATCAGGTTGCCCAGCACGCGCCGGAGGACGGTCGCGTCTGTTGTCATTGCAATGGCCGGGACCGGACGAAGCTCCAGGCTCCGCTCGCGAGCGACATTGTGATCTCGGTAAGCGGCAACCACCTCGCCGAGCAGATCGGGCACAGAGACCAGGGAGAGCTTGAGTTCCAGCTCCCCTCGTTCCGCTGCGAGCAGCTGCCGTTGCGCCCCTATCTCCTCCGCGATCTGCGCTGAAAGCTGCCGCAGCTCTCTCCTGTACCGACCCTCCTCCTCGGCGCTCGGCCGTTCGTCGCTGAGCATCCAGGCAAGCGCGAAGATCCCGCTTGCCGTGTTGAGCACATCGTGGAAGAACACGCGCTCGAGCACGCCGCGCCGCTTCTCCGCGCTGATGTCCCTGAGCACCGCAACCACGAGACCATAGTCTCCTACGCTCACGAAGCTCGCGCGGACCAGAAAGTCCATGACGCCCCCGTCCGCCTCGCTAGCTGTCCGGAGGCGGCACTCGCGGGAGGCGATCTGCCGCGTTCGGAGGCAATCGAGAACCGCGTTGACCGCTCCGCAGTGCACGCATTCCTCGGCGGTGCCGCAGCCCCCCGGGCCCTTCTCGCAGTGGACGCACTTGGCGGCTTCTCCCGGTCGCATCCCCAGCAGCTCTTCGGCGTCCGCTGTCCCGGTCACCTGAAGGAAGGCCGAGTTGCAGGCGACGATCTGGCGCTGTGAGTTCACAACCAACACGGGGTCTGGTATGCCCTCCAGCACAGCCGTCGAGATCCGATCGGCCAGGAACTGCAGCCGCGCGCTCTGGACATCCTCCGGGTTCGCCCGCTCGGGGGGAGCGAAGTAGGTGGTCACGCCGGAGCTGTCGGGTTCGGCCCGCATTCAGGATCACCTCCCTTGCGCTGCACGATGGCCATAGCCTATCGTCACGCTCGGAATTGTACCATCGGACGACAGCGAGAACAACGCCGCAAGCCGACTCTCTATCAACCACCAATGGGCGCCACGTCGACGAGCGCGTTCTCCTCTCCATTGAAGTAGGCATAGGCGAACCCCGGGCGCAGGCTCGAGCCGCCAGCCGTCCCGTCGATGCGAAGAGCTGCGAGGCAGAGCTGCTTCGCACCAAGCAGCGGGTTATCGGTCACCAGCCTCTGGAGCGCTCTCCGACAGGCTGTCCCGGCATCATCTCCGCGGCGCATCAGCTCCACCACCAGGAACGAGGCCGAGATGCGGATTGCTTCCTCGCCGACACCTGTCGCGGCCGCGCCGCCGACCTCCTGATGGACGTAGATGCCGGCTCCGATGATGGCACTGTCGCCCACCCGGCCCGGCAGTTTGCATGCAGTGCCGCTGGTTGTCACGCCTCCGGCGATGCGGCCGAGGGCATCGATGGCGATCGTGGCCATGGTGTCATGCGCTTTGGGTGGATCCGTCCGCCGGGCTCTCCACTCCTCCCAGCGGCCGCAGCTCTCATCGGTCAGCAGGTTGAAGTCGCCAAAGCCGTTAGCGCGGGCGAACTGCTGCGCGCCCTCGCCCACCAGCAGCACATGCGGCGTCTCCTCCATCACCAGCCGCGCCACCGAAATGGCATAGCGCGTCCTGCGCAGGGCGCCCACTGCCCCGGCCCGCGCCCCCGAACCCAGCATGATCGCCGCGTCGAGTTCCACCTCGCCGGCGGCATTCGGAAGTCCGCCCCAGCCCGTCGACTGGTCGGCGACATCGTCCTCGCTGACTCTCAAAGCGGACTCGACCGCGTCCAGACAGTGGCCGCCCCGGGCCAGGACCCCTGCCGCGACTGCGTTGACCGCCAGGCCACGCTGCCAGATCGAAACCGCAAACGTCTTCGGATCGCTCACCTCGGCTCTCCCGTGCTCTCGTTCGGCAGGAGCAACATCCCCCGCTGCGCGCGTGACCAGGCGCCCGGCGCGCCTCGTTGCCGCTTCGCCACAACGCCGCTCCTGCCCTACGTAGCCGCTCTATAATGAGTTTCGCCCAAAGAAGTAAGGGCGGAACTCATCAGAAGCACAGGTAATCACTGAACGGAAGCTGTTCGCCCATATTCCTTCTATGGGCGAACAGCCGTAGAAGGACAATCCACGTCCGCACTCAAGACGTTTTCCAGAACATCCGGCGTAGGGGCGCATGGCGATGCGCCCCTGTGAGAGGGTCGCTATGCGAAGAACTGTTGACGGTCCGAGCACCTCGCTGTTTGCCCCGATTCCATTGCGCGGACGAGGGCTGAGGAAACTCGCCCCTGACGATCTGCCGGAGCGAATGGCCGCCGCTGTCGGTCACGCCCCTTCCGGCTCATGTGTCTGCTGGGGCATTCCCTTCGATGTCTCGAAGGCAGTCGTGCTTCAGAGCGAATCCGTGACTCTTCGCTTCGACCCGGTGCGCGCGCCGTGGCTTGTCTTCATGCACACATCTGAGGGGCGGCCGCTGAATGAGGACCAGCACGGCATGCCCACTGTCAAGAGCGGCCTCGGGCGGCTTGGCGAGCAGGCCGCGGACTACGTGATCCTCTACGCCGATGGTTCAGAGGCCCGCGCCCCCATTCGCCGCCGACATCAGATCGGGGCATTCGAGCGGTGGTGGGGTGAGAACTGCTTCGAGGCGGTCGCGCACACCAAGCCTCGCCCGATCAGAGCCCATCACGAGCAGATGGAACGTTCCTGGGGTCGCAGCCAGACGCGGGCCGAGTCAGCGGATTGGGCCCCGTGGACGAACTGGCTCTATGCCTGGGAGAACCCGTATCCGCGCAAGGCGGCGGTGGGCGTGCGACTGGAGCCCGCCGGGACGGGCATCGTCGTGCTGTCTGCGATCTCGGCCGGCAAAACCTCGGCTCACCCGCTTCGATGGGAGCCGCGGCAGAAGGCCGTCATCAGGCTGCCCCGCGGAGTCGAGTTCGATGGGTCGTTGGCCGAGATGGGGCTCCTCTCACAGGTCAGGCTCGACATGGGCCAGGTCATCTCGGCCCATCCTCGCTCCATCTACCCGAGCGAATCGTGGCCGGACACCTACAACAACCGCCTCCCCGAGATCTCTAAGCGCGAAGTGCTGGTCGAGTACACCGCGCACCCCGACGCCCGGTTCCACCTCATGGGAGGGAAACAGGTTCCCGTCTCCAGGCTCGGCGCTGCGAATGCCTCAGGCCCAGTGCTCGGGGTCGCTCCTGCGAGACAGCGGGTGACGATCCGCGTGGTCGAGAAGGCGAGCCGCCGGCCGGTGCCGGTGAAGCTGCATCTCCACGGCGCCTCCGGGGAATACCTCGCGCCTGTCGACAGACATCGCATCCCGAACCCGGCCTGGTTCGAGGACTACAGCGTCGACTTCACCCACCAGGGCATCCATCACTGCACCTACATCCCCGGGGAAACGCAGGTCGATCTGCCGCTCGGCCGGGTCTACGTCGAGGTGTCGAAGGGCTTCGAGATTCGGCCGGTGCGCACGATTGCCACGGTGACGCTCGCCACCACCGAGATCGTGATTGAGCTGGAGAAGGTGCTTCCCTGGCGGGAGAACGGCTGGGTGAGCGCGGACACACACGTGCACTTCCTCTCCCCCCACTCCGCGCTGCTGGAGGGCTCGGGCGAGGGCGTGAACGTGGTGAACCTGCTCGCCTCCCAGTGGGGCGAGCTGATGACCAACGTGGGCGACTTCGATGGCAAGACGACCCTTGGCTCGCGAGAGATGGGCGGCGATGGCGAGCACCTCGTGCGGGTGGGCACCGAGAACCGGCAACACGTCCTCGGCCACATCTCTCTGCTCGGCTACGAAGGCGGCATCATCGCACCGATGACCACGGGCGGCCCGGATGAGTCGGCGATCGGCGACCCGGTCGGCACGCTCATGACCGAGTGGGCGATGCAGTGCAAGCGCCAGAACGGCGTCGTCATCATCCCGCACTTCCCTAACCCGCGCGGCGAGACGGCCGCCGCAGTGGTGAGCGGCAATGTCGACGGAGTGGAGATGACCGCCTGGAGCAACCTGTACGCCGGCATTAGCCCGTACTCCCTTGCCGACTGGTATCGCTACCTGAACAACGGCTACCTCGTTGCCGCGGTCGGCGGCACAGACAAGATGCAGGCAACGACCGCGGTTGGCACCATCCGCACCTACGCGCAGCTCGAGCCCGGCCAGGAGTTCACCTACGAGGGGTGGAAGCAGGCGGTCCGACGCGCCCGCACTTTCGCCACCTATGGGCCGTTGCTTCAGTTCCTCGTTGAGGGAAAGGGCCTCGGCTCCCGCATCGCGATGGATCGGACTGGCGGCACGGTCACAGCCTCGTGGAAGGTCGCGACAGTCACCGTCCCGCTCTCGCGGGTCGAGCTGGTTGTGAATGGGGAGATCCGGGAGAGCGCGCGAGTGGACCCGTCCCAGGCCGAGGGCTCGTGGTCCGTTCGCCTGGACCGCAGCTCCTGGCTGGCGCTGCTGGTCCGGGGCCACTACGCCGACAAGCCCGAGATCATCGCCGCTCACTCATCGCCCATCATGGTGGACGTCGACGGCTCCCATTTCGTCGCGGCAGCCGACGCGGTCACGATCCTCGAGCAGATCGAGGGCGCGCTCGCCTATCTGGATACCGTCGGCACGAGGGCGGACGATGTCGCTCGCAAGCGCATGCGCCTGGTCCTGACCTCCGCGCACAGAGACCTCCACAATCGCCTGCACCAGATCGGCCACTACCATCACCACACGCCCGTGGACGACCACGCCGACCATCATTGACGGTGCGATTGCGTGCCTCTCCTCACCTCATCGGGAGGTGGCAGTCCGCTCCACACTTGCTGGAATATGGCGAGCCGCTCGCGCACCCGCTCCTGGGTGGCGGTCCCGGTTGTGCCGATCTGCTGCACCGTGATCGAGGCGACGATGTTGCCGACGATGGCGGCCTCCTCGAGGCCCGCCCCCGCACAGAGGGCGGAGGTGATGCCGGCGGTCGCGCTGTCGCCCGCGCCGACAATGTCCAGTTCGCCTTCGAGGCGCGCGGTGGGAACGCGCTGGGCGCGCCCCGGAGTCACCACGGCCACGCCCTCTGACCCCATCGTCAGGAACACCGGCGCGCCCACTCGCTCGGACAGCTCGGCCGCGCACCCCACCACCACCGATCCCTCGTGAGCCGGCCTCTCCGGATGAACGGCCGCGCAGGCCTCCCGCCGGTTCAGCTTCACCATCACATTGCGAAAGAGGCCGACGCGCGTGCGCGAATCTGCGATGCTCACGACACGCGAGTGAGTGGCCGAGAGATCCGCCAGCGCCACACGCACGCCCGTGGTGATCACGCCGCACTCGGGTTCCTGGACCTGATCGATCGCGATCACCGCGGAGAGGCCGGGCATCAATCCCCCGACGCGCGCGATCAGCTCGGCCTCGAGCGCTTGCGGCAACGGCTGACGGTTCTTCGTGTCGAGCCGCTCCAGCTCGCGGACTCCCCCATCCTGACCCCCGTAGGGCAGGAGCGTATCCCCTGCCCTGGAGGGGAGCATGATCGGCTTGCAGTAGGTCGGCGTGAAGCGGTCAGAGCGGCTCAGGAGATGCTCGGCACTCGCGCCGACCCGTTCCAGCGCCCGCCGAAGCTCGAATCCCTCGCCGTCATCGCCGATGAACCCGACACAGATCACCTCGCCGATGCCAAGCGCACGCAGGTTGGCGGCGACGTTCCCCGCGCCGCCGGGCTGGCATCGCACCGCCACCACCTGCCGCGCCTCCAGGCCGGTCTCCAGTGAGATCTCGGTGAGCGCGGGATCGATCTCCAGGTACTTGTCGAGGAAGAAGTCGCCCACCACGGCGACGCGGGCCTTGCCGAAGCCGCTCAGGATCTCGTCAAGCCGCTGTGGGGTCATCAGGCCCGTCTCCAGTGCGGGCCCACCGCTGTGCGCCCCCGCTGAGCAGGCGCCGTAGCGCCGGCACTGATGCCTGCAGGTCGCCCCGCAGGTAGAAGCTCTCTCCGCCGTCGGCCACCGTCCGCACCAGCACGGTCTTGTACGGGCGGAAGTAGTAGCTTGGATCAGTCTTCGGCGGCTCGGTGCGGATGCCGCCACCGAGGTCGATCAGGTCGAAGACGGCCGTGGTGATGCGCCGGATCTCCCGGCCCTGCTGGCGCTCCACATTCCGTGCCATCGCCAGCGCCTTCAGGTACACCTCCGGCCCCATCACTGCGCTGCCGAGACAGAGGAACACGCCGCCCTCCAGGCGCCGCACGCGCTCGGTCAGCTTCAGGAAGTCACGATATGACGCGGCCCCTGTCGCCGCGCCGTCGAAGTTGGGGTGCTCGTGGATGATGTCATATCCGATGCCCACATGCACGGTGGCCGGGATGCCGACCCTATGGGCGGCAGCGAGAATGCTGATATCGCGATGCGGATACTGTGACGCCGCGATCGCCTCCCCGATTGCTGCGCCGAGTCCCCTCTCTGGCCCCGAGGTGTTCACGATATCGTTGATGAGGCCGGTCTCCCGCCAGAGGCCGAACTCGCCGATTCTGATATAGCGCGCCACGCTCTCGGTCGTCGCACCGATCATCGCCAGCTCGAAGTCATGGATGACACAGGCGCCGTTCATCCCGAGGCAGGTGATGAGGCCGCGCTGCATCAAGTCGACGATGAACCGGGACAGCCCTTGCTTGATAACGTGCGCGCCCATCAGGGCGATGACCTCGCCACCTGCCCGGTGTGCCTGGACGATCCGCTTGGCAAGCGCCGGCAGATCGGGATGGTCGAACGGCGGCGTCTCGGCATCCAGCGCGAGCACGTCGTCCACGGTCATGTCGTGCTTGCGCTCTGCCAGCGGCCGCAGTTCGAGTCGCTCTCTCTCGAAGAGTTCGTCGCCCATATTCACCCGTAGGGCAGGAGCGTGCTTCTGCCCTATAGTACTCCTTGTCGTGAGCACGCCCTTCCAGGCAGACGATACAGGGAGATGGAGATGAGCAGCCAGACGCCGTTGCTGTGGCCGATTCCGCAGGAAGTCACCCTGAGAGACGATGTCCTGTCGCTGAGCGACGCCGTCATCGTCGTGCCGGCGGCGAGCGACGCCGACCTCGCGCCGGCCCGACTGCTGGCCGAGATGATCGCCGATGACTTCGGCGTGCCGCTGAGCGTGGTGCACGGGGACGCTCCCGAGGGCAAGGTGCCGATCCATATCCGCATCGCCGGCCACCGGGGCGCCGGCCGAACCCCACGCAACCTGCCGGGCGAGGAGGGGTACCTCCTCAGCGTCGCCTCGCAGGGCGCCACCATCATCGGCAGAGATGGCCGCGGCGCGCAGCACGGAGTGGCGACTCTGCTGCAGCTCGCCGAGCGGCGCGGCGCCAAGGTTGTCCTGCGCGGCGCGGAGATCCGAGACTGGCCCTACAAGCCCGTCCGCATGGTCCATCTCTACCTTCCCGGCGCGGAGCACCTGAGCTACGCCCGCCGATACCTGCGCAACTTCCTCGTGCGCTACAAGTTCACCGGCGCGTTCGTGGAGCTAGGCGGCGGCGTCCGGCTCCCTAATCGGCCGGAGATCGCGCAGGGCTGGCGCCGCTTTGTCGAGGAGCTGATGGCGATCGGCGACACCGGCCCGATCTACGGCGAGCATGTTCCTCTCGGCCCCGGCCACCGGTTCGCCGCCTCGGTGCACACACACTTGGCCGACGGTCTCTACATCGAGCCCGATGAGCTGACGCGGCTCAGCGACCTGGCAAGGGCCTATCAGCTCGACTTCGTGCCGGAGATGCAGTCGCTCTCACATGCCTACCACCTCGCCAACGTCTACCGAGACATCGCGGAGCTGCCGGAGGCCGACTTCCCCGACACCTATTGCCCGTGCAACCCGCGCTCGTATGAGATCCTCTTCGATGTCATGTCGGCCTACATCGACCTCACCAAGTGCCGCAGCGTCCACATCGGCCACGACGAGTGGCGCGCGGCCGGCCTCTGCCCGAAGTGCCGCCAGCGCGATACCGGCGAGCTGTTCGGCGAGGACGTGGTGAAGATCGCCTCCTGGCTCACCGAACGAGGGCTTGGTGTCTGGATGTGGGGAGATCATCTCGTCCCCGGGCACAACGCCCGCGCCCGCAGCCACAAGGGCGACGTCTGGTACGACCACCCCGACACCATGAAGGCGGCCGAGATCGTCGCCCGGGGCGCGCCCCAGATCACCATTCTCAACTGGTCGTGGTACCTCGGTGCGGAGGGAGGAGATCGCGTCTTCGCCGATCTCGGTTTCAAGCAGATCTTCGGCAACTTCGACGGCCGCCGTTTCCCGGACTGGCCCAGCCGAAGCGCCGCGCAGGGCGTCCTCGGCGCGGAGATCTCCTCCTGGTGCGCGCTGGAGGACTTCGAGCTCGGGATGACCCACTACCCCGATGCGCTCTGGTCGGCGAACCTGCTCTGGTCGAATCACTGGCCCGCCCAGGATGAAGCAGACAGAGCAGTCGCTCGCTTGCTGCCGGGGCTGCGGGACCGCATGCGCTGGAACTGGGAGAAGCCGCGGCTGTGGAGCGAGGCGGTGCTGCCGACGCGCGAGCATGTCATCTCCATCCGCCATGCCTGCAACGCCCCGCTCAAGGCCCAGAGCGTGCCCGCCGAAGCCTCGGTGAAGGCGGGCTGGGACCTGACTGGCCTGCGGTCAGGCCGGCAGGAGCATGATGGCCTGCCCTATGAGATCGTCGATCCGACGCAGAACGGCGGCAAAGGAGCGGTCGTCGTCGAGCGGCTTCACAAGGAATCCGAGTTCCCCCACGCCGCGGAGCCGATCACCATCGACGGGAAGTACGCGAGCCTCATCTTTTGGCAGGTCGCCACTGAGAAGGGAGGCCGCGCCGCGCATGCCGGTGACGGCACCAACTACCCGCGAGAGGCGGCCGAGCTGCTCGGCTGGTACGAGATCCGCTATGCGGACGGGCTTACGCGCTGCGCCGAGGTCCGGTACGGCGAGAACGTCGGCGCCTGGGACAGCGGATACGATCTGCTCTACTACGCCCGCGAGGTGCCCGCCGGCGTGCGGCCCGACGGGGGCGCGCTCGTGATGTGGGGCCTCGAATGGACGAATCCCCGGCCCGCTGTCCGCATCGAATCCGTCGTGCTGAAGGGCGCGAAGTCGCTGCCCGAGACGCGATACAAGGGCGCCACCTCCGATGCCCGGCCGATGCTGCTTGGCATCACCGCGGCCGAACACCTGAAGTGGGAGGACTACCGACCGGGCAAGAAGGGCAAGCTGCCGGGGTATGAGTAGCGCCGGCATGTGAGATGCTCACCGCACGCGCCATCCTGATCGGTCTTCTTGCCGTCGCAGTCGTGTGCTTTCTGGTCTCGTGGGCCGAGTTGGTCACGGGACAGATCATGATCGGGTTCCTCCAGCTTCCCCCGGTCGCGCTGACCGGCCTTTTTCTCCTGGCGCTGGCGAACAAGGCGCTTCGGAGGCTGTCAGCCAGGGCCGGTCTTCGCCCACCCGAGATCGCAGCCGTCTACATCATGATGATCCTCGCGGCGATGCTCTCGTCGCGCGGGCTGATGGAAGACATCATCCCCATGCTCGTCGGGGTGAACTACTACGCCAACCCCGGCAACCGGTGGCAGGAGATCTTCTTCGGGAACATCCCAGCCGGGCTGGTGCCCTGGGACCCTGGGGGCGGCGCGCTCCAGCCATCCGCGGTCGGGTTCTTCGAGGGTCTCCGCGAGGGTGAGAAGATACCCTGGGCGCTGTGGGTGGGACCGCTTGCCCGTTGGCTGGTGCCCGTAGCAGCGGTGTTCACGGCTTTCCTCTGCCTCGCCACATTGCTCCGGCGGCAGTGGAGCGACAACGAGAGGTTGAGCTTCCCGCTGGTGCAGTTGCCGGTGGAGATGATCCGCGAGGACTCGCCAGTCGGCCCGGAGGCTGGGCCGGTCCGATCGTTCTTTGGCAACCCGTTGACATGGATAGGGTTCGCGCTGCCGGCGGCCATCTTCGGGATCAACGGGCTTCACAATGTCAACCCGGCGCTGCCCGCTATCAGCGTTGACATCGACATCAACAGCTTCTTCACTTCGCGGCCGTGGTCTGACATCACCTTCTTCCACGCTTACGTGTCGCTCGGGTCGGTCGGATTCTTCTACCTGCTCCCGGGCGAACTGCTCCTCAGCTTCTGGTTCTTCCACGCGCTCGCCAAGCTGCAGGACCTGCTCTTCTCGGCGCTCGCCTTCCCGCAGATCAGCAGCCAGCACGGGAGCGGCGACGGCTATGTCGACTACCAGACGATGGGGGCCTACATCGTGCTCGTTCTCTACTTGGGCGCGATGGCGCTGCCCCATCTCAAGGCGGCGCTCAAGCGCGCCGTCTCGCGGGCGGGGCCGACCGGGGCGGACGAGCTCATCCCATACCGCGCCGCCGTCTGGGGGCTGTTCATCTCTCTCGCAGTTGGAGTGCTCTGGCTCCGCTGGGCCGGCATGGCCCTGGGGTACGCGGCCTTCGCCATGCTCATCTACGTCTTCGTGGAGGCGATCATTATGGCGCGCGGCTGCGCCGAGGCCGGCTTGCCGATGGCCGAGGGATCGTTCACCGCGCTCGACATCAGCGCGCTCGTGCTGCCGCCATCCGCGCTCGGTGCTCGCACGCTCACCATCACCGCCTTCTTCGACGGCCTCTTCGCCCGCGATCTGCGGGGCATCACCCTCACCGCCTTCCTCGATGGGCAGAAGCTCTCCGATGAAGTCGGCCTCAGGCGCCGCCACCTTCTCGCCGTCTTCCTCATCGCCATCGCCGCCGCTGTCCCGATCGCCGCCGCCATCCAGCTCTGGCTGCCCTACCACCGCGGCGCGATCGGCCTCTACAGCTACGTCTACCAGGACGCCAACGTCCAGTTCTTCCGCGAGAACGCTACCCACCTTGAGGGCGGCGCCGGTCAGGCCGCCGGTTCCATCGTCGCCTTCATCGCCGGCGGCCTCATCACCGCCTGGCTCTCCGCCATGCGGGTGCGCTATGTCGGGTGGCCGTTCCATCCGCTGGGCTACGCGCTCTGCGCTTCGTGGACGGCGATGGTCTTCTGGTTCCCCATGTTCCTGGCCTGGCTACTCAAGAACGCCATCGTGCACTACGGCGGCATGCGTCTCTATGCGAAGCTGCGTCCGCTCTTCCTGGGGATGATCTTCGGCGAGTTCACCTCCGCCGTGCTCTGGACACTCATTGCGGCGACCTGGAAGGTGCCCCCGCCGTTCTTCCCCTGGCCATAGGCCTGCCAGCGGAACAGGACACTCGCCCCCCACTCAGAGTGTGACGAAGAACCCAAGGTACACCAGCGGCTTGCCTCCACCCAGCAGCCGCGGTCCCCATCCGATCGCCACCCCTTCCATGGGTGAAAGCGAAACGGAGATGAGGGGCTTGGGGGTCGTCATGAGCAGTTCGATGCTCACCTGCCCCTGGGAGACGAGCCGCAGTGACAGGCCCGGTCGAATGCCCGACTCCTTGCTCGCGAAGAGACCCAGGCGCAGCCGCACCGGAAGTCGCGGATCGCACAGTTCCAGGGGTGCTCCGCTGTGCGCCCCTGCCCCCAGTCGCGCCGTCAGGAAGTCGGCGGCGGCGCGGGAGATCTGGCGCAAGGCCACGAACGCGCCCCGGTGGCCAGAGTCAACCCATAGCAGTTGAGGTCTGCCGAACGCCTCCCAGAGCTTCATCACGCATTCCCTGGGCATGACGAAGTCGTGCCGGGCGTTGATCATCAACACGTGCTCGGGAGGCACTCTGCCCGCGTAGGCCGTCGGCTCTATCGGAGCGAAGAGCTGCTGCAGCCGCGCATAGGTGAAGCCGCGCCTGCCGGCCTCAACCCGCCGCGCCCACAGGATCGGGCTTCGCCAGTAGACCGCCGCGACATCACCGCCCCCAACGATCGATACCCCAGCCGAGAACCGGTCATCGACGGCGAGAGCCAGGTCGGCGATGATAGCCCCCAGGCTGATGCCAACGATGCCCAGCCGCTTGCCGTCAATCTCCGGCTGCTCAGTCAGCCAATTGGCTGCTCTGCGCGCACCGAACACGGCGAGCACGTACGGCAGGAGGCCCCTCCTGCCCAACAACATCGCGGTTCGGTGTGCTCTACGCGTGGCCATTTCGACAGACCGCGAAGGCGCCTCTGGAGCCCGAGGGTTGCACGCGCGTCCTTGCCACAATGTGCAATCACCCAAGCGCGTGTCCGGCCGCCGCCCGTGCAGGCAGGGCCGCTTCCGCCCCGAATGCTGGTGGCGCGAGTAGGGGCGCACCGCTGTGCGCCCCTCCCACCGCACGGAGATACCGCCATGCCCGGCCTTGCACAACCGGCGCGCACCATCCACAACGATGCGATCTTGATCGACGGACACAACGACCAGCTCTATGCCGCCGAGTACTACGGAACGCCCTATGACCTGACCCGTGTCTCCCGCGGCACGAACACGGACGCGCCCCGGCTCATCCGCGCCGGGGTGGCCGCAACCTTCTTCATGACAGGCGGCTTCCACCTCGACAGAAGCCTCGTGATGATGGAGAGGGCCCGACAGCAGATCGAGCAGCGCCCCGACCTCCTTCTGCACGTGACGAAGACCGCTCACATCCGTGCGGCCAAGCGGGCAGGGAAGCTGGCCATTCTCCTGAGCTGGGAGAGCTGCGATGCGCTGATGGGGCGACTCGAAATCCTCCACGCGATCTATCGACTGGGGGTGCGCGTCTGCACCGTCACCTACAATGACGGCGGCGGCGAGTTCTCGACCCAGGGGAGCCGAACCCCGACGCGCTACTGCTCGCCCCAGCAGCGGGACGCATCGCGGCGCCGGGCGAAGGGTCTGACATCGTTCGGCCGCGAAGTCATCCGAGAGATGAACAGACTTGGCATCCTGGTCGACGTCTCCCACTCGAACGACGCGACCCTGGAGGATGTCGTATCACTCAGCGGCAAGCCCGTCGCTGCCACGCACGGCGCTGTCTTCGCGCTCTGCCCCCACACGCGCTGCTCGACCGACGAGCAGATTCGCGCCATCGCCGCCACCGGCGGCCTATTCGGGGTCACTTTTTGGTCGAGCTTCGTTGCCAAGCCGCCCGTTCGCCCGACAATCAACCGGGTCGTCGACCATATCGCCTACGCCTCCGAGCTTGTGGGAACCGATCACGTCGCCATCGGCAGCGACTGGGGGATGGCCTTCGAGCCGCACCAGGTCGCCATCAGGCGACCGGCGGATCTCGTCACGCTCACGCAGGCTATGTTGCGCCGCGGCTTCACCGAACAGGACGTCCGCAAGATCTGGGGAGAGAACTACCTGCGAGTCCTCTCCGCGACGATCGGCTAGTGGCGCAGGCTTCTAACCTGCGTCCCCTCGTGGCGCAGATGCAGGGCAGAAGCACGCTCCCGTCGTCGCGCGCGGGTGTGACTTATTGGTGTCGGCGATCTCGGCCCTGATTCCTCCGCTGCTGGAACCGCACCCCCCTTCCCTCCTGACGGCCGGCGGGCAAGCCCCCTCGAACGGCTGCGGAGAGGGGGCGCCCAAGCAATAGGAGGCAATCAGGAGAGACGCGGGGTGAGGTTCCCAGAACCGCTCGATGGTGATGGACGACGACCCTGACTCCGAAGTTCAGCCGACGTTTCGAAGGCACACCCCGGGGCCGTGTTCCCTTCCGCACACGGTTGTGGTAGTATTGCTCTCGGCGGAAGGGATGATATCGGAATGATCAGGATGTCGACCAGGGCGCGATACGCCCTCCGTGCGATGATGGAGCTCGCAGCGAGATCATCGGATGGCGCGGTTCAGCTCCACTCGATCGCCAAGGAGCAGCAGCTTTCTGTGAAGTACCTGGAGCAGATCGTGCGGCCCCTGCGGCTTGCCGGCCTCATCGTGTCTGAACGCGGCTCGAGCGGAGGCTATCGCCTCGGCCGACCCGCCTCCGAGATCACAGCGCTGGATATTGTGCAGGCGGTCGAGGGTCCGGTGTTCGTCGTCGACTGTGTGGCGAGACCCAGCATCTGCCCACGCTCCCCATGGTGCGTCGCGCACTGCCTGTGGGGCCGGGTGGGGGAGGCGATCTCCGGCGTGCTCGCACAGGCCAATCTGGCCGAGATGGCGCGCCTGCAGCAGGCAACCATCGGTGGCCTGCCTACCTCCGGTGAGGTCTCGGCTTGCGCCACTCGCGACGAGTCGGCCCCGGCCGAGTGAAGCAGGTCCCCGCACCTGGGAGCCGAGCTTCCGGCCTCGGGAAAAGGGGGCCGCGGGGACCAACCTCGGCTCTCGGCTCCAAGCCAGCCATTCCTTTCTCTTGACAAGTCGGCCGACTCTGTGCATTATGTCTCAGAGTGTTCCTAGCGGAACACTAGGAGAGCTGGCCGGACGTGCGGCAGCATGCTGTCGGCGCACAAGGCCAGGAAGAGACGGCCGGGCGTGTGCCTTTGGTGAGACAAGGAAGCCAGCAAGGGCCGAATGGACGGCAGGGAGCGCGCCTCTCATGCAGGAATCCCGCACGGCTGCCAATCCCGGTGCGACTGAGGCCACGAGGTCAGGGCGAGTGCAGTTGATCCAGGTTCTGGGCACCAATCACCGGCAGGCGCCGGTCGCCGCCAGAGAGCGGCTGGTGGCCGACGGGTCGGCCTCCACCCTCGTCGAGGAGGTTCGAGTTCTCCTCGGCGCATCCGAGTGCGTGCTCCTGCCCACCTGCAACCGGGTTGAGCTCTACTACCTCGCAGCCCCCGATCCAGCCAGAGAGACGGCGGCAAAGGCGCTGCTCTGCGGCGCGGACGAGGACGTCTGCCTGAGCCCGGACAGCGTCTACCATTTCGCCGGCGCACAGGCGATGCGGCACCTCTTCGCGGTCGCCTCCGGCCTGGACTCCATGGTGTTGGGCGAGTACGAGATCCTGGGCCAGGTGAAAGCCGCCGCGCCGGCAGCGGCATCGAACGGCTGGGCCGGCCCGGTTCTCAAGCGGCTCTTCGACCACGCGGTGCGCGCGGGCAAGCGCGCCCGCCGTGAAACCGCCATTTCCTCAGGTATCTTCTCAGTCGGCCAGTGCGCCGCCCGGATGGCCGAGGAGGTAATCGGCAGACTGGCGCGCAAGCAGGTGCTCGTTTTCGGCGCCGGCCGCGTCGCCCGGGTAACCGCCAAGCATATGGCCTCCCTTGGCGTCGACCCGATCGTCGTCTTCAGCCGGACCCGCGAGAAGGCGTGCAGCCTCGCCGCCGCCTGCGGCGGCCGCGCCGTGGCCGCCGAGGAGTTGCCCGCCGTGATCGAGGCCAGCGACATTGTCGTGGGCTGCGCGTCGGCGCCGCATTACGTGATAGGCACGGCAGACCTGGAACCGGCCGTGCGCGGCCGACACGATCGGCCCCTCGTCGTGGTCGATCTCGGCGTCCCCAGGAATGTCGACCCCGCGGTCGCCCAGATGCCGGGGGTGCACCTCTTCAACATCGACGACCTGGAGCAGGTCGTCGCTCAACACGCAGGCGAGCGGGAGCGGGAGGTCGACCTGGTTCGTGCCATCGTCGACGAAGAGGCCCGCGCATTCGAGCAGTGGCTCGACGAGCGATCTGTCTCAGAGCTCATCACCCAGCTCAGGACCAAGGCGGAGAGCGTCCGCCAGGAATGCCTCTGGCTGGCCGAGCGAAAGCTCCCCGATCAGGATCTACCAACCGTAGCGTACCTGCTGGATCTGCTGGTTCGAAAGCTCTTGCACGACCCCATTTCGGCGATCCGCGGCGCCGCGACGGCCGGCGACCCCGAGGTCGATCTCGCGACTGCCGCCAGGCAGCTCTTCGCACTTCAAGCGGAGGCCCAGGCAGAGCCCGAGGTCGTCCCGGAGCCGGTGCTGACGGCGCGAGACGATGCCGGGTCGTAGATCCGTGTACTATAGGGAAGGAGGTTGGCAAAAGGTCCGGTGATCCTCCAGTGCTTCAAAACGAGACGGACGGGACGAGCGCTGGTGCGCGCTGGGGTGACGGCCACCGCGGTGCTGGTCATGGTCGCGGTCGGACCGCGCTCTATGGCAGCCCAGAAAGCGCCGGTGCCCGCTCCCGCAGCAGCGTGTGCGGCCTGCCACGACCAGCCGACAGCAAGCTGGGCCGCGAGTCTGCATCGAAGGACAGTGGGCGCGCCTCAGATCCCTGAATCCAAACAGGCCTGCGCGGCCTGCCATCGCGGGGTCGAGGCCCATCTCGCGGACGTGACCGACGCGAGCAAGCGGCCGACCCTGAAGGGAATGAGCGGCGACGCCATCTCGGAGATCTGTCTCAGCTGCCACCACGGCGGCAAGCAGGTTCTGTGGGCGATCTCCCCGCATTCCCGGACGGAGGGCGGCTGCCTCACCTGCCATGACCCCCATAACGGCCAGGGCGAGCATATGCTCAAGGCCCCGGAGCCCGAGCTCTGCCAGAAATGCCACCCCGTGCCGGTTGCGGAAACCAACTTGCCCTCCCACCATCCGATCCCCGAGGGGAAGATGGTCTGCACCGACTGCCACAACGTCCACGGAGACCAGCGGGGCAATCTCCCCGAGGCCTCCAACGGCGAGATGTGTTTCAAGTGCCATACGGATAAGCAGGGGCCGTTCCAGGCCGAGCATCCGCCGGTGACGGAGGATTGCATGATCTGCCATCGCCCGCATGGCTCGCCTGTGGACAACCTGCTGATCCAGGACCAGCCGATACTGTGCCTGCAGTGCCATCCGGGGCACAGCGACGCGCATCGCACTCCGCTCGTATCCACCAGCCCGGGCAACCCCGATACAGTCGAGGCGATCAATGCCTTCTACGGTCGCTGCACGAGCTGCCATAGTCGCATCCACGGCAGCGATCTGCTCTCAGGGACTGGCAACCCCACGTTCATGCCGGGGCAGCCGCTGAGTCCGCCGTCGGACGGGGTAGACAGTCTGGCCCACGCGGCCGCGCTCGACCCGACCCTGTGGGGCTTCGACGAGTTCCGGATCGGTCGCATCGACTCGGAGGGGAGCCCCAACTTCGTCCGCGAGTACGATGGCAAGAACTACAACAGGCTGGATGCTGACCTGAGCTTCCTTAGATTCGGCGCTAACGACGACCTCCGCATGGAGGTCATCAACGTCGATGCGGGGGCCGACCAGGACATCAGCCTGCGATACGGCAAGCCGACCCTGGACATCCGATTCAGGGGCCAGGGGCTGACCCACAGGCTCGGCCGCTTCAACGACCCCACCAACGTCCTGATCCCCGCGGCGGACGGCGGGACGAACCGGGTCAACACCACCGACCTCACCAACGGCCGCAACGACTTCGAGCTGGGCCGCACGCTCATCGAGCTCGACGTCGCCGCCCGGTGCCCGAAGCTCCCCCAAGCGAAGTGGCTGCTGAACTTCTGGCAGCAGAAGGAACACGGGAATAAGCAGTTCCTCTTCCTCGACCGCTGCACGAGCTGCCACAAGATCCAGACCTCCGAGCCGATCGACCGCGTGACCACCATCACCGAGGGCGGCGTGCAGGTCGATCTGCCCAGCGGATCGCTCCGCTACCTTCACGGGAGCCAGCGCTTCAGCAACTTCGCCGCGGAGCAGCTCTTCGACTTCTCCGGCCAGTTCGGCCTCTCCAACGGCCCGGCTCCGCTGTTCGGCGTGGCCTCCAGCGAGACAACGACGAACGATCTGCGAGCGGCCTACGCCTTCAACAGCCGAGCCACCGCAGCCGCCATGTGGCGGATGAAAGACCGCCAGGACCAACTCGCGGGCGGACAGCTTGATGTCCGCAGTGGAGGCGCCGGGGCGAGCTATGCCCTGTCTCGCGACGTGCGTATCCAGGGGAGCTTCTTCAAGAGCTCGTTCGATGTTACGAACACCATCGAAGGCGTCTCCAGAGACCGCGACACCGGGCGCATAGACCTCCGGTACACCGGCATCCCGCACGCCACCTGGAGTGTGGGCTACGCAAGAGAGAAGGTGGACCGCAGCGAACGCAACCTGGTGCCGACGGACTCTGACTCGAGTACCTGGAGAACCTCGCTCAACTACTACCCGCTCACCCGGCTCTGGCTGCAACTGCGCTACCAGAAGACGAGTACCGACAATGGAGCCTTCTTCGCCGCCGACGAGGTGCCCACGGAGTCCCCGGCCCGCCTGCTGTCCCTTCCGAACGACGGCAGCCTGCTCTCGGGCATCCTCGGGTACCAGCTCAGCAAGAACACCTTGGTGAGCGGGATCTACTCGAGGAAGCACGACGGCTTCGACGTGATCGTGCCGGCCCTGGCCGTCGATCGCTCCAGCGACCAGAAGGTCAAGACATACGGCCTTCAGCTCTCCCAGTCCAGGGAGAGGGCGCAGGTGACCGCCGGGTACTTCCACCAGACCGGTGATTCTCTTTCCAATGTCTGGTACGGGACAGACACCTTCACCCTCGCGCCGCCGTTGGGTCCGACCGCGGACTTCCCGCCCATCGACGCCCTTGCCGACTCTGATTACACGGCGTCCATCCTGACGTTGAGCGGGAACATGTCGCTGACCTCTCGCTGGCGCCTGTTCGCTCACTACTACCGGACTGCCACCGATGGGCAGGTGACCGCGTTCGACCTGGGCGATTACATCGACCAGAACCCCGATCTCAACGGCGTGGCAGTCGTGCTGAATCCGTTCGACATCGAGATCCGCGACTGGTGGTTGGGCGCCGGGTACCGGCTCGATCCTCGCACCGAGGTCGTGCTCAGCAATCAGCGCCGGTCGTGGACGGACCAGGCCGATTCGACACATGACGGCTCCTACGGGGTGTGGCGTGTCGGCGTCCGTAGATCCTTCTGACAGTCCGCCTAAGGAGCTTGTGTAAGCTTGTCAGGTACGGATACGCGTAGTCACGGGGGCGCCGCCGACGGCGGCGCCCCCCAACTGCCTCGGCGCTCCTGGCTGATCGAAGCTCTCTCATCGGTGAGGCTCACGCTCTGGCTCCTGGCGATCCTCGCCATCGCGATGGCGGTCGCGACCTTCATCCCCCAGCGCGCGCCCGCCGAAGCCTACCTCAAGGTCTTCGGCACGCTGCTGGGACCGCTCATCGCGCGGACGACGCTTCACAACATCTACGGCTCGTGGTGGTTCGTTGGGGCATTCGCGCTGCTGGCGCTCAACCTGCTGGCCTGCAGCATCACACGGACGCAGCGACTCCTTGCTCAGGATAAAGCCGCCCTTGACCGCGCCGCTCGTGAGGAAGAGCCGCAGGGCCGCCAGCTCCGCTGGCGCCTCTCGCGCGAAGCCGGGGCGGCGGCGGACGGCCTCTCGGATCTGTTCAGGCGCGCGGGCTACTCCGTTACTCCTCTTCCCGTCGGCGATGCCGGCCGGCACACCATCGTCGCGCGGCGCGGCCGCCTCGTCCTCTGGTCACCCGTCATCGTGCACGTGGGACTGATCATCGTTCTCATCGGCGCCGCCTGGGGACGCCTCCCCAGCCATTCCTATCAGGCCACCGCCATGCTCGGGCCAGGCGAGATCTTCACCGCCAAGCCCCCGGGCGAGGCCTTCGGCCTCCGGCTCAACGACGCGGGCACGGAGCACGGAAGCACGGGACAGCCCACGCGCTTCTGGGCCAAGGTCGATGTCGTGGAGGAGGGACAGGCCATCGAGTCCCAGACGGTCGAGCCAAACCGGCCGCTCCGCTACCACGGCGTAAGTGTCACTCTGGCGAGCGTCATGCCGGCGGGGTATCAGGTCGCGGTCGTGAAGGGGGAATCCGTCGGCGCCGTCCCGGTCGTCCTCTCGCAGGACGGCCAGGTGGACATGATGGCGACCGTGCGCAAGCTGGAGAACCCGCCCTGGATCGTCTTCGTCCATAGCTTCCGGGAAAACGACGGAAGCGGTCATGCCGCGCCGGCCGCCCACGTCTTCATCGACAAGTCCGGCGAGATCAGTCACAACTGGCAGCCGGTCGGGTGGGTCGGCCCCGATGGACTCGATTACGAAGGCGTCCACTTCGCCTTGGTCCCCGGCATGAGCGGCGCCCAGCTCTCGCTCGATCGCGACATCGGCGTGCCCATCGTCTACCTCGGCTTCATCATCATCTCCCTGGGGGCCATGCTGATCCTCGGTTCGCCACACCGCAGGGTGACCGCCGTTGTCAGCGCGAAGGGCAAGGGCTCCCAGCTTTCCATGGCCATGTCGCCGAGCGCCGACGAACGCGAGGCCGAGCGGCTCTGGAACCGGGTCGAGTCCGACCTGGGCGGGGTCAGGGAGGCGGGCACGACGTGATAGATCGTTCACAGATCGTCATGCTGCAGACGGCGATGGGGCTCTACTTCCTCGCCCTGTTGCTCTACATCATCCGCTTCGCGACCCGGTCGGAGCGCGTCGGCGCAGTCGCCAGCGTCTTCGCCTGGCTCGGCCTGCTTGCCCAGTCCGCCATGATGGTCGAGCGCGGAATCACCGCGCGCCATATCCCCCTCGTGAGCATGTACGAGTACCTGGTGGCCTTTTCGTGGATGGTCGCCCTCGCCTATCTGGTCTTCGAGTTCGGATCGGAGCGGCCCCGCGAGGGCGCCCACGCCGCCGCCGCACCCGCGCTCCTGCTCGCCCTCGGCCTGCTCGCCTATGCCTCCACCTTGCCGGTCTCGATGAAGCAAGCCGAGGAGCTGATGCCGGTCCTGCGCAGCAACTGGCTCATCTTCCATGTCTCCACCGCAGTCGTCGCTTACGGCGCCGCCGGCCTGGCCAGCGCGCTCGCCATCCTCTACTTCATCAGCCAGAAAGCCGGCCATATCGAGTGGGTCCGCACTCGCATCCCGCCGGCGGCCGCACTCGACCGCTCGGTCTATCGGGCCATCCGCTTCGCCTTTCCCTTCCTGACCTTGGTGAACGTCACCGGCGCGGTCTGGGCCTACAATGCCTGGGGGCGCTACTGGGGCTGGGACCCGAAGGAGACCTGGGCGCTCATCACCTGGCTGATCTACGTCTTCTACCTGCACGCTCGGCTGCGAGCCGACTGGCGGCCGCAGAAGACCAACGCCGTCGTCCTCGTCGGCATCATCGCCATTCTGTTCACGTTCCTAGGAGTCAACCAGCTTGCGGCTTTCTCCAGTAGCCTGCACTCCTACGCGTCAGGTACGTAGGGCAGCAGCCTCGGGCGCCGTAGCCTTGGCGAAGGCGGCGTGCTCCTGCCCAACAGCGGCGAGCGCGCTGCTCGCATTCGTGTCCTGCGCGCTCATCATGGCGGCCGCTCCGGCCTGGGCCGGGGAGACGCGGACGATCAAGCCGTCTCGCGCCGTGCTCAGGGATGACGGCTTCTGCCTCGGCTGCCACGCTCCGGGGTCGTTGGCGAAAGGCGCACAACCGGTCGACTCCGCTGTCGTCTACCGATCGGCCCACAACGAGCTTGTCTGCGTCGACTGCCATCGCGATGTGACAGATGTCCCTCACGGCAAGACGCCGCCCCAGGTCCAGTGCGCTATCTGCCATGCCCAGGGTGGCGTGAGCGGCCCGGAGGCAGGCCGGAAGGCGCCGGGGCGCGGCGATCTCCACACGCTCGCCCTCCCGAAGCGGGGGCAGAACGCGCCCACCTGCACCGCCTGCCATGGTGGCCACGACGCGGCTCTCGTCCTCTCTCCATCTTCCCACCTGGCCCCGGAGAGGATCGCCGGCACCTGCGGCGCCTGCCACTCGTCCGAAGCCCGGCAGTACGCGGAGACCGTTCACGGTGCCGCCGCGCGCAGTGGCAACAAGGATGTCCCCATCTGCTCCACCTGCCACCCCGAACACGTCGCGCTGGGCCGCACCGGCATCCTTCAGCAGGGCGTCGTCACGACTTGCGTCTCCTGTCATGAGGACCCCGGTCTCCAGAGCAAGTACGCTCTCCCCGCCAACCGGCTGGCGAGCTACCTTGGCAGCTACCACGGCGCGGCCACCAAACTGGGCGACAACCGGGTGGCCAATTGCGCCAGTTGCCATGGCGTGCATAACATCCTGCCCTCCACCGACCCGCGCTCCACAGTGAACCCCGTGAACATGGCGCTCACCTGCGGCCGATGCCACCCCGGCGCCAGCGCCAAGTTCGCCAGCGGACGCGTCCATCTCCAGCCATCGCTGAGGCGGGACAGGCTCGTCTTCTTCGTGCGGACCGGATATCAGCTCTTCATCGCCGGTCTCATCTCCAGCTTCGTGGGCTACATCTGCCTCGACCTCGTCGCGCGGAGACGGCGTCGCTTCCCGGCAAGCAAGCGCCCAGCCGCATCGGGCCAGGAGCCGGAGTTCGAGCGCCTGTCCCTCAACCAGAGGGTGCAGCACTGGCTGCTCATCACGAGCTTCGTCACGCTCATGGTCACCGGCCTTCCGCTCACCTCCCCGACCTCCGAGGTGTCGCGCCGGGTCGTGACCTTTCTGGGCGGAATGGGAGCGCGTGCGATCATCCATCGCACCGCGGCCATCGCACTGATCGTGCTGGCGTGTTACCATCTGCTCTACGTGCTCTTCTCGCGGCGCGGCTACCGCGACTTTCGCGAGCTCACTCCCGGCATCCAGGACGGCCGAGACGTGCTGCGTATGCTCCGCTTCTACCTGGGGTTCTCCACCGTTCCCGCCCGCTTCGGTCGGTACAACTTCATCGAGAAGTTCGAGTACCTGGCAGTAGGCTGGGGTTCTGTTGTGATGGTCGGCACCGGGACTCTGCTTTGGGCGCCCGGTCTCAGTCTCTCGTTGGTCCCAAAGTGGGTCATGGACGTCGCGCTGATCGTTCATGGCTGGGAGGCGGTCCTGGCCTTCCTCGCCATCATCATCTGGCATATGTATAACGTCCACTTCAACCCATCCGTTTTCCCGATGAGCCGCGTCTGGCTCACCGGCCGGATAAGCCTGCACGAGTTGAAGGAGAACCATCCGCTCGAGTACGACCGGATTGCACTCAGGGGAGGCCTGGGGCAGGGGGACTCGGTATGAGCCAGCGCGCGTGTGCCCTCTGTGAGTGGATGCTGGCCCTCGGGCGGCGGGTCTATGCCCCATCGGTCCGCAGGCCGACGGCCGTGCTCGCGGTGTGCGCGTGGCTCGTGGCGGCCTCCGCGTTGGCGCATGCCGGCAGCCGACCTCCCGTACCGATCTCGCCGACGCTGATGCAGGACGACGACTTCTGCCTCGGCTGCCACGGCCCGGTCTCCCACGCAAAGGGCGCCCCGCTGGTCGACCGGGCGCTCCTGCGAGCCTCCGCACATGAAGAGCTCAAGTGCTCCGAATGCCACACCCGCATCGCTACCATTCCCCATCTCGCTCCGACGGCCCGGGTGGACTGCACCCTCTGCCACCCCGGCAACACCAAGCAGGCTTCCCTCAAGGCGCAGGCGGGGAAGGAGGCGCCGCTCGACCAGCACTCGGCCGCAACACAGCACGGCGCGAAGGGCCTGCCGGAGTGCATGAACTGTCACGCTACGCACGCCATCCGCCGAATCTCAGACGTGAACTCCCGGGTCGGGAGGAAGAGCATCGCCTCTACCTGCGGGGCCTGTCACAAGCAGGAAGCCGGGCTGTACCGGGAAAGCGTGCACAGTGCGGGAGCGCTTGCCGACAATCCAGACGTCCCCACCTGCGTGACCTGCCACCCTGAGCACGCGCGCCTTGGCAAGCGAGGCGTCTTCCAGCAGGGGGTCGTGAAGACATGCGGGTCGTGCCACGAGAATGCCGTGTTGGAGGAGAAGTACGCCTTCCCGGGCAATCGTCTCGCAAGCTATCTGGGGAGCTACCACGGGATCGCCACGCAGCTCGGCTACCAGCGGACCGCCAATTGCGCGAGTTGCCACAGCAACCACCTGATTCTGCCGTCCGCGGATCCGCGCTCCGCGACCAATCCGGCGAACCTCCCGCAGACCTGCGGCAAGTGCCACCCCAAAGTGAACGAGAATGTCGCCCGCGGGAAGATCCACATCATGGCGACGGCGGAGAGCGGCGGTCTCGTCTACCGCATCAACGTGGCGTTCAAGTGGTTCACGTTGTGCACTATCGGCGCACTGGTGGGTCACATCGCGCTGGAGTTGTTCGCCCGGACGCGCCGGCGGACTGGAGGTTTCGAGTGACCGCTCGGTCTCCCGATGAGACGACGCGCGAAGCGCAGTCCCCGTCCGGCGGCGCTGGTTGGTCCGCCCTGCTCCGGGAGGTGGCCGAGGGGCTCCGGCAGGAGCGAGCGCAACTGGAGAGACAGGTCGATTGGAGTGTGCTGGCAGAGGCCGAACGTGAGATCGCCCCGGGACTGACCGCGGAGGCCCGGCGGCGGCTGCGCGAGCTCGTCGCGCGGCGCCTCCAGACGGCGCGTGCCGATCAGGCGGCCGAGGAAGAGGAAGTCCTGCGCTTCAGCGTGTGGTTCCGCCTCCAGCACTTGGGGCTGATGCTGAGCACGTTGGCGCTGATCGTGACGGGCCTCCCGCTGCGCTTCGCTGAGACGGCTTGGGCGCGTGCCTTTTTCAGCTGGATTGGAGGGGTGCCGGTTCAGGCGATTGTCCACCGCGGCGCCGCCGGCCTGCTGATCGCCGTGGGCGTCTTCCACATGGTCTATATCACGCTGACCCGCGAGGGGCGGCGTGAGCTGGCCGCGCTGCTGCCGCGGGCCAGGGATGTGGGCAATCTCCTCCACAATCTCGTCTACTTCGTCGGCCTGACGCGGCACGGGCCCCGGTTCGGCAGGTTCAGCTATGTGGAGAAGTTCGACTACTGGGCGGTGTACTGGGGCATCGTGATCATGGTCGGCTCAGGGCTGATGCTCTGGGCGCCCGACATCACCATGCAATACCTGCCCAAGTACGTCATGGACATCGCTCAGGCAATCCACAGCGATGAGGCATTGCTGGCCGCCGTGGCCATCATCGTGTGGCATTTCTACAATGTGCATTTCGGCCCGGAGCACTTCCCCTTCAACCGGGCCTGGCTCACCGGCCGCGTCTCCGCCAAGAAGATGAGGAAGTACCACCCGCTGGAGTATGAGGGCCTACGCCGGGCACAGGAGCCGCTGACGCACGAAGAAGAGCGGGAGACGGCATGAGCCGGGTGACGCGCTACCTTTGCATCCCCATCACCCCGCTCCTCCGTCGGATACGGCTGCCTCTCATCGGTCGGAGCGTTCCTCTCCTGGTATTGCTCGCCATCGGGGTGCCGATGGTGCTGTTCGCGACCGGCTCGGCGGTGATCTACACGAACCAGCCGGTCTTCTGCAGGTCGTGCCACGAGATGAGCCTCCACTACGCCACCTGGAGCCAGTCCGCGCATCGCACCGTCGGCTGCGAGGAATGCCACGTCATTCCAGGCACGATGAGCATGTTCAAGAGCAAGCTCGCCGCGCTCAGGCTGGTGAGGCGCCACGCCGCCGGCAGCGTGGCGGCCTCGGCCATTCAGGGCCACGTCCCCGATGCCAACTGCAAGCGCTGCCACCCCGACTCCCCTGAGCTCGTCACCTACCACGGCCTCAAGATCACGCACAAGGCTCACTGGGACATGGGGATGAACTGCACATTCTGCCATGACCGGGTCGTGCACGGGCCGAAGTGGCTCTACACCGGCATCACCTCTGAGACGAAGCACAAGCAGATGACGGTGGCCACCGCCTACACCTTCACCCCGACGATGGAGACCTGCTACAAGTGCCACGATGGCAAGAAGGCGCCCAATGGATGCTCGACCTGCCATGTCAGCCTCGGCGAGCGCCGGCCCAGCGCCTTCGATCCGGCTTGGGTGCAGGCCCATCAGCAGGAGGTGCAGCGGACGGGCAAGCAGGACTGCGAGCGCTGCCATACCCAGGACTTCTGCCAGAACTGCCACCGCTCTGCCAACCCCCACCGGAGCGACTGGATCGCGCAGCACCCTGACGAGGCGCGCACGAATCCAAGCGGCTGCTACTCCTGCCACCTCGCTCCGGCCGAGACCAAGCCGGCGCGCGTTCGGGACATGGCCTTCTGCAAGGCCTGCCACGGTCTCCGGCTGGAGCACAAGCAGCTAGACTGGGGGCAGGTCCACGGCAAGGAGGCGCTCTCCAACCCGGCGGAGTGCCAGAAGTGCCACACCCCCAGCTGGTGCTCGTCGTGCCACTCCATCACCCGCCCGCACCCGGAGGAGTGGCTCGCCCGGCACACCGCCGAGGCCACCCGCAGTCCCGCGAGCTGCCAGGTCTGCCACACCCAGCAGTTCTGCGATAGCTGCCACCGATCGAAGAAGCCGCCAACCTCGCACACCTCCGATTGGCTGGTCCGCCACAAGGACTCCGCCAGAGCGCCGAACCCGGGGTGCAGTCTCTGTCACACGACCGATTTCTGCCAGAAATGCCATTCGCAGAAGCCACCGGCCTCTCACGGCACCCGATGGCTCAGCCAGCACGGCGTGGTCAGCCGGATGCAGGGCCAGTCGTGCGCGCTCTGCCATCAGCAGTCGTTCTGCAACAAGTGCCACGGCGTGATCATGCCGCACCCGTCGGACTGGGTGAAGCGCCATCCGCAGACAGCGGCAACCGAGCGCCAGGTCTGCGCGCAGTGCCACCCCAAGGAGGGTTGTGATACCTGCCACCGCGGCGCGCTGCCCGCCTCCCACTCCGCCGGCCAGTGGATGAACCAGCACGGCGCGCAGGCGAGGAAGCACGGCGCGCAGTGCACGCTCTGCCATCGCAGCGACTTCTGCCTCTCCTGCCACGGCACGCAGATGCCCCATCCGGCCGGCTGGGGCCAGGAACCGCACGCGAGGGCCGCGCAGACTGACCGCGACTCCTGCTTGCGCTGCCACAAGCAATCGGACTGCGCGACGTGCCACGGCCTCCCGATGCCGCACCCGGATAGCTGGCTCACGGACCACGGCAAGCAGGCCTCTGTGTTGCCCCAGAAGTGTGCGATGTGCCACAGGACTGGGCATAATGACTGCAACGCCTGCCACGCGGCCCTTGCGCCGTCGAGCCATCAGGCGAGTGACTGGAGCAGCCAGCACGGAATCACTGGGGCAACCCAGACGGACCTCTGCGCGCTCTGCCACGGTCAGGATGCCTGCAACACCTGCCACGCCAAGCGGGCCGCCGGCGGAGGAAGCAGCAAGAAGAAATGAGCGGGAATACGGCCGCGCCGGCTCAGCATCCCGAGGGCGCACCGGAGGCCCTCCGCCCTTCGCTCGTCTCCTGGAACATCACCCGCCAGTGCAACCTCACCTGCGCGCACTGCTACCGCGACGCGCGGGGGCGGCCCGATGCCGGCGAGCTGGCCACGGCCGAGGGCCTGCGCTTGATCGAGGAGATCGCCCGCGTCGGGTTCCGGGTGCTCGTGCTCTCCGGCGGCGAGCCCCTCATGCGGGCTGACCTATGCCAGCTCATCGCGGCGGCGCGAGCGCTCGGCCTGCGCCCGGTGCTCGGGAGTAACGGAACGCTCATCACCGAGGCGGTGGCCCAGCAGATGAAGGAGGCCGGCCTGGCGCGCGCCGGCATCTCCCTGGACAGTGTCGACGCCGGCTACCACAACAGGCTTCGGGGCTCGCCGATCGCTTGGCAGCAGGCGGCCGCGGGAATGCGCGCCTGCGCCGCGGTCGGGCTGCCCTTCCAGATCAACACGACCATCACCCAGCAGAACGAGCGCGAGATGCTCGAGATCACCGACCTGGCCATCGAGTTCGGCGCCGCGGGCCATCATGTCTTCTTCCTCGTGCCGACCGGCCGGGGGAAGGAGATCGCCGACGACATGGTGCAGGCCGCCCGCTATGAGGAGCGGCTCGAAGCGCTCATGCGCAAGCAGCAGGAGATAGAGATCGAGATCAAGCCGACCTGCGCGCCCCAGTTCGTCCGCATCGCCGATACGCTCGGGCTGCGCACCCGCTTCCCGATGGGCTGCCTGGCCGGGCGCACCTATTGTGTGATCACGCCTACCGGCGACGTCCATCCCTGCCCCTATCTTCCGCTTGAGGCCGGCAATGTGCGTGAGCGGCCCTTCTCACGCATCTGGGAGGAATCCGAGCTTCTTCAGCAGTTCCGTCGTGGTACACTGGAAGGCATGTGCGGCCGCTGCCGGTGGAGCACGCGATGCTTTGGCTGCCGGGCCCGCGCCTATTGGGCGACGGGAGGGAACATGCTTGCCGAGGATCCATGGTGCGCGCTGGTGGTCCATCGTCGGAGCGCTGTCGCCGGACGTCGACCGGAGGGGACGGATGCGTGATGCAGCGGCGGACCGACAACCGTTCCTCCCCGCCTTCATCGATCTCCGATCCAAGTGCTGCATCGTCATCGGCGGCGGGGAGGTGGCCGCCCGCAAGGTGCGCCCGCTCCTCGCGTCGGGAGCCAGTGTCCGGGTCATCGCGCTGCAGCTATGCGCGGAGTTGGAGGCACTGCTCCAAGACCCGGCCGTGACATGCTGCCGCCGCGCCTACGTAGCCGGCGACCTCGAGGGCAGCGCGCTGGTCTTCGCGGCGACCGACGATGCCGAGGTGAACGCCGTCGTCTATCGCGACGCGACCGCGCTGGGCATCTTGGTGAACGTCGTCGATGACCCCGACCACTGCGGCTTCATCGTGCCATCGCAGATCATGCGCGACGGAATCTGCATCGCGATATCGACCCAGGGCCAGAGCCCCGCGCTGGCACGGCATATCCGGGAAAGGATAGAGCAAGCGGTGCCGCCCGCCTATGGCGAGCTGGCCAGGCTGCTCGGCCGTCTGCGGGCCGAGGTGAAGGCCGCAGTGCCCTCCGCCAACGAGCGGGGCCGGCGGTGGGAGGCGGTGCTGGAGAGCGACGTTCTCTCGCTGATCCAGCAAGGCCGCTCGGCCGACGCCGAGGCGCTGGCCAGGAGCATCCTCGGCCTCACCACGAAGCCAAAGGCCTCCGCAGGATGAACATCGTCATCGGAACCCGTGGCAGCAAGCTCGCTCTCGCCCAGGCCGAGTGGGTGGCCCATCGGCTGCGCGGCATCGGCGTCGAGCTGTCGCTGCGCGTCATCCGCACGACCGGTGATAGGCAGGCGAGCGCCCCGTCCGACATCGGCCCGGGGGTCTTCGTAAAGGAGATCGAGCAGGCCCTTCTCAGCGGCGAGGTCTCCCTCGCGGTGCACAGTCTCAAGGATCTCCCGACCGGGCCGCGGCAGGGGCTTTGGCTCGCCGCAGTGCCGGAGCGCGAGGACCCCAGCGATGCACTCGTCATGATGAGCGGGTCCGGCCTGTCGGACCTCGCCATCGGCGCTCGCGTCGGCACCGGTAGCCCCCGGCGGGCGGCGCAACTCCGAGCGCATCGGCAGGACCTCGAACTCGTGCCCGTCCGCGGCAACGTGGACACCCGCCTCGGCAAGCTCGAGCGAGGAGACTTCGACGCGCTCGTCGTCGCCTCGGCAGGCCTGATTCGGCTCGGCATGGCGGACCGTATCACTCAGCGCCTGCCCTCTGAGATCTGCCTGCCCGCTCCCGGCCAGGGAGCGCTCGCCCTTCAGGTCCGGCAGGATGACGAGCGGACGCGTGCCTTCGTCTCGCGCCTTGACCACGGGCCGAGCCGCGCGGCTGCGGCCGCCGAGCGCGCATTCCTCGAGCAGCTTGGCGGCGGCTGCACGATCCCGGTGGGCGCGCTGGGCCGGGTGGATGGCGACAGGCTCGTGCTCGAGGGAGTGGTGGCCGGCACGGACGGGGGTGAGCTGCTGCGAGACACCGCGACGGGACCGGCCGCCGCACCTGAAGGCGTTGGAGCAGCGCTCGCAGAGCGCTTGCTCGCTGCCGGCGCGCGCAGTATGCTGCAGGTATGATGCTGGTTCAGAAGGGCACAGTCTACCTCGTTGGCGCGGGCCCCGGTGATCCGGGGTTGATCACACGCGCCGGGCTCGACGTCCTTGGCCAGGCGGATGTCGTCGTCTACGATCGGCTCGCAAGCTCTTCGCTTCTCCTCGAGGCGCGGCCGGAGGCCCGGCTTGTCTACGTCGGGAAATCGCCGGAGCGCCACGCGATGAGCCAGCACGAGATCAACCGAACGCTTGCTGAGGAAGCGAGCATCGGCAAGTCCGTCTGCCGGCTCAAGGGCGGGGATCCGTTCCTCTTCGGGCGGGGAGGCGAAGAGGCCGAGCACCTGAGGCAGAGCGGGATTCCCTTCGTGGTGATCCCCGGCGTCACGTCGGCCATCGCAGTGCCGGCATATGCAGGCATCCCCGTGACCGACAGGCGGGCCGCTTCCTCTGTCGCGATCGTGACCGGCCACGAGGACGCCGAAAAGGAGACGAGCAGCGTCAACTGGTCCCGGCTTGCGCGCGCCACAGACACCGTCGTCGTCCTCATGGGCATGAAGAACCTCGGCGAGATCGTCCGCCAACTCATCGCCGGCGGACGGCCCCCCGGAACCGCTGCCGCAGTTATCCAGTGGGGCACGACCGGGCGGCAGCGCGTGGTGAGATCGGATCTCTCTCGCATCGCTCAGGAGACCGCGGCCGATGGTATCACCCATCCTGCGATCCTCGTGGTCGGGGATGTTGTGGCCCTCAGCGATTCCATTCACTGGTTCGAGCCCGGGCCGTTGGCAGGGCTTCGGATCCTCGTGACTCGGCCCCGCCATCAGGCGAGCGTGCTCGCCGAAATGCTCCAGCAGCGAGGGGCCGAGCTGGTCATCGCCTCGGTGATCCGCGTCGAGCGGATCACCGTCGAGGCCGATCGTCTTCGCGCGCTGCTCGCGGAGAGATGGGATTGGGTGCTGTTCACCTCGGCCAATGGCGTCACGAGCTTCCGCGATCATCTGCTTAACGCCGGATGCGATTGGCGCACTATCGCCGGAGCGAAGCTCGGCGCCATCGGACCAGGTACCGCAGCGGCGCTGAGGGACTCCGGGCTCCATGTCGACTTCGTCCCATCCAGCGCCATCGCCGAGTCGCTGGCAGAGGAGCTGCCCGACGTGACGAGTGCCACGCGCGTGCTCCTCCCGCGGGCACAGGAAGCGCGAGACGCCCTGCCCGAGATCGTGAGGCGACGCGGCGGGTCGGTCGAGGTGCTGCCGGTCTATCGGACCGTGCCCGACGAGCAGGGCCTCGGGCTGCTGCGGGCCGCGTTGAGCGATGAGGATGTCGATGTGGTGACGTTCTCCAGCTCATCGGCGGTGCGATCGCTGGTGGATGCTGTCGGTGCTGAATCGTTGAGTCGATGCGCGGTCGCGTGCATCGGCCCGATCACCGCTGCCACCGCGCGGGAGCGCGGATTGCACGTCGACATCGAGGCCGACCAGCACACGCTGCCGGGACTGGTTGCCGTATTGGAGGCCTACGCAGCAACGCGAGCCCGCAGCGACGCTGTAGCGCAGGTTCCCAAACCTGCGGCGGCGCCGGGCAGGGTTGAAGGGAGTCGGAGTTGATAGGATTCACGAAGTTGCTCTGCGGCCGTGCCACCGTCTCGCAGGCCGTGCGGCAGGCGCGCGGCGACGAGGCCCGCCAGCCGGGCATGCTGCAGTTTACGACCGCCGATCGGCCTCTCGTCGTCTGGAACATGACGACGCGGTGCAATCTGCGTTGCGCTCACTGCTACAACGAGTCGGGCGAGGCCTCCGAAGGTGAGCTGACGACCCAGGAAGCCGAAGCGCTGATCGACGACCTCGCCGCGATGAATGCCCCCGTGCTGCTCTTTTCGGGCGGCGAGCCGCTGGTGCGGTCCGATATCTTCGATCTCGGGGCCTATGCCGCGGCCCGCGGCATCCACCCCGTGGTTTCCACGAATGGCACTCTCATCACCGAGACTGTCGCGCTGCGCCTGAAGGACGCCGGCTTCAAGTACGTCGGCGCCTCGATCGACGGCGCGCAGCCAACCCACGACCGGTTCCGGTGTCGCGAAGGAGCGTTCGAGGCGGCCTGGCAGGGCATCCGCAACTCGCGCGCGGCCGGCCTGCGAGCCGGAGTCCGTTTCACGCTGAGCCAGGTGAACGTCGACGACCTCCCCGCCGTGCTAGGCAAGGCCGTCGAGGAAGGTGTCGAACGATTCTGCATGTACCACCTCGTCTATGCCGGCCGCGGCGCGGCGCTGGCCAACACAGACCTGACACCGGCGAGGCGCCGCGAGGTCATCGAGTGGCTTATGCAGCAGACGAAGCAACTCCACGCCCGGGGCAGAGAACTGGAGATCCTCACCACCGACAACCACGCGGACGGCATCTACCTCTACCAGGCCATCAAGGCGGAGGAGCCCGCTCGCGCGGCCGAAGTGCTGGAGCTGCTCTCGATGCACGGCGGGTGCTCTGCCGGCCGCAAGTTCGCCAATGTCGACGCCCGCGGCGATGTCCACGCCTGTCAGTTCTGGGGGCATCTCTCCCTGGGCAATGTGCGAGAGCGGCCGTTCTCGGAGATCTGGCAGCATCCAGAGCAGGCGCTTCCCTGCCAGCTCAAGGAGATGCAATCACACCTGACCGGGCGCTGCGGGCAGTGCACCTACAAGGCCTACTGCGGGGGATGTCGGGTCCGCGCCGAAGCGGTATATGGCGACGTGTGGGCGGCTGATCCCACCTGCTATCTCACTGACGAGGAGATCGGGATCGGCTTGCAGGGGCGACCCGGCAGGTCGCCCTACGAGAGGGAGGAGATCAGGATCGATGGCAAAGGATAAGGTCCTCTCTGAGGCTGCACAGGCGAGCGCGCCCGGCGTCGAGGGTGCTGACGATCTCTCGATGCGTCA
>Ga0315288_10000507_pt1 | contig 49069 bp, 45 predicted proteins | sample YL17G11_20_MG_FD_203454 | JGI IMG/M metagenome (GOLD analysis project Ga0315288, IMG submission 203454) | Sediment microbial communities from Yellowstone Lake, YNP, Wyoming, USA - YL17G11_20 | ecosystem: Environmental > Aquatic > Freshwater > Lake > Sediment | place: USA: Wyoming | collected... | reverse complement strand
ATGCCGACGATCGCGATCTTGAGCATGACCTACTCCTCGTCTCTGTGGTGCCGGATGTCCTGTTGCTTGTGGAGGGACACCCCACGATACCTCCTGCCCGCGTGACAGAGAAGTACCCGCGGCACTTCCGTGGCTCTTCTCGTTGTGTCGGAGGGGCCGCATGGAAGGGGCCCGCGCAGCGGGAAGGAGTCCATCCGGCCCGCCCCGCCACGAGGCCTGTGACGAACGCCGGCGCCTTTCGCAGCCGTCGCCCGCGAGGCCTTCGCGGCGCGGGGGAACCGGCGGCCGGGTCGGGCGTCTGAGTCTTGTCGCCGGTCGCGGGCTGTGATACGCTCGGGCGCATCGACAGACCCTCGGAGTCCGCCCTTGGCGATCGGCCAGGCCGTTCGCCTGAGGCGCCCTTCCGGGTGCAGATTGTTGGGAGGCAGCGAAGATGCTCCGAACTTGGGCCACACTCGGTGTACTGTGCATGGCCGTGGTTGCCGCGAATGCTGTGGAGTTGAAGTACGCTCCATCGGCCGGCACGAAGAACACGTACAAGGTCACGATCTCCGGCTCCATGGATGTGGAAGGCCTTGGCCCGGGGATGTTCACGGACGGCCGCGGCGAGGCCAGCGAGACTGCCGGTGAAGCGAAAGCGGATGGCACGCTCGCGTCCACCGTCGAGGTGGCGAAGGGCTACCTGAGCGCCGGCGGCGCCTACATCTCCTCATCGATGGTCAAGAAGCCGCTCAGTGTGACGCGCAACGCCCGGGGCATTATCCTGACAGCTGAAGGCGCGGGCATCGATCGTGCGGGGGAGGACCCGATCCTCCTCGCCCTCGCCCTCGCCACCAGCGTGCCGCTTCCCGAGGGCGCGGTCGAGAAGGGCGCTACATGGAGCGCGGAGCACTCAGCCCTCCGCCCGGATGGCCAGAGCGTGACCGTGACCGGTGAGGCCAAGCTCGAAGAGGTCAAGGACGACGCCGGCAAGCAGATCGCCGTCATCTCCAGTAAGACGACCTATCCGGCTCTGCTGGTCTTCAACTCACCGCTCCTGGGCGACCTGACCGTCGAGGCGACGACCGAGGTTCTCGTGGACACCGGTGTGCGCCGCAGCGTAAAGGCCAAGATCTCTGGTGCGATGGCCACCGACGCGACCGCCCTCCAGCCGCTCAAGATCGCCTTCAATCCGCTCGAAGTGGCGGTAGAGTTGCTGCCGCCCAAGTAGCCTGCACCACTGGGGCTACGGACCTCAATGGCAGACAGGGGGCGCATCAGCGTGTGCTCGAGGCGGATGCGCCCCTACTTCGTCTTCCTGATTCTCGCGGGCGCGTCGTTTCCCGGGGTGCTCGCGGGCCGCGCTCTCGTCCCCGCCTGCTACCAACAGCAATGGGCGCCGTGGGGTGTGCCCGAGGCACGGCCCGAGCGGCTCTGGAACCCCATCCAGGCTGACGGCATTCTGCAGTTCTACCCTTGGCGCCACTTCGCCCGTGAGGAGTTGCTCGCAGGCGAGATCCCGCTCTGGAACCCCTACCAGTTCTGCGGCGCGCCCTTTGTCGCCAACGGGCAGTCCGCTGTCTTCTACCCGCCCAACCTCCTCTTCTGGCTCCTGCCCACCCCTTACGCATTCGGCGTGGCGGCGGTTGTGCGCCTCTTCCTCGCGGGGACGTTCACCTACTGGCTTGGACTCGCCCTGGGGCTTCGCCGCTCCGGCGCGACCTTCGCCGGTGTCGTCTTCATGCTAGGCGGGTTCCTCATCACCTGGACCGCGCTGCCGACCCTCGTGGATGCTCTGGTCTGGCTCCCGTTGGCGCTCTGCGCCGGTAAGCGGCATTTCGACGGCCCAGGGGGGCTTCTCTGGCCCCTCGCGATGGGCGCCGCGATCGCCTGCACGCTGCTCGCGGGGCATCTGCAGATCGCCTACTACTCTCTCGTGACACTCATCGTGTGGCTCATCTACCTGAAGATCGTCACCTGGCGGCGGATCGGCTTCGCGGCGACGGTTCGGCTCGAGCTACAGGAGAAGACAGGGTTCATCCTCGGGCTGCTCGGCGGCGCGATCCAGTTGCTGCCGACGCTGGAGCTGGCGCGCCTGGGACATCGGCAGGGGCCCGCCGACTTCGCCGGGCTGGCCCAGTGGGCGCTCAGCCGATATGACCTCGCCCGCCTCGTGGCGCCTGACCTGCTCGGCAATCCCGCCCGCGGCTGGTACCTGACGCCCCTCACGCAGGACTACACCGAGATGTGCGGCTACGTCGGCGTCACCGCGCTCGCGCTCGTGGGACCGGCCCTGTGCGCGGCATGGTGGAGCCGGCAGCGCCGATTCGACATGCTTCTCCTCGGTGCCGTCGCTGGGACCGCGCTCCTGGTCGCGATGGGCACGAAGGTCGGCCACGTCCTTTTCGCCGTCCTCCCGGGGTTCGACCGCTTGTCGGGCTTGCCGCGGATCCTGTGCCTGTTCCAGCTCTCCGTTGCCGTGCTGGCCGGGTTCGGACTCGACGCCATCCGACTGGCCGCGCCCGAACAGCGGCGCAGACTGCGCGGGGCGGCGCTGGTTGCCGCGGCCGTGTCGGGGCTCGTCCTCGCTCAGGCAGCGCCGGACGTGCTTGGAGAGAGCCGCCGGAGCCTCCAGCCCGTACTGGTCGGGTTCGCCTTGCTCGCGCTGTCCGCCGCCGTCTGCGGGTGGATCTCGCGGCGTCACCTGGCCCTCGCGGCGCTGGTGCTGGCGGCCGGCGACCTGCTCGCGTTCGGGCACGGCTACAATCCGACGGCGGCGCCTCGCGAGGTCTACGCCGAGACGCCCCTGCTCCACTCCCTGGCATCGCTGCCGCCGGATGAGCGCGTGCTCGCGCTGACGGACTCCTGGGGCTTCGGGAGCGTTCCGGTCGCCGCGCTGCCGCCCAACGCGGCGATGGTGTTCCGGATCCGAGACGTTCAGGGGTACGACTCGCTCTTCCCCGCCTCGATCAAGACGGCACTCATGCACGCCAACGGGGGCGTCCAGCCGTGCCCCGCGGCTAACGGGAACATGGTGCTGCTCGGACAGGTTACGGAGGACCCGACGAAGACCATCGATCCGGCATGGCTCGAACGGATGCGCGTCACTCGCGTGCTCAGCCGTCATCCATTGCCCGAGAACTGGGGGATGACTCGCCTGGAGGAGCCCATGCCCCGCCTGGTGCTATACGGACGGCGAGACCCGCTCCCTGGCGCTCGGGTCATCCGGCTGACTGCCAACGCTTGCGACATCGACGCCGGCACGGCGTCCGGACCGATCGAGGTAGCCGAGACGGACTACCCGGGATGGTATGCCGCGACCCCGGAGGGGCTACAGCCCCTGCCGCACTCCGCAGCGCGGCCGTTGCGCCTGTCGCCGACCACTGCCACTCGGCATGTCTACCTCCCCGGCGCTTACTTGGTGGGTGCGTTCGTGAGCCTCCTCGCCCTCGCCGCCGCCATGGGTGTGGTGGCCTTCAGCCTCGCCAAGAGGGCGCCGTAGCCCACAGGCTCGGCGGGCCCAGCCGGCGTTTACGGCGGAGAAGGTGAGGTGCTACGATACGGAGTAGACCCACACCGGATGCCGCCCCAAGCTGCCGGCGCAGGATGCCTTCCTTGCCGCCGGGGCGCCTTGAGGGAAGCGAGGAACCGATGCAAGCACCGACCATGTCCATCCGGTCGATTCCGATCGCGCTGATCGTGGCCCTTTGCGGACTGATGCGCCCCGCGACTGCGTGCCCGTACTCCATCCGCGATGCCGGCTTCATTGTGCGCGAGCCGACCCCGTACAAGCTCTATGTCTATCTCGACGGATCTCGGCACGATGCGGCTGCGGCGCGGGACGCCCTCAAGAAGGCTGCGCGGCGGCTCGAACTGAGCGAGTCCAACGTGGCGGTCGAGTGCATCGACATACACAGCCAGGCCGACCACAAAGCAATGCGCTACCTGCCGGACGGTGCTTCTCTGCCCAGCGCTGCCCTCGTGTCATCGTCTGACCGGGTCTTCCCCATAGGACATGTGAAGCAGGCGCTCGATGAGCCGGGCGCGCGAGGCTTCGTCGCATCGGTCGTCAGCACAGAGACGCGAGAGAACGTCGCCCGGTACGTGCTCGACGGGTGGTGCGTCGTGTTGCTCGTCGAGGGCAGCGATGCGGCGGGCAACGCGCAGGCCCGGCGTGCGGTCGAGGAGGCCGCGCGAGGCGTCGTAGGTCTACGGACCGAGATGGCACGTATCGAGCGAGCGCCCCATGTCGTCGTCATGGGCCCGGGCGCCTCGGGGGATCCCGTCCTCGCATGGGGTCTCGGCCTGGCGACCGGTCGTCAGGCGGAGCCGCAGGCGGCAGTGGTCTTTGGGATGGGCCGCCGGCTCGGCCCGGCGTTGGGTGGCGAGGCGATCACGACAGATGCGCTGGCGGGGCTGTTCCAACTGCTAGGCACCAACTGCACGTGCACGAGCGACCCCAGCAGCCTGATGGGGCCGGCGGCCCCCCTGGTCTGGGGGCTGTCTCGCCAGCAGGCGGTAATGGACACGCTGGGCTTCGACCCGAACAGCCCGGCAGTGGCGACAACCCTGTCGGGCGTCTGGCGCACCATCGGTGAGCTGGACGCCGCCGGTAGCCGTGGCATCGAGATGGGGCCGGGCGCGGGCTACTCGGAGTTTGCCCTGGACTCGCTCACGTCGGGAACTCGCGGGGCGCCGCCGAACCGGGTGGCGCTGTCCAGGCGGGTGGCCCAGGCCCCGCCCGCACCCTCAGGGCCCGGAGCCGGCCCCTGGGGCGGGGGTCCGGGCATGATGCGCGGCCCCATGGGCAAGGGACCGTTCCCGGGACCTGGCGGCGGGCCCGGCATGCCGCCGGGAGGGCTGCACGGTGGGCCGGGCGGCCCGCGTCCTCAGGCCCCGCCCGCGCCGGACTCCGGCGGGGAGTCGCTGTCTACGCTCGGTGTCACCGTCCCCGGTGTGACCGGAGGCGCGCCCGGGGCACCGCCGGCTGGGGAGGGAGCGCCAGGCATGGAGGCGGGCGTCCCCGGAATGCCCCCCATGGCCTTCCCAGGAGCGCTCCCCGACACGAGCGGCCTGCCTCCACTGCGGTACGTGCCGGTGGATGACCCCGACTTCTACGATCCGAACAACCCCATGGCGCCCGTCGCCGTGGCGACGGCGGAGATGCCGCCCGGCACCGGTCCCGACGGGATGCCGCTGATGGACTCGGGGGGCCCGATGCCTCCGGACGGCGCCGCGCCGCCGGAGAGCGCGGACGCGCCGGGCGGGTTGGCGCCGGCAGGCAGCGAGACCGTCGTCCCGGCCGAGACGGGTGTCGAGTCCAGCTCACGAAGGGTGCTCGTCGTCGTGCTGGGCGCCGTTTCCCTGATGGCCTTGGCGGCCGCCGCCATCATCGTCATCGTCTCACTCCGGTCGAGGTAACATGGCGGTTCTGTCACTGCTGCTTCGCGAGATTCGGCATCGGGCGGGGGCGTTCACGATGGGCGTCCTCGCCGTCGCTGTGGGCGCTGGGCTGTGTGTCGCGCTCCTCACGACCAGCCGGGCCGCCAATCGCGAGGCCGGGCGCCTCATGCGCAACCTCGGTCTCAACGTTCTCGTCGTGCCCGAGGGAACCGATGTCGCGACCTACTGGGCGACAGACCAGTCCGATCGCGATATGCCCGAAGATGCCGTCCGCCGGCTCGCCGATAGCCCCGAGATCTCCGCCGACCACTTCGTGGCCACTCTCAAGAGGTGGGTGACCTGGCGCGGCAAGCAGGCTCTACTGACCGGAATCCTGCCCGAGTACCCGAAGAAGGGGGCGACGGACAAGGCGCCCATGGGCTACCGCATCGAGCCGGGCACCTGCATCATCGGGTACGCGCTGGCGATGGCGCTTGATGTGCAGAGGGGCGACACCATCGACGTGCTTGGCAAGGCGCTGACCGTCGAGCGCCGGTTGCTGGAGGCGGGCGGCAAGGACGACGTCCGGATCTACGTAGACCTCCATGACGCCCAGGAGATGCTCGGGCTGCCGGGGCGCATCAACGAGATCGAGGCACTCGGGTGCGTGTGCTACGGCGACACCTTCGACACCCTACGCGAGCAGATCGAGCGTGTGCTGCCTGGGGTCCACGCGACTGAGCTGCGCGACCTGGCCACCGCGCGCGCCGAGACGCGGCACATGGTCGAGCGGCACGCGATCCTCATCGAGGCGCTGGGCTTGGTCGCATGTGTGGCCTGGGTCGCGGTGCTCGCGTGGCTGAACGTCCGTGAGCGACGACGCGAGATCGGCATCCTCCGCGCCTTGGGCTTCCGCGGCGTGCACATCGCGGCCCTGTTCTTCGGACGGTCCGCGCTCATGGGGATCGCTGGGGGGGCGCTGGGGTTCGCGCTCGGGACGATCGTGGCTCTCCACTGTGGCGCGGGGATATTCAAGCTTACGCTGAGCAATGTGAGGCCGGCTTACGACCTCCTCGCGCCCACCCTCATTGCCACGCCGCTAGTCTCGCTCGTCGCGGGCCTCGTGCCGGGCGTTCTCGCCTTGGTCCAGGACCCCGCATCTGTCCTGGCGGAGGAGTAGGCATGGTCGCACTCCGCGGTGTGACGAGGGTGTTCGGCAAGAAGGGTCGCCAGGTCCGAGCCCTGGACGGCGTCGATCTCGAGGTGCCCTCGGGCGAGTTCGTGGTGGTCAAGGGGCCCAGCGGCAGCGGGAAGTCCACGCTGCTCCTCACTGCCGGCGGCATGATCCGACCGACCGACGGCACGGTGGCGCTGGCCGGGCAGGACATCTACTCGTTGCCGGAAGCACGCCGGGCGCGGCTCCGTGCGACGCACATCGGGTTCGTCTTCCAGATGTTCCACCTCGTGCCCTATCTCTCCGCACTTGAAAACGTGTGCCTACCCTCGCGTCTCGGCAGTCCACCGGCTTCACGTGATGACGCCCGCGAGCTGGTCGCGCGGTTCGGCCTGTCGGAACGTGCGGACCACAGGCCGGCCGAGCTGAGCACGGGCGAGCGCCAACGAGTGGCCGTCGCCCGAGCGATGGTCAACCGGCCCCAGGTCATCCTGGCCGACGAACCCACCGGCAACCTCGACCCGGAGAGCGGCGCCTACGTCCTGGACGCCCTGTCCGCGTTCAACCGGCAGGGCGGCACCGTGCTCCTCGTGACCCACGAGGAGTGGGTCGAACGCGCCGCCCACCGGGTCGTGCAGATCCGCGCAGGTCGCCTGGTCTGAGACCGACTCAGGCAACGAGCCCCTCAAAGCGGCACGGGCCGTCACCCCGTGGCTGGGGTGAACGGCCCATGTCTGGCGGTGGGGGAGCAGGGGGTCAGCGGCGCACGATCGCCCCGTCGGGGCGGGCCCGGCGAGCAGCGGGAGGGCGAGTCGTCCGAGCGGCATGGGGCCGCGCCTGGACGCGTGCCGTCGCACCTCGTACGCCCCCCGCCACGCCGGCGGGGGCATAGCCCTGGGTCACCAGGAATGGGCCGCCGAGGCCCTGAGTGATGATCGTCATTCGAGCGCCCTCGCCGTTGGGTTGCCCTGGCCATCGAGGGTCAGGGAGAAGCGATACTGCGTCCCGCCGGCCGGGCTCTTCATCGTCAGCGTCGTCCCCGCTAGCGCCCAGTCACCGGCACCTTGGGTCCGCGCGGCGACCAGGCAGTCGGCCACCGTCGCCGTCGATCCGTCGGCAAATGCCACGGACCCGCCCAGCATCGCTGAGACGACCTGAGCGACGGCGCCGGACGCGAGCGCCATTTCGTCACCGGGGTCGGCCGTGCCGCGGGAGGAGACGGCCGCGTCCAGGTTGTCGAGCTTGGCGGCCCGCCCCTCGGTCCATGTCCCGTTCGTGAGCGCCGTGGCGGCCGGAGCCCGGGTGCTCATGGGGGCATCCAGGCGATCGACATACCCCGCACGGGTGGACGTCCAGTCGCCCTCCGTGTAAACCACGAGCGCGTCGCTAACCACGCCGGTCCCAGACCATCGAACGGCCACCACGTCGGCGTTCATCTCCGCCGCGGTGAGCGTCAGGCTGTATATGCCCGTGCTGCCGATCTCGGCTGCCGAGTTCGTGGTGTTGGCGAAAGCGCCGCCGTCTAAGTTCGCCTGGGTCGCGAGCGTCACGCCGCTCTTCAGCGCCCCGGTTGTGTCACGCGCCAGTAGGATCACCCTGGCCTGAGTGTTCCTCGCAAATGCCATGCTCATCCCGTCCTCTGCAGCCCAAGCGGTCCCTGCGACGCCAAAGGCGGACGCTGCGCAAATGCCCAGTAGGCGAGCGCGGCTGCTGCGGGAACGTGCGGCCCCGCAGGCGCCCCGTCGCTCCAGACGCTCAGGTCGCCCAGTCCCGGGCGCGGCGGCACCACCGGCGCGCCCTCTGCCCACACGTCGAACAGATTGGGGGTCGTTGCCATTCGGCGCTCCTAGTCTGCCATAAAGTCGTCCGCGTACACCGCCAGGTCCGTCCCGCTCTGCCGCCGGACGAGCACCCGCAGCTCCACCACCTGTGCCCGCGGCAAGTCGGCCGCCGCTATCGTGATCGTGTGCCGCCCGTAGGACGTGCCAACCGTCTGCGCTGTCGGCCCGGCGATGAGCCGCCCGGCCTCGTTGTAGGCCGCAAGCTCCACGTCACCCGCCGTGTAAGTGCCGCTGCGCTTCAGGTAGATGCTCAGCTCCTTATCCGCGCTCGCCGCCGCGTAGGTCCGCAGGGCGTTGTAGCTGGAGATGTAGTATGTCGCATCGGTCGGCTGGAACCTCCAGCATGCCCCGGAGCCGCCTCGAGCGTCCGACGTGTCCCGCTTGGCCGAGCCATACACGAAGTCGATCCGGTTATCGTCCGCTGCCCCGTTGTAGTGCTGCCACTTCACGCATGGCCAGATCCCGGTGAGGTCGGCGAGGACCGAGACGGGCGTCGTGACATTCATCAGCGTGCAGTTCACCAGGGCGACCGCGTCGATGTTTGCGAACGCATAGACTCCCGTCGGGCATTCCGCCAACGTGCAGTCCTCGAGCCGCAGCCGCCCGGCGATCTCGGACACCGTCAGGCACCGGTTTGAGTTCCGCCGGAGCAGGCAGTTGCGCAGCAGCGCGTCCATAGCGCCGCCGGCAGTACCGACCGCACGGTAGTTGGAGAGCAGGTTCAGCCCGCTCACCCGCGAGAAGTCCGCCCCGGCCAGGTAGAGTCCCGACAGGTTGGTGTTCAAGCTCGCACAGATCCACCCGCCGCTGATCTCCTCATTCAGCCTCTCCAGGTCCATCCCGCAGTAGTCGCATGATAGGCACGACAGATCGGTGATAAGCCACCCGGTCGAGCGCGCCTGGTAGGAATACTGCACCGAGTACAGCCCTCGGTAGTAGCGGAGGAACCCGAGGCGGTCGCCGTCGATCTCGATGAAGCTCCTGCCCGTGGCGTAGAGGCCCGTGCCGTACCTGTTAGTCCCAGACTGCCAGAACCAGGTGGTACCGTCCTGGGTCTGGTTCGAGAGGTTCCACCCGCCGCTGATCCTCAGGCGGGAGGCCGTCGAGCTACCCGATGCCGAGATGGTCTGCACGTTGGTGCCCGATGCCGCTGCCGCTCCGGTATCCGTGACGCCCAGCCTGTAGGTCGCAACGGCCTCGGTCGTGCCGGAGTAGGTCGCCACAAGGGTGACCGTGGTCGTGCCGCCCGCGTAGGCGATGGATGAGACCTCCCACCAGGTCTCGCCAGCGACGTTCTTCCCGATGAAGTCCTTTGCCGCAACCGCCGTGGAATAGTCGCCGGAGATCGTGACCGTGGTCCCGCCGTCGGTCCACTGCCAGTTCCCGGTGCCGCCGATGCGCGTCGGGGACGCGGACTTCGCGCAGCGTACCTCGTCGCCACCAGCGAGCCCGGTGCTCGCCTTGTCGATCGTCTTGTACGGATTGCCCGCGCCACCGTCGCCGGTCGTGTCGTTGCCCGAGGCATAGTCGCAGTACTTGATCGCCATCCGCTACACCTCCAGCCCGGCAAGCGCGCGCTCGTCCGCATCGGCATCCAGCGCCGGGAGAAGCGCCTCGATCACAGCCCGCATCCCGGCATCCCCCTCGGAGACCGCGACCTCCGACCTCGGGCGAGCGCCGCGATACTCCCACCAGCATACGAGGCGACCACCCTCCTCGGAGACCGCCAGCACCCGCACGGTGTAGCCGGTGGCGCCCTGCCACTCACTTCCAGCCAGCGAGCTTGCCATGGTCGCTCACCTCCTGCCGCTGATCCTCAGCGGGCTTCCCCTTCACGCGCGCCAGCGGCACCCGCACCTCGAGCGTCCGCTCCTCGCGGACCTCGTAGGCGCGGACACCCGTTTCGTCCAGGAACCGCCCGGTCAGCGTTCGTCGCACGTTGTCAACCGCCATCGCCGCCTCCAGTGCCGCCGGAAATGGGCCCGCAGACTCGCGATCAGGTGGATGGGTCGCATTGAGAGCACCAGGGACTGACGCTCGTGGAGAGGGTGGGCTCGCGGCGGCTGGACTCGCCCACTGCCCCGAGATTATAACACATTTGTTTGCATAAGTCAAGCGCAAAGTGGTGCACCATGGCGTGTCAGAGGACCGCCGAGCCAGGACCCACCGAACCAGTGACCACTGCCGGCCCGTTATGTCGATACGAGCCTTCGTACCCGGCGGCGTCTATCGCATCGGCCAGCTCGGCACCACGCCGCACGGAGGGTGGCCAACCTGAACGGTACCCACGACCGAGTCCATGCTGTCCTCGAGCGAATCGAGTCCGCCTGCCGACGCGTCGGGCGGTCACGCGATTCGGTGGTCCTCGTGGCAGCCACGAAGCAGAGATCCGTGGATGAGGTCAGGGAGGTACTCCAAACGGGGGTCGCGAATATCGGGGAGAGTTACGCCCAAGAAGCCGTGAGCAAGTTCGAGCGGATCGGGGCCGGACCGGTGTGGCATTTCATCGGGCATCTTCAGACGAACAAAGCGAAGGAAGTCGTCCGGATGGCCGATGTGATCCACTCCGTGGACAGCCTGCGACTGGCGGAGGAGATCTCCAAACGGGCCCAAGCGCTCGGGAAGACGCAGCGGGTCCTGCTGGAGGTCAATGTGTCGGGAGAGGAGTCGAAGTGGGGGATGAGCCCCGACGCCCTACGGGGTGATGCGGCTCGCATCGTCGCCCTGCCGGCCCTGTCCGTCGAAGGGCTCATGATGATGGCGCCCCTCGTCGAGGATCCCGAGGAAGTCCGTCCCGCCTTCGCGAGCACCCGCGTCCTCGCCGATCAGCTTGTGTCTGACGGCGTTCTCCCCGGGTCGCCCCTTCTCTCCATGGGGATGACCAACGACTTCGAAGTCGCTATCGAGGAAGGCGCCAGCATGGTTCGCGTCGGCACGGCTATCTTCGGGCCAAGACAGACTGCCTGGAAGTGAGTGATGTGTCCGTGACTGAAGGAACCTACGCCGAGGCGACGGAGATCGAAAGGGGTACCAGCATGGCCAGCCGGCTATGGGACCGCATCCGGAGCTACAACCCAAACTGGGGCTATGGCACTGAGGACACCTACGATCGAGAGGACGAACTGGAGCCCTACGACCCTCCGGTGCCGACGCCCGGCCCCCAGCGCGAGATCGTGGTGCGCTTCCCTGCGAACATCGAGGACGTTCACGACATCGCACTGAACCTGAAGCGCCGCCAGCCCATCATCGTGAACCTCGAGAAGGCCGACAACTTCCAGGCACGGCGGATCGTGGACTTCCTCTCGGGGTACACCTCAGCGCTCGACGGGCACATGCAGCGGGTCGGCGACACGATCTTCCTGTTCACGCCCAGGGCTCTCGGCATCAACAGCGAGGACCGTTCCGTCCTCGAGACCAGCCATGGCGCCCAGACACGCCCACCGGACGGGAGCCACCGATGAAGCGCGTGAGCCGCCTGGGGGTCCTCGGCGTGGGGGCGATGGGCGGCGCTCTGCTGGATGGCATTCTGCGCTCCGGAGCCGTGAGGGCGACCGAGGTCATCGCCTATGACGCGGACGCCGGCCGGCTGGCGGATGCCTGCGCGCGCCATCGGGTCACTCCAGCCCCATCCGCGGCGGCGGCGGCCGAGGCGGCCTGTGTCCTCCTGTGCGTGAAGCCGTACCAGATCGCTGGGCTCGTCGAGGAGATCGCGCCGAGCCTCGGGCGAGACCAACTGCTCATCTCCATCGCGGCCGGCATCCGTACGACGCAGATCGAGGCCCATCTGCCCGCTGGTGTGCCCGTGGTTCGGGCGATGCCGAACATCGCTGCCACTGTGCGCGTTGGCGCCACGGGCCTCTGCGCCGGATCCTCGGCGCGGCGGAAGCACTTGTCCGCCGCCGAGCGCCTGCTTCGGGGGGTCGGCTTGACGGCTATCGTCGATGAGGGTCTGATGGATGCCGTAACCGCTGTGAGCGGGAGTGGCCCGGCGTTTGTGTTTCTGTTCATCGAAGCCATGGCCGACGCGGGCGTCCGCCTCGGTCTGCCCCGAGCCACGGCACTGGCCCTGGCCACGCAGACGGTGGCGGGCGGCGCGGCCATGGCCCGCGACTCGGGCGAGCACCCCGGGGCTCTGAAGGATAAGGTGACCTCGCCCGCAGGTACCACCATTGAGGGGATCGCCGCGCTCGAGCGCTGCGGCCTGCGCCACGCCGTTATCGAGGCGGTCACCGCCGCCGGACGTCGCGCGCAGGAGTTGGGCCGAAGCTAGCGACTAAGCCGAGAACCGCACGACGTCGCTGGGCCGGACGGTCGATGCGCAAGGCTGCAGGGAGCTGCACACGATGAGACTTACCGCCGTAGACGTCGAGAGCCGAAGACTCAAGCGCGCCCTGCGCGGCTACTGCATTCGCGATGTGGACGACTTCCGGCAGGAGATCATCGACAACTTTGAGGAGATGCTCGTCGAGATCGCGCAGCTCCGCGAGCAACTCGAGAAGTGCCAGGTCGAGCTGGCCCACTACCGCAGCATCGAACACAACCTCAACCAGAGCCTGCTCCTCGCGCAGCGGGCCGGCGACGACGTGCGGCTGTCGGCACACCATGAGGCCGAGGGGATCATCCGCGGCGCGCGCGAAGAGGCCAACGAGATGCTCCGACAGGCGCGCCGCGAACGGGCGGACGTCGAGCGGTCCATCGGCGACCTCGTCGCCCAACGCGACCGTTTCGTCGAGGAGTTCCGCGCGCTGCTACAGACCTACGCGCACCGTTTCGAGGCAGTGGACGCACCCCGAGTCGTCGCCCCGTCCGTCCCCTGGCCACCCGACGCCCAGGGCGTCTCGAGCCCGACTCCCATGGGCCCTCCGCCCGCCGACTACGCCTCTGCGGAGCAGCCCATCTACGGGTATGCCGAAGGCTACTCTGAAGAGGACTACGGCCGGCCGACGGGCGAGTATCCTGAGCCCGACTACGAGGATCCCGCCGCCAAGCCCGCGGACCAGGGCAACGTCATCACCCCGCCCGAGTGGCTCGTGGCCTCCTCGGACGAGTAGGCCTCCCCGCCAGTTCCACGAAGGTGCCCGCGCCTGCGCGGCGAATGCCTGACTGCTGCGCCGGCCACGGCATGGCCCCTGTCTGTCTGGGCGGCGCACGCTATCCCGGATCTGCGAGGTGGCGCCGCATGGCAAAGAAACTGGGCATCGGGTCGTGGGCATACTGCTTCGGCCCCTATGCGTCCAATCCGTATCCGCTCGATGAGGTCGTGCGGAAGCTCTCGGCACTGCAGTTCGACGGCATCGAAGTGTGCGGCTTCCCGCCCCATGTGACGCCCGAGGACTACAGCACACCGGCGAAGCGGGCCGAGGCAAAGCGGCTGTTCGATGACGCCGGCCTTGGGGTCTGCGGCTACGCCGCCAACCTGATGGATGTCCCTCCGGCGATGGACGACGCGGCGAGTCCGTACCTGGACCGCTTCAAGCAGTGTTGCGAGGTCTGTGTCGGCATTGGCAGCCCGAGCATTCGCGTCGACACGGTCTCCGGGCCGATGCTTCCCGCCGATGTTCCCTACGCGACCGCGTGGCGCCGCGTTGTCGACAAGTTCGGCAAAGCCGCCGAAGTCGCGCAGGATGCCGGCCTGCTGCTCGTATGGGAGTTCGAGCCGGGCTTCCTGTTCAACAAGCCCAGTGAGATCGTGAAGATGGTCTCCGATGTGGGCCACAGGAACTTCCAGATTCTGTTCGATACCTGCCATGCCCAGATGGTCGCCGTGAATGGCTCGCGCCAGCCGAAGCCGAGGGAGACCCTTCCCGGCGGGATCGTCGAGCTGACGCAGATGCTCAGCGGGAGGATCGGTCACATCCACCTGATCGATTCGGACAACACGCTCCATGGCGACGAAACCAGCACGCACGCCCCCTTCGGCCAAGGTGTGATCGACTTCGATACGGTGATCCCGGCGATCCTCGATGCGGGCTATGACGGCGAGTGGTGGAGCATCGATCTCTGCTTCTGGCCGGAGGCCTGGGAGGTCACCGAAGCCGCGAAGGCCTTCCTCCGGCCCTACATGGAGCGTTACGCCTGACGGGATGCCCGTCACCAAAGAGAGGATGCGACGCGATGAAAGCATGGGTGTTCACCGAACCAGGGAAGCATGTGCTCACCACGGTCGATGATCCCAAGCCCGCGCCGAACCAGGTGTTGGTGAGGGTGAAGGCCTGCGGCATTTGCGGCTCGGACGTCGCGTACCACTTCGGCAAGTCGTCCCTGGAGACGCCAGACGGTAAGGGGCCGCTCATCCTGGGCCACGAGTTCAGCGGCGAGGTCACCGAAGTGGGCGCCATGGCGCAGGGGCTCTTCCGTGCCGGGGACCGAGTCGTTCTCGACCCGGTCCAGTACTGCAACGCCTGCAGCATCTGCAAGCGCGGCTACCCGAATCTCTGTGAGAATAAGGCTGTGCTCGGCGTCTCGGCCGATGGCGGTTTCGCCGAGTATGCCCTCTCGGCCTACACCAGTGTCCACAAGCTGCCGGAGAGCGTGGACTACATCACGGGCGCACTGACCGAACCCCTGGCGTGCGCGACCTACGGCGTGCAGAACCTGCAGGTGGCGCCGGGCAACTCAGTCGCCGTGTTCGGCGTGGGGCCCATCGGGCAGATGATGCTGCAGCTCTGTAAGAGGAGCGGCGCCTCGCCCGTGTACGCCATCGACGTCAAGGACTACCGCCTGGCCATCGCGCGGTCGTTGGGTGCGGATGGTGTCATCAACACAGGCGATGCGGCTTCGGCGGACTACTGCTCCGACCTCACGGCGCAGGTCAAGGACCTTACCAATGGCATGATGCTCGACCGGGCGATCGTCGCGACGGGCTCGGTCGAGGCCATGGAGGCGGCTCTGGCCATCACCGGAAGGCGCTCCGTGATCGTGTTCTTCGGTCTGCCCGGCGATGATGCCATGGTGGCCCTCCCGGCGCTGAAGTCGATCCTGTGGGACAAGACGATCCGGTTCTCGTGGCTCGCGCCCAATATGTGGCCGAAGGCGCTCGATGCGCTGGGCGCCGGGCTGCTGAACACGGGCCCGCTAGTCTCGGAGACCATCCCGCTGGACCAGTTGATCGCCGGCATCGAGCGAGCCAAAGACAGCGGCGCGAAGCCGATGAGAGTCGTGGTCACACCGGGCTAAGCGGATTGGGGAGCACCATGGCGGGGTCCACCGTACGCGAGCGCCTGCTCGACGAGGTGCGCAAGCTCCGGATCGCGGATACGCACGAGCACCTCGAGCCGGAGGCCGCGCGCCTCAAGCGGAACATCGACTTCGGCAACCTGTGGAGCCACTACGCGTCATCGGACCTGATCTCGGCGGGGATGTCGCACGCGGATCTCGAGTTCCTGAGAGACACCGGCCAGCCTATCAAGGAACGGTGGCGCAGGCTTGAGCCCCACTGGCGCCACGTTCGCACCACGGCCTACGGGCGTGCCCTGCTCCGTGCCGTGCACGACCTCTACGATGTGCCCGACATCACCAGGCGCACGGTCGAGGAGCTTTCGGAGAAGATCACGGCGAGCAACAAGGCCGGCTGGTTCCGCGAGGTGCTCTCCGTCCGCGCGGGGATCGACGCGGTGGTCCAGGACGGGTGGGGCGATGAGGTCGACCGCTCGATATGCCACCCCGTTGCGCGCTACGACGAGTTCATCGGCGCGCGCAGCCGACGCGAGCTGGAGGGCATCGGCCGCCGATGGGGTGTGGCGGTCCACTCCCTCGATGACCTGTGTGCCGCCTTGGCCGTGGCCTTCGACCGCAACACGAGCCAGGGCGTATGCGGAGTCAAGACCGGCCTCGCCTACAGCCGCATCCTGCGGTATGACAAGCGGACCCGCGAAGAGGCGGAGCGCGTGTTCGTTCGATGCTACGATGCCCAGGGCGAGGGTGTCTCGTGGCAGGACGCGAAACCGCTGCAGGACTTCGTCATGCACCAGGTGGTCCGCGAAGCCGTGACGCGGGACCTGACGATCCAGGTCCATACCGGTCTACAGGAAGGCACCGGCAACATCATCACCAACTCGAACCCGACGCACCTGGTGAACCTGTTCCTCGAGTATCCCGAAGCTCGCTTCGACCTGTTCCACGGGGGATACCCGTACGGCGGAGAGCTGGCCACACTCGGCAAGAACTTCGCGGGCGTCCACATCGACATGTGCTGGCTGCACGTCATCTCCCCGACCTATGCGCAGCGGTGGCTACGCGAGTGGTTGGAGACGGTGCCCTCGAACAAGATCTCCGCATTCGGGGGCGACTACATCTTCCTCGAAGGCGCTTACGCTCACGCCATGATGGCCCGCGAGACCGTAGCGGCCACGCTGGGGGGGATGGTCGAGGATGGCTACTTCGGCGAGGATGAGGCGCTTGAGGTCGCCCGGAAGATCCTGCGCGAGAACCCCAACAGGCTCTTCCGCCTCGGGCTCGACGCGAAGCCCCGCAAGACGCCGCGCCCCGCCCAGCGGGCGAAGGCGAAACGGTGACGGCGCGACACCGCCATCGGTGAACGGAGGCCGGGATGCGATACGGTGTGAACTTCCTGCTGTGGACGGCTTCGAACAGGGATGATGCCACCTGGATCCGCAAGGCCGCGGTGATGGGGTTCGACCTCATCGAGATCCCCGTCTTTGACCCGGCCGCCATCGACGTGCCGGCGGTGCGCGATGCACTGCGGGAGACGGGGCTCGACGCCACGCTCTGCTCGATCATGACGGCGGAGCGTGACATCATCTCCGACGACCCGGCCGCCCGCGAGACCGCGAAGCGGTACATCCGTGATACGGCGCTCCTCGGCGAGAAGATCGAGGCCGAGCTTCTCTGCGGGCCGCTATATGCGCCGGTCGGCAAGCTCGTCGGACGTGGTCGCACGCAGCAGGAGTGGGACCGCGCCGTCGTGGGGCTACGGGAAGTGGGCCGGTTCGCGGACGACCACGGGATCTGCCTGTGCCTCGAGCCCCTCAACCGCTTCGAGACATACATGATCAACACCGCCGCCGACGTGATCCGGCTCGTGGATGAGATCGACTGCGCCAGCGTGCGCGTCCACCTGGACACCTTCCACATGTCCATCGAGGAGAAGAGCTCGGCCAACGCCATCCGCGCCGCGGGCCTCCGCCTCCGTCACATGCATTTTTGCGAGAACGATCGCGGGGCGCCGGGCACGGGCCAGGTGCACTGGGACGACGTCTTCAGCGCGTTACGCGAGATCGGCTACGACCATACGGGTGTGATCGAGTCGTTCGTCCCTGGGATCAGGGAGATCGCCGCCGCGGCAGCCATCTGGCGCGACATCGAGCCCAGCGCCGATGACACTGCGCGCAACGGCCTGGCATTCCTACAGGCGAACGGCTGGTAGAGGCTGCACCGCCTCTCGCCGTCGGCGCGTCGAAGGGGCTATGCACTGACCGGCCCTTCGCGGAAGCCGATCCGGACCACGCGGTTATTGCCGGCGTCGGAGACGCGCACGTCCCCATCGGGCGTGGCGATGACGGCGCGTAGGTCCCGGAACGTGCCGTAGGCCCCAAGGTCAGGCCCAACCGCACCGGCGAAGGCGCCCTCGCGCGAGTAGCGCAGCAACGCGCTGTAGCCCGCGTCCACCACCCAGGTGTTCCCGGATGTGTCGCGGCATGCTGAGATCGGGGCCCTCAGGGGTGCGTCATCCGACCCCGTGGACAGGGCGGACACCGTGCCGGCGCGGTCGGCGATGATCAGCCGCGCGTGTCCCGTGTCGCACACCATGAACCCACCCTCGGGGCCCGCCCAGACCCCTGTCGGACTGGCCAGGCCACCCACTTCGGCGAACGAGAACTGTTTGAGGAACCGGCCCGCGCTGTCGAACATCTGTACCAGGTGGTTCCCCGTATCCGCGACGACGAGCCGCTCGATGTAATCGATGGTGATCCCCTGGGGCTGCTGCATGCTGCCGCCGCCGGGGCCCAGGCCTCCAAGGACGCCATGGCAACCGCCGGCTCCATCGAGCTTGACGATGTGATGCGATGCGGTGTCGAGGGCGTACATGTTCCGGTGCCGGTCGACGGCCACATCGAACGGCTGCATGGGTGGCTCATTCCTCCGCACCGGCCCTGAGTAGGTAGCGAACGTGCCCGAGTGCACGATACGCACAATGCGGTGGCGGCCCATGTCGGCGATGTAGACAGCGCCGTGGTCATCGACCGCGAGCCCGGCAGGATACCAGAACGACTCCTCTCCCGGGCCGGGCGCCGAGAGTATCGCTACGATGCACAGCCGGCCGCGCACGGCGGTCTGCACGGCATCGCCAGCCGGCGCGGGCTGCGGCGCGTCGTCGATCGATGAGAGCATGAGGTCGCTGTCGACTGGCACCCGCGCCCCATGGCGTTCCACGCGACCGATGGGACGGTCGGGCGGCGGCGAGGCCGGCCCTCCATCCAACGCCGGCAACCCGACCGGCGCACTGGAGGCGAACAGGTCCTGGCGGTCCTCGAGGCGCGTGCTCGCCGCATCGTCCTGCGCCCCACCCGACGAGGCCACAGGCGTCAGGCGGGCCCTCGTGTCGCCCAGGGACGGCATGTCTCCCATCACCCCGGATTCGGGCAGCGTACCCGGCCACATCGCCGTCGCAGCCCCATCGCCCACGGGCATCTCCCTCGCGTCCGCCCCGGGATCGGTGCTGACGACCCAGTCGCCCGAGAACACGCGCTCGTAGATCCGGTTACGGACATGCAAGCGGCCGTGGGACGACCGAACAACACCCGACAGACGGAGGGTGTCAGCCGGCGGGTCGCCCGGGGCATCTCGTACCGGACGCTTCAGCCAGATGCGATGGTATAGATGGAGCACCTCGCGAGCCGGGACCGGGCTCCGCACCATCCACTCGCGGACGAACACCAGGTTATCGTCCTGCTCCCGCGCGACACGGGACAGGAAGAGCCGGCCACACACCTCGTCCACCACGCTTTCGTGCACGCGCTCACCCGACTGCACGATTCCAGAGCACAAGCGCTGGGTAAGGTAGGGGTGACCCGAGGTCCACTCGAGGACGCGCGTGAGCACACGCTCCGCGGCATCTCGTCCCTCGCCGAACCCGATCACCAGCGGCTGCGCCTCCTCTGCCGTGAAGTCCGACAGCTCGATGGACCGTCCCACGCTGAACGGCGTCTGGCGCGGGTCGCGGATAAGGTCCGTCGGACGAGCGACTCCCAGAAGGCAGAATGTCAGTCGTCCGTAGGTCGGCTCAGATGCGCGTTCGTTGTAGAAGCTCCGAATGGCCGCGAAGAACTCGTCGGTGGCGAAGGGTAGCGAGCGGACCATATCGATCTCATCGATCAGGATGACGACAGGTCCCGACCAGTGAGCCAACACGACCTGCCCCATGGCCTGGACGAAGCGCTGAATGGGGCCCAGCCGCGCCTGGGCCGCCCAGTAGGCCTCCAGCTCCGGCTCGAGGCGGAGCTGCTGCGCGATGCGGACGAGGATGCCATCGTACCACTGCTCCGGCGTGAGATTGCGGCCGAGAGCAGACAGGTCCACGATAGCCGTGCGCCCGCCTTGCTCCCGCATCCGAGCGGCCGTACGCACCATGAGTGAGGACTTGCCCATCTGGCGCGAGGTTAGCACATAGCAGAACTCGCCCGCGGTCAGTGCCGTCAGGAGTTCCTCGTCCGCGTGGCGGGCCACGTACGACGGGGCATCCGCCCGCAGCGTGCCTCCGGCCACGAAGAACCGGTCCCTTTGCGGACCCTCCGCCTCCACAGTGACACCCTCCCTTGACCGACGTTCCACCGGGCGTAAGCCCTGCCCCGTCCGCCGAACCGGCTAGAACAGGTACCTCTCGAGGAACGTCGTGTAGACCTGGCACCGCGGCCGCGCGTCCCGTGGGCTCTCACCCGCGAGCAGCCCAACGCTTCGAAGACGGTAGAAGTGGTCGGCGCTCGCACAGCCCTGGCCTCGGAGGACCTGGCGCAGGCTGTCGCAAACGGGCTCGTTCGCGGCGATGAGCACGAGGTACCGGCGCAGATGATCCCCGAACGGCCCCTCCTCCCGGTCGGCCTCCGACGCAAAGCCGTCCACCGTCAGCCCATTCGTCACCATCTGGTACAGGCCTCGCCGCACCAGGTAGGGGTGACCGGACACGAGACGCACGAAGCGGGCCAGCTCCGCCTCGCCGTGCAATGGACAGCTATGTCGCTCGTTCAGCTCGGCCACCTGGCCAAACGTGAAGTCCTCCAGCGCCACGCGCGTCCCCACGTTGAACGGCGACTGGTTCACATCCGTGATGAACAGGTGGGCCTCAGTGGCATAGGCGATCGCGAGCGTCACGCGCGACCACGGCCCGGACGGGTCCAGCGAGCGCTCGTTATGCCACGAACGGAACAGCCCAAACACCTCGCTCCCGAACTCACACGAGAAGAGCCGGTCGACCTCGTCCAGGCCCCAGACGAGGCGAGCATCGGGATCCTGAAGCGCGTGGCGCCGAACATACCGTTCGAAGTTGACGCTCGGCCCCCGCCGCTCGTCGAAAACGTCCTCGGGCCACACATCGCTGTCGAGCTGGTCGGCCAGGGACCCCGCCAGAGCGAGGTACAGGTTCGTGACGGACGCCAAATGCTGCTGGTTGAGCTTCTGGAAGTCCGTGGACACCACGCGGGAGCCCGCCTGTCGGGCGCGCTGCAGTCCGCGCGCCAGGAGGGAGGTCTTCCCCATCTGCCGCGCTCCCTTGACGAGCACGATACTGTCGCCGCGCTCCACCGCGGAGCAGAACTGCTCATCGGTTCCCCGCTCGATGTAGAAACGCGAATCGAGCGGAACGGCGCCGCCCACGCTCTCCAGCTCAGAGGGAGTCACTGACGCCGCGAGCGCACTCCGTGCCGGCTCGCGCGCACCGCCCCCTTCGGCCAGCGCTTCGCGGATGCCGCGCGTGATGGCAGAGCCATCGTCGGGCCCGCGCCACAGGGCGTATTCGATCGGGTCCAGGATCCGAGCCAGGTGCTCGGGTAGAGGGCCTTCATAGCGGATCCGGATAGGCAAGATACGCGGCCGGCCTCCCTGCTGAGCGGACGCGTCCTGGGCGATCTCCAGCTCCATCCCGAGCATCTCCGAAGGGATCGCGGCCTCCGAGATGAGGCATACGACGGCATCAGACTGCCGGATCTGCGCCTCTATCTCGCGAGCCCACTCGACGCCGACCACCATGTGCCGGTCCACGAACACGCTGCACCCGGCGGCGCGCAGGTCGCGCTCGAGCGATCGCAGGACGTCCTCGTCGGGCTGGGCGCCGCGCTTGTACAGTAGGCACACCCTGGCAAGGGACGGTGAGGCGGCCTCCGCCGCGGCATCGCGAGCCCTCTTGACGCTCGGGGAGGCGAACCGCTGGGGTAGAGCACAGTTGCCGACGCCATCCTCCGCGAAGTTGAACACGCGGAGGCGTTCGCCGTGCTTGGCCTCCGCCTCGCCCAGGTCCACGAGTTGCCAGTGACCAAGCTGCTTGAGCAAGGACGCAGTGGCGGCCGAGACCAGAATGTGCCCGCTGTCCCCGCACTCCATGACCCGCTGCGCCAGGTTGATGCCCCCACCGGCCACGTTTAGGTTCGCGTTGATGTCCTCGACCCGATGGACCGGCCCGCTGTGGATGCCCATGCGCACGGAGAAGGTGCTACCCGACTGCAGCCGGCGCCACAACTCCTCGGCACAGCGCAGCGGCGCCGCCGGGTCCCGAAAGAAGACCAGGGCCACGCCGTCGCCCAACGGAAGCCCTATCAGCTCGCCCCGGGCTTCCGCGCGCTGGAACTCGTCCGTGGCGCGGGCGTGCTCCTGCAGCTCCCGAGAGGACGCCGCTTGTTCGCCAGGCAGTCGCTGGGAGTAGCCGACGATGTCGACGAACAGCACGTGGGCGATCTCCAGATCCGGGAGACCACGGTCCATCTCCGTCCCCTGTCCGACGGTAAGTGCCCGGCCCGCCATAGGCAGCAGTTCGCGCCTCCGGTGGGCCGGCCCTCCCGCATGCTCTGTCTAGCGGCGCACTCGCTCCAGGCCCGAGCCCGCGTCGGCATTCCCCGGGGCCAGGTCGAGGGCCGCCTGATACTGCTTCCCTGCCGAGGCCAGGTCCCCCAGCCGCTCGTAGACGCGGCCCGCCGAGAGGCGTACCTCCACACAGCCGCCGTACACGGCGACCAGGCGATCCACCTCAACCGCGGCATCCTCCAGGTGTCCCCCGTCCACGAGCGCATCGATCGCCATCGCAGCGTGTCGTGGACTGTCGGAGGCCAGCGAGATCGTGGTCTGCGCCCATCGCTTCCCGGAACCCGCACGGCTCAACAGCCGCGTCAGTGCAGCGGCGATGCGCGACGTGGGCCGGACACCGAAGGCCCGTTTCAGTTCGATGGCCAGGGCCTCGACATCGCCGACCTGGGCAAGAACCCGAAACGCGTCCTCTTCCTCGGCATCCGTCGAGGCGTTGAGCAGCGTCCTCACGGCTAGGGGCACCACATCGCCGGCCCGGCCGGACTCCAGGCATGCCCTCACGGCATCGAGCGCCAACCGGAAGTCCTGCGGCGTCGCGTTGGACTGAACGACCAGCGCCGTCGCCACGTCCCCGGACTGCCCGAGCGCCTTCAGGCATCGCACGATGCCGTCCTGGGCCGCGCTCGCCGGGTTCCGCGGGTCGAGCGCACACCGGTACTCCGCCAGGGCCTCCTCGATGCGACCCACCGAGTCGAGGGCGCGCCCATAGCGGAACCGGAGGTCCCGGTCATCCGGTGTGATCTCGGCCGCGCGACGGTAGAGCGACACCGCCTCCCCCAACCTGCCTCGCTCCTCCAGTGCGGACGCCGTGTACGACAGCGTCGCCGCATCCCCAGGGAACACCAGCAGGAGGCTCTGGGCCTCTTGCAGCGCCGCGTCCCCCTGCCCGCACGAGGCGAGCGTCTGCACCAGCAACTGCCGCCCGGCGGGATCGTCCTCGCCCTTGACGGCTGTTCGGGCGAGCCCCAGCGCCTCTTCCTTCCGTCCGGCCTTGACCAGGTTACGGACAAGGGCCTGCCGGTGGGCAAAGACGCCCGGCTCCGCTTCGACGAGGGCGCGATAGTGGCTCGCCGCGAGGGCATAGTCCTCATCCTGCTCGGTGATCATCGCGAGAGCGCGGTTCGCGGGGATGCTGGCAGGATCGGCCGCCAGGATCCTGCCAAGCTGTCCCAGCGCCTCGCGGCGTTTGCCACACGCGATGTACGCGTTCGCCAGACGCAGACGCAGGGCCACATCGCCCGGCGTGGCTCGGAGCATCTCGCGCAGCCGCGCGATCGCCTCCGAGTCGCGGCCCATCAGGTGCAGGAGCTGAAGCGCACGCGACGACGCCTCCGGTGAGTTCGGGTCCTTCGCCTGAACCTGCTCGTACACGGCGAGCGCCTCCGCCGTTTGCCCCAGCTCCTCCAGCAGCACCGCTTTGTTGTACAGGGCCGCCGTGTCCGCCGGGTCGATGGCGATGGCGCGATCGTACGCCGAGAGCGCGGCCCCCGCGTCGCCGAGACCGTCATGGACGAGGGCCAGCGTGAAGTAGGGCAGGGGGTCCTCGGGGGTCAGCTCCGCGGCCCGCAGAAGGTGGACCTTCGCCTTCTCCAACTCGCCGGCTGCGTACAGCTCCATGCCCAGGTCGAGGTGAGCGCGCGGATGGTTGGGGTCCTTCTGCAGCACCGCCGTGAGCCGTTCCCGCGCTCGGTCTGACCGGCCGTCGGCCATCTCCACCTGCGCGAGGCCATAGAGCGCGGGCACGAAGTCCGGCGACTCCGCCCAGCCCCGCTCGAAGGCCCGGCGCGCGCCCGCGACATCCGGCGGGTCCACCAGGAGCAGCGCATCCCCGAGACCCACCCACCCCTCGGGGTACCGTGGGTCCAGCTCGGTCGCACGGGTGAAAGCCTGGACGGCCTTGGTCTGGTCGAAGAACCGTTGGTGGCAGCGCCCCAGGACGTAGTGTGCTTCCGCACTCGTGGCATCACCACCGATGGCGCGCCGGGCCAGCTCCATCGCACGAGCGCGGTCGGTCTCGATGCACTGCCGGGCATCGAAGAGGAGCTGCCGCACGGATGGGGTTGGCTCCTGGGCGGCCGTCGGCCCGGCGGCCAGCGCCGCCAGGACTGCCATAGTGAGCCGCACCCACCCGCTGGTGAAGCGGCAAGCCCACACGCCTAGCTGGGCTCCGCGATCCGCTCCGCGATGACCCTCAGCGTGGCGGACTCCAGACTGTCGCCGACCACCTGACGGTAGAAGCACGACCGGTATCCTTCGTGACACGCGGCGCCAACCTGCTCGACTTTGACCAGAAGCACATCCTGGTCACAGTCAACATAGACGCTCTTCACATGCTGAACGTGGCCCGAGGTGAGGCCCTTCACCCAATACTGCTGTCGCGAGCGGCTCCAGAAGCAAGTCCTGCCGCCCTCCAGTGTGCGGCGAAGGGACTCGGCATTCATCCACCCCACCATGAGCACGTCGCCATTCCCGACATCCTGCACGACGGCCGGGATGAGGCCCTGCTCGTTGAGCTTCAGGCCCTCGGGCAGGCCCCCCGCGCCGACGCCCTCACGGCTATCGGACATGAACGCCACGCTCCTTCAGATACGCTCGCGCCTCACTAATGCTGATCTCGCGGAAGTGGAAGATCGAAGCGGCAAGGACCGCATGGGCCTTACCCTCCGTCAGCGCCTCGTAGAGGTGCTCCACCTTCCCCGCGCCGCCGGACGCGATCACCGGGACCGACACTGACTCAGCCACGGCCCGCGTGATCTCGAGGTCGTAGCCCTCCTTCGTGCCGTCGCGGTCCATGACCGTGAGAAGAATCTCCCCCGCGCCGCGCCGCTCGACCTCGACGCACCAGTCGCGCACATCCCAATTCGTCGGGGTACGGCCACCGTATGTGTGCACGATCCAGCGCCCGTCGGGCATGCGCTTCGGGTCCATGGCGACGCAGATGCACTGCGAGCCGAACCGCTCCGCGCCCTCGGTGATCAGCTCGGGAGTCAGCACGGCCGCCGTGTTGATCGACACCTTGTCCGCCCCGGCCGTGAGGGTATCGCGGATGTTCTGGAGCGTGTTGATGCCCCCGCCCACGCTGAAGGGGATCGAGATGGTCTCCGCGACCCGTCGGACGACGTCCAGCATCGTATCGCGCGCCTCATGGGAGGCGGTGATGTCGAGGAAGACCAACTCGTCCGCTTGCTCCTCGTCGTAGACCTTCGCCTGCTCGATAGGATCGCCGGCATCGCGAAGGTTCACGAAGTTGACGCCCTTCACGACACGGCCGTCTTTCACATCCAGGCACGGGATGATCCGCTTGGCTAGCATCGCTCTGTTACCCTCACGGCTTCCTCGATATCGATGTTGCCCTCGTACACCGCGCGGCCGGTGATGATGCCACTGAGCAGCGGCTGCTCCCGCGCGGCCTCGCATGCGGCCTTGATGTCATCCAGGCAGGAGACGCCGCCACTGACGATGACCGATAGGCCTGAAGCCTCTGCCAGTCGGCGGGAAGCCTCGATGTTCGGCCCGGTCCGCACGCCATCGCGGCTGATGTCGGTGTGTAGCACCTCACGGACGCCCGCATCGCGCAGCCGCGCTGCCGCGTGCTCCACCGGCTCCCCGGTGTCGCTGACCCAACCCTTGGTGCACACGCGACCGTCCCGCGCATCCAGTGCGACGACCAGTTCGCCCTCCCCGCACGCCGCCACGGCCTCCCTGAGGAAGTCCGCCGACTCCAAGGCGGCGGTGCCGACCACCACTCTAGCCCGGCGTCCGACTTGGCCCATGGCCTCAACGTACCGGGTGACCAGGCCCATAGTGCGGATCCCGCCGCCGACCTGGATTGGGGTACGCACCGCGCCCAGGATCTCCAGCACGTGCTCGACCGCTCTCGGCTCCCCGGTGAACGCGCCGTCGAGATCGACGACGTGAACCAGCTTCACCCCCGCGGCCTCGAACCGCCGCGCGTAATCCACAGGGCGGCCTTCGTAGACCGTGGCCCGCTCCGGGTCGCCCTTCTCCAGGCGGACGACCCTTCCGCCCATGATGTCAATCGAGGGGATGACGCGCATGTCACGCGGCCCCCCGGGCCTCGACGAGGCCGACGAAGTTGCGGAGCAGCGTGAGCCCGACGCGCTGGCTCTTCTCCGGGTGGAACTGGCACGCGAACACGTTGCCTTGGCATACCGACGACACGAAGGTCATGCCGTACTCGGTATGAGTCGCGGCGACCGACGGATCCGCCGGCTCGGGGTAGTAGCTGTGGACGAAGTAGAGGAAGTCGCCATCCCGGACGCCCGCAAGCACCGGCGTCTGCCCGACCACCTCAACCTGGTTCCATCCCATGTGCGGGACGTGCAGCCCGGGCGGGAAACGGCGGACCACGCCGGGGATGACCCCCAAGCCACGGACGCCCGGGCTCTCCTCGCCCTCATCGAACAGCACTTGCAGGCCGAGGCAGATCCCAAGGAACGGCTTACCAGAAGCGATGGCTTCATTCACCGGCGCCTCGAGGTCGAGCGAGCGGAGGTTCCCCATACACTGACCGAACGCCCCGACGCCCGGCAGCACAACACCCGCCGCGGACTCGATGTCCTCGGGTGCGCTCGTAAGCTTCACCGCTCCGCCGGCGCGTTCGAGCCCCTTGTGGACGCTCGCGAGGTTGCCCATTCCGTAGTCGATCAGCGCGATTATGGCGACTCATCCTCACTCACGTGGAGGTCAGCGGCCTGAGAGACCACGGGATGCACTGAAGACACGGAAAGGGGGAGATGGGGGAAACAGCGCCAAGCCGCGCCGTCCGGCCTCCCACTGCCTTCTCCTCGACTCCCTCTTCCCGTTTCCGTGTATTCCGTGGTCCGAGCCGTTCTCACCGTCCCCGCTACCGCCTGTAGGGATCCTCGGCCCGAGCGAGCGTCACAGGGAAGTGTGCCCCTCCCCCACTACAGGACACCCTTGGTGGAAGGAACGTCATCGCGACGTGGGTCGATGCTCACAGCCATATCGAGTGCGCGCCCGAGGGCTTTGAACGCAGCCTCCATGATGTGGTGGCCGTTACCGCCAGCGAGCTGGCGCACGTGGAGCGTACACTCGGCGTTCACGGCCAGAGCGCGCATGAACTCCACGAGCAGCTCCGTATCGAAGTCGCCGACCTTCTCACACGGCATATCCACATCCACGGCCACGAACGGCCGACCGGATACATCGACGGCAACCAGAACGAGGGCCTCATCCATCGGGACGGCCGCATGGCCGTACCGCACCAGGCCGCGCTTGTCACCGAGAGCCTGCTTGAGCGCCTTGCCGAGGACGATCCCCACATCCTCCACAACATGATGGGCATCCACATGCAGGTCGCCGGACGCGTGGATGGTAAGGTCGATCAGCCCATGCTTCGCGATGTGGGACAGCATGTGGTCGAGAAACCCAACACCCGTCTGGATGCTGTATGAGCCCGTGCCATCTAGGCACAGCTCCAGCGTGACGGCCGTCTCAGTGGTCGTGCGCTCGGTGCTCGCTGACCGGCCTGCCATCTCGATCCGCCTTCCGGGCCCGCGCCAACATCCTGCGCCCGCCCGCAGCATTATAGCCGCCGCCCATCCGAGGGACAACGCGAGCGGGAGCCGCAGTTGCGCTCGGCCCAGGAGGACGCTCAGGAGCGACTGCCGAAGTGGCGGGCGGCTGCATTGGGTCTTGCCCGATGTGCCGCAGATCAGGGCGGGGGTGTCTTGTGGCGTACCGCTATGACCATGTCGATCACTACCGCGTTGCCGGACGCCAGCGTCTGGAGGACGCGCGGAAGCTCATGGCGAAGGCCAAAGGGGAGAGCGAAGCTGATGCAAGACGTCACCTACGGGCCGCCGCCTACCTTGCGGGGTACGCAGTCGAGTGCGCACTGAAGGTCTACATCGCGGAGAGGGCGGGCTGCGGGAGGTTCGCGGAGGCCTGCGCAGCGCGCGAGAGCAGTGGCCTCAGGCCCCACGACTTCGCGGGGCGCCAAGGCCACAACCTGGCGCTGTTGCTCAGTGCTACCGACCTCGAGGGTCTGGCGGACTGGGTGGCGAAGTGCCGCCGCGCTTTCATGCGCGTCGCCACGGAGTGGTCGGTGGACTGGAGGTACTGCCGCAAGGAGTTGGGGCGCGCGTACACTGATGAGTTGGTGGGCGCGGCGAAGCAGGTGTCAGAGTGGGTAGGGCGACAGACGCCCTGAGAGGACGTGTGTGGCATGGCGGAAGTCGCATTCGACTACCCGGCGATCGCCGATCGCGTGAAGGAAGCCATCCGCCAAGGGCTCGGGCCGGACAACGTGATCGTCGAGACGAATGAGAGCTACAAGGGCCGCATCCACCTCCGAGTCATCTCGCCGAAGCTCAACGGCCGAGCGACCGAGGAGAGGAACCAGCTCCTCATGGACATCCTCCATGCAGAGCTCGGCGCAGACGCGCAAGCTGTTAGCCTCCTGATGGGCTACGGCACGGACGACCTGTTCTGAGTCCGCCGGTCCGCGCACTACACTGGCCGCTTGGGCGTTCGTTGAGACGAGCCGTTCTCGAACACCCACCAGGGGCGAGCCCTGTGTCTGACGCACCAGGGCCACCTCCTGACCCGCATGATCCTCACGACCGGCTCGGCGGGTTCACCGGTGGCCGGGGCGCCAAACGCGAGACGCCACGCGGCGCATAGGAGGTCGCCGATCGCCACCCCCAGGAGCACCACGACAACCAGCGTCGCGCCAAAATGGACCATGACGAGCTCCTGAAGCGTCATGGCACATCACCCCTCGGGGAGCCCAACCTGCGCTCCGCTCCCCATGGGTATGGACGCTCGCACCGCTACTCAGTGACGACGCGGGAAGCTGTTCGCCGGTGTCCCCCTCAGGCCCCCTCCGCCGGACGGAGGCGCGTCGGGTCCCCCTCAAGCCGGATCTCCTCGGTGACCTTGCGGATCAGCTCCAGCTCTGACTCGATGGCGGAGATGGCTGCGTCCTCGTTCTCCTCGCCGGCCAGCTTGAGCTCGATGTCGGGGATCTTGAGTAGCGTCGCATCGAGAGTGCCCTCGAGCTTCGTGAGACGCAGCATCGCTTCCTCGCGCCGGCGGCCCACCGTGTCCAGGGCGGCCAAAGCCGCGCGCTTCTGCACCAACGCACGCTCGGTCTCCCCCCGCACCGCCGCATCGGTAGCCGACTCCAGGCGCTGATCGAGGCTGCGCACATCCCGCTCGAGCCCGTCCCTATGGACTGTCCGGAGCGTACGGTCGGATTCCCGCACCAGGTTGCCCAGCCGATGGGCGGCGGCCTGCAGGTCCGCGAGTTGCTTCACCAGCTCGGCGAAGAACCCCCCGCGGGCGGCGGCCGATCGGCTCGCCCGGCGCACCTTCGCGTCGATCCGCGACAGACGCACCCGCAGCTCATCCCCCGCGCGGCGGGCATAGGCAGCGATGGGGAGCCCAATCCCGACCATCAGCGCCAGGAACGCCAGCAGCCCGATCACGGCCACCTTCACGCCGGCGGGGACCCGAGCCATAGCGCCCGCCGCCGGGCCGGGTCGCTCGTACAGCTCAACCTTGAGCCCCCCCGTCAGCGCCTGCTTCACTTCGCTCGGCGTGATGAGGAAGTCATCGACGAACCGCGAGGTGTCGATGGCTACCGTCACTGAGCTACCGGCCAGGGAAACGCCCTCAGACAGGCCCAGCACATACCGGTGCGCGCGGCGGTCCTCCTCGACCCGCACAAGGTCCGGCGGGTCAGTGCGCACGTACCGGTGCGGGGCGCCATCGGGGCCGTAGAAGGCATCGTAGGTGGTGCCGTTGTAGGCGAAGGTGAACGTGCCGCTCAGGACGATGCGGTAGTCGGCTGCGCCTCTCCCTTTGAGCGGGGGTGTAGCGATCGCGCTCCCATCGCAGGGCACCGTCACGCTGCTCGCAAGGTGGTACCCGTCGAGCGGCGCCTGCGCCGACGCGGCGGACAGCGCCCCTGCGCAGACGAGCGATGCCAGACCCGGCAGCCATCTCCAGCCCATGGTCGTCGGCCTCCCCCTGCTATCGCGTCAGCTCATAGCCCGAGTAGGTCATGGACTTCGCCAGGTACCGTCCCAGCTCCGGGTCTCTGGCGGCGCTGGCGAGGACTTCGCGGTACTGCCCCAGCAGCTCATGGTCGGCGTCGATGTCCTGATCCTGCCAGTCTCTGGCGGCGACGCCGAGGACAACCATCCGGTCGTCCACCGCTTTGACGGCCTCGCTGCCACGAGAGTCGGACAGGAGCTTCGCTGCACGGAGGAGGGCCTCACCGGTCTCATAGCCGAGGCGGTTCTTCCGAACGGGTCTTCGCACGGAGGCCACCATTGCAGCCTTGTCCCGCGCGCGATCGACGCTCACGACGGCGTGCTCCTCCCGGTTCTGCCGGAACACGACGTCCTTGTACTTGGCATAGACGTCCGCGATCTTCTGCTTCCCGCTGCCCCTTGGGATCTCGATCTCGAGAAGCACCACATGGTTATCGCCCAGGTAGAAATGGGGGATGACCACCTTGACCCCGGGCTCGTCCGGCTGCTCCTGGCGATCCTGTCTGATGCCCAGGTCCTCGTAGACCTTCTTGTCGATCTGCCGCTCATCGGCCTTGACATCCTTCGTCTCGTCCGCGCTGAGCTGCGAGGATCCGAGCACACGGACCAGCCGAACGCCTGGCGCGAGCGCGACCCGCAGGCGAACGGCCTTGGCGACGACATGGGTGAGATCCCCGAGCTCCCGGTCGAAGATCCCGGCGATCGCGGAGGGCTCGTTGATGAAGTGGTAGTTGCCTTTCCCCTCGCGCGAGATGAGCGTCATCGTGTGCTCGTTGAAGTCGAGCCCCATCCCCACGGTGGTCGTCGTGATCCCGTCATCGAAGCTCCTCCCGACCAGGTCACGGAAGCTCGCGTCATCGGCAGGGCCGGCGGTTATGCACCCATCGGACACGAGGACGACGCTGTTCACGGCGTCGGGCGAGAGCCCCTCGCGGACTTCCCGGTACCCCTGTGTGAGACCCGCGTGGATGTTCGTGGAGTTCCCAGGCCTGAGACGGCCGATGACGGCGAGGGCGGCCTCCTTGTTCCGTAGCGGCGCCCCCGCCAGGCCGACCGTGGCATCGGTGTCGTATGTCACGATCGCCAACCGATCCGTGCTCTCCAGGCGGTTGACAACATCCTCGGCCGCCTGCTTGGCGTACTCCAGCTTCTGCTGGTCGCCCATCGAGCCGCTGCGGTCTATCACGAGGGCCAGGTTCAGGGGAGCGCGTTCCGGCGCTTCCTTCCGGATGGCCTGGAGCCCAACCTGAAGGTAGGTCCTACCGCCCTCTTTGACGACCTTCGCAAGCTCCGTCTCCGCGGACAGCGCGAGTGCTTTGTCCGTGGGCACGGCGAAGCTCTGCTCGTACCGACGGGTGAAGGCCGCAAGCTTCACCTGCTCCCCGTCGATGACGATCCCATCCGCCACCAGCTTCGCCAGCCGTTCCCTCTCGCCGAACCCGCCTTGGTAGGTGCTCTCGTAGTAAGCATTGGGGTCGGCGGAGGCTGTCTCCTCCGCGAGGGAGTACGACCTCGCCTCCGCGCCCGCTTTGCTGGCCATCCCCGCCTTCATCATCGCGCGCGGCTCCGCGGACGTAGCCTCATCCTCCCCCTTCCTCTTGCAGCCGCCCACCATCCCCACCGCAACGACCAGAAGCAACGACACCCACAGGTGGATACGCATGGCCGATTCCCCCTCAGTGCGGAACGCAGCATGGCTCCTAAGGTAGGATTACCCGTTCGCGGGGGAAGCAAGACATTATCGGCAGACTGGCCGCCTGCCTCGAAGCTCGGAGGGAGGGCCGACGGCCTCGTCGGCCACAGCGCGAAGCGCTGCCGCTCCTGCTCCTCGCGCCCTGTCGCCTAGCTCGGCTTCCAGCCCCATATATTGCTGGAGTAGTCGAGCATTCGGTGGACCGTCAGCCCCAGGTCCGCGACCTCCGCCTGCTCCGCGTCGGTCAGCTTCCAGCCGACGCCGCCGACGTTCTCACGGGCCTGCCCTGCCGTGCGGGCGCCGACTATGGCGGAGGTGATGCCGGGGACGTTCAGCGTCCAGGCGATGGCCGCCTGCGCCACCGTCTTCCCGCGCGTCTCCGCCATGGCCGCGAGGCGGTCCACGATGGGCAGCGCCACATCGAGCACCTCGGGCGCGAGGAGCTTGCTGTTCGCGCGGATATCGTCGGGCACATCCTCCCGCCGGCGGAACCGGCCCGCCAGCAACCCCTGCGCCAGAGGGCTGTAAGGGAGGACCGCGATGTTGTGCTCGATGCAGAAGGGCAGCACGCCGTCATCGATCTCGCGCCAGAAGACGTTGTAAGGCGGCTGGCACACCTCGATGCGCGCCGTGGCCGCCGCTTCCTCCATCTGCTTGAGGTCGAAGTTCGACACGCCGATATGGCGGATCTTCCCCGCGCGCTGGATCTCGGCCATGGCGCCGATGGTGTCGCAGACCGGAATGGACGGGCTGGGGTAGTGGACCTGGTAGACATCGATGCACTCGATGCCCATCCGCGCGAGGCAGGCGTCGATCTGGCTCGGGATCTGTGCGGGGTCGGACCAGCACTTGCTGAGCAGGATCACCTCGTCCCGCCGCCCCGCGACGGCGCGCCCGACGATCTCCTCGGAGTGCCCACCGCCGTAGCCCACCGCCGTGTCGATCGCGTTGATCCCCGCATCCAGTGCCGCGCGGATAGCCGACAGCGACTCGTCGTCCTCAATCCCGGACCAGAACTGCTTACCGTACTGCCAGGCGCCCAGCGTGATCGCCGAGATCCTGAGATCCGTGTTGCCGAGAGTGCGGTACTCCACAGTCGTCTCCCTTCGGTGGCGACGCTCGCAACGGCATCCCCCAGAGGAGAGCGATGCGCGCCACGCGATGCAGCGCTATGCCGCGCCTGCTCCCTCACCCGGCCTGCAGCCGACCTCTCCCGGAGGGAGAGGTGGCAGCCCCCTCTCCCCTTGGGAGAGGGCCGGGGTGAGGGACCCGGCATCCAACGGCCACTCAGCTAGAGCACCCGGTTCGCCGACTCCATGACCTTGAGGTACCGGCCGTACTGCTCGTCCCACACGGCGGTGTTCACGGGCTCATAGGTGACGACTTCGAACGACTGCGCCACGATCTCGCGCGCCTCCGCAAGCGAACCCACCAGCCCCATGGTGACGGCCTGGACGAGGACGTTGCCGATGGCCGTGGCCTCGACGGGACCCGCGGCAATTGGGCGGCCCGTAGCGTCGGCCGCGAACTGGCAGAGGAGCTTATTCTGGCTGCCGCCACCCACAACGTGGATGGTGTCGAGGGTGTGGCCGCAGATCTCCTCGAGCCGTTGGAGGACCCAGCGGTACTTCATCCCAAGGCTCTCGAGGGCGCAGCGGATGATGGCGCCCTTGGACTCGGGCACGGCTTGCCCCGTGTTGCGGCAGAATGCCTGAATGGCCGCCGGCATTTCGGTGGGCGCAAGGAAGTCGGCCGCATCGGGCTCGACGAACGCGGCGAAGGCCGGCGAATCGGAGGCGATCCGCGTGATCTCATCGTAGCCGAGAACGTCGCCCTGGCGCTCCCAGGTCCGACGGCATTCCTGCACCAGCCACAGCCCCATGATGTTCTTGAGGAACCGGATGGTGCCACCCACCCCGCCCTCGTTGGTGAAGTTGTACTCCAGCGCCGCATCGTTGATGATCGGCTCGGCGATCTCAATGCCGAGGAGCGACCACGTGCCGGAGCTCATGTAGGCGTAGTCCCGGCCCTTAGCGGGCACCCCGGCAACAGCCGAACCCGTATCATGGCACGCCGGCGCCACGACGACCGCGCGCTCAAGCCGCGTCTCATCCGCCACCCGCGTCGTGAGTGGCCCGAGCTTCGTCCCTGAGGGCACGATCGGCCCGAGGAAGTGCGTTGGCAAGCCCAGCCGCTCCAGCAACTCCTTCGCCCACGCCTTCTCGCGCGGGTTGTAGAACTGGGTCGTGGTGGCGTTAGAGAACTCGCAGACCTTCTCGCCCGTGAGCCAGTAGTTCAGCAGGTCGGGCATGGTGAGCAGCCGGTCCGCGATGTCGAGCAGAGGCGAGTTGGCGTAGCCCATCGAGAAGAGCTGGAAGAGGGTGTTGAGCGGCATGAACTGGATGCCGGTGTACCCGAAGATCTCCCGCCGCGGCACGCGCGCGCAGGCCTCCTCGATCATGCCCTCCGTGCGTCGGTCGCGGTAGTGGTAAGGGTTGGCAAGCAGGCTCCCCTGCTGGTCCAATAGGGCGAAGTCGACGCCCCAGGTGTCGACCCCGATGCTGACGACATCCCCGCCCACGCGCTCGGCGCACATCGCCATCCCGCGCTTGATCTCGGTGTAGAGCGAGAGGACATCCCAGAACATGCTGCCATGTACGCGCACAGGTCCGTTCGGGAAGCGGTGCACGGGCTCCAGGGTCAGCTTGCCGCCGTCAAGCTGCGCGAGGATCGCGCGGCCACTCTCGGCGCCGAGGTCCAGTGCGATGAGGTTCGCGGGCATGATCGGATCCCTTCCACGCGCCGATGTGCCGCTCGGGGCACATCCGGGTCTCCACGCTCCAGTTGCGGGGGGTGGTTTTCGAGCGCGGCGTGCGAACACCCTTCTCCGCCGGTACGTTCCACGCCAGTGCGAGCGCGCGGGGCATCGGGGATTCGCGGGACTGGGTCAGCGTTCGAGGTCCACCGGCGAGAACGCGGACGGCAGCAGCTCGTCCAGCCGGGCGGCTACTCCGTTGTCTGGGCGTGTCGCGCACACCACACGCATCGTCGGGCCGAACTCGAAGAGGGTCTGCCGGCAGCGGCCACACGGCCAGACGGGCGCGTCGCCGTCGGTCCACACGGCCACAGCGGCGATCTCGCGGGCGCCGCTCGCGATCGCCGCGGCAACGGCGACCTGCTCCGCGCACATCGCAATGCCGTAGCTCGCGTTCTCGACGTTGCACCCGGTGAAGACCGAGCCATCGACCACGCGGACGGCGGCGCCGACGGCGAAGTGAGAGTAGGGCGCGTAGGCGTTCCGCTGTGCGCGCTGCGCGTGGGCGAGCAGGTCGCGATCGTCGGCATCCGGTGACATGGCCCAGTCCACTCGCGGGAACCAGCCCCGCCGGGGTCACTCCTCGTCGTTGTCCGCGGCTTCGGCGAAGCTGATTCGGTCTCCTGTCGCGGACGGGGCGTCGACCGCGAACAGGACGGGGATCACCATCGGCCGGCGGCCGGTCTGCTCCCTGAAAAGCTTCTGCAACGCCCGCTTCACGCGCGTCTCAATCTCATCCAGGTCCTCGTCGTCCCTGGCGCCCTCGACCACATCGCCGACCAGGTCCATCGCCTGCTCGAGCAGATCCCCCGAGTCCTGGACGTGGACGAAGCCGCGCGTCTCGATCACCGGCCCGTCGGCCACCGTGCACGTCTTGTCGTCGATGGTCGCCGCGACGAAGACGATGCCGTCGTCCGAGAGGATCCGACGGTCACGGAGGACGGCACGGCCCACGTCGCCCACGCCTTCGCCGTCTACGAACACCGGCTCTCCGGGTATCTTCTCGGTGATGGCCGCGCCCCGTTCGCTTATGGTCAGCACATCGTAGTCGCTCAGGATGAGGATCCGGTCCTCCGCGTACCCCATGGACTTGGCCAGGCGGGTGTACTGCCACTGGTGGCGCGGCTCGCCGTGGAAAGGCACGACGTACTTCGGCCGCACCATGGAGAGCATGAGCTTCAGCTCCTCCTGGTTCGCATGGCCCGAGACGTGCACGGCCTCGATGGCGCTGTAGATCACGCGCGCGCCCTGGCGGTAGAGGTTGTTCACCGTGCGCCATATCAGCGCTTCGTTGCCGGGAATGGGCGTAGCGGACAGGATGACCGTGTCGTCCTTCTCGGTGGTGAGATACCGATGGTCATCGTTCGACATCCGCACCAACACAGACATCGGCTCGCCCTGGCTCCCCGTCGTGAGGATGGTCACGGCCCGCGGGTCCATGCCGGGCACCTCACCGACGTCGATCCGTAGCCCGGGGTCGTACTTGAGGTACCCAAGCTCCGTCGCCACATCCACGTTCCGGATCATGCTCCGTCCGTCGACGCACACCTTCCGCCCGCACTGCGCCGAGACATCGAACACCTGCTGGGCTCGGTGGATGTTGGAGGCGAACGTCGAGACCACTACGCGTCCGGGTGCCTCGGAGAAGATCGACCGGAACTTCTCGCCCACCGTCCGCTCGGAGAGCACGTAGCCCGGCTTCTCGGCATTGGTCGAGTCGGTGATGAGTAACAGCACGCCCCGGTCCCCGTAGGCGGTAAAACGCGCGGCATCGAACACGCGGCCATCCACCGGAGTGTGGTCGATCTTGAAGTCACCCGTGTGCACGACGATGCCGGCCGGTGTCTCGATGCCGAGCCCCACGGCGTCCGGGGTGCTGTGGTTCACTTGGATGAACTCGATCGTGAAGCAGCCCAGGTGCACCACGTCGCCCGCCTGGACCGTCTGCGAGTCCACGGGCGCTAGGGTGTCCCACTCGGACAGCTTCGCGCGGATGAACCCCAGCGTGAGGGGCGTAGCGTAGATCCGCGGGACCTGCACATCGCGCAGAAGGTAGGGCAGACCGCCGACGTGGTCCTCATGGCCGTGAGTGAAGACGAGCCCGCGGATGCGGTCCTGGTTCTCCGCGAGATAGGAGTAGTCGGGGATGACGATGTCGATGCCGAGCATGTCGTTCTCGGGGAACTTGAGACCGGCGTCGATGACGACGATGTCATCGCCGCACTCGAGGACGCACATGTTCTTGCCGATCTCGCCGACGCCGCCGAGGAAGATCACGCGGAGCTCATCCGAAGGCATCATAGTCGGCCTCATCACCCTAACAGGAGTACCGAGAGCCCAGACTCCCAGGTGCCGCGGAGCCACGCGTCACACGGAGCCTGCTCCCTCACCCGGAACGCCGGACGGTCGTCCATCGTTCCGACCTCTCCCGAGGGGAGAGGTGGACGCCCCCCATCGGGCAGGCCCAGATCACACCGGCAGACCATAGTCCGCCAGGGCATTCCGGATGACCGCCTTCTGCGCCTCGTTGGGCTCCACCAGAGGCAAGCGCGGCCGACCGACCGGGAACCCCACCATACCCAACGCCGCTTTGAGCGGAGCCGGGCTCGGGCAGCCGGGGATGAAGCACGCCGAGACGATGGGCGCCATCCTCAGATGCTCGTCGAGTGCCCCGGCCAGGTCTTTCGCGAGGAACCTCTCGATCATCGAGCGGATGCCCCTGCCCACGAGGTGGCTCGTCACGCTGATCACACCGTGCGCCCCGAGCGCCATCATGGGGAGTGTGTCGCCGTCATTACCCGAGTAGATCGTGAAGTCGGCGGGAGTCAGCCGGCGGATCTCCGTGATCTGCGAGAAGTTCGCGGATGCCTCCTTGACGGCCACGACGTTCTTCACATCGCAGGCGAGCCGGGCTACGGTGTCCGCCTCGATGTTGGACGCGGTCCGCGTGGGGACGTTGTACAGAATGACCGGCAAGTCCACCGACTCCGCTACGGCCCGGAAGTGCTGGTACATCCCCTCCTGCGAGGGGCGGTTGTAGTAGGGCGCGACGGCCATCACCATGTCCACGCCCGCCTGGGCGGCGCGCTGCGCTAGGTGGATGCTGTCCTGCGTCGAGTTCGTTCCGGCTCCGGCGCACACCATGGCGCGCCCCCCCACGGTCTCCACGACCGCCGTCCATAGCGCGACCTTCTCGTCGCAGCTCAGAGTGGGGCATTCACCCGTCGTGCCGGTCACCACGAGACCGTCGTTGCCCTCGGAGAGTAGGCGCAGCGCCAGCTCCTTGGCGCGGGGAACGTCCAGGGACAGGTTCTCACGGAACGGCGTGACCATGGCGGCGACGACGCGTGGCATCTCTGCCATGCTTGGGCCTCCTCGGTGTTCGGCGGGGCCTACTTGGGCTGGATGAACCCGGCCTGAATGGCCATCTCGGCGATCTGGATAGCATTGGTCGCCGCGCCTTTGCGCAGATTGTCGGCAACCACCCACAGGTTCAGGCCATTGTCGACCGTACTGTCCTCTCGGATCCGGCCGACAAACGTCTCATCGCGTCCCTGAGCGTCGATCTGGGTCGGGTAGACGGCATTCGCGGGGTCGTCCATCACGATGACGCCGGGCGCCTTCGAGAGAATCTCCCGGGCCTCCGCGGCCGTGATCCTCTGCTTGAACTCGACATTGATCGACTCGGCGTGTGCGAAGAGTGCCGGAACGCGCACCGTCGTGGGCGACACTTGGATCGTGTCATCGCCCAGGATCTTGCGCGTTTCGCGCACCATCTTCTGCTCCTCCTTGGTGTAACCGTCGGGAAGGAATGCGTCGATGTGCGGCACACAGTTGAAGCCGATCTGCCGAGCGATGATCGAGGTGTCGACCTCCGGCTCCTGGCCGTCGAGAACAGCCCGCGACTGCTTCCCGCACTCCTCAACGGCGGAAAGGCTGCGGCCCGAGACCGACTGGTATGTGGAGACGACGATGCGCTTGATCCGTGCGACGCGGTGCAATGGCGCCAATGCCACGACCATCTGGATCGTGGAGCAGTTGGGGTTCGCAATGTGCCGGTGCTCGGCTGTCGCCGCGTCGAAGTTCACCTCTGGCACGACGAGCGGCACGTTGGGGTACATGCGGAAAGCGCCGGCATTGTCCACAACGTAGACGCCGCGCGCGGCGGCGCCGGGAGCGTAGGTCTCACTGGCCCCGCCCACGCCCTCGGAGCCCGCGAACAGCGCGATGTCCACGTCCGCGAACTCGGCCTCGTTGACCTCCCGCACCTCGTACTCGTGACCGTCTACGACCTGTTTCCGGGCAGTCCGAGCCAAGACTTTGACGCTGTCCGCCGGGAACTTCCGCTCCCTGAGGACACGCAACATCGTCTGCCCTACTGCGCCGATGCCCACGACGGCAACACGAAAACCCACGAGGGTCATCCTCTCCGCTCGGACCACGGCAACCTGCTGTGGCCTCCACGCCTACAGCAGGTTGTCCAGCCCGTAGACCAGTTCGCGCAATTCTAGCACGCGCTTTGCGGCCAACACAACGCCGGGCATGAAGCACTCGCGCGACAGCGAATCGTGCGCGATGGTGAGGGTCTCACCGAGCCCGCCGAAGATCACTTTCTGGTGCGCCAGCAGCCCGGGAAGGCGCACGCTGTGGATGCGGACGCCGTCGACGATCTTCCCACGCGCCGGGTCGAATCGCGCGGGCGGCCGGTCCGGTTGGGCGGAAGCGATCATCTCGGCGGTCTTCACCGCGGTGCCCGACGGCGCATCGAGCTTCTTGTCATGGTGCAGCTCGATGATCTCGACGGAGCTGAGATGCCGGGCCGCCTCCCGCGCGAACTTCATCATGAGGATAGCGCCGATGGAGAAGTTCGGGGCAATGATGGCGGCCGACCCATGCACGTTTACCAGACGCCGGGCCGCCTCGATGTCCGCCGGGCTCCAGCCCGTCGTGCCCACTACCGGCCGGGCGCCGGCCTCCACGATGGTGCGGAACACCTCATTGCGCGTGTGCGGCACACTGAAGTCGATGACCACCGCTGCGTCGGCCTGGCGGATCGTCGCGGCAAGGTCCGAGGAGATCGGAAGGTCGGGGACGGGCTCGCCCGCCAGGCAAGCGATGCTCTCTCCCACTCGGGAGACGTCCACGGCCCCTACCAGCTCGAGGTCCGGGTCCTGTGCCACCGAGCGACAGGACTCGAGTCCCATGCGCCCGGCAGCCCCGGACACGACCACACGGATCGCCATTGTGCTGTCCCTCCCGCGGCATGGAGAGCCGCGTCGGGCGACCGTCTCGGCCAACAAGTCACCCGGACGCGCGGATGAGTGACCCGGCGGCTGCCCGCAGATCCCCGTCTCGGATGGGCCCGATGGCCACGACGGTTGTGCCCTGGGAGCCGAACAGCTCCGCCGTGACCGCGCGGACGTCATCCGGCCGAACGGCGTCGATACGCGCGATCAGCTCCTCGGCGGGGATCGGACGGCCGAATGCGATCAGGCCGCGCGCGTTGCGCGCCATCCGATGGTGAACGCTGTCGAGCGACATGAGGGTGGACCCCTTGTACTGCTCCTTGGCGTTCTCGACTTCCGTATCGGTCAGACCGTGGTGGGCGACGTCGTCCAGCTCCTTGCTCACCAGCTCGAGCACCTGCGGCACGTTCTCCGGGCGCGTCCCGGCATAGATCACGAGGTTGCCGATCCCAAGGAAGAGCGAGACGCTCGAGTAGACGGCGTAGACCAGCCCCCGCTTCTCGCGAATCTCCTGGAACAGGCGGGAGCTAGACGCTCCGCCGAGCGCGCAATCGGTAACGGCCTGGGCCAGTCGGCGCTCGTCGCGAGCTGCGAACGCCGGGACGCCGACGCACAGGTGCACCTGCTCAATGTCCCGCTCATCGCAGAACACGCCGCCCGCCGAGCTGGGCGTTGGGGTCTCCGCCGAATCGACACCGGGGGGCAGCTTCGCGTCCAGCAGCTCGCCCACCAGCTCCACGACCTGGTCGTGATGCACGTCGCCCGCGGCGGACACGGTCACGTTCTTCGCCACATAGCGACGCCGGAGGTAGTCGAGCAGGCCCTCGCGCCCCAATGCCTCCAGCGCCTCGACACGCCCGAGAATCGGCCGCCCGAGTGGATGGCCCGGCCAGAGGGTCGCCGCGAAGTGGTCATGCACCAGCTCGGCGGGAGAGTCCTCGTTCTGACAGATCTCCTCGGCGACGACTGCCAGCTCGAGGTCGATGTCCTCCGGCGCGAGCTTGGGGCAGGCCAGCATGTCCGCGATGGCATCCACCGCCATCGGCAGATGGCGCCCCAGAACCCGGCCGTAGTAGTAGGTGATCTCCCGCTCGGTCGCGGCGTTTACATCCCCGCCGACGCGGTCGAACGCGAGGACGATGTCGAGGGCTGAGCGCTTTGCCGTCCCCTTGAAGACGAGGTGCTCGATGAAGTGCGAGATACCCCCTTCGTCGGGCCGCTCGTCACTGGAGCCGGTACGTACATAGAAGCCAACAGAGGCCGACGCCACGTGGTCCATGCGCTCGGTGACGATGCGCAGCCCGCTATCAAGGGTGGTGCACTGGCGCACTATCTCTTCTCCCGGAACCGGGGCGCCGCATCCCCGCCCCCCGGGCGGCCCCGTCGCCGACGGTCGCCCCCACGGTCGCCCCCGCGGTCGCCCCCACGCTCGCGGTGCTCACGGGGCTGGTCCTCGGCGATGTTGTCCGGCCGCTCCAGTAGCGCCTTGCGGCTCACGTTCACGCGGCCCTGGTCGTCGATCTCACTCACCTTCACACGCACCGGATCGCCGACCTTGAGCACATCGGATATGCTCGGCGTCCGCTCCCACGCATAGTCGCCGACCCGCAGCAGGCCTTCCTTACCGGGCATCAGCTCGCAGAAGGCGCCGAAGCTCATGAGCCGCGTCACCTTGGCATCGTATAGCTCGCCGACCTCCGGGTCATGCGTCAGGCGGCGGATGAACTCGATGGCCTTCTCGCCCGCCTCCGGGTCGGTGGTGGACACGAACACGCGGCCGTCCTCTTCGACATCGACGGACACGCCGAATGCCTCGATCATGCGGATCGTCTTCCCGCCGGGCCCGATGACGACTCCGATCTTGTCGACCGGTACCCGGGTCATCAGCATCCGCGGCGCGTAGGGCGACAGCTCGGCCCGCGGCTCGGCGATGCACTGCTCCATCGCATCGAGCACCTTCATGCGCCCCGCGCGCGCGGCCTGGATCGCCTCGGCCAGCATGTCGGGCGTTAGCCCCACGCACTTCACGTCCATCTGTATCGCGGTAACGCCCGCGCGAGTGCCTGCGACTTTGAAGTCCATGTCGCCGTTGAAGTCCTCCATCGCCTGGATGTCCGTGAGGATCGCGTGCTTCTCCGGTGTGTAGACGATCCCCATCGCCATCCCGCCGACATGACTGTCCACGGGCACCCCGGCGTCCATCATCGCCAGGCTCGCGGCGCACACACTGGCCATCGAGGTCGAGCCGTCCGACCCGAGGGCCTCGGACACAAGGCGAATCGTGTATGGAAAGTCCTCGGTACTCGGCACCACCCCGAGCAATGCCCGTTCCGCGAGGGCGCCGTGGCCGATGGCGCGTCGGTTCGGCCCGCGCATCGGTCGGCACTCGCCGCTCGCGAACGGCGGCATGTTGTAGTGGTGCATGAACGTCTTCTCTTCCTCGTCGGTAAGGCCGTCCAGGCGCTGTGCCTCGCCGAGCATCCCAAGCGTGGCGGTGCAGAGAACCTGCGTGGGCCCCCGCTGGAAGAGCCCCGTGCCATGGCACCGCGGGGAGATCCCGACACTGGCCGATAGGGAGCGCACTTCGTCCAGCGCCCGCCCGTCCAGACGCCGCGACGTCTCGAGGATCTGCTTGCGGATAGCGCACTTCACCACCGTGTCGATGGCATCGGGGATCTCATCCTCGCGACCCTCGAACCGCGCCGAGAGCCCCTCCGTCGCACGGGAGCATGCCGCCGCATAGGACTCGCGCTGCTCTGCTTTGTCCGGGATGGACAGCGCGCCCACGATGTCCTGGGCGTACTCGCCCGCCGCTTCGATCACGTCGTCGCCCGGCAGGTGGACTTTGTATGGCCGCGGCTCCGGGTTCACCATGGCCTTGAGCTCCTCGATGAGGTCGATGACCCGGATGATCTCGCGATGGGCGACGCGCACCGCCTCCGCGACTTGCTCCTCGGGCACCTCGAGCGCGCCTGCCTCGATCATGGTGATCGCGTCGCGCGTCGCCGAAACGACTATGTCCAAATCCCCTTCGTCGCATTGCTCGTGCGTCGGGTTGATAACCGTCTCCCCATTGACGAGCGCCACGCGCATGGAGCCCAGCGTCGCGCTGATCGGCAGGCCGCTGAGGGCCAGGGCAGCCGAAGCCCCGTTCATGGCTGCGATGTCAATCTGGTGCTGCCGGTCGGACGAGAGGGCCAGCGCGATGACCTGAACCTCGTTCCGATAGCCCTTGGGGAACAGCGGGCGGATGCCGCGGTCCATGAGCCGGCATGTGAGAACACCGCGATCGCTGGGGCGCCCCTCGCGCTTGGGGAAGCTGCCGGGGATCTTCCCGGCGGCGTAGAGCCGCTCCTCGTAGTCACAGGTCAGCGGGAAGAAGTCGATACCTTCCCTGATGTCGTCGGAACCTGTCGCGGCGACCAGGGTCATGGTGTCGCCGATGCGGCATGTCACTGCGCCGTACGCTTGCTGTGCCATCCGGCCCGTCTCGATTTCGAGCGGGACGCCGGCAAGGTCCATGGAGACCTTGTGAATAGGCAACGAATGCCTCCGTCCGAGAGGACGCCGCCTAGCACTGTGAGGCGGAAGGGCATCCCTTCCGTCTCAAAGTACTAGGTTGGCGCGGCCCTCTCCTAATGCCAATGCCCTCGCGAAGCGAGGGTGGGGAATCCCGCAGCGATGCGGGGGGCCTGACGGGCCTCCGTCCCATCCGGCCGGTACCGGTCAGGTCATGTCATCCGGGGCCGACGACGCGCTGGGCCAGAGGGGCTGCGAATGTGCAGCGGACAGACAGGGGGGCCGGCGGACCGGCCCCCGGAACGCTTCCTAGCGGCGGAGCTCCAGCTTCGCGACGATCGCGCGATAGCGGGTGATGTCCTTGTCGCTGAGGTACCCCAGCAAACGGCGTCGCTTACCGACCAGCGTCAGCAGGCCCCGGCGCGAGTGGTAGTCGCGGCGGTGCACACGCATGTGCTCTGTCAGTTGGGCGATCCGCTCCGTGAGCAGAGCGATCTGCACCTCGGGCGATCCCGTATCATCCACCGCACGGCGGTGCTCCGAGATGATCTCGGCCTTGCGTTCTTTCACGATGGGCATTGTGCGCAGACCTCCGTGTTCCTCTCAAGACCCCTGGGACTGAGTGAGCGGTTGCGCGTCCGCAGACCAAGTCCCAGGGCATGACGCTCGCAGAGTGTACGATACGGGAGCCGACATGTAAAGGACGACGGCGGCAGTGACCCGAGGAGCGGCCCCAACGCATCTATCGTGAATGGAGGCCACGCGATGGACGCCACGGACGCATGGGACGAGCTGGTGGGGGCGCTACGCCCACAACTGCTGCGCACGGCCAGAGCGATCCTCCACGACGGAGAGCAGGCGGAGGACGCCGTCCAGGACGCGCTGGTCCTGGCACATCTGTCGCGGAGCCGGTTACGGAGCGGGGCCGCCGCCCCCGCCTGGCTGACGCGGATCACGAGGAACGCCGCTCTCGCCCGACTGCGCGCGCAACGCCGGCGGCCGACCACAGCGGGCGCGGTTCCCAACGGCACTGCCGCGCCCCCGCCCCGCCTGGGCTCAGGCCCAGGCCCGGTCGGTCTGGCAGTCCAGCAGCTCTCGCCGAAGCTCCGACAGGCGCTATGGCTCCGCTATGTGGACGGTATCGGGGTAGACGAGTGCTGCCGCATCGCGGGGGTCGCCAGGGAGACCTTTCGCAGCCGCCTCCGAATCGCGCGCCAAACGCTCAGAGAGGAGTTGGGGAACATGCCGCCACAGGAGCACGAGGGGGTCCACGAGGACGCGGTCGTCGAGGTGCCCGGGGTATCCCTCGCGCCGGCACCGGGTCCGCTTATCGCATGTGTGCAGGCCTGCGCGCAACGTGCCGGGCGCCCGCTGGGCGTCCCCGTGCTGTCGGGGCTGTTCGGGCATGCGTTCGAAGCCACGTACGCTCTGGGGGGAGCCGACGTCTGGCACTCGGACCTCATCGAGTGGGAGCAGTTCGGGCAAGGTCTTGCCAGGACTGGCGTCGAGCTTGAGACAGTCGAGCGGATAGCGAACAACCCGTCCGTCATGCCCGCCCCGTCGCAGCGCGAGTGGGATGACACCCTCCAGTCCGCCTACCAGCGCATCCAGGAGTCGGTCATGCGCGGGATACCGGCCCTCGTCTGGCAGCCGATGAGCACCCAGCAGCGCGACACCGGCCTGCCGGCCTATGGCTGGGGGGTGGTCCATGGGTACGACGCCGGGAGCGGCGAGTACCTGGTGTGCCACCCCCACGCGGGGCGGTACCGCGTCCACTTTCGGTCAATCGGCAAGAGCGACCCGGTGGGCTGGCTCCACGTCACCGTGTTCCTTGGCCCCAACGAGTCATTCGTCCCGGCCCAGGCAGCGCTGCAGGCCGCGCGAGGTGGTATCGCACTCCTCACCGGCGAGGTCGTGGGCGGGTACGTGCCACCGACGCCCGCCGGCACCCCCTCGACGGGCACGCTGGCCACTTGGCAGGATGAGGCGCAACGTAACGTCTGCCCGCGCGAGGCGTCGGTATCCCATGCAACATACTGGTCGTTGGCGCGCGCCACCGCCGCGGGGTTCTGCGAGTGGGCAGCCGAGGTCGCGCCCGCCAGTGCGGCCGCTTTCACCGATGCTGCCGCATCCTTCCAGCGCGAGGCGGCAGAGCTTCACCGTGTAGCCGCGGGCGACGCAGACCCCAAGCCCATCGGCCAGTCCGTCGCACACGAGAACGACGCCGTCCGCGCACTTCGTTCCGCCGTGGCCTGAGCCCTGAACTCCTCCCCCGAGTCCGGACGGGGGAGGGCTAGGGAGGGGGCCCAACGTGCCCTCCGGGCCTCCACGCAAGCCGGCTTATGGCCTGGCCCCAATCCCTGCGTCGAGGCACGGCGAGCCGTCTCGGAACCGGAAGTCCAGCCTTGCGGCATCGACGAACAGCGGGTCGCCCACCAGCGAGCCCTCATCCAGCCCCTGCTCCGTCTGGTACTGAGCGAACTCGCTCTCGGCGTACTTCGCATCCGCGAACAGGACCATCGTGCCCTCGGCCTGCCGCCACAAGTTGTGGCCCATGATCAGCGCCTGCCGCTGGTCCTTGGTGTAGCTCGGCGCGTAGAACGCGTTCGCCGTCGCTTCGAAGAACACGTTGTTGCGCACGACCAGCCCTTCCATCCGCGCGGTGTTGTTGTAGAAGCAGAGGTGCCGGCCGCTCGGGTCGGGCCGCTGAGCATGGCCCCAGCCATGCCCCGCGTTCACGCAGGTGTTGTGCTCGAAGACGACATTGCTCGTCAGCGATGCCTCAGGACCGTTCCAGTACTCGAACGAGTACTCACTGTTCCAGATGACGTTGTCGCGGTAGACGATGTCCCGCTGCTCGCAGGGGTCACCCATGCTCTGGTTGGTCAGCGCCGCGTCGTAGATCTCCCACAGGCGGCACCGTTCGACCAGGCTATCATGCGCCGCGGCCCAGAACTCGATCCCGTTCCCGAAGCGCACGGTCTGCTCGCCGCCCATCTGATCGCCCCCACCGATGAACCCGATGTCCAGGTCTCGCGCGATGATGTGATGAGTGTTCCCGCCACCGATGCCATGCGCGCCGCCGTAGAGGAGCGTCAGGTTCTCGTAGACCACGAAGGACTTGCCCGACTGGTCGATGATGTGCCGCCTGAGCGCGCACTCGGTATCTCGGTGACGCTGCGTGGGCGGTACGTCTGACCGGAGCAGAAGGACGTTGCGCGCTTCGTCGTAGTAGAACTCATCCTGCGCGTCGAGCTGCGCCTCCTCGAACACCTTCACGCCGCAGGACTGCCCCCCGTCGAAGATGATGTTGCCGACATCCACGGAGAGCATCCGCTCCGGCTTGTCGCACGCGGCGAAGCTGAGAGTGTCGACGAAGAGGTCCACCTGCTCGGGCAGGCGGTCCCCGAGGAAGAACGTCAAGCGTGCCTGATCGGTCGTTGTGTTCGCGTCATAGTAGACGGCCACCGTCGTCCACTCGCCGCGGACGGACACGATGCGGGCGCCCGAGACACTCGAGTAGTTCGTCCACGGGGGCCCCATGGCCATCAGGACGGGAACGGTCAGCGGGAAGTCGAGATCGGCGCGGCAGCGGAACGTCAGCCGGTAAAGCCGGCCTTGCTCAATCGCGAAGGGCGCGACGATGAGCTGGACGTCCGAGCTGCGCTGGCCCCGCGTGGTCCCATGGATCCTGAGCCCCGCCGGTGGCGAGTCCGCCTCATCGGCCACTCGGACCATCTCCGCCTGCGCGCCGTTTTCGCAGTAGAGGCCCCACGGGGCCGTGTCCTCAGTGAACGATGGGTTCGGCAGCAGCTCCGGGCCGACGACCTCCGGCTCGCGCGTGCTCCAAAGGCCGTCGCGGACCTCGACCCAGTCATCCGGATCGTTCATCTCGACCGAGCCGACGAGCACCGGCTTCTCGCCCTCGCCGTACGCGCCGTAGGTGACATAGCTCCCCTCGCTGCCCGAGTGCGGGACGAGCTGCTCGCGCCACGAGTCACCCCGCCGCAGCAGCACCGTGTCGCCGGGCTGGACGGCGCTCGCGTTGACCTTCGCGAGCGTCTGCCATGCGGTCTCCGGCGTCAGCCCGTCGGCCCCATCATCGCCGGCTTGCGAGACGTAGTAGGTGACACCCCGCCCCGCGCCTTCCCGTGGCTGGGAGAGCGCAACGCCGATGGCGAGGAGGGCCAGTGAGGCTACCGTGCACCAGTGAGAGAGCGACATGAGGGGTGACCTCCGGTTGGACGGGGTTGTTCGCCGATGCACGATGGAGACTCTAGTCCCGCCATTGCCGTGGTTCCCCGTTGGGCTCGAGGCGCCCTGCCCAGCCGCGAGGTGCGCAGCGACGGAGGGAGGGCCGACGTCCTCGTCGGCCACAGCGCGCAGCGCTGCCGGGTCCCGTGGGCCGGTCGCCATCTTGCCCCGGACGCAGGGCTGGGTCACCTGGGCGCCGTAACGCTACAGGGCGGCCGGCCAGTTCCCCACAGCGCGCGAATGCGGCCACGCCACACTGGGAGGCTGAGTGACATGCCAGACCGAACCGGAGTATCGCGGCGGGAAGTGGTTGCCTCACTGGCCGCGCTGGGGCTCGCGGGAGTTGCGAGCAAAGGCGCGGCACAGGGAGAGGAGGGCGAGGCAGTGGACCTACGGCGGGACGTCCAGATGCAGTTCATGCGGCCCGAGCAGCTCGAGGAGGCCGGACGCCGGTTCCCGGTGGCCTACGTCCCATTCGGGCTCATCGAGTGGCATGGCAAGCACCTGCCCCTCGGGAACGATGCGATCAAGGCGCATGCCATCCTTGTCCGGTGTGCCGAGCAGTCCGGCGGCGTGGTCTACCCGCCGGTCTTCTTCCACGCCGGGTTCGACCAGCAGCACTTGGTGCCCGTGCTCACGCAGCTCTTCGATGGCCTGAAGCGGACGGGCTACCGCGTCATCATCGGCGTCTCCGGGCACAACATCCGCGAGCAGCTCGACATGATCGAGGCGGGGCTCAAGCCTGTCACGGCGGACGGCACCTGCGTCGGCTGGGCCTCCTGGGAGTTCCAGCCCGGCCTGTCGGCGGACTCCGCTAGCGACCACGCGGCCAAGTGGGAGACATCGAACATGATGTACTTCTACCCGGACCTCGTGGACATGTCGCGCCTCGGAGAGGGGCCGCTGGCGCCGGACATGAAGCCCCCCGACGGCATCGGCGGCCTCGATCCCCGCGAACACGCGTCCGCGGAAGTCGGGCGGCGCAACGTGGAGATCTGCGCCGAGGCCATCGGCAAGAAGGCCCGGGAGCTGCTGGAGTCACTGCCCGAGGACCAGCGCTCCTTCAACATCGAGGCCATCATCCCCGGCCGGT
>Ga0315288_10000506_pt1 | contig 49118 bp, 41 predicted proteins | sample YL17G11_20_MG_FD_203454 | JGI IMG/M metagenome (GOLD analysis project Ga0315288, IMG submission 203454) | Sediment microbial communities from Yellowstone Lake, YNP, Wyoming, USA - YL17G11_20 | ecosystem: Environmental > Aquatic > Freshwater > Lake > Sediment | place: USA: Wyoming | collected... | reverse complement strand
GACCGAATTTCTACTGCACAGACCTGCCTATCGACATGGCATAACCTGCTAAATCTCTACGGCCCCGATCATTCATTTCCGGGAATGGGCAAGTCGAATTGAATTCTGTCCCACAGCCCCCCAGGCCCCTATGCCCCTCTTTTCGCCTTATGTCCTGTAGGTGGATTGGTCTTCTTGCTCGGGGGTGTGCTCTTTCTTACAGCGAGGCAAGGCAACGTCCCCTAGGTCCATGAACAAATTTTATATCGCGCATGGGCATAACGAGGGCCGACTATGGCCAAAATGTCAAGGTCCGGGAAGAGAACAGGGTTCTTAGGTATATTCGGCCATCTCAACGTGGACTGGATAAAGGACGCCACTAGGGACCCGCCCATCGAACACGGGCCATTCTTCGGCGGGGTCGCAGGCAACATCGCCGTGGGCGCGGCCAGGTTCGGGATCCCGGTACGGTTGGCCTCGGTGATCGGCCGGGACTTCCCTGAGGGGTACCTCGACCTACTGAACAATCTCAAGGTGGACACAGGCTTCGTCCAAAGGAACATGGAGGTCGAGACCTCCACATGCTGGATGACGACCAACCCGGACGGTCACCAGACAAAGGAGATATTCCATGGGCCTCTGACCGGGAAGATACGGTTCCCGAAGCGGTTCATCGCAGGATTGGAATACCTCCACGTGTCGACGGGCCTGCCGGAGGCGTGCATAAACATCGCCCGGCAGGGCGCCAGGGCCGGCTGCAAGGTGGCCCTCGATCCCGGGGCCGACCTCGCGAGGCACTACAGCAAGAAGGACCTTCTAGCGGCCCTCGAGGCCTCGGAGATGTTCATGGTCAACGAGGAGGAGCTGGGCGTGGCCCTGGGCCTGCTCGGAAAAAGGTCCAAGACGACCCTGCTGAAGCTCGTCGATACACTGATCATAACAAGGGCAGAGAAGGGAAGCCTCCTCGTGACCAGGACCGGGGAGAAAAGGGTCCCGGCCGTCAAGGTCCCGAAGGTCGTCGACCCGACGGGCGCGGGCGACGCCTACAGGGCCGGCCTGTATGCCGGCCTCTTCCACGGCTATCCGATGGAGGGATCCTGCGTCCTCGGGGCCATTGCGGCCAGCGCATGTATCCTATGCGACGGGGCCCAGGGAGGACTCCAGAGCTGGGCCGAGCTGGAGACGAGGTACCGGGCCCTTGGACGCACCTGACATCTTTTTTACCTCCTCGTCCATTACTCTCTTCGATGGCAGGACGGAAGGTCGGGAAGGAGAGGGGACCCCAGTTCTGGCTCGAGGTCTTCAGGACCGTCGGCAGGAAGGCCCAGCGCGAGTCCCAGCTGATCTGGGGCACGCCCGAGGCCTGTAAGGAGCTTGGCCGCGGCGCCGGGGGCGACCGGACGGTGGAGATGGACCGGAGGCTCGAAGACATCCTGATAAACGAGCTCAAGAAGGTCGGGGACGTCCGACTGCTCTCCGAGGAGAGCGGCCTTCTGGAGTTCGGGGAGCCGAACGCAACGATCATCGCCGACCCGCTGGACGGTTCATACAACGCAAAGATGGGCATCCCGATATTCACGGTCTCATTCGCTCTGGTCGAGGGGGCCCAGAGGATGGGCAATATAACCCTTGGCTACATCAGGAACCTCCTGACAGGGATGGAATATATCGGCATCAAGGGCGAGGGCGCCACCTTCGATGGGCAGCCCGTCAAGGCCTCGGACAGGACCGACGTCACGGTCCTTGGCATGGAGTGCCACCCGAACACCGTGCTGGCCCTGCGCCAGAGCTTGGCCGTCGTTGACAACGACACCCGATTCAGAAGCCTGGGCTGCGCGTCAATGGACCTATGCCTCGTGGCCAAGGGCGTTTTCGACACCGTGATCGACGTACGTGGTCAGCGCTCAAGGATAATCGACATAGCCGCTGGCTACCGTATAGTCCTCGAGGCGGGCGGCCTCATGACCGATAATCTTGGGGCCTCACTAGATACGGTCGAGATCAAGATGTCCACCAGGATAAACTTCGTGGCCTCGGGCAACGAGGTCGTCCACAAAAAGGTCCTCAGGATGCTCGAGGAGCAGGGCTATACCTGAATCTAGTTGGGCCCCTTGGCCCTGAGGTGCCACAGCAGGTTTTCCAGCTGTCTGATCACGGTCTCCAGGGCTACTAGGTCCCGCTCCGAGAACGCGTTGAAGTGCCGGCTCTTCACATCCACTGCGCCGAACACCTCGTCGTCGACCCGTATCAGCGCGACCATCTCGGACTTGACCTCGCCGCTCATGCCCTCGGAGCACCGCGGGTCCACCGTCGCGTCGTTCACCAGCGTGCTCTCCTTGTGGGTCACGCACCAGCCCATGAGGCCCTCGGCGAGGGGGACCTTGGTCCCGGGTATGGCCTTCTTCTTCAGGCCTCCGCTCATGGCCCGCACGACGAGCTCCTTCTTCCCCTCATCGTCCGACGAGAGGCTGCTGACCTCCACGTGGTACAGCCTTAGCTTGGACCTGATGAGCTCCGCAGCCTTCCTCAGGATACCTTCGATGGAGGTCGCCTTGGCGAGCTCGTTGCCAGCCTCGAAGGCGATGGCGAAGATGCGCTCGCGGTCCTGCTGTTCCCTATAGCGGGCCGCCCTGTCCAGCGAGCCCGACAGCAGGTCGCACATGACCGTCAGCACCAGCGAGTCCCAGTCCCCGAACTCGTTGGGCTCGTCGCTCTCAATGCTCAGGACGCCCACGACCTCCTTGTTCACGATCACCGGGGCCGCCACGGCGGAACGGACGCTCTTCCCGAGGCCCTCGAAGTAGCGGTCGAACTTCATAGCCTCGTTGATCATGACCATGGCCCTTTGCTTGTGGGCCTGGCCTATGATGCCCGCATCCAGGCTGTGCCTGTAACCTGGCTGAAGGGCCTTCTTCCTGTCCCCCTCGCCAGCCACGGCCTTGAGCTCGAAATCGTAGGCCTCCTCGTCGACGGTGTAGAACTCCACATTCTGGTAGCCGAGGTTCTTCTTGATGAGCTTGACCGCCCTGAGGAGGATAGTGTCCCTGTCAAGCTCCGCCGTCAAGCCCTTCTCGATCTCCATGACGCCCGATATATCATGCGAGTGTCTCGTGAGCTCGTCCACCTGGTTGAGGTTCTGCACGGCTCTCGATATCATGCCCGAGACGGTGCCCAGGGCCATGGCCTCCCACTGGCTGAACGCGTCCTTCCTGTCGCTTTCGATGTTGAGCACGCCCACCGGTCTGCCCCCGGCCATTACGGGCAGGCACAGCTCCGAGAGGGTCCCGCGCCTGGGCTCCGGGATGAACCGCTTGTCGACGCTCGTATCGTTGCTGAGGACGACCTTGCCGCTGCGGAAGCAGGTCCCTAAGAGGCCCTGGTCCGACGGGAACTCCGTTCCGGGAGAGGCCAGGTCCCTGTATGCCCCAGCGGTGGCCCGCATCTTCAGTATGCCCAGCGGCCATTTGCGCTCGTCCTCCATGAAGACGGACACGCTCTGGAACCTGAAGCGGCCCTCCAACGTCTCGACGATGTCCTGCAGCAGCAGGTCCAGGTCGGTGGCCTTCAATGCCTTGTGGCTCAGCTCGTTCAGGACCTTGAGCATGTCCGAGCGCCTCTGCTCCTCCTCGTAGAGCAAGGAGTTCTGCAGCGCCATGGCCAGGCTCCTGGACAGCGTGTCCACGGCCAACCGGTCCCAGTCGTCGAAGGACCTGGGCCTGTCGCTCTCGACGTTGATGAGCCCGACGATTTTGTCGCCGATCTTGATGGGCGAGACCATCTCGGACCTGGTCCTGACCCAGGGCCTGGCCTTGAACCTCTTGTCCTTCGAGACATCATTGACCATTATGGTCTCGCCCTTCTGTAGGCAGACCCCGAAGAGTCCCTCGTCGATGCCCTGCGAGTAGTCCGGCGGTGATTTGCCCTTGTAGTCCCCGGACTGGGCCTGCTTCACGAGCATCCTGCTGGCCTTGTCTATGAGGAACACGGCCACATCAAGATAGTTCCTGCTCCTCTGGAACTCCGCCGTGAACCTCTCCATTACGCCCTTCTTGCTCAGGTCCTTCGATATGAAAAGGGATATGTCATTGACCAGGGCCAGGAGCTTGGACCTCCGCTCCGTCTCCTGGAATGCGTGCGCCAGCTCGAGGGCCTTGCCCACCTCCCGGGCCATGGACTCCAGGGCCAGTTGGTCCCACTCGTCAAGGGCCCTGTCCTCTGGGGCCTCGACGCAAAGGACCCCCTCGACGTCGTCCTTCACCTTGAACGGGCTGCACAGCAGGGCCTTGCGGGCATGGGTCCCCTTGGGCTCCACCTTCGTGACCGGGCCCCCCGATACCGTGGTCGAGCCTTTTGTGGCCGCCAGGCCGACCGGCCCAGCGCCTAACTGTATCAGGTCCCCGACCTTGGGCTGGGCAGAGCCCTTCGGCGCCTTGCGGCCCAGGCCAGCGACGGCCTTGAGGACGAGGCCCTTGGTGTCACGGTCTAAGAGGAAGGCCCGGATCCCGCCAAAGCCCAGCTTCTCGTCCATGACCTTGGCCGCGGTCAGCAGTATCCTGTCCGCATCGACTATCTGCAGCAGGTCCTTGCCGATCTCGTTGATGACCGACAGCTGCTCCAGCCGCCGCTCCTCCCTTTCCTTCTGGCCAAGGACCATGAGAAGGGACGAGACCTCGTTGGCCATGGTCTCCATGGTCAGCACGTCGCCCTCGTCGAAGGCGTTGAGCTCCTTGCTCTCGAGGTTGATGAATATGACAACCTCGCCGTCCAGAAGGACGGGCACGACTAGCTCGGACCTCATGCCGCCCAGGATGTCAATGAAGTCCGGGTCCTCGGCGGTGTTCGAGACGATGATGCTTCTTTTTTCCCGCAGGGCCCTGCCTATTACCCCGCGGTCGGCCGGCAGCGTACGGTCCTTGAACCTCTTCTCATCCTCGGAGTCGGACGAGTACATGTGCACCAGGTTCTGCGTGGCGCGGTCATATCTTATGATATGAATGAACTTGTAGCCGAAGGTGGTGGACAGCAGTCGCAGGATCTCCTTGAATAGGCTCTTCAGGGATACGACCGACCTCGACGCCCGGCTGACCTCGGCAATGACCCTCAGCTGCTCTGATCGCTTCCTCTCGTCGGCCAGGATGCCGGCGTTCTGGATGGCCGTGGACAGCGGGTCCCTCATCAGGGCCACCGTCAAGGCCACGTGGTTTGGGAATCCCGCCTCGTCATCGCACCCGAGGTTCAATGACCCGAGCATCCTGTTGTCGACCCTGAGCGGGAGCACGATGTAGGACCTGTTCTTTGCCCCCTGGATGGCCCTTCCCAATGGGCCGGCGACCTTCGCAGGGTCGCCCGCATGGACGAAGATGTCCGATGCATCCCCCAGGGCCTTCGCCTCCTTCTCGTCGAAGGTCAGGGTCGCCCTCGAGACCACGGCCTTGCCGCCGCTCTCGTTCACGACTATGTTCAGTCCTAAATGCATGTCCTTGTCGAGGATGAGGACCCCCAGATGGTCGAACCTGTGGGCCTTCGCGAGCTCCTTCCGGAGGACATCCAATATCTGGTCGATGCTCAAGGCCCTACTGAGGGCGCTGGAGAAGTCGTGCATGAACTTTATTTGCCTGGACTTCTCCTCGCTCTCGGACTGGACGTTGAGCCGGTCCAGGGCGTTCCTCACGTGCGTTGCGAAGACCTCGACCGACAACAGATGCTGGGGGCCCAGGTCAGCCTTTGAGACCACCAGGATCCTCTCGCAAAGGCCCCTCACGACGAGGGGGCAGATTATGCATTTCTCGTCGGGGAACATCTGTTGCAGTCGCTTTATCTGGGCGCCCATGCCCATGCCCTTGAGGACCGCCCTTATGATGTCGCCCATATCGTCCATGAAGATGGGCTTGGTCAGCGAGAACAACTCGTTGACCTTGGGGACCTCGGTGGCCTTCACCCGGATCTCGTTCATGTCTATGGAGGTTGTATGCTTGATGGCCGCCTGGGTGGACCTCAGCGAGGTCAGGTGCCGAAGCGAGATGATGTTCTCCGCTTGAGGCTTTTTCATCATCATGAAGCCTATGCCGGACTGCATGAGGCTCTCGGCCACGGAGCCATAGATGGATTCCTCGTCGAAGGACATCTGGACGCCGAGCGTCGCCCGGTTGAACGCCTCCAGAAGCTGCTGGCCGCTCTCTTTGCTGTCCAGGAGCCTCTGCAGGCGCCTTGTGTTGAGCTCTCCGTTGAGCACCACGCCGATCTGCTTTGCCAGAAGGGAGAGCATGAGCGCATCGGCCTTCTCCACCCTTTCGGCCGGTGTCGTCGTCAGCAACAGTCCGACGACGGCCTCCCTCTTGGGGCTTCCCTCCATGACGGAGATGGGCTGGAGGATGCAGTTGTTCATCCCCATGTAGCGGGCCATGGCATGGATGTCCTTTTTGGCCTTGCCGGTCACCTTCTGAAGCAGGTCCACCGTTCCCGTATCGTCGAGCTCCATGGCCCTCCTGGCCTGGACCACCTTCCGCACGGCCTTCAGGTCCTCAAGCCCGACCTCGAACTCCTCCTCCACAAGGCCGACGATGCCCTCCCCTTTCTGGACGATATGGGCCCTTCTTGCCGGACCTCTGCCGACCAGCATGTTCCTGTCGGACTGGAGCAAGAACAGGATGAAGAAGTCGAACCTCGTGAGCTCGGGAAGCGCGTCGGTCAGCGCCGCCGCGAGGCCCTTCATGTCGGTGCACGACCGGAGGTCGTTCGTGAAGCGCAGGAACTTATCCTTGTCCTCAACAGATAGGATATCTATCCGCAGCTGTTCCTCGGCCATGCAGCGCTCTTACTGTCATGGGGATATTTAAAGTTTGATTTGAGCCATAGGGAATGCCCTAGAAATTCATATATCCAAGTAGTAGTCTTATTATGTTCAATGAAGTTCGAAAGGACGCTCGCCAAGACCGCGCTTGCCGCGCTCATCCTGGTCATGCTGGTCTTCATCCCAGTGTGCTCGCCGTTCCTAGGCGACACCGCGGCCAGCCAGTCCCGGGCCCCGATCGAAAAGATGGGGGACTGGACCGTGGCCGGGACCGAGGCCTTCGACAACCAGACGGTGCTCTTGACAGGGAACCTGACCGTCGGGACTGGTGCGACGCTCCGGCTCACGAACTCCTCCCTTAACATGAACCTGTCCACGGACCGGCAGTTCCACATACTCGTCAAGGACGGAGGGCGCCTCCAAATGAACGGGACCGTCGTGCGGTCCACAATGCCCCGGAAGCGGTACGACCTCGAGGTCCGAAACGCATCACTCGATACCAAGGATGCCATCATCTCGAACTTCACGACGGTTGTAATCGATCACGCCTCGGCCGCCATAAAATCGACGAGCCTAGTCGACAACGGCGGCACGGTCCTGTCCGCGACATCCTCACAGCTCGATCTGACGGCCATTGACATCGCGATCCAGGGCCATAAGGACGCCCTTGATGTGAAGGACACTGTGGTAAGAATGGCCTCATCCACACTGAAGGGGATTTACATGCCGGGCCAATACGGCATCAATGCCTCGGGCAGCTCCGATCTGGACATCAAGGCCAGCCACATCAATGATTTCGGCATCGGGATCCTTTTCGAGGGCCGGTCCCTGACCGCAGATGGAATTCACATCAGCAGTACCACCGGCTCGGCATATGGCATCAAGCATGACAAAGGAACATCAAGCATCACGAATTCGCAGTTCGAAGGTCAAATTATAGGCATCGCTTGCGGCAACGGGTCCATGAACGTCACAAAGAGCGACATCAAGGCCACCGCCACAGCCGTTTTCATTGGTAATTGCTTGGTCCGGGTGAAAAACAACACGATATCGTCGAGCCAATATGGCATCCATGTATACGGCGTCAGGTTCGACATAACGGACAATTACATCTCTGACAACGCGGTCGGCATCCTCTATGACGTACCTACATATGGTACATTAGAACGCAACATCCTCATCGGGAACGACAAGGGCATCATCTTCGAGCGTGCCAACATGACCCTCCGGGACTGCCATATATCGAGCAATGGCACGGACATCCAGCTCAATGGAAGCAAGGTCACGAAGGTCAACACGACAATCATCAAGGCCGTCCTCTCCCCGACGTCAACCCTCATGGTCGACTGGTACCTCGACATCGCTGTGCAGGACATGACCGGGAGGCCGGTGCCCGGGGCCAACGTCCAGCTCACGGACCAGGTGGGGACGCACTACAACCTGACCGCGGACCTCGACGGGAAGGTCAGGCGTCTGCAACTGAGGGAGCGGACCGAGACCCGCTACGGCTCGAACTACAACTCGCCCTACCGGATAGATGTCAAGAACGGGAGCGCCACGGGCCAGGCGACGGTCGCGCTGAGCTCCTCCAGGAACATCACCATCACGCTGACGAAGCAGGACCTGTACTTCAAGGAGTACACATTGTCGAATCTGACGACCAAGGTCGGGACGCCGGTGACCATCAACATCACGGTCGGTTCGGCCTCGGGCCCGTTGAATGGCGTGGGCCTCCAGGTCCTCGAGGACGGCCACGCCTATGCATCGAAGAACATCGACATGGATACGGCCCTGGCCACCATCGTGCTCACTTACAATCCCGCGAGCGCTGGGACGCACAACCTGACATTCATCCTTGACCCAGACAACAAGTTCGCCGAGGTCAATGAATCGAATAACAGGCTGGTCATCCCGATGGTCGTGTCCGGGAGCGGCGGCGGTGGCGGGGGAGGCGGCGGCGGAGGCTCGGGCCAGCCAGACCTGGTGCCCTTCGGCATAAGCCCGGACTCAACCCTCTCCCCCATCAAGGTAACCATTGAGGTCCAGAACGCCGGCAACGCGAACGCCACGAACGTCGTCGTCGCGCTCCAGGCGGACAACGTGGAGGTCGGCCGCAGGACCATCGCCCACATCGACGGGAACAGCCTCGGGCGTGCCTCCATCGATTGGTCAGGGACCTCTGGCAAGCACACGCTGAAGGTCATCGTAGACCCGGACAACCTCATCAATGAGAGCGATGAGACCAATAATGTGCTTGAGACCCAGGTCGATGTCAGCAGCGGCCTGAACCCGAACAACTCCTTTACGAACGCCATCGCCATGATCTGCATCGGCATCCTGGTGCTCATCGTGGTGATAATCGGCATCGTCCTCTTCTTCATGACAAGGTCGACGAAGCCCTCGACCCAGCACCAGCAACAATACCAGTACAGCCAGGCCTATCAATACCCACAGCAGGGCTATAGCCCGCAATATTACCCCACGGCGTATTCGTATTACCCGCCGGCGCAGCCCCAAGGGCCACCATCATATCACACCGGTCCTGGGGGCACGGGAACGGTCCCATGCCCGAGATGCAGGGGCACCAAGGTCCGGGTCTTCGACGACGGCCACAAGCAGTGCCAGGACTGCAAGAAGATTTTCTTTTAGGCGGGCCTGTCGAAGAAGATGCTTTTGCCCGACACCGAGACGGGGATAGCGATGACTATGAGTGCGTCCAGCATGCCCTTCCTGCGGGCCATCTCGCCGGGCCGCCACATGATCCTGTTGTCCAGGTTGAGGATACTGGCGGTCTTCGCCGCCGAGCCCAGGGCTATGCCCAGGTCGATGCACTTCTTGACACGCTCGTCCTCGGCGAAGAGGTCCCCCTTGACCTTCGGCGGTGGGGCCTGGGCCCGCTTCGCCGGGTCCCCCTCGGCCACCGGGTCCCTCACGCCGACCAGCAGAACCGCCGCTGATTTGAGGACGCAGTTGCCGTCCCTCTTCCACATGGCATCCTTCTCATCCTCGCCGTATTTGACCATGGCCTTCCCAAGCTCCTCCACCTGCTTCCCGTGTAGTATCCTGATCTCGATAAGGTCCTCGCCCTTGGCCTTGGGCGCGGTCCTCGCAGAAATGGCCATGAGCTCGGCCGCGGCCCTGATGCCGTCATCGAAGTCCGTCATGGAACCCACCTCGAATTTCATGGCGGGATAGGCCCCTCAAGGATAATGAATATGGCCATCGTGTTGAATTCGATGTTGAAATCCTATTCTAATTCTAATATTACTATACATTCTTTGAACTACCCTTCAGTCAAGACCCTAAATTATATATACTGGCTGAAAAATCGCATAGCCAAGAGAATTCAACAAATGCTAGCTCTCAATGCTAGTGGGAAACGACTAGGAGGAAATTGGATGAAATACAAGTCTGTGTTTATGGTTGGACTGCTTCTGTTGAGCGCGTTCGCCGCCTTCAGCGTACCAAACGCCTCGGCCGCGGATAAGAACTATCTCAAGGTCGACGAGAACCAAGGGAGCATGGTCAACAGATATGTGAACTTTGGGACCGCCTACACCCTCGGTGACAAGGAAATAACCTTCGCCATCGCCATACAGAACATCCAGTACGACTGGGTCTCGAACCCGCTGAACTACTGGATCCAGAACATATCCGCGAAGGTCACCAGCCAGAGGGACATGACCGGAGCCCAGTTCAACATACTGGACTTCTCGAACGGCGAGAACACGATTAAGACCACCGCGGGCTACAACCTGACCGCAGGGACGCTCATGCTCTCCGGGTACCAGGCGGACATCGTGGCCACCGCACCGGCGGGGAACTACAACCTGACGGTCGAGTTCACCTACGACTACTGCGTGGCGGACATAAACATGGTCCAGCACTGGACCACGAAAGCCACGGACAGGGACTATTTCTATATCAAGGTCGACGACGGTCTCCACACCATCTTTCTCGTCGACGCGAAGAATTCAATCAGGGTCGGATGGTTCGATGAGATCCACACTACCCCTATGAGTTTTACCCTATTTGCTGGGACCAAATTCCAGAAGGTGGGCGTCCACATCGCGGAATTCAATTCAGCGACCGGGAAAATTGGTGAGGTCACAGCCACCATCAAGCTCTCGACACAGACATCAAGCTTCCTGACACTAGACCAACTCACAGCCTATACCAGCCAGCTCGATGGAGACATATATTTCAAATACCGCGTCGATGTCAAGGACGGGACGCCACCCGGTAAATACGATGCGACCATGGAAGTCAAGTATCTGAGGCATTACGGCAATATAAACACAAAACCGAACCAAATACAAATTACAGCGCAATCGATACCCGTGGAGTTCGTCGTGGCCTTCACGCCGCTGCTGACGATAACCAGCCCGGCGAGCTTCACCGTGACACAAGGCTCCCTGGCCACGAACCTCACCGAAGTCACCCTGCAGAACATAGGCAACACCGAGCTGAAGAAGATCAAGGTCTGGATCGACATCAGCCACTACTTCGAGGAGAACGGCTACTACTTCGATGCCGACCCCAACATGTATGGGGCTAAGGTACTCCTGCCGACCCAGGACCAGAAGGAGAAGCTGGGCAAGGGCGAGACCTGGCAGGTCGACTTCATGGGCATAAATGTCTTCAAGTACCTGCCCGAGGGCGAGCACAGGCTGCCGCTGAGCTACTCCGGCTACTACTACGACGACGGAACGGCCACTGGCTCCTCGGACTACTTGCTGACCGACGCCTCGCTCTACTTGGCCATCAAGGGCGTGCCCCTGTACCTGAAGGTCATCGTGCCCGCCAACACGCACGACTACAAGGTCCTTAGCACCTCGAGCGTGAACCTGGGCACCAAGATGAAGGACATCTCCCTGAGCTTCAGCGTTGAGAACCTGGAGGCCGTCCACGTCCTCTACACCAGCATCCAGGTCGGCACCAAGGACCAGACGAGCAACAAGGTCCTGCTTGTGAACCCGAAGAACACGGGCTCGAACTACCTGGAACCCATCGAGATGACCCAGTTCAATGCCTATGCTACCATGTACTTCTCCGTGAACGCCGATGTGGCCTTCGGGGCGACAGCGGGCTACTACACCCTGCCAGTGCTCATCACCGGCACGGATTACAACACGAAGGTTCCGACAACGACCACGGTGTCCATGTCCGTGAGGGTCAACCCAGTGCCGCCGAAGCTGGTGGTAACGAGCCTGTCCTTCATCGACAAGGACATTGTGCCAGGCAAGGACTTCCCGCTGACCATAAACGTCATGAACGTCGGCAACGACACGGCCCGCCAGGTCTACGTGACCTTCGTGGAAGGCAGCAACGGCGGCGGGGTTGTTGAGACGACCTACGCTCCGGACGTGGTACGTGTGGACGCGGCCATCAACCCGTTCTCGGTGAAGGTGTCGAGGATACTCGTTGACACCTCCATCGCGCCCGGCGAGACCAAGGCCGTGACATACACGGTCCACGCTGACAAGAACCTGGTCAAGGGCAAGGACTACCAGATGTACGTCTACGTCGACTACACCGACGACTTGGCCCGGAGCTGGAGCTACAGCTCGGAGGTCACGGTCTCGGTGACCGGCAAGATACCCACGAAGCCTCAGGACAACAGCGGTATGATGAACACCGCCTTCGGTGCTGTGCTGCTGCTGATCTTCGTCATTATCCTGATGATCATCTGGGTGAAGGTCATCACGAAGCCGAAGAGGCCATCGAGGTTCGAGGAGGCACTACCGGAGGAGCCAACGCCCAGGTCGGGAAGCCCGCCATCGTCCATGGGGGCCCCCGCCACGGCAGCCCCTGCGGCGACGCCAACGCACACGGTGGTAACGGCCGCCGGGGCCCAGACCTTCAAGGTCTGCCCGGCATGCCACAAGTCCGTGCCAGCGAGCCAGGTCACCTGCCCGCACTGCGGGTGCGCCCTGTAGACCCGGCCCAAGGCCTTTTTTTTCCTTTTTTTATTTTTCTTTTTTTCTTCCATTCATCCATTCATGTAACATTCCCATCGAGGTCCACATCCGTCAAGGCCAATGCGGACCATCCCTTCCCTTCCCTCGAAATCTATAAGAACGCCCGGCCACATTCTCCCTTTCACGCCTGGAGGGCCAAGGTCCATGTTCTGTGAGAAGTGCGGCGGCCTCATGTTCCCCAAAGACGGGATCTACACTTGCAGCAAGTGCGGCAACTCGAAGAAGATAAAGGCCGAGGACAAGCAGACCATAGTCGCGAAGAAGGAGGACAAGGAGATCGCCTTCTTCGACGGTGTCGGAACGCTGCCCAAGGACCGCGTCCTATGCGAGCAGTGCGGCAACAACGAGGCCTACTACGTCATACGCCAGATGAGGGCCGCCGACGAGCCCGAGACCATGATATATCAATGCACCAAGTGTGGCTACAAGTGGCGCAAGTACGGCTGAGGGCCTTCAGCAAATTATTTCTCCATATACTCAGTTGTTCGGTCAGCGTCAGATGATGACAAGAGGGTTAGGTGAGGCCCGCAAGGGCCATTGAACGGCCTTATGAGTGCTGATGACGCCACACCCCGCCCGCTGGCCCTTGCAGGGGCGGCCGAAAATAATAAAATTCTTATACTTGGGGTCATGATGTCCTAGCATGCGTATAACGACCAAGTACACCTATGTCTACCGCATAGTGGGTATCATTGGTTGCCTCCTTGTCCTCGCATCCCTATTCATGCCCTGGCTGACGATCAATGCGGGCTCCCTTCAAGGCTTCAGCGAGGAGTCCTCGCCGCCGACCGGTTGGCAGCTGGCCAACCTGGACAAGGGCGGGGCCTGGGACGAGAACATCTTCGCCTACTTCTTCATGATCGTTTACGCGTTCCTGATAATGCCCCCCATTGGCATCATCATGATGGCCATCGGCAAGGACGCTCGAGGCATAGGATATTACATGCTGGTCATGTCCATCTTCTTCCTCATACTTCTCCTGGTCCTTATGCCCACCATACAGCAATCCATCCCGACGCCCGAGGACCCCTACAAGGCCTTCACCCCCGACGAGATAGCCAACATGACCGTAGAACAGAAGGCCAAGCTGGACGAGCAGAAGATGCACAGGGATGAGGTCCTGAACATGAAGAGGATCCAGTTCGTCCCGACCATAGGCATCATTCTCACGGTGGCCGGCGCCGTCGTGACCTATGTCGGCGCGCGCCTCATCAGCCGCGACAGCGACCGGCTGAACGACCTCTACAACTACTACGTCCTCCTCGTCGAGGCTCACAAGGGTGGACGTATAACCAAGGAGGAGGAGGACCTGCTGGCCGCCCAGCGCAAGCTCTACAAGGTCACCAGGTCCGAGCACGAGATGCTCCTTCACCGGATGTACCCCAATGACCAGGAGTTCCAGAACGCGGTGTACATGCACGACCATCCCGTCGACATGGACAGAATGATCATCGAGAAGAACCTCCAGGACTACGAGGTCTTCCTGGCCCAGGCCCTGGGCCACGGGGAGCCCACGAAGGAGGAGCTCGTGATGCTCGAGGTCATCCGGAGGACCCTGAACATCTCCATGGACGACCACTACATGGTCGTCGAGTACCTCAAGGCCGAGGGCAGGATAAAGGAGGCCCCCCCGGCACCCAAGCCTCTGAAGAGGATCACGGACGTCCCGAAGGAGTGCCTGCCATCGGACGAGGTCACGCCGAGGTACGTCCACAGCTGGGAGTACAAGTCCACCATCACTAGGGAGACGCCGCTCGACGCCGAGACCCCGGCGGCCGCGGGCTCCCCGCCGCCCCCCCTCACTAGGACGTCTCTGGTCCCCCCGGCGCCCAAGATGGACAGGCCCACCAAGCCCACCAAGATAGGCGAGATCATGGGCGGGGAGGACATACCGGCGAAGGCCCCGCCACCGGCCGCGCCGTCCAAGCCCGCCGCGCCACCGCCGACGAAGCCAGCGCCCGGGCCTATAGTCGTCCCGAGACCTACCATGGGCGTACCACCGGCACCGAAGAAGGAAGCTCCACAGGTACCCGAGCCCATCGACGAGGAGGAGGAACCGCCGGCCCCGCCCGTTCCCAAGCCCGCGCCCACGCCGCCGGCCGAGAAGCCACCGGAGCCGGCGAAGCCCAAACCCAAGCGGCCCACGAAGGTCAAGTGCAACAAGTGCGGCACCACGATACCGGTCCCGCCGAGCGACGTGCCCGTGGCCATCAAGTGCCCGAACTGCGGTGTGACCGGAAAGGTCTAGGCATTACTAGGCCTTGCTTTTCTTCCTCGGCCTGAAATGCTCCCAGCCCCGATCCTCGAGGTCCATTAATTTATTGCCTCTTTTCATGACCACACCCTTCTCCGTGACGACCCCGATGACCGTCAGCTCGGTGCCCTGGGAATTGACCGCTGCGCTGGCCTTGGCCAGGGACCCTAGCCCGGGGTCAATGGTCATGAGCAGCTCGTACTCGCCGCCAAAGTGCAGCACCGCATCCTCGATGGCCTTGTGGTCCGCGAACCCGACCTTGTTGACCTCTTCGTGGACAGGGACTAGGTTCCTGGCTATCGAGAATCCCACCTTCGAGGCCCTGGCAAGATGATGTAGCGATGTCGACAGCCCGTCGCTGATGTCTATGCACGAAGTGACGACGTGCGTGTAACCCAGGGCTATGCCCTCACGCACCCTGGGCCAGGGCTCGAGCAGCGCTTTCAGGGCAGCCGGCCTCTTGGTGCCACTCTTGATTGCCTGGAACCCGGCCGCCGCGCCGCCAAGCCGCCCGGTCACGGCCACCATGTCGCCGGGCCGGGCCCCGGACCGCGGTATAAACGCGTCCTTTTTCACAAGACCGAAGGCCGTGCCCGCCAGGTTGAGCTCCCCGCTCTCCTTGGTATCCCCGCCGATGATGTATGTGTCGAAGGTGGTGGCGCACCGGTCCATCCCCCTGGCGAGCCCCTTTACAAACTCGATGCCCGTCCTCCGCGGGAGCCCCAGGGCCGTAACTACCCCGATTGGCCTTCCGCCTTTGGACGCCAGGTCGCTCAGGTTTATAGCCACCAGGTGCCAGCCTATCTGCTCCGCCGTGGCCTTCGGGATATGTGTCCTCTCGTTGATCATGTCCGTCGTGATGAGCAGGTACTCGTCGCCCATGTCAATGGCCGCGCAGTCGTCGCCGATGCCGACGGCGACGTTCCCGCCGGTCAGCAGGCCCTTGATGACATCTATGACCCTGCGCTCGCCGATGTCCTCCAGCCTCTTGCGTGCCATTTACTCCCCCCCGCGCCGGGCCTTGATGAGCGGCCCGAGCTTCTTGAAGAACCTGGGTTTCCGGATGAGCAGGCCCACGAGCATCCTGAGGGGATAGAAGACCGGTTCCTTCTTGCCCCTGAATAGCCGCGCCGGAATCTTGACATGGCCCAGGTGGGCGAACATGTCGTCCAGGTCCCTGGGCTCGAGGCCGAAGACCGTTGTCCTCAGGGCGTCCATGAACCTGAACCTCTGGCCAAAGAGCTTCAGGAAGGCCTCCCTCAGCTGGCCCAGCCTCTCCTTCGAGGCGTCCCCGTCCTCCGCAGCCTCGGCCGCAAGACGGCCCGCCCGCACGCCGGCCCAGGCGCTGAACCTCATGCCCGCGACGGTAAGCGGGTTGACCATGCCCGCTGCGTCGCCGACCAGCAGGAGCCGGTCCACGGAAATCTCCTCGTGCAGTCCCGATATCGGCTCGACGCCGACGTTTGTCTCGATGATGCTTGCCTTGGCGAGGCGCGGGTCGTGCCTCACGAAGCCGTCCAGCATGGTGATGGCCCTGTCGCTGCCAGCTCCCAGGGTCCCGTAGCCGACATTGGCGTAGCCGTCGCCCTTCGGGAGGATGTAGCAGATGTCCTTTGGTGAAGGATAGAAATGGACCTCCCCGATGTCCGCGTCGATGTCCGCGCCCGCCAACTGGTACTGCGCGATGGAGGCGTACTTCGACGGACTGGTCGGTATCTTGATGCCGGCCTTCCGGCCGATCGGGGAGCCGGGGCCGTCGCAGGCCAGGACCACCTTGGCGCGTACCACGCGGTCCTCCTTCAAGTGCCTGACCTTCACCCCGCATATAGCGCCGTCCTTCCTGACAAGGTCCGTGACCCTGGCCCTGGTAACGATGGTGGCGCCGGCCTTGCCGACGAGCCTGGCCAGGTCCTTTTCCCAGATCTTCCGCTCGATTGTGAATAGCGGGGTCTCCACGTCCGGCGGCATCTCGATGAGCGCCTCGGTGCCTCCCGGGGAGACGAGCCGGACCTTCCGGAACTCGTTGGCGAGCCACCTTTTGCTCGGCCGCATGCCAAGCTCGGTGAGGGCGGACCGGCTAAGGAGCTCGCCGCACTGGACCGGCGTCCCGATGGCCGGGTGCTCCTCGAAGACGATGACCTTGGCCCCTGCCTCGGCCGCGGCCTTGGCTGACGCCAGGCCCGCGGGGCCGCCACCGACGACGGCGACATCGTATACCTCACCAAAGGACGCCAACGCTCGGAACCCCCAGGGCCTCACGGCCTCCCCATGGCCCCGACGGGGCAGACCGTTATGCAATTGCCGCAGTCTATGCACCGCTCGGGGTCTATTGCGACCTTCAGCTCGTAGACCACAATGGCATCCTTGGTGCACACGGCAACGCATCCGCCGCAGAACATGCATCTTTCCAGGTCGCAGGTCACCATGGGAACTACCGCGATTTCCTCAACCCTTTTCAGCTAGATAACCCTTTCCAGGTCTCGGCGGCCGATGCTCAGAGGTCGTCCACGTCCAAGAGGGATTTCGATGGTCCGGCACTGGGCACAACCCTCGGCGCGACGCTGGGAACCGGCCTCCGCTTCTTCCTCCTCATCAAGACGAGAGCCAGGACCGCCACGACGACGATGACCACGATCAGGAGCACCAGGAGGCTTAGGGTGAACTGGGACATGGCCGTCACCGTCACCGTCCCGGTCTTCACGACCGTGCCTCCGTTGGCGTCCGTTATAGTCACCTTGTACTCGTAGGTCCCGGGCTTGCCGTAGTTGAAGCTCGGGTTGGGGTCCGTGGAGTCCACTCCGTTGCCGTCATCCGTGTTGAAGTCCCATTTGTAGGTCAGCGTCGACCCCTCGGGGTCCTTGACCTCGTCCGTGTGGAACTTCACATCGTAGTTGCTTATGCCCGTCCCCTGGAGGGGCTTGACGTTCCCCGACGGCAGTCCGTTGACCTTCAACGGGAGCTCCTTGGAGACCTCGAGGCCGTCGATGTCTTTCACCTTGAGCATGACCGTGTAGCTGCCGAAGGTCTTGTAGATGTGCGTGGGCTTCGCGCTGTCCGCCACGCCACCGTCGCCGAAGTCCCATGAGAACGACAGGGAGCCGCCCTCCGGGTCCTTGGAGCCCGAGGCGTCGAAGACCGCCGGCTGGTCCTGGCTCACGGTCCCGGGCGCCACTAGGTCTATGACCGGCGGGCCGTTCATGATGTCTATCGGTCTGGCCGGTACGAACCACGGGCTGGTCCCGTTGTCCGGGTCCACGAGCCTGACCCTGAGGTCGTAGCTGCCGGTCACGAAGTGCGCGTCCGGCGCGATGGTGATCTCGAAGTCGCCCCTGGCGGCCACGTACTCGATCGACCCGATGCCGTCCGTGGACCATGCGATCTTGCCGTGCGGGCTGAGCTCGGCCTCCAATGCCAGGATGACCCTGGAGGACTCGGCATCACTCCCGTCTACGGAGACGACCATGGTCCTTGTCCTGAAGACGGTGGTGTTGTCCATCTGGACCCCGGTGATTATGGGCGGGGCGTTCAGGACCTCGACCGTGCCGTTCATCTGGAACCAGTCGCCCTGGGCCTCGGTCGTGTCGGTGAGGCGGGCCCTGAAGGTGTAGTTGCCGAGGGTCGCGTTGAGGTCGGGCGAGAACCTGACGGTCCACGAACCCGAACCGAACTGCACCAGTTCCATGTCGACCCATTTGTCATCGGGGCCGGCGGACTGCATTGTAAGCACCAAGTCATTGTTGATGTCCTCTGCGTCGTAACCGTTCACCACGAGCTGGAGCTCCTCGCCCCTGATGACCGTGTGCTGGTCCGGTATGATGTCCGTCACCGACGGGCGGCAGTTCTTGACCTCGAGCGAACCGTTCTTGTAGAGGTAATCGCCTAGGTCGCCGTCGTTGTCCTTGAGCCTGGCCCTGACATCGTATTGGCCAAGCATCGCGTCCACGGCCGGGGTGAAGGTGATATCCCAGTGGTCGCCGACCCAGACGGTCGTGCCGACCTGCTTGAAGTCCCCTCCCGGGGCCTTGACCTCGAGGGACACGGAGAGCAGCTCCTGTGCGTCCTCGACGTCGCTGCCCACCACCGAGACCGTGACGTTCCTGGTCCTCTCGACCGTGTCCGGCACCGACAGACCGGTGACGACGGGCAGGTTGTTCCTCACGGTGAAGCCGTTGGGCCTGACGTACCAATCGCTGTAGAGGCCGCCGGGGTCCTTGAGGCGTCCCCGGATGTCGTAAGGGCCCATGGCCTCATCCTTGACCGGGGTCCATGCGGCCTCCCAGTGGCCGCTTTTAAATTGAGCACCTGTCACTGCCGTCCACTGGTCCGACCCGGTGGGGCAGACCTCGAACTCGGCCTTGAGCTCCGAGGCCAGGTTATCGATATCGCTTCCATAGGCCTTCAGGACCACAGGCTGGGTCCTGAGGACGTTGGCCTTCGAGCGGTCGACATTGGACGCCACGGGCCCGTCGTTCACCGGCGTCCACGTGACGCTGATGACCTTCTTGACCTTGAGCTGCCCCGAGTCCTGTAGCGTGAGCTCCAGCGGTGTCGTCCCGTGATAGTTGAGCTCCGGGGTCAGGGTGATGGTGTCGTTGTTGCTCTTCTCGCCCTGGACCGTGGTGATCACCGAGGGGTCGTACTGCGAGACCGACCACTTCAGGTCAATGCCCGAATCCTCGGCATCGTGCTCATAGGGCGTGAGCGTCATGACGATGGGCGTGTCCTCAGCAGCCGAGAAGTCTGGGACGGCGCCCATGGTCGGCGGCATGTCGCCGAGAAAGACGTCCCCAGGGACGTTGTCCCACATGACCGGGTTCTGCTGGCCGCTGGTCTGCTGGCTCGTCGTGGCCTTGGCCGTTGCGAAGGCGCTCTCGACGGACACGGACGAGTCCTTCATGGCGTTAACGAAGTTCGGCGTGAACATGCCATCATAGGAATATTCGTTGTTCGCGCAGGCCATCAGCGAGATCGAGCCCTGGAGCTGCAGGGCCGTGAACGAGCCCGCGAAGCAGGTGTCCATGACGATGATCTTCTGCGAGGACTCGTAGCCGTTGAACGCCGAGGCCAATGTGCCGTCGCTCATGGTGGTGTCGTAGACATAGAATGTGTGCGAGTTGCCGTGGCCGCTGTAGTGGAAGTATGTCTGGCTGGTGGAGTTCTCCTGGCCCTTCATCCACGCGATCTCGTTGAGGATGTTCTGGTAAGTGGCCGAGGAGTTCAGCAATAGGTGGATGTGGCTGTCGGGCCAGCCGAGCTTCAGGAGCATGCCCCTGGTCTGGTAGATGTCCCAGTGGCAGTACTGCAGGTCCATGCTGGTCCCAGGGTAGTCCGAGACGCCGGCCAGGACGGCCCACTTGTTGGTGTTGGCGGCGCGGGAGGCCTCGCTCATGGGGGCCGGGCCAACGCTTCCGCCGTCGAGGGATGCGAAGAGCTCGTCGGCGTTAGGATTGACCCTCTTGCAGTCGGAGCCCGTGCAAGATATGGAAATGCCCCTGGGGCCGGGGATCTGCTGACCCTGCGTTGGTGCGACCTTCCTTGTGGCTGTGCCGGCCATGGGCACGAAGGCCAATGCCACTAACATGAATGTGACGAGCATACCGAGAAGAACGCACTTGAGCTCCTTTCGCATGGGTCGCGACCCCCTGGGGATGGAGCCTCCTGGCGTTGCGAAATGCCGTGGAGGGGGCTCTTGGGACAATAATGAAGTAACCACCTATAATATGGTTACTGTACATTAATGCAGAATAATCCAAGATTGATGTAAGATTATTATGCATGTCATGTCATAGCAGGGCCAGGTCATTGGACATGAGCCGGCACAGGGACAGGACGCTGCGGTTAAAGAGGGAGCTAGACCGGGTGGGCTCCGACGGGAGGCCCGAGGGATTCGACTGCGACATCCCTATAGGCATTTACATGCTCGAGCAGTGCGACCCCAAGAAATGCTCGGCCAAGAAGCTCGTGCGCATGGGCTTCGCTACGGGCTACGGCCACATGGAGGATGTCCCCCGGAAGATGGTCCTGCTGAGCCCGTTTTCGGACAAGGCCCTCTCGCAAGAGGACATGGCCCTGGCCCTGGAGAAGGGGCTGCTGGCCCTGGATTGTTCATGGAAGAAGGCGGAAGAGGTCTTTCCGATCATCAAGCGGCGGAGACCGGTCCAGAGGGCCCTGCCCTTTCTTGTCGCGGTCAACCCTGTCAATTTCGGCCATCCCGGGATGCTCTCGACCGTCGAGGCATTGGCGGCAGCGCTAATCATCCTGGGCCACAGGGCTGCCGGCGAGCGGATGCTAGAGATCTACAACTGGGGCCACAATTTCGTGACGGTCAACGAGGAGCCGCTGAGGGAGTACGAGAAGGCCGCGACGAGCGCCGAGGTCGTGAAGGCCCAGGCGAAGTTCATCGATATCGGGGAGGGGACCGAGGAGAAGGAGAACCAGGGATAGGGCCATCCCTCATCGTTTTTTCCTAACAAGGACGAACGCCACGACCGGGGCCGCCGCGATAAGAATGTCTGCGGTGAACCCTGGCAACTGGTTACACTTACCTATGGGCCCCTCATACTTCTTCGTCATGTTGAGGTCCTTGGTGATTTTCTCGATGAGGATGGACTTCACGCACAGGGTCCAGTGCTTGTAATGGATTGCCATCTGGTTTGCTGTCTCTCCACTATCCTTGATGTTAATGAGTATGGACCAATTCCCATAATATTTACTCTTACTTGTCTGATTGTCATGCTCGACGGCATACGCACTTAGTATCTTGCCAAGGACCTTCTGCTCGTCGACCTTCTCGATCTGCTGTGTGTCATTGCATACCGGGCTGAAGTCCACGGCCCCCGATGCATTAGACGAGATGCGCGGATTGAACCCGATATTGTGCAGTTCCAGGTACATTGTAGGTCTGTGGACATCCCCAGTGAATTCCAATCGGACACTGTACTTGCATTGATAGTTACTCACGCAACCGGCGCTCGTCACGAGCAAAAGAAGGACAGCGAGTACTAATACAAGAACCTTGTATCTCACGATATTCCTCGACAATTTCTTAGAATGAATCTGAGGCTATAAAAATCTATCCTCGATAATGGTCCGGAGCGCCTCACTCCTCCTCATCAGCAATATCCTCGTCCTTGTCGACTTCCCCGGCCTTGCGCTCCTTCCTCAGCCGTTTCTTCGCCTTCTTCGGTGGGGGCTTCCCCTTGCCTTCTTGCAGGAAGATGGCCTCCTCGAGCGTCAGCTGGCCCTTGGCCACCCTCTCGGCCAGGTGCGTGCTGATGGTGACCATACCCTCCGAGGCCAAGCGGGACTTCCTCTGGATGTTCTTGAGCTCGCCGATGGTGGGCGCCACTGGAACGGGGCCCGTCACTGTGTGCCCCGACAAGAGCGCTATATTGATGGCCGCGTCGATGTCCGGGAACTCGGTCCTCTTCGTCGTCCTGTGCTCGTCCACGATCTCGATGCGCAGGCCTAGGCCCTGGATGGCGTTTATTGTCCTGTTCCTGTTCGTCGGGTCGCCGTGGCCCACGCGGACCACGACCTCCCTCGCGGGGTACAAGGCCAGCACGTGCCTGGTGGTCTCGGTCACATCCTCGGGCCTCGCAAGCTGCGCGGTATACAGGACCGCCCCGGCGGACACCACCGCGTAGCCCGGCCTCACACCGGGGTCTATGCCGATGATGAGCTTCCCGTAGGTCTCGACGCCGCGCATCCTGCGCTTGGCCTCGTTGATGATGGCCTGCAGGTCCGCGCCCTTGCCGACGGCAAGCTTCTCGTGGAACTTGACCCTGGGGGCCTCCTCCAGCGTGGTCAGCACAATGCCGACATTGGATGGTATGGCGTCGTCGAACGACAGGCTCACGAACGAGACCCTGGCGCGCTTGAGCTCGCGCACGAGGTCATAAAAAAGGGAGAAATCCTCGGTTATGATGGCAACGATCTTCACGCAGACACCGCCGCCATCTCACCTCTTCGACTGTTTGTCGCTCTTGGCCCACTTGCCATCCTTGCAGACCGCCTCCCCGCGGTCCTCGAGCTCGAGGAGGGCCTCCTCAACGACCTCGCGATCGGCCTTTATCTGGAACTGGTCCTTCAGGGCCTTGACCACGCCCTTGGTGTCCTTGGGTGACCCGATGGTCTTCAGGGCCAGGGTCCTTATATCCTCGTGGAAGTTCCATGGGAATATGAACCAGGTCCACTTATCCTTCGGGACGAAGACATCGTAGAAGTCAGGCACGAACTTGGAGTGGGCTATGTGCAGCAGGGTGGCCGACTTCATTACGGCCGGGCCCTTCGTCTTCAAATGGTCCGTGGAGAGTATCATGGACTCCCCCGTGTCCGTTATATCGTCCACGACGAGGATATTCATGCCCTTGAGGTCAAGGTCCAGGCCCTGGACCAGCTTGGCCTTCATGTCGGCCTGGGCCGTGATGCCCCAGTGCTCCACCTTGACGGCGAAAAGGTTCTTCAGGTGGAGGTGGTCGCAGATCAGCCTTGCGGGCACGAGGCCGCCCCGTATCAGGGCGACCACCATGTCGGGTTTGAAGCCCGATGCCCGGATCTTCTTCACAACGTTCTTGGCCCAAAGGTCGATCTCGTCCCATGTCACGACCTTGCAAAGGAACTTCTCTTCCTCAGCCATCGGATCACCTTCGTGCGCCCCGGGGCCTAGAGGCCCGCGAATTTCAGGGCGTCCTTACACTCGCATTCCCTCTTGTCAGGTATCTTCGGTATGATCTTCTTAAGAAGGGCCTGAATGTTCTTGAGATTGCTAGTCATCGTCTTCTCGACCTCCCTGGCGTCCACGGGCTTGTCCGCGTAGACGTCGTAGTCGGTGACCATGGCTACGCTGGCGTAGCAGATCTCGGCCTCGCGGGCCAGGGCTATCTCGGGTGCCCCTGTCATGGCTATGATGTCCGCGAACTGCTTGTACATCCTGCTTTCGGCCCTGGTCGAGAACCTCGGGCCCTCGATGCAGATGTAGGTCCCACCGTCGTGGACCTTCAGTTTCAGCGACTTGGCGGCCTGGACGCATATCTTCCTGAGCTCCTTGCAGAAGGGGTCCGCAAGGGAGACATGGTAGGTCCTGCCGCCGTCGAAGAAGGTGTAGTCCCTGGTCTTGCTGAAGTCTATGAACTGGTCCGGGACGACGAAGTGCGTCGGGGCCAGCTCGTCTTTGAGGGAGCCCACGGCACAGGGGGAGATGATCCTCTTGACACCGAGCTCCTTCATGGCCCAGATGTTGGCCCTGTACGGAACCTTGTGCGGTGGCAGCGTATGACCGTGGCCGTGCCTGGGCAGGAATGCCACGCGCTTGCCCACGAAGGTCCCGACGACCACGGGCGCCGAGGGCACACCGTAGGGCGTCGACATCTTGATGGTCTTAACGTCAGAGAAGAGCTCGGGGTCGTACATGCCCGAGCCGCCTATGATGCCGATACTTGGCTTTTCCTCGACCAATGGAATCCCCGCATGGGAATCGCAGAAAGGATATAACTGTTTTTGTGGGTCGAGGGCACCCTCGGTAAGTGAACGGACCGGTATCTATAGAATCGACGGGCCTAAAGGAGCCGCTTGCTCCTAATCGGAACTCCTTGGCCCTTTTGCTGGCCCGTAGAGGCCGGCTTCTCCTCTTCCTTTGCCTCGACCTTCTCACGGAGCTTCTTCGGCCGCCTCGTTTCGATGTATTGGACCATTACCTTTCCCCCCCTCATCTTCTAGTTCAGTGGGTTCCCTTCGCGCATGGTGATGCTCTTGATGCTGGCGATGGTGTACAGCCTGTGCTCCACCTTCTTGAGCTCGTCCTCGACGCGGTCCAGGTCCTCGACGAACCTCTTCTCCCGGATCTTCAGGGCCCTCATCTCGATGGCGTTGTGGATGGCCTTGGTAAGGTCCTTCCCGCTGAATCGCCCCTTCCTGAAGCACTGGAAGGTCAGGCTATCGATTCGTTCCATGAACGCCCTGTCATCGGACCCGCCCAGGATAACTATGAAATTGACCGAAGGGTCCACCCGCTCCCTGATGTGCTCCATGAGCTTGACGCATTCCCGCTTCCTGTCGGAGGCAATGAGCATCACGAGATCGAGGCCACCGGCCTGGGCCATGGCCTCGGCATTGGACGTGGCGGTCCTTACGCGGTAGCCGTTGGTGAAGAGCTGGCCGAATGCCTTGGGAATGCTGTTCTCGTAATCGACCACCAATATGACCGCGTCATCAGACATGCCCAACATCTCCTGCTCAACTTTTTTATACGAACCCGGCAATTCAGACGAGTACGAGTATAATAATAGGACGTACCATTTAATTAACATAGTGCTATTAATAGTGCCAATTAGTGCTATGATATTGCGTTGGCCTGGAAAAAGTCATCCATTTATCAAACCGCGGCCGAAGGCAGTCTCAACGGTTCTCCGTCGATACGAGCCTGGAACCCTTGTCCGTGACCCTCAGGACCTTGGTCCTGCCGTGCTTGGTCTCCACCACCATGTCTAGGATGGTCAGTTGCTGGACCCTCTTCCTTGTCGTGGTCTTGGTTATGTCGAACCTTTTACCGATATCTTTATATGACGGCTCGATGCCGAGGCGGTTCTGCTGGTGGATGAACACGAGCAGCTCTTGCAGGTCCTCGGGAAGTATCACGGCGCGCTTTGCCTCCACCAGCGAGGCGTCCTTCTCGAGCAGTTCGATCTGCTGCTGGCCCAGGCTGCCCGGCTCCACCAGAAGCACGAGTATGGCCTTCTTGTGATAGAAGATGTCGACCAGGCCGTGGATGAGGTCGCGCAGCCCCTCGAAGCCCAATCTGGAACAGAGGTAGTCGCAACGGTCCAGGAGCAGGACCTTGGTCCGGTCGACCTTCCGCTCGACGAACGAGGTCAGGGCCTCCTTGGTCGGGGCCAGGGCCCATGCCCCGCGGCCCTTCTCCTCCAGCCAGAATATCTCGGCCTCGGCCTCTTTGATGATTTCATTGAGGTCTTCCCGGTTCGTCCTCCGCGAGACGATAATGGCCCTGTGGCCGAAACGCTTCAGGGTTAGGAGGACGTCCATGGCTTTCCCATAGCCCCTTTCCAGGAGCAGGTAAATGTTCCCGGCCTTGAGCTTGAACTCCATGAGCTCCTCGCGCATCCGCTCCTCCTTGGCCTTCTGCTCCGACAGGTCGATGATGGTGCACAGGACCTCGGCCTTGCGCGTCTCTATCTTGATGCTGCTCGAGGTCACCATGACCGGGACCTCCTCGCCGTCCTTGCGTAGCAGGGAGCTCTCGAACTTGTAGGAGCCGCGCTTGGAACGCTCCGGGATCTCGTTCCAGGCCCATAGCAGGTCCTCGGGAACTATCAGCATGAGGGACCTGCCTATGAGCTCCTCGATGGTGTAGCCCAGGAGCTTGACGAGCTTCGGGTTCACGAAGCCTATGTCCCGGGTCGGGTCCAGGAGCAGGGCCCCTTCTTCCATGTACTCGACGACCAGCCTGTTCAGCTGCTCGATGTACTTGAGGTCCTCGATCTTCTTGATGACCTCCGTGGCGAGGCGCTTCTCGGACTCCTTCAGCCGCTCCTCCAGGTGCTTCTTCTCGGTGAGATCCTTTACGATGAGGACGACCTCGCGCACCCGGCCCTGGCGGTCGTAGAGCGGCGAGCTCGAGATGCCTATGACGACCTCGCGGTCGTTCCTGTCCACGTGCGCGTACTCCATGTCCGACAGGGACCTGCCCGCTATCGCCTCCCTCAGTTTGTTCACGAACCTCCTCTTCTGGGTGTCGTCCTTAAGGATGGCGTGGAACAGCTGCCCGTTCATCTCCTTGGATGACAGCAGCAGCATGCGCTCCATGCCCGGGCTCCAGCGCAGGACGCCGCCGTCCCTGTCCACGGTCACGAGGCCTTCGTCGAGCCCGCCTACCACCTTCTCGATGAAGTTTCTGGTCTCCTCCAGCTGGACCTCGAACTGCTTGCGCTCCGTGACGTCCTTGGCGCGCAACCAGGCCCCGATGATCCTGTTGGACGAATTGACGAGCGGGCCGATGACCACCTCCAAGGTGAGCTTGCCCAGGGTCTTGGTCGTGGCCCCCAGGGCCAAGACCTTGGGGCCCCGCCCCTCGGCGATCTCATTGGTATAGCGCCTCACGCCCTGCGCGTCCGTCTCCGACAGGAATACCTCCAGGCCTCCACGCACGAGCTCATCGAGCGTGTAGCCCAGCAGGTCCAGGGTCGTCCGGTTCACGTGGACCAGCCTCCCAGTGGTGTCCAGTACGAGCACCATGTCGGACAGGTTGTCCATGAGGACGCCCGCGAACGAGGGCACGAGCCTGTCGAGGTCCGGCGACCCTGGGAACGCCATCCTTGGTCCACCCACCTAAATGCCCGCGGACGGGCCTAGCGCGCCTCGTCCAGGAGCACGAAGAACTTGCTCCCTACGTCCGTTATGCTCACGTCCTCTATGCTCCTGATGAGCTCCGAGAACTTGATGCCCTTTTCCGTGAGCATGTACTTCTTCTCGCTCGTCAGGTAGATGAAGTCCTCCTTCAGCAGCTTCTTGAGATGGAACGCCAGGGCGCTGGAGTTCACGACCTTGAGATCGCTCTTTATATTCGTGAACGAAAGCTCCTTCTCGCGGGACAGGAGGGAGATGATGCCCACCCGGGCCCGGTTGGACAATGAATCCCCGACGGCCTTGACGAAGTCCTTGGCCATAATCCCCGCGACCTCGCGGATTGCCTCGTTGTCCAGGGTCTCGGGCCTGACGGTCAGGATGAGCTGGAAGCCGTCCTTCATGACCTCGTTGGAGATGAAGTAGAGGAACCTCTTTACGTTGTTCCAGCCGTGGGCCTCGATGAGCAGTTCCAGGCCCTGGATGAAGACGATGCCCTTGTCGTGACTGCTCGAGAACATCTTTATCTTGTCCTTCAGCAGGACGAGCTTCCTCGGCGGTATGGCCATGGGCCCCTCCCTGTCTGAGAGCCAGACCATCTCTGGCTTCTCGACCTCGAAGCGCTCGGCCATTTTTATCGGGTCCCCGGTGGTGATGAGGAGCATCGGCTTGTCGATGTTGTACTCCCTCAGGAAGTCCAGGTAATCGATGCCCTTGAACTCCTCGATGAGCTTGATGGTCTTCATGTCCTTGTCGAGTTTCATCTCCTTCTGGACCACCTCGATCTTGTCGAGGAGCTCCTGGGTCTTGAATGGCTTCATCAGATAGTCGTAGGCCCCGACCCTCATGGCCTCGACGGCGTTCTCGATGGTGCCGTAGCCCGTCAGGATCATGACGAAGGTGTTCGGCGATACGCGCTTGGCCTCGCGGAGTACTTCCATGCCCGAGACCTTCGGCATCTTCAGGTCCGTTATAATGATGTCGTAGCCGCCGTCCTTGAGCTTCTCCAAGGCCTTGGCCCCGGAGGAGGCCGTCTCCACTGTGAACTCCCTCCTCTCGAGGAACTTGGCCATCTGGTCCAGAAGCTCAGCGTCGTCATCCACAAGCAATATCCTCATGCATTCTCACCCCTGGGCAACCGGACGGTGAAGGTCGTCCCCTTGCCCATCTTGCTGCTTACCAGCAGCTCCCCCCTGTGATTGGAGATTATCCTTTGGCAGATGGAGAGCCCGAGGCCGACGCCCTGGCCGTGGGCCTTGGTCGTGAAAAAGGGCTGGAATATCCTTCCGAGGTTCTCCGTCGGGATTCCCTCGCCCGAGTCGCCGATGGCCACCTCGACCCAGTCGCCGTCAGCGGAGAGCCTCAAGGTTAGGTCCCCGCCGTCCTTCATGGCATCCTTGGCGTTCCGGAGGATGTTGATGAGGACCTCCTGCAGCTGGAACGGGTCCGCCTTGACCTTCGGCAGGTCATCTTGCACTTCGACCCTGAGCCTGTACTTGCGCTCGAGCCTGACCTTCTCGAGGCTCTCGTCCAGGACCTTCCTGAGGTCCACGAGCTCGAAGGTCGGGTTCTCCTTGCGGGCGAAGGCCAGGATCTCTTGCACCGTCCTGGCCGAGAACTCCACCTGCGTGAGGATCTTCCTCAGCTGCCGTCGGACCTCCTCGTCCTTGACCTCGTCAAGGAGGTTCTCGGCGATGAGGCTAATGCTGGCCAGGGGCGTGTTGAGCTCGTGGGCGATGCCGGCGGCGAACTCGCCCAGCGTGGCCAGCTTGGCGGCCTGCATGTCCTTGCTCCTGCGGCCCTCCATCTTGAAGATTAGCAGGAAGGCCTGGCCCGGGCGCTTGCCGTCCCCGGCGTCGATACCGACCGGGATGATCAGGACCGGGACACGCTTTCCGGTCATGTCCAAGGGGACCTTGCACTCGGAATGCCCGCCGCGACCCTTGAGACACTGGCCGATGGAGACCGCGATGGCCTCGTAGGATTCGCCTGGAAGAAGGTCCGCCAGGTCCTCTCCGGGCTTGGCCCCGCCGCCGCCCTTGGCCCGGAGGACCTCCTGGGCGTCCTGGTTCAGCTGGACCAGGGCCATGCCCGCATCCACGACGAGGGTCGGGTAGCTGCTCGATTCGACGATGACGCCCAGCAGCGCGGGCGAGATGCTGTTGCCGGGAGTTGACCTGCCGTCGCCGGTCACAGGAGCATCGTTCAACTGAACCTTCCCCCAGGGCCCCGAGGGCCCCGGCATATGAACGTAATGACTGGATAATAACCTTGTTGTCGGGACCGTCGGTGAGGCCGGGCCCGCATGCGCCCATCACAAATTTTAAATTCCACAATCCGGTACCAGTAATCATGCCCGAAGTCCTCCCATTGCCGAAATTTTTCTTCGTAACGACGGGAACGGCCGTGAGCAAGGTCTCGGACCTGAACGCCTTCGACCAGGCCCTCATGAACGCAGGCATAGGCGAGCAGAACATCGTTCAAGTGTTCGCGCCGTCCTCGACCCTCCCGCGTGGCATCACGAAGATGAAGCCGTGCGAGATAAACAAGGGGGCCATCATATTCTGCGTCCTCGCCGAGGAGGAAGGCACCGAGGGGGAGACCGTCTCCACCGGCATAGCCTACGGCTTCCGGGGGGACGGCGAGGGGGGTTTCGTGGCCGAGGGGCACATCCACGGCGTCGAGAAGTCGCTCAAGGAGATTCTCAAGTGGAAGCTCGACGAGATGGCCAAGCTCAGGGACGTTGAGCTCAAGAACGTCACGTACAAGACGGTCGAGATCACCGTGCCCATGGACCATTATGGGGCCTGCATCGCGGCCCTGGTCTACCTGTTCTAGGCCCGCCGCAGCCGCGTGGCGAACGATGGAAGGTGTTCGATATGTCCAAGGACAAAAAGGACGATGGCAAGGCGAAGAAGGCCGACGGCCCCGAGGCGGGCCAGGCCCCGTGCTGCGGGGGCGGACCGCCCGGGAAGCCGCGGCAGAACGTCCAGTTCTGGGGCAGAATGATCGAGCCCGTCAACCTGTGGAAGGACATGAAGGTCGTGGACCTGGTCCGGACCTTCGGCGGCATGGGCTACAACGCCAGGAGGCTCGCGGAGGCCTGCGAACTTTTCTTGAAGATGATCGACGAGGACGTTACCATCTGCTGGACTTTATCGGGCGCCCTCACGCCCATCGGCATGTCCGGCATGCTCATCAAGGCCATGGAGTTCGGCTTCATCGATTGGATCGTATCGACGGGGGCCAACGTCTACCATGACGCGCACAGGGCCTTCGACTTTCCCATGGTCCAGGGGGACTTCCGGGTGGACGACGACGAGCTCCGCGAGGCCGGCGTCGCAAGGATCTACGATGTCTTCATCCTGGACGACGAGACATTGCTCTCAACGGACAAGATGATGCTCGAGGCCTTCAGGTCCACCAAGGACCTGAGGCCGCCATACTCGACGGCCGATTTATATTCGAAGTTAGGTCGGGAGATCAAGGCCGTGGCACCGTTTCCTGAGAAGTCCTTCGTGGTCAAGGCCCAGGAGCTCGATGTCCCGATATTCGTCCCGTCCCAAGGGGATTCGTCCGTGGGCATGAACCTGGCCCTGAAGTATATCGAGGGGGACCCGGTGGACCCGAGCCCGAGCCTGGACATACTGGAATCTGCGGCCATAGTCAAGAACGGCAAGAAGAACGGCGCCGTGGAGCTGGGCGGGGGCGTCCCCAAGAACTTCTTCATGCAGACCCAGCCCATGCTCTGGCAGATATTGAACGACAGCCAGGGCGGGCACGATTACTTCATACAGATAACGGACGCGAGGCCGGACACGGGCGGCCTGTCGGGGGCCACGCCGTCCGAGGCCAAGTCCTGGGGCAAGGTCAAAGAGGCCACAAGGAACAACTCCGTGGTCTACGCCGACAGCTCCATCGCGGCACCGATCCTGCTGGCCTACGCCCTATCCCTCCGGGGCCCGAGGAAGCCGAAGCACATCATGAAGAAGAAGGACGTGTGGACCAAGGAGATCATCGAGGCCTACAAGGCGCGCGTCAAGTGACACCGGGGCATGACCATGGCCTTCGTCGTTATTGTCTGCTCGAACTGCAAATGGGCCCGCGGCGCCAAGGTCGATTCCAAGCGCGTCAAGTGCACCCGCTGCGGCGCCACCATCGATGTCCAGATGGCCCGGGCCTTCGGTCGCGCGGACAACGAGCTGGACCTGGCCAGGGCCGTGGGTGAGGTCAACGAGAGCCTCCACAAGCGCGGCAAGAAGCCCGTCGGGGTCGGCGCTGCAAGGGCCAATGAGCCGCCGAGGCCGAAATTCAAGGGCGAAAGGGAGTTCATCATGGAGTTCGCCCGGACGAAGGGCGAGTTCACCCTCGACGAAGTGCTCCTGGCCCTGGCGGCCTCCAGAGGCATCGCTGTCCAGGGCGTGGACAAGGAGAAGGTCATGCGGGCCATCAACGACCTGATGACGAAGGGGTTCCTGTTCGAGTGCAGGTACTGCAGGTATCATATCGTCTGAGGCTAGGTCCGCCTTTTTGTGAACTTCCGTTGGCCGAGCTTGATGGCCACGAAGACGCATGCCGCGACGAGCAGGATCCAAAGGCAGTTGTAATCCCCGATGGACGAGCTCACTTTTGGATAGGTCACACGCAGCGTCAGGGTCACCGAGGCCGAAGCGTTCCCCGAGGAGTTCGTCGTCACCACGAAGGTGGAGTACCTCTCCCTGTGGGCGGGAGGCGGGACCGTGAGGACCACCCGCCCGTCGCCCGAGGGCTGGACCGTCACCCGGGCCTTATCGAAGGATCCACGGGCCTCGGTGGTAAGGATGTACGTATCGTTCCCGTTCCCGGTGTTCTGGATATGCAGGACGTAGTGCGCGCTCTCGTTGGACCAGATGGAAATCTCGTACTCCTCGGCGCTCAGGGCCACCGAGAAGACCTGGAGGACCTCGATCCTCACGAGGAGTTGCTTGTGCAGGCCGCCCACGTCGGAGACATTGAAGTTCACCGTCCAATTTCCAGGCCCCTCATGCCATTTTCCGGTCGCAGGGTCCTTCCCCGGGACCGTGAACTTGAATGGCACGGTCGCGCTTGCGGAAGGGTCCAGCCCGACGGAGGCCTGGGGCTTGAAGGACCATCCGGTCCTGATCCCACCGATAACGAACGAGAGCGAGTCACGGCCGTTGCCGAGGTTCCTCAGGGTCAGATTGATGATCCCCTCGTCCCCTGGGCGCACCTTGATCGTTCCGGGCGCCGAGGCATTGAACGCGTAGACCTGGTTGACGATGGTCGTTGTCCGGTGGACCTGGGTCCTGTTGGGCCAGGCACCGGACCTGGCACGGACGTCCACGACCAGCGATGCGCCCGCCAGGGCATCCTTGGGCGCTGTCACGTTCAGCCGCAGGGTCGTGTTCTTCAAGGGGTCCAGGCTGGCCTTTGTCGGGAGCACCACAGCCGTCCATCCGGTCGGGACCTGGCCGTCGACACCAATCGTTATGTTGTCGTGGCCGTTTCCCCTGTTCGTTAGCGTAAGGTTGAAGGTCGCGGTCTTCCCGGGGTCCACATATTTGACCGTCTCGCCCACCAGTTCCGGGAAGTACACGGGGTCCACTACGACCTCGGCGTAGACGGTGTCGTTCATCGCCGTTCCCTGCGTCCGGACCAGATCTCCGTGGATGGATATGTTCACTTTCGTGTCCTTGAGCGCATTAATGGGGACCGTTACAGTGAGGTTCACCTCGATGACATGGCCCGCCCCAAGGCAGCAAACCTGTCCCTTGTCGAGAGAGGCGTTCCATCCATTGGGGGCGATACCTATTGTCAGGTTCAGGTCCTCGATAAAAGTCCCCGTGTTCTTGACGCTGACCTTAAAGGTCGTTGATTTCCCAGGCTCGACCGCATGGACCATGGTATCATTGACGGCCCCTTCCGAGGGGGACGGATAGAGGTCGATGCCGAGCACGAACTGTTCTAACTCACGGACTTGAATTTTTGGGGAGGTGAGGCCACCAGCGAGATAAGACCCCCAATCGTTCCATCGGTGGTCGGCGTTAGGGTCTGTATAGCCACGACCAAGGGTCATGGTCGATATCGGCCTCGAGGAGATGATATGGTATCCGCCGGCATTCAGTCCAAGATAATGGTCTGCGTCCATTATAGTCGTTTTGCCGTCGATCATTACTCGGGTGTCATTAAAGAATGGAAAGATTATCCCCGAATAGTACGGACCTGGATATTGGTGGTCCTTCTTGCCTGGTCCCGGGTTATTGATGGCATTAGTGTAGATGTCCCTGGCGCCAAGGCCGCCGATGAAGCTGATATCGTCACCTAGATTCTCAGGACTTGTGCCACCCTCACAGGAGCCCATAAGAACCGAAATATTGCCCGTGCTTTCGATTCTATATGCGCCCGGCTTTATTTCAGAAGTGTAGGTCAAATAGGAGCTTGTTTGGTGGGATTGGACTACCATTCCGGTGTCAAGGTTCCATATTTCGACATTGGCCAACTCATAAGATGCTATCTCCAAAACCTGGCTATCAAACAGCTGTATGCTACCGAAGAACTTGCGGCCATATGGGGCGCCTGTGACCGAGGGCAGGGCTGTGAACCCATTGATGGCCTCCTGCTCGATCAGTATATCTCCGGTAGACTTGACGTGATAGACGGTGCCCGCCTTGAGGTCTAACAGCTGGGTGTGGTTATCCTTCCGAACATCGAGCTCCTTGATATGGTTACCAACCATGTCCCATATGGACACGCGAGATTCTTCGATACCGTAGATTTGCTGGCCGAACACATTTCCGCTCCAATTGGTGTTTACATATGGGGCAATGATGAAGTCTCTGCCGACGAGGTTCCTGTCCGAACTTGGGTAGAACGTTTTAGCAGAACCGCCCGGGCTCATGGCGCTGCTGACGCTAGCGACGACCGGCCGTTCCGCGACGACCTTGAAGTAATCACCGTCTGGGGCCTTGTATCTCCAAAGTTCACCTTGGTCCACAACGGCGTTGGCCAATTCCGTCGGGACCTGCTTTTGGTCGGTGATGTTGAATATTGTTACCTTGGTTTCGTTGTACAGACCGACGACCTCGACCTCGTCGGAATCCGGCCAATCTATTTGCTCGCCGGGATTGTATCCGTAGAAGACGTTCCCGCGCTGGATCCAGTAATTGGAATCCAACATCCCGAGTCTCTGTGGATCGCCTGGTTCAGGCAAGTTCATCTTGGAACCGTTCGCTGGAAGGGAACTGAAGTAAAGACAGTAGTACCCAAGTGTATTACCATCCTTCATGCTCACAAGCCATGTAAGGGTCCCCTTGGCATTCTTCGTTGGATCATAACCGTAGGCCTTATAGAACCTGAACGGAAGACCTACACCGCTTGTCCACGGTGGTTCCATATTCTTGGATTGGATATAGACCACTAGCAATATCGATGTGAGGTCCATGGTGAAACCGGACCGATTGACGAGCGAAGTGAAGTTGAGCTCGACCTCGGCCGGGTTGTTCACAAGATCGAATTGCTGGGGGGCCACGGATAACCATATCCTGTACTCGAAAGACTCGTTGAGCCAGCCGGCTGCTGATAGGCTAGGTGATCCCTGGGCCTCGACGGCTGGTGATGGCCCTCCGAACTGAATCGTACTGAATAGGATGTTCACGATCAGGACGGCCAACATGAATGGGCCGGCCCTTGGGCCGTCCTGGGCCCGATGTGCGGTCATGGCATCCACATATTCGATAGTGTCCATATATCATGCTCGCGGCATTTTTTTCTATAAGAATCTTGCATCTATCTTTATATATGTTATATGGGACGATTGCCGAATCGACATAGTCACCAATCAGAACGATTATTAGATTAGAGACCTTTTGGAGAGTTACCATGGCGAAGCGGGGGATGCGCGCAGCAGTCGAGGGGGGTCCGGAAACAAGGGCCATCGTTGTTGACCTCGACGGGACACTCACGGACGCGAAGCGCTGGCTTTGCCTCGACGCCATCGAGGCCCTGCGCAAATGCGAGGCCCGTGGCATCCCCATAATCCTCGCCAGTGGCAACATTGTGACGACCACCATGCAGGTCTCGAAACTCCTCGGGCTTTCGGGCCCGGTCATCGCCGAGAACGGCGGCGTGGTCCATTATCAGGGCGAGAACGAGCTCTTCGGGGACAAGAAGGACTGCCTCGAGGCTCTGGCGCATGTCAAGAGACATCTGCCCGCCAAGGAGCTCTTCACGAACCAGTGCCGCTTCACGGAGGTCTGCATCGAGGAGGACGTCCGCGTGGATAAGGTCAAGGCGCTCCTGAAGGATTTCCCCGTCGACGTCAACAGCACGGGCTTCGGCATACATATCATGCCCAAGGGCATGGACAAGTCCGTCGGCCTGAAGAGGGCCTGCGACATCCTGAAGGTCCCCCTCGGGGACGTCATGGCCATCGGGGATTCCGAGAACGACATCAAGATGGTCCAGTCATCGGGCATCGGCGTTGCCGTGGCCAATGCGACGAAAGGGCTCAAGGCCGTGGCGAGGTATGTGTGCAGACGACCGCACGGGGCCGGGGTCGTGGAAGCATTAAAAAAGTTCAAGGTCCTATAGGTCGGTTGCGAGCAAGGGCCGGAAAAGGAGCCGTGGACGAGGTTTGTGGCTTAGCGAAGAGGAACGGGTCAAGAAGATACTCGAGGCGCTGGCCCAGGAGCCCGGCAAGAAGCGCATCAGGTTCCTCCAGCGGCTAAAGAAGATAGCCGAGGATGAGAACGTGGAGCTCCTCAAGGACGCGCCCCAGGTCCTCCTCAGTTGCATCTCGGACCCGGACGACGAGGTCTGGGCCGAGACCGAGGCGGTCCTCAGGGCTATCCTCCGGAAGAATAAGTCACTGCTCCAGCGGCACCTCGGCACGCTCGTCCCCCACCTCAAGGTCCCGGGCCCGGCGAGGAGGAGGGCCCTTTCCATCCTCATGAACGTCGCCATCGAGGACCCGAAGCTCGTCGGCGACTTCAAGCCCATCCTCATGAAGGAGCTCGAGACGGGCGAGAAGGACGAGCGGGAGCAGATGGTCACGGTCCTCGAGAAGCTCGGCGTCTATGCCAAAGACTATGTCCGGCAGATCAAGGCCACGGAGCTGGTCCTCGACGAGGCCAGGGGCTCCGGGGCCGACGTCACCGAGGCCGAGAAGATGCTCTCCGAGGCCAAGGCCCTGGTCGTGACCCGCGGTATAAACGACTTCCTTATGAGGGCCAAGAAGGCCGAGCTCATGGCCCGCTACGCCAAGAAGGTCTCGGTCCGGTGGCGGGACCAGGTCCAGGGGATGATCCTGGTGGCCATTTCCCCGACGGGACGGTTCGTGGCCGTCGGCAGGGGCGCCGAGGTCCTCTGCTACTCCAAGGAGAAGGAGGTCCAGTGGAAGATTTCCCTGGAGGGCGACCCCACGGCGATGAAGTTCACACCCGACGGCAGGAATCTGCTCGTCGGTACCAACGGTCGGATGCTATACCTGGTGAACAACGAAGGCCAGGTCGTCTGGAAGAGGCGCCGGGGGGGCGGCATCACGGCCCTGGACATAACCGCCGACGGCGACGAGATATTCGTATGCTCGGACGACTCCAATGTCTCCATCCTTTCCAATCAGGGCGTAGAGACGAGCCGCCAGTGGACCGAGAAGTCCGCCCGGATGATAAGCGTCTCTAACGACGGCAAGAACCTGGTGCTGACCTTGGGGGACCACAACGTGTTCGCCTACGACAAGTCATTGCTCCAGAAATGGAGGTACATGGGCGGCGTCTGGACCGACGTCTCCATGTCCGGCGACGGGAACTTCATCCTGGCCGGGACCCAGGGCGGGGACGTCTCGTGCCTGAGCAGCGTCGGCCTCCCGCTCTGGAAGAGGACCCTGGGCAACCCCATCCGGAAGGTGGTGGCCAAGCCCGAGGTGGACTGCCTCTTCATAGGGGCCGGGCGCGAGGTGCAATGCTTCGATAGGTCCGGAAAGGCCCTGTGGAGGTACCAGGCCAAGGAGCCTGTGATCTTCCTGGATGCGACCCGCGACGGCAGCACCGTAGCCGTGGCCACCGAGGGCGGGCTGTACCTCGTGGACAACCGGGAGGTGGCCAAGCACTTCCTGGCGGACCTGTCCTACTCGCTGAGGACCATGGAGGCCTTCGGCATAGACATGAGCGGCGTGGCCGAGAACATCGATAAGGCAAAGGCCAGTTTCGCTGCCAACGACTACAAGCAGGGCGCGGCCTACGTCGCCGAGATCAAGGAAACCATCGAGGAAGCGAAGCTCGGTCGCGGGAGCGAGCTGCTGGTCCTGGCCGAGAAGATGCTTTCCGACGCCAGGGACCGCGGCGTGGACACCACCGAGGGCGAGGCCATCCTGCACAGGGCCGAGGACCACATAAACCGGGGCGACTATGACGGGGCCATCCTCGAGGCCCGGCGCGCCCTGGACCTCGGGAAGATGGCCGAGACGGCCCTCAAGAAGGTCGAGAAGGCCGAGAAGGAGAAGCGCAAGGTCGAGATACGCAAGGTCATCGACATCGCCGTTTCCATGATCGACGAGGCCGAGGACATGGGTGTGGACACGGCCGAGGCCGAGGACCAGCTCCAGGCGGCCATCACGGCCTCCGACGAGGGGGAGTTCGATCAGGTGCTGTACATCGTGAAGGACCTGGACGAGATCCTGCAGAGGCACAAGATGGCCATCCCTGGCCAGACCGAGGCCAACTACGCAAGGGCCCCGGTGCTCCTCGAGAAACCGAACCCGACGCAGGCGGAGCTGAACAAGGCAATCTCGGACCTCAACCGGGCCGTGAAGTATTACGAGAGCAACAACAGCCTGAACCGGGCCGGGGACTGCTACATCATCCTTGCAAGGCTCGAGCGCAAGGCCAAGAACCCGGCCATGAGCAAGACCATGTACCAGCGGGCCATCAACACCTTCTTCAGGATAGGCGAGTTGGAAAAGGTCGCCAAGATCATCATGGACATGATGAAGGAGATCAAGGGCGATGAGGAGGTCCCGATATACGACATCGAGGACGCCTTCCTTATATTCAAGGACGGCCGGCTGGTGGACCACCACACGGTCAGGATGAGGCCAGAGATGGACCGCGAGATCCTGGGCGGGATGCTAGTGGCCATCCAGAACTTCGTCGAGGACAGCCTCATGTCCTCCACCGCCGGCTCCCTCAACGAGCTCCGCTACGGCAACACGAAGATAATGATCCAAAGGGGCGCCTTCCTGACCATGGCCCTGCTCATAACCGGCACGGAATCCAAGGACCTATGGCAGAGGATACAACGGTTCGTACTCGACATCGAGGCCAAGTACACCAAGGTCCTCTCCCGGTGGGACGGCGACATGGACAAGCTTTGGGGTGTCCGGAAGATGTTCGAATCCGGCATCCAGCAGCTGTGAACCCTAGACCATCTCGAAGAACGCCTTGTAGGCCCGGTATGTGTTGTAAAGGTCCACCTTGCTGGTCAGCTCGTAGGGTGTGTGGATGCTTATGAGGCCCGGCCCGCAGTCCACGACCTCCATGCCGTACCTCGCCAGGAACTTGGCGATGGTGCCGCCGCCGCCCTCGTCCACCTTGCCGAGCTCGGCCGACTGCCAGGGTATCTTCTTTGAGTTGAAGAGCCTCCGGACCTTGCCGACGAACTCGGGGTTGGCGTCGCTGGCGGCGAACTTGCCGCCAGCCCCGGTGTACTTCGAGAACACGATGCCCCGGCCCGCGATGGGCGCGTTGCTCATCTCGTGGACGTCCTTGAATATCGGGTTCACGGCGCCTGTGACGTCGGCGGACAGGGCGTGGGAGTTGAGCATCGAGTCCCACAGCGCATGCTCGTCGTGGGGCTTGTTCACGGCCCTGAAAAGCTTGCCCATGAGGTTCCTCAGGAAGAAGGACTCGGCCCCAGTGGAACCGGTGCTCCCGATCTCCTCCTTGTCGAAGAACAGGGCAACGCATGTCCGCTTCGGCACCTTGGCGTCGAACAGGGCCCTCATGGAAGTGAACGCGCAGACGCGGTCGTCCTGGCCGTAGGCCCCGACGAAGCTCCGGTCGAGCCCTACGTCCGCGGCCTTGAGCGCCGGGACGACCTCGAACTCCGCTGAGCAGAAATCCTCCTCGATGATGCCGTACCTCTCGTTGAGATGGTTCAGGACCCACAGCTTGACGCGGTCGGCCATCTTCTTATTGCCGATGGCCTTGTTGGCCACGACGATGCGTAGCTCCTCTCCCTTGAAGCCCTCGGACAGCTTCCTGCTGGCCTGGGCCTTGTGGTAGAGGTGCGGTTCGAGGTCCGGGATGATGAGGACCGGGTCGCCGGGGGCCTCGCCTATTATGATGTGTATCTCGCTGCCGTCGCCCTTGACCACGAAGCCGTGCAGGGCCAGCGGGACGTTGGCCCAGTTGTACTTCTTGACGCCACCGTAGTAATGGGTCCTGAGCAGTGCCAGGTCCGTGGACTTGTCCTGGTAGAGGGGGTTCGGCTTGAGGTCGAGCCTCGGGGCGTCGATGTGCGAGCCTATGAGGTTTATACCCTTCTCGAGGGGATCGGAGCCCATGACGATCAGGGCCACGACCTTCTTCCTGTAGATAAAGAACAGCTTGTCGCCCTTCTTGGCGCCCTTGACGCCCTCGATGTCGACGAAGCCTTTGGCCTTGGCCATGGAGACGATGATGTTGGCGGCCTCGCGCTCGGTCTTGCCGATGTCCAGGAAGGCCTTGTACTCGCAGCTTAGCTCCTCAACGAACTTGGCGTCCTTCTTGGGCACGGCCTCCCATGAGTTGCACCTTTCGAAGGCCAACTTCTCGAGCTTATTCTTGCCACCCTTCCGCTTCTTGGCCGGCATGAGCACCCCTCGACGCAAGGACGAGGGCCAATATGGGGAGGCTGGATATAAAGGTTACATGAGGCTTTGGAAGGCTATAGGAAGTCCTGGTCGCCTATGTGCCCGAGGTCCCGGCGGAGCCTCTTGACCGAGGCCAGTACCTCTTTTTTTTTACCCGAGACCCTGAGGATAACCGTCCTGTCGTCCTGCGGGTAAGAGCCGAGGTAGACCTGCGGCAGGTCCTTTGTGAACCTCTCGAGGACCTCGTTCATGGTGGACTCGGCGATGTTGACCGTTATCTCTTCGTAGTACGGAATCTGGCTCGCCGGCCTGAGCACCTTTCCCTCGATCTCCGCCGTGTAGAGGTACTTGAGCTCCTTGGGGACCCCTGGAAGGACGATGACCTTCCTGGCCTTGTCCTTCTTCCCCTTGGCGGGAAGGTCGACGACGCTCCCGGGCGCTGTGCCCACCGCGTTATGGAGGACCTTGGCCCCCTTCGGGACCTTCGCCATCCTGATGTGCGGCCCGTCCAAGGAGGAGTTCGGGATGCGGCCCTCGCCGTGGAGCATCTTGACCCTCTCGGCTATCCAGGCCTTGGCATTGGGATGAACCACTAGCGGCCGGCCCAGGGCCTTGCCCACGGCCTCCATGGTGACATCGTCTGGGGTGGACCCCAGGCCGCCGCACACGAAGACCACATCGAGGTCGCCCTTCAGCATGGCCCGAAGGTGCCGGACGATGGTGCCGACGTCGTCACCAACGGTCACAATGCGGACGACCCGGTGGCCCAGCTGCGTCAGGTGCCGCGAGAGGAAGGTGGAGTTCGTGTCCGTCGTGAAACCCTGGAGTATCTCGTTGCCCACCACAAGGAATCCTATGTCCAAAGCCTTCATCCGTTTCGCCCCTTCTGGACTTCATTGGATATGATGCGTAATCAACCTTTTTGTTCGTCTATATCGGTTCGTTCCAAAGCATAACTTTTAAATTCCCCCATACGTTAGGGTTGTTCCGCTTTATTGCATAGTGGGGGGAAGAAATTGACATTGCCCTTGAACGTCTTGGAGAAGTCCATCAACAAGAGGGTCTCTCTCTTGCTGAAGGACAACCGTCTTCTTGAGGGAAAGCTCATAGGCTTCGACGAGTACATGAACATGGTCCTCGAGGACACCGAGGAGACCGCGGCCGATAACAAACGGAGGCTGGGTCTCGTGATCCTTAGGGGCAATAACGTGGTCTGCATCTCGCCGCTTTAACGTAGACCCTGACGAGGTCGGACGCCCAGGGCAGGTCCATATTCTCTGGTCGGTGTGAACAGTGCTGGCTATCATACTCGCGGGCGGCCTCGGGACGCGGCTGAGGCCTCTCACGGAGACGAGACCCAAACCGCTGCTCCCGATACTCGACAGGCCGATGATCGAGTATACCATGGACTCTTTGCCCAAGGAGGTCGACAGGGCCATCGTTGCCGTCAGCTACATGGCGGACGAGCTCAAGGCCTATTTCGAGTCCAGGGACATGGCCACGCGCGAGATAACGGTCGTTACCGAGGAGAAGCCCCTGGGGACCGGCGGGGCCATAAAGAACCTCGAGAAACACATCGACGGGACCTTCATGGTGTTCAACGGCGACGTAATCTGTTCGCTGGACTGCAAGAGGATGCTGGACTACCATCACAAGAAGCGCGGCATCGGGACCATCGCGCTGTGGCGTGTCGACGATGTGAGCAGGTACGGGGTCGTGGAGCTCGACGAGCACATGCGGATCCACCAGTTCCAGGAGAAGGTCCCCACGGCCAAGGCCCCCTCGGACCTCATCAACGCCGGGGCCTACGTCCTCGAGCCTTACCTCCTCGACTACATGGACCACGGCAAGGTCACATCCATCGAACGGGACGTCTTCCCGGGCGTCATCAAGCGAGGCCTCTACGGCTTCCACTTCGAGGGTTACTGGGTGGATGCCGGGACCCCGGCCTCCTTCCTCGAGGCCCAGGGCCTGGTGCTGAAAGCCGGCGGGAGCATCGTCAAGTCCGCCCTGGACCGTAAGAAGGTCAAGGTCGTCGAGCCCGTGCACATATGCGAGGGCTGCGACGTCGGCGACGGGACCCATCTCGGGCCGAACGTCTTCCTTGGGAAGGGCGTCCGCATCGGCAAGGACTGCTCGCTCAGAGAATGCGCTGTCTACGAGGGCTGCGAGGTCGGGGCGGGCTCTAGCATTTCATGTTCCATCCTCGGCGTCAAGGCAAAGGTCGGGGCCTCGGCCAAGGTAGATAGGAAGGTCATCGGGGACAACGAGCATCTCAAGGCCTAGGCAATCACTCGCCGAATCGCCTTTGCCTTCTCTGGTACTCCCTTATAGCCCTCAGGAAGTCGACCTTCCTGAGGCCGGGCCAGTAGACGTCGGAGAAGTAGAGCTCCGAGTAGGCCAGCTGCCAGAGAAGGAAATTCGAGATGCGCTCCTCGCCGGAGGTCCTGAGTATGAGGTCTGGGTCCGGGACGTCCTTTGTGTACAAGTAGCTGGAGACGACCTTCTGGTCTATCTTCTCCGGGGAGAGCTTGCCGGATTTCACGTCCTTCGCCATCTTCCTGATGGCTTCGACGATCTCCTCACGGCCCCCGTAGGCGATGGCGATATTGAAGAAGTAATCGTCATAGTCCTTTGTCCTCTTCTCTGCGTAGTGGATGGCCTCCTGCACGTTCTTCGGCAGGAGCTCCACCTGGCCCAGGGCCCGGATGCGTATGTGGTTCTTGTGGACGCGCTCGTCGTCGCCTATCTCCCGGAAGTTGATGGCGAAGAGGTCCATGAGGGCCTTGAGCTCCTTGGAGCTCCTCTTGATGTTCTCGGTCGAGAAGGCGTAGACCGTGAGCACCTTTATGCCGATGTCAAGGCACCACTGGATGACCTGCTCGAGCTTGTCGCGGCCCATGACGTGGCCCTGGGCCGGGTCCATGCCGAGGGCCTCGGCGAACCGGCGGTTCCCGTCCATGATTATAGCCACGTGCTTCGGTATCGGGCTCTGCTTGATCTCGTTTTGGAGCCTCGTCTCGTAAGCCCTGTAGACGCCCTCCGTGATTGCAGAGGAAATGGTGCTGACCTCGCCGTTCTTCTTCTTTGCCATAGACGGTTCACTTGCACGCTCGGTTTATTGAGGGCACATAGGTGGGATGTCCCTATAAATAGATTTCTTAATTCATCGTGATGTGACCATCTATATGCGCAAAACTATATACAAGAGAGGTTCCATTATACCGCCGCAAGGTTTAAAAGTACACGTTAGGTTCCATCAGCAGCACAAGGGGATAGGAGGCAATAAGCATGCAGGCAGGACAGATGGCTTATGACAGGGCAATTACCGTGTTCTCGCCCGATGGGAGGCTGTTCCAGGTCGAGTACGCTCGCGAGGCGGTCAAGAGGGGAACCACGACGGTCGGCCTCAAGTTCAAGGACGGCGTCGTCCTCATCATCGATAAGAGGATCTCCAGCAGGCTCATCGAGCCCAGCTCTATCGACAAGATATTTAAAATAGACGAGCACGTGGGTTGCGCCACCTCCGGCCTAGTGGCGGACGCTAGGGTTCTTGTTGACCGGGCGCGTATCGAGGCCCAGATAAACAAGATAACCTACGCCGAGAAGATCCCCGTCGAGGTCCTTGTCAAGAAGATATGCGACTTCAAGCAGAACTACACCCAGTACGGCGGCGTCAGGCCCTTCGGCACGGCCCTTCTAGTGGCCGGCGTCGACCAGTCCGGCACCCACCTGTTCGAGACCGACCCGAGCGGCGCCCTCATGGCCTACAAGGCCGGGAGCATCGGCTCCGGAAGGAACACGGTCCTGAATGTCTTCGAGGAGAAGTACGAGGATAACATGTCACTGGAGAAGGCCATTGCCCTGGGCGTCGAGGCCCTGGCCAAGGCCACCGAGGGGGAGATCAAGGTCGAGGCCGTCGAGATCGGCCTCGTGACCACCACCGATGCGTTCGGAAAGCTGCCCCCGAAGGACGTCGAGAAGTACGTCAAGGACGCTCTCAAGACCGAAGAGAAGAAGTAGGTCGGCGAGGACCTTTGGGTCCGGCCCGAGGCCTTTAGCATGGTGCGCATCGACGAAGCTGTGATAGCCCGCCTGGAGAAGGACGGGACCAAGTTCGAGGTCCTAGTGGACCCCGAGGGCGCCCAGAAGATGAGGGACGGCCAGGAGGTCGACCTGCCGGCCATGCTCGCGGCCGAGGACATCTTCAAGGACTCCAAGAAGGGTGACAGGGCCGCCGAGGAGAACCTCCAGAAGTCCTTCGGCACCAAGGACATCCTAGAGATTGCGAGGCAGATAATCCTCCACGGCGAGATCCAGCTCACCACCGATCAGCGGAAGAAGATGCAAGAGGCCAAGAGGATGCAGATCGTGGCCTACATCGCCCGCAACGCCATCAACCCGCAGACCAAGGCCCCACACCCGCCAGCAAGGATCGAGCTGGCCATGAAGGAGGCGAAATGCTCCATCGACCCGTTCAAGCCGGTCGAGGTCCAGGTCAAGGACATCTTGGACAAGTTGAGGCCCCTAATTCCCATCAGGTTCGAGAAGGTCAAGGTCGCCATCCGCATGTCGGGAGAGGACTACGGAAAGACCTACAGCGACCTGAAAGGCATCGGGACCATCATCAACGAGGAGTGGCAGGCCAACGGCAACTGGATCGGCATCATCGAGATCCCGGGCGGGCTGCAGGACGAGCTCGTGGAGAAGCTCAACAAGAAGACCAAGGGGAAGGTCGAGACCAAGGTTCTGGGCCGATAGTCGCCCTGTGATGGGTGGGCCTGGCCCTTGATGTTTTTCCTTCCCGCGGTTCGAGGGAGCTTAATGGGGAATGACAGAGGCAGGGGCAGGAAGAGGCAGGACTGGTTCGGCGGGGACGGCAGGTCCGGGAACTTCAGCGGGTCCGACGGGAACGGAAGGGACCGCAGCGAGGGCCCCGGCGGGCGCGACCGCGGGCCCAGGGACCGCCGCGACAACGACAGGGGCAGGCCCCAGTACCGCGGGCGGCCCCAGGTCGAGCAGACGCGGGAGGTCGTGCTCCCGGGCGACCTGCTCGCCCACGGACGGTCCGTAGGTGGCCCCGGGACATACACCGAGAACGGCGTCGTCTATGCCGCCCAGCTCGGTGTGAGGACCTTCCAGGAAGGAAAGGTCTCGGTGCTCCCCCTGGGGGGGAGATACATGCCCGTCGAGGGCGACGAGGTCGTCGGAAAGGTCCAGGACGTCAACCCGAACTACTGGCTCGTAGACATCAACGCCCCGTATCCCGCGCCGCTGCATGTCGACGAGAGCCCGTGGCAGGTCCCGCTAGGCGAGACGGCCAGGTACCTGGCTCAGGGCGACATCGTGGTCGTCAGGGTCCAGACCGTCGACGTGGTCAAGAGGACCAAGCTGACCATGAAGGACGGCCGGGGCCTCAGGAAGCTCGCCGGCGGCATGGCCCTTGAGGTCTCGCCATCCAAGGTGCCCAGGGTCATAGGCAAGGGCGGTTCCATGATATCGATGATAAAGGACATGACACGTTGCATGATACTTGTCGGCCAGAACGGCCGCGTGTGGATCGACGGCGAGCCGGACATGATAGTCCTGGCCGCCGAGGCCATCACGATGATCGACAGGAACGCCCAGCAGAGCGGCCTCACGGACACGGTCGAGGCGTTCTTGGAGAACAGGACCCGAAGGGGCCGGTGAGGAAATACATTTCAATAGAACGGAGGGGCAGCGATGGAAGAGGTCAAGCTGATCCGCGAGGACGGGCTGCGCATCGACGGCAGGAAGCTGGACGAGCTCAGGCCGTTGAAGATAGAGGCGAACGTGCTGCACAGGGCGGACGGCTCCGCCTACGTGGAGTGGGGCCAGAACAAGGTGCTCGCCGCCGTCTACGGGCCCAGGGAGACGCACCCGAGGTACGCCCAGAAGATGGACCGGGGCATCGTCCAGTGCCGCTACAACATGGCGCCATTCTCGGTCACCGATAGGAGGAGGCCAGGCCCGGACCGAAGGTCCGTCGAGATATCCAAGGTCACGGCCGAGGCCTTCGAGAGGGCGGTGCTGACGGAGAAGTTCCCGAGGGCGTCGGTGGACATCTACATCGAGGTCCTCGAGGCCAACGCGGGCACGAGGTGCGCGGGCATCACGGCCGCTGCCGTGGCCCTGGCGGACGCGGGCGTCCCCATGAGGGACTTGGTGGCCTCGTGCGCCGCCGGCAAGGTCGGGGGCAAGATCGTCGTCGACCTTGGCAAGGATGAGGATAACCTTGGCCAGGCCGACCTGCCCATGGCCATCATGCCGAGGACTGGCGAGATCATACTTCTCCAGATGGACGGGCACCTGACCGCCGAGGAGCTCGACAAGGCCATGGAAATGGCCATGGATGCGTGCAAGCGCATCGGCGTGGTCCAGCGCGAGGCCCTGACCAGGAGGTACTCGGTCAGGTCCGGCGAGGCAAAGGAAGTGGACACCGAGGCCAACGGAGGTGGGAACGATGGCTGAGCAGCAGGGGGTACCGTCGGTCCCGGAGATCAGGAAAGGCTACCTCGAGGCCCTAATAGCGAAGGGCCAGAGGGCCGACGGCCGCAAGTTCGATGAACAGAGGGGCGTGTCTATACAGGCGGGCCTCATAAACGTCGCCGAGGGCTCGGCCCAGGTGAAGCTCGGGAACACGACGGTGATGGCGGGCGTCAAGATGGAGCTGGGGGCCCCCTATCCGGACTCACCTGACAAGGGGACTATAACAACCGGCTCGGAATTGTTGCCCATGGCCTCCCCGGGCTTCGACGCCGGGGCCCCGAGCCCAATGTCAATAGAGCTCTCCCGCGTCGTGGACCGGGGCGTCCGCGAGAGCGACTGCATAGACCTCAAGGGGCTGTGCGTCGAGGCGGGCAAGAAGGTCTGGACAATTTACATAGACCTGCATGTCCTGGACTTCGACGGTAACCTCATGGACGCCGCCGGCCTCGCGGCCATTGCGGCCTTGAGGAACACGATCGTAAGGGCATCGAAGGCCGGCCTGGGGGACGACTTCAAGCTGCCGGTCAAGGGCATACCTGTTCCGGTGACCATCGTGAAGGTCGGCGGGGCCCTCCTGGCCGATCCGAGCCTGGACGAGGAGCGCATAGCCGAGGCCCGGCTCACGGTCACAACGGACGAGAATGGGGCCATCAGGGCCATGCAGAAAGGCCTTACCGGGTCCTTCACGAAGGACGAGGTGATGAAGGCCGTGGCGCTGTCCAAGCGGCTCGGGGACGAGATGCGCGGACGCATCAAGGGGCTTTGAGCCATATAGACGGTACAATTAAATTAAAATCGTAAAGTATAAGAATGGGATGGGCCATAGAGAGGCCCTACATCCTGCGACGATGGCCGGTTCGATACAAGAAGGTGTGTGCAATGGGAAGATCCACCAAGAAGGTCGGCAGCGTGGCCCGCTTCGGGCCCAGGTACGGGGTCAAGGTACGCCGACAGGTACAAGAGGTCGAGAAGAAACAGAGGGTCAAGCACCCATGCCCCAACTGCAACCACAAGGCGGTCAAGCGCTTGGGCGCTGGCATCTGGCAGTGCGCCCACTGCGGGGTCAAGTTCGCTGGCGGAGCCTACTTGCCCGTCACGCCGAAGAAGTCCTTTGCGATCAAGGATATAGTGGGCAAGGCCGAGGGCGCGGAGGAGGAGGTTGAGAAGTAATGTACAAGTGCTGGAAGTGCAAGGACCGCGTCATAATGGACATGAACACCGTCGGCATCCAGTGCGAGAAGTGCGGCTCGAAGATCTTCTACAAGGAAAGACCCAACGTCAAGAAGGTCATCAAGGCCCGCTGAGGTCCCACAATGCGACGGGCCACCATCGAGATAGAGAGCGATGCGGGGCCCCTATTGAGGGACGCCCTGTCGCCCGAGGCCCGGAGGACAATACCGCGGACCAAGGTCAGGGTCGGGGGCAAGGGCCAACTGGTGACCATTGACATCGAGGCCGCCGACGTCAACGCGCTGAGGGCGGCCATCAACTCGTACATGCGATGGGTGACCGTCGGCCTCGAGGCCGCGGGATTGGGCACCGATAAAAGGTCAAAGTAAAAATAGTTAATAGTGGGATAAGGGAAGGGACACAGGGGGAAAAAGGGGATGAGCGTCGAATTGCCGGCCAAGGTGCAAAACCAGATACTGCAGTACCAGCAGATACAGCAGCAGCTCCAGATGATCGCCCAACAGAGGATCCAGATAACCGGCCAGCTCGAGGAGCTCAAGGCGACCCTCGAGGAGCTCGCAAAGATCAAGAAGGGGACCGCTGTCTACAAGGTCTCGGGGAGCATCCTCGTCAAGGTCTCGGACCTCGGAGGCCTCAAGAAGGAGATGGAGGAGCAGAAGGAGACGTCCGCGGTTAAGGTGACCAGCCTCGAGCGCCAGGAGAAGCAGCTCAAGGAGCGGTTCGTGAACCTCCAGCAGGAGATCACGAAGGCGATGCAGAGCCAGACCCCCGCCGTGTGATTCCCGTGATATTTACTTTTCAACGACAGATTTCTAAGGTCTTTAACCAGAGGTGACCCGGCATGGCGGAAAAACCTTCCCGTCAGGTTCTGAAGCTCCTGAAGTTGATCGAGGAGAAGCAGGAAGATGCGATCAAGTACGAAGAAGAGATCGAGACGGCCAGGTCCAAGCTCGAGAACAAGGAGAGCGGCTGGTCCAAGGCCCGCTTCAACAAGCTGAAGATGGAATATTCCGAGAAGATACGCGGCATACGCGCCACCGTCAACAGGCTGGAGAAGCAGAGGCTCAACATCGAGCGGCGCGACCGGGAGGAGGATGACGAGGAGGCGGAGAAGCTCCAGAAGGAGGCCCTCGTCGAGGAAGAGGAGGAGCGCCTCATGGCCAAGGCCCGCAAGGCCCGTCTCGCCAAGAAGATGAAACGGAAGGGCAA